>Ga0335075_10001317_pt1 | contig 41019 bp, 35 predicted proteins | sample Lox_Sample_24_FD_206723 | JGI IMG/M metagenome (GOLD analysis project Ga0335075, IMG submission 206723) | Soil microbial communities from Loxahatchee National Wildlife Refuge, Florida, United States - Lox_Sample_2.4 | ecosystem: Environmental > Terrestrial > Soil > Wetlands | place: USA...
CAGCCTCACTAACCTCCAAGATCACTGCTACTGGCATCATCACGTCCTGCTGCACGAACTGGGCTGGAAACTCACCGTCCACCCCGACGGCACCAGCCAGGTCACCAGCCCCACCGGCAAGACCATCCACAGCCACGGCCCGCCTGCGCGCCCTGGGTAACCGGCCCGTCGCGATCAGCATTATGAGCGGGACGCCTGGCTGTACCGCAGCGATGTGGCGCGGTTAGGGTAACCGCTGTGGAGCGGTCTGCGGTGGCCGACGTGGCGGGAGGCGTGCACGGCTTTCCTGCCGCGCTGACCAGCTTCGTAGGCCGGGCCAGTGCGGTGGACGAGATCGTCGGCCATCTGGGTCAGTACCGGCTGGTGACGGTGACCGGGCCTGGGGGTGCCGGGAAGACGCGGCTGGCCGGCGAGGTAGCCGGGCGGCTGGCCGCGCGGTTCGCTGATGGGGTGTGGCTGGCGGAGCTGGCGGCGGTGCGGGATCCGGCGCACGTCGCGGCCGCGGTGGCGGCGGCGCTGGGGATCCGGGAGCTGCCCTCGGTGGCGGCGGCAGATGCACTGGCGCACGCGCTGGCCCGGCGGCAGCTGCTGCTGGTGCTCGATAACTGCGAGCACGTGATCGGCGCGGCGGCGGAGTTGTGCGGCAGGCTGCTGCTTGGTGCCGACGATGTGCGGGTGCTGGCCACCAGCCGGGAGCCGCTGCAGATAGCCGGGGAGGCGCGGTACCGTCTGGGGCCGCTGACCCTGCCCGACCCGGAGAATGCGGCGGATCTTGACGGCTCGGAGGCGGTGGCGCTATTCGCGGACCGGGCCCGCCGGGCTGACGCGAGTTTCGCGCTTGATAGGGAGACCATGCCGATGGTAGCGCGGCTGGTGGCGCGGTTGGACGGGATGCCGCTGGCGATTGAGCTGGCGGCGGCGCGGGTCGAGGCGCTGGGCGTGGCGCAGCTCCTTGGCCGGGTCGATGACCGGTTGACCCTGTTGGAGGCGGGGGACCGGCTCGCGGCGGCGCGGCAGCGGTCGCTGGCGGCGACCATGGAGTGGAGTTACCGGCTGCTGGATGAGCAGGAGCGGCGGGTGTTCCGCGCGGTGTCGGTGTTCCCGGGGCCGTTCACCCTGGAGGGAGCCGAGGCGGTCGCGGGGGCTGGCGCCAGGCTGGCTGTGCTGCACTTGGTGGACTGCTCGCTGCTGGTCCCGCCGCGGGTCGGCCCGGATCGCCGGTCTCGGTATGTGATGCTGGAGACGTTGCGGGCCTACGGGACGGGGTTGCTGGCAGAGGCTGGAGAAGGTGACGCCGTGGCGGCCGCGCTGGCCGGGTACGCGTTGCGGGTGGCCGAGGACGCCATGGCGGGACTGGCGGCCGACACTGGCGAGGTAGCCGCTGCCCGGTGGCTGGATGCCGAGGACGCCACCATGCGCCGGGTACTGGACTGGGCCATCGAGCACGATGCGGCCGTGGCGGCCCGGCTGGCGGCGGCGCTGGCGTGGTGGTGGCAGGTCCGTGGTCGGCTGGCGGGTCAGGTGCCGCTGCTGCGCGAGGCCGTCGACGGTGCCGCCGCGGGCAGCGACGCGTGGTGCGCCGGTCACACCTGGCTCGGCCGGGCTTCGCTGGATGCGGCCGATCCGGCCGGAGCGCTGCGCCACTTCACCGCGGCCCGCGACCCCGATGGGCACCGCGCTCCGTTCCCGCTGCTGGCCAGCTGCCTGAACGGCCGGTCGGCGACGTTGCTCGGCATGGGACGGATCGCCGAGGCGGCCGACGATGCCCGCCGATCCCTGGCCCTGGCAAGGGACGGCGATGATCCTGGCGCCGAGGCGGTGGCCCTGGCGGCCCTCAGCCTGGTTGCCTGTGTCGCCGGCGACCGCTTCGGCGCCGTGCAGCTGGCCACGCTGGCCGAGCGCATCTTGGCCGGCCTGCACGGCCCGACGGCCCGGGTGTGCGGCCACACCCTGACGGCCGTGCTGATAGAAGTCGGCGATGTGGCCGCCGCGGAGCGGGTGTGCGCCGCCGGGCTAGCCGGCGCCCGGGACGTGGGCGACCTGTGGAGTCTGGGAAACCTGCTGGAGAAGATGGCGGTTCTCGACCTGGCCGCGGGCCGTTACCCGGACGCAGCCACGCACCTGCAGGAAGCCCTCCAAACCGCCCTGCGGACCGGCCTGCGCAGAAAAGTGCTCGAGGACCTGGACTGCAGTGGGTATTTGTGCGCCCGGACCGGCCGCTTCGCGGAGGCCGTCACGGTATGGGCGGCGGTAGTCGCGTTGGGGCGTGAGGGGTTCTCGGTCCCGTTGCGTCCGGATTTTCCCGAGGGCTGGTTCGAGCGGCAGGAACCCCTACGGGAAGCTCGGCGGGCACTCGGACCGGCTCAGACCCAGGCGGCCGAGGAACGCGGCAGGGCGATGAGCCTGGCCACCGCGGCCGAGTACGTTCTCATGCTCACCGCAGCGGGTCCGCAGCCGCCGGTCGCGGCACCTGGCCTGGAAGGGCTCAGCCCCCGGGAACAGGAGCTGGTCACCCTGGTCGCCCGGGGGCATACCGATGCGCAGATCGCCGGCCAGCTGCACATCAGCGTGCGCACGGTCAGCTCACACCTGGACCGCATCCGCGACAAGACCGGATGCCGGCGCCGCGCCGACCTCACCCGACTGGCCCTCGGCGCCGGCCTGGTCTAACCCAGCGCTGGCCTTGCGCAGCTTGTCCGGCCGCGCGGTCGGCCGCCCCGCGGCGGTGTGGGTGATTCCACCCCAATCATGGCGGCGAGGCAAGAGGGGCGATACGACCCCTGCCACGGACCTGGCGGGCGGGCGAACCTATGGCTGAGGACCGGAAACCGGCCGGTCCCTGGCAGATAGGACAAGGAAATGGCCGCACAACTCATCCGCGAGGGAACCCAGGCGGAGACGACACGGCCGGCCGGCCGCGGACGGCTCCGGGAAGCGTGCCACCGGATCCACCTGGCCATTCAGGAGATGAACTACGCGTCCCGGCGGGTCGTCGAATGGCAGGCACCGTGGAGCGTTGACCACCAGCGGCACGGTAGGTAACGATCATGGCCGTGGACTCATTCACTGGCAAGCTCGCGGTGGTGACCGGCGGCGGTTCGGGAATAGGCCGCGAGCTTGTCCGCCAACTGGCGGCGCAGGGCTGCTCGGTCGCGGCGTGCGACCTGAATCCTGACTCCGTCGCGGTCACCGCCGCCACGGCGTGGGCGGCCGCACCATCCGGCGTCGCGGTCACCGGCCATGCCTGTGACGTCTCCGATGAGGCGCAGCTCCTGCGGTTCCGCGATGAGCTGCTCGAGCAGCACGCCAGCGATCACGTCGATCTCGTCTTCAGCAACGCGGGTGTCTTCGGCGGCGCCAGCTTCGTCAAGGACTCTCGGCAGGAGTGGGAGCGCACCTTCGCTATCAACTGGTGGGGGACGTATTTCTGCGCTCGCACGTTCCTGCCGCTGCTCATCGCCAGCGGCGACGGCGTCCTGGTCAACACCAGCGGCGTCACCGGTTTCTGGGCCACGGCAGGCCCTGGCGCGCCGCCGATCACCGCCTACAGCACGTCGAACTTCGCCATCAAGGGCTTCTCTGAAGCACTTATCGAGGACCTGCGCTCCAATGCGCCGCAGGTCCGGGTCGTCGTGGTCATGCCGGGCATGGTGAACACCGACATCGCGGAGAACTCCCGCCGCGCCCTGGGCCTGCCAGAGTGGGAGCAGCTGAGCGACACCCAGCTGCTTGAGCAGATCCCCGAGGCCGGGCGCGCCGTGCTCGTCGGGATGGGCCTGCTGGCTGAAGACTTCTCCGCCGATGACCTGCGCTTGGCGATCCCGCGACTGAAAGACGAACTCAGGGACCAGGGATTCACCGCGGCACAGGCAGCGACCATCATCCTGGACGGGGTGCGATCAGGAGCCTGGCGGATCCTCGTGGGCGAGGAAGCCAAGATGCTCGATGAGCACGTCCGCGCGAACCCCGAAGCCCCCTTTGATTACGAGAACTACGCGGAGATGTACGGCCCCCTCATAGCACAGGCACAAGAGTCAGGAACACCAGAGCCCTAGTAGGGCGCCGATCTTGGCGGCGCCGTCCGGGAGACGGGCGAATCCGAGAGGCGCGATCTGAGACAGCTCGCGGCGGGATCTGCGGCCAGCGAGCAGATGCGCCGGAGCCTGGGCCACATTTCCAGGTAGCGCCGTTTGAGGTCGAGGATCAGCGCGGCGTGGGCCGGGGTTATGGCTTCGCCGCCGTGGGCGGCCAGCGTGTAGCAGCGCGGATTTCCCGATCCCCGCGATGCCGTGCACGGCCACGACCAGCGGGCGGTCACGCTCGGCCAGTTCGAGCAGCACCGCCCGCTCCGACCGGCGGCCTACTACAGCACCTCGCCCGGCCGCTGGCGGCCAGCAAAATTACCAGCAGTTCCGGGGCGGCCGGCAGCTATGCGGGCCGTCCCGGGGCTAGCCATGACCGCGGGAATTGGCTAAAGTGAACGGACGTCCGCTTTTTTAGGAGGCCACGCCATGCAAGCCGGGCAGTCAAGCCGGACGGCTGACCAGAATGCACTGTTCCGTGCGCTGGAAGCACGGCGGCCCGCTCGGGTCAGGATCGCGGACGACCCGCTGGCCATCCTTTTCCTGAGCCCGGAGTTCCGGCTGCTGGCCGAGGCGGCCCGGCTGCCGCCGGCGCGGCGATTGCTTGAGATGGTGATCGATAATCGTTGGCCCTGCGCCCGTCCGGGCGTGGTGGCCCGCACCCGGCTGATCGACCAGCTGGTGCAGCGGGAACTCGGCCAGGTCCGGCAGGTGCTCATCCTGGGGGCGGGGTTCGACACTCGTGCCTGGCGCCTGCCGGGGATGGATCGGGTGCGGGTGTTCGAGCTAGATCACCCGGCGACCCAGGCGGCCAAGCAACGCGCCCTGTGTCGTGGCGGACGGTCCGCCGCCCGCGTCTGCTTCGTCCCTGTGGTGTTCGGCGTGGACGATCCGGGCCCGGTGCTGGCGGCGTCGGGATTCGCCTTGGGAGATCCGGCCCTCGTGCTGTGGGAGGGCGTCACCAACTACCTCGACCGCGAGGCGGTGGATGCGACCTTCGACCTGCTGGCCGGCATGCTCGGATCCGGCTCGCTGGTCCTTTTCACCTACGTCGACGCCGGCATGCTCGACGGGTCCGCGGTGTTCGCGGGCGCGCAGACGACGATGCGTGCCGTGCGGCGTGTGGGCGAGCCGTTCACGTTCGGGTTCGTCCCGTCCGAGCTGCCGGCCTACCTTGCGGCCAGGCACTTCGAGTTGCTGTCGGATGAGCGGGTATCGGATGCGGCGCGGCGCTTCTATCCGGCCGGGAGATGCCCTGCCGCCCCCGCCTACTACCACGTCGCCCAGTCGAGGAGGCGCTGAGATGCCCCGGGTGCCTGACGGTTACCTGGAGTCCCGGCGTCGGCAGATCATGGACGCGGCCGTCGCGTGCTTCGCGCGCGAAGGCTTCCACCGGACCACGATGCAGGACATCGTGACCGAGACCGGCCTGAGCGCGGGCGCGATCTACCGGTATTTCCCGGCCAAGGAGGACATCGTGGCGGCAATAGCCGCCGAGCACCATGCCCGGGAGGCGGCTGTCCTGTCCGGCGCGCGCCCGCCCGGCGAGCCGGCGTCCAGCGCGCGCCCGCCCGGCGAGCCGGCGTCCGGCGCGCCCCCGCCCGGCGAGCCGGCGGTCGGCGCGTCAGCGGTTGGCGACGTGCTGCGCGATCTGGCCCGCGTCTCGCTGGGTCGGCTCGCCGACCCGCAGGAACAGCGATGGCGGCGGGTCACCATCCAGCTATGGGCGGAGGCCCTACGCGACGAGCGTGTGATGCAGATCGTGCGCAGCGGCCTCGATGAGCCCATCGAGATCATTGCCGGGCTGCTCCGCCAGGGACAGCGGGACGGTACCGTGCCGGCCGGGATCGACCCGAAGAGCGCGGCCAGGGTTTGCGTCGCCATCTTCCAGGGCCTGGTCGTTCAGCAGGCGTGGGATCCCGGGCTCGACATAGACGGCTACATCGATGCGGTCATCGCCCTGATCGGCAGGTTCACCGGGCCGTCCGGCCCAGCGCTCGCGGCGAACGACGGATAACTGCCTCTGCGGCCCGGACCAGCGGGGCGGACTCGAGCACGATGGGCTTGCTCGCAGGTACAGTCAGACGTGCGCCCGGCCCAGCCAAACCATTGCGTGGTGATCGGCGCGGGAGTCCTCGGTGCGTCCGTAGCGGCACGCCTGGCCGGCGCCGGGGCCGAAGGCGGAGCCAGGGCCGGGGCCGAAGGCGGAGCCAGGGCCGGGGCCGAAGACGGGGCCGACGACCGGGCCCAGACACGCGTCACCCTACTAGACCAGGACCAGCCAGGCCGCGCCACCAGCCGCTGGAGCTTCGCCTGGGTGAACTCCAACGACAAGGCACCCCGCCCCTACCACGACCTCAACCACGCCGGCATCCGGGCCTGGGCCGAACTGGCGCCCGGCCTCGACGGCCCCGCCTGGTATCGCCCCACCGGAAACCTGGAGCTCGCGACCGATGCCCCCGAACTCGCCGCCCGCGTCCGCCGCCTGACCGACTGGGGCTACCCCGCCCGTCTCGTCGACCCAGCCGAAGCCACCGAACTCGAGCCCTCGCTGCAACCCCCAGCGCCGGAAACCGCAGCCGCATGGTTCCCCGACGAGGCCTACCTCCTGACCGAGCCGCTGATCGACCGCCTGGTCAAAAGCGCAACCGCCCACGGCGCCACCGTCCTGACCGGCGACCGGGGCCGCGTGACCGCCTTGTCCGAAGGCTGCGTCCGCACCGCCGACGGCGCCGAACACCGAGCCGACGCCATCGTATGCTGCGCCGGCCGCTGGACCCCTGACCTCGCCGCCCAAGCCGGCCCGACCAGCGCCGCCCAAGCGGGCCCGACCAGCGCCGCCCAAGCGGGCCCGACCAGCGCCTCCCAAGCCGGCCCGACCAGCGCCGCCCAAGCCAGCGACAGCCCGCGCACCCCGATCCCCCTCGTCAACTGGGACACCCCCGGCGCCACCGCTCCCGGCCTGGTCGTCCGCGTCGGCCCGATAACCCCGCAAGGCCCCAAACGCCTGATCCACACCCCGCAACTAGCCTTGCGCCCGCACTCCGGCCGCCTGCTCCACCTGGAGGCCCCCGACGCCGCCGTGGACCTGCACACCCCAGACCCCGAACTCCGCCGCTGGGCCGCTGAACTCCTCCACCGGGCCCGCCGCACCGTCCGCGGCCTCGACCACGCGACCGTAGTCGACTACAAAGTATGCGTCCGCCCCATGCCCGCCGACGGCCAGTCCATCGTCGGCCGCCTCCCCGGCGCGGAAAGCATCTACATCGCGGTAACCCACAGCGGCGTGACTCTGGCCGCCCGCCTTTCGCGCCTCATCGCCACCGAACTGACCACCGGCAACGAAGTCGCCGAACTAGCCCCCTTCCGCCCCGGTCGCTTCACCGAAGACGCCAGCCCGCGCAGAGCAAGGAAGGTAGAACGGTCGTGAGCTACCTGCTCCGGATGTCCGGCGAGATCCACGATTGGCTGGTCGGCCCGCACCACACCGACCCTCCAGCCGCCGTGCTCGCGGGACAGGCGCTGGCGGCGCTGATGAGCGAGGGTGCCAGCCTCGGACCCCCGCTGGTCGTTCCCGTCGCGGCGGCCTGGCCCGAGGATCTGGTCGCGGCGCTCGACTCCTCCTATGAGCACCGGCTGGAGCGGCTGCAGGTGCTGCGCAGGCGGGCGGCCGAAGCCGCCTGGCTGGTCAAGGACGTCCAGGCGCAGATCGACGAGCTGGAGTCGGCGCAGGCGCGACTGAAGGAACAGCGCGGGCGTGCGCTGGAAGAGGGCCGGCCGGAGGATGTGGAGAAGGCCGACCGGCAACTGGCCGCGGCCCAGCGGGACGCCACCCAGGCGCGGCAGCTGGTGCCCTGGATCACCGAGACCGAGGCCTGGCTTCGGACGCGCCTGCAGCGGCTGCAGGCCAGGACGGATGCTTTCCGGACCCGGAAGGAAATCCTCAAGGCGAGGTACACAGCCGCGCGGGCCGAACTCCAGGTGGACGACCAGATGCCGGACCCGGGACCGGCCGAGGAGGAGGCGACGACCAAAGCGGTCGCCCGCCTCAGGGAAGTCACCGCCGAGATCGAGCGGGAGCTTGGCCGCCAGCCCCTGCCGGAAGGCCTGCTTGAGCTGCGGCCCGGCGCGCTCGGCGCACCCGGCAACGCGGGGATCCAAGTCATCTTTGCCGTCGAGCCCCCCGGTACGGCGCTGCTTATCGCCGTCCTGGAAGACCGCGAAGCCGCCCGTGACCACTACCGGGACGCCGTGCTGCTGTCCGCCGACGTGCTGCGCGAGGCCAGAGCCGGTCAGGCGGCCGAGGCGTCGGCCCGCGGCTACGACGACATCGCCTCGTTCACCGGGGAGTTCTTCGCAGGCCAGGCCGCCGAGATCGAGACCGGCGCCGCCGCCCTGGCCGCCAGGAACCGCGCTCACACCCTGGCCGAACAGCGGACCCGCCTCGGCCTCACCCAGACCGAAGTGGCCCAGCGGATGGGCGTCCCCCGCGATCAGGTAGCCGCCATCGAGCGCGCCGACCCCAGCACCACCGACGTCCAAACCCTGGCCGCCTACATCGCCGCCCTCGGCGGCCGCCTGGAAATCACCGCCGATTTTGCCGGCGACCGCATCCCCCTCCGTTGATTTTTATGCCGAACGGGCCGTGGTTCCCGCCCGACCCGACTGCGATAACAGCGTCCCCGGCGGGCCGCTATCCGAGATGGTGGTCGCGGGCGTAGCGGATTGCGGCGGAGCGGTTGGCCGATCCGGTCTTGGCGAAGATCCGGTTGATGTGGCTCTTGATGGTCTGGGTGCTGATGTAGAGCTCCGCCGCGATATCGGGGTTCGTCATGCCCCGGGCGATCATGGAGAGGATCTCGGCCTCGCGCAGGGTCAGCCCGTCGGGCAGCCTCCCTGCAGGGTTCTGCCCAGACGGGCTGTCCGGCCGGAACGCCGCGGCGGCGAGCAGCGCGGCCCGGGCAGCGGGATCGATGACCGACAGGCCGGTGACCGCGCTGCGCAGCGTCTGGACGATGTCCGCGCTGTCGGCGTCCTTGGTGAGGTAGCTGCGAGCGCCAGCCTGCAGCGCGGCCAGGACCGATGAGTCGTCGACGTAGGTCGTCAGGACAACGACGGCGACCTCGGGGTATCGCTCGGTCAGCCGGCGGGTGGCCTCGGTACCGTCGAGCACAGGCATGTGCAGGTCCAGGAGGATCGCGTCGGGGCTTTTCTCGGCCACCAGCCGGATGGCCTCCTCGCCGTTGGCCGCGGAGGCGACGACCTCGATCTCGGCGAGCAGGCCGAGCAGGACCACGAGTCCCTCACGCACGCTTGCCTGGTCGTCAGCGATGACGATCCGCAGCGGCACGGGCACGTGGGGAGTCACCGGGGGACCTTCGCCACGACGACCCAGTCGCTGCCGTTCCGCCCCGCGCTCAGCGTGCCGCCGACGAGCAGGAGCCGTTCCCGCATCCCGGCCAGCCCGTACCCTCCGTTGACCGTGGCCAGCTCGGGCTGGTGATCGCCGGGCTGGTATTCGAGCAGCTGGTGATCGGCCGGCTGGTGATCGGCCGGCTGGTGATCGCGGGCGGCGTCCTCGCGGCGCAGTCGGTTGGTCACCGCGAGGCTCGTGTGGGCATCGTCATAGTCGAGGCGGATGTCCACGGGCTGGCGCGGGGCGTGCTTGGCCGTGTTGACCAGTGCCTCTTGCGCGGTCCTGGTCAGGGCGAGACCGGCATCGGGCGGCAGCGAACGCGGCTCGCCGCTGACCTCGAAGGTCACCCGGGCGCCGTGACGGCGCTGGTGGTCCGCGCTGAGCTCGGCCAGCCCGTCAGGGAGCGGCCGGGTCTCGCCGCGCAGGGCGTGCACGGCCCGGCGGGTCTCGTTGAGCCCGTCGGTGGCCATCCGGCGAGCCTGGCCCAGCAGCTCCAGCGCCCGTGCCTCGTCATGCTGCTTGGTGAGGACGGCCTGGGCGGCCTGGATGTGCAGTCCAAGGGCGCCGAGGGAGTGGGCGAGTACGTCGTGGATCTCCCGGGCGATCCGGGCGCGCTCATCCAGCGCCGCCACCTTGGCCTGCTCCTCGCGGAGCTGATCCGCCTTGGCCAGCAAGGCCGCCGACTGCTCGGCCTGCGCCTGACGGGCGCGCAGGTTGTATCCGACTATCCAGCCGATGAGCAGGATGCCGGGATGCTCGAGGGTGGTCGTGATGGTCGCACCGAAAAACAGCCCCATCGCCTCGCACGCGAGTATCCCCGCGCCCACGGCGGAAAGCCCCGCGGCCAGGCTGACATCGCTTCCCGCCAGCAGCGCGGCGAGGACAGCCTGGATCATGAGTTCCCCGCCGGTCGAATAGGCCGCTGCCATGCAGCACGTGACCGTGACGGCCGCCAGGGCAAACGGCAGCAGGAATGCGTACGGGAGGCGGGCCTGAGCCCGGAGGTCGCCAGGTGCCCACAGGACAAGCTGGACGGACGCGGCGGTCACCGCGGCGATCACGAAGGCGCCGTTCCAGCCACCGGGCCACGGATTCCTGAACGTGATGACGGCCACGACAGCGAGCAGGGCGGTCCTTACCGTCAAGTTCGCGACCCGCAGCACGATCTTCATTATCGCTCCGTTCGCCCTCGGGCGGGAATACGACTGACGGTAGGGAGCGCAGCGGCGCCAGGGACACCAGCCCGCGGGTGGAAATCCGGGTGTGGGATCTTCACCCCGCGGCTCATACCGCGGTTCCACCCGGGCGCGGGGAAATCCACCCGGCGGGCAGACGCTTCGGCCCGCGGCGAGCGCGATGGTTGGGCCAGGAAACCGACCCTGAGGAGCCGTCGATGTCCACTGCCCGCCGAACGAGGCGACCGGCCTCGGGCGACCGACTCGCCAGGACGCTGCGCCGGCTGCGCTGGCCGGCCGCGATCGCCTGGCTGATCGCCGTAGTTTTCGCGTTCCCGCTCGCCAACAGCCTGTCCCAAGTGACCAACAACACCAACGCCGCCGCCCTGCCCGCCTCCGCACCCTCGACGCGTGTCATCGCGCTTGAGCTCGAGCAGGCCTCCCGGCAGGGCCCGGGCCAGCCTCAGACCGACAACGCGCTGGTGGTGTTCGCCCGCGGCAAGGGCCTGACGGCCGCGGATATGACCGCGATCGCCTCGGCGCGGGCCGCCGTCGGACGCCTGGCCGGGCAGACGAGCGGGCTCAGCGCGCCCGGCCCGGTGCAGCGGTCCGCCGACGGGCAGGCCGCGCTGTTCTCCGCGAACGTCACCGCGCCGGCCGACAACCAGACCAGCGCCGACACGGCCGCGGTACAGGCGATCCGCGGGGTGGTGGGCAGCGCGGCCAGCCGCGCGGGCGACGGCCTGCAGGTCGCGGTGACGGGATCGGCCGCGGTGAAGGCCGACACCGGCAGCCCGACCCAGACCCTACTGGAACTCACCGCGCTGGTGATCGTGGCGCTTGTGTTCTTCGTGGTCTACCGCAGCCCCCTGCTGTGGTTCTTCCCCTTGCTCGGCGCGGTGGCGGCCATCCAGGTCGCGCAGGCCGGCGCCCATGGCCTGGCCAACGCCGGCCTCACCGTCAGCCCGCTGTCGTCCTCGATCTTGATCGTGCTGGTCTTCGGCGCCGCAAGCGACTACGCGCTGCTGCTCATCCACCGTTACCGCGAAGAACTGTGCCGCCACGCCGCCACCGAGGACGCCATGGCCGCCGCGCTGCGCCGCACCCTGCCGACCCTGCTCGCCTCCTCCGGCACGGTCACCATCGCCATGATCTGCCTCCTGGCCGCGCAGTCGGCCTCGTTGCACGGCCTGGGCCCGGTGGGCGCCGTGGGCATCGTCTCGGCCCTGCTCGCCCAGACCACCTTCCTGCCCGCGCTCCTTCTGGTCCTCGGTCCCGCCGCCTTCTGGCCCCGCTCCCCCCGGGCCGGGCGGGCCGGACGAGGCGAATCCCGCCTGTGGTCGGGCATCGGCACCCGGGTTGCCCGTCACCCGGCCCGGGTCGCGCTCGTCACCGTCATGCTGCTCGGCGCGGCCTGCCTCGGGCTCGCCGCCCTGCGCATCGACAACAGCGACATCGGCCAGGTGAAGGGGGATCCCGGCAGCGTGGTCGGCGAACAACTGGTCGACGACCACTTCCCGCCCGGCCTGCTCGCACCGGTCACGATCCTCGCTCCGCCGAGCCAGGCCAGGGGCGCCGCCGCGGCGGCCCGCGCCACGCCAGACGTCGCCGAGGTGCTCCCGGCCCCACCGGAGGAGGGTTACACCACCTACGCGGTCATCGTGTCCGTCCCGCCCTACGAGGCCAGCGGGCAAGCCGTGATCGTGCACCTGCGCCAGCGGCTCGACCGTGACGCGCCGGGCTCGCTGGTGGGCGGGGATCCGGCCGTCCAGTACGACATCATCCAGGCCTCCGGTCACGACGCCCGCGTACTCATCCCGCTGCTGCTGATCGTGATCCTGGTCGTCGTTGCCCTGCTGTTGCGGGCGATCATCGCGCCCCTGGTGCTGGTCGCTACGACGGCGCTCAGCTTCGCGGCCTCGTTCGGGCTGTCGAACCTGCTGTGGCGCCACGGGCTTGGCTATTCCGGCATCGAGTCGCAGGTCCCGATATTCATCTTCATCTTCCTGGTCGCGCTCGGCGTCGACTACAACATCTTCCTGGCCGCCCGCATCAGGGAGGAGGCCCGGCACCTGGGCATCCGGCAGGGCACCCTGCGCGGGCTCACCGTCACCGGGGGCGTCATCACGGCCGCCGGCGTCGTCCTGGCCGGCACCTTCGCCGCCCTCGTCCTTGAGCCCACGGTCTACCTCACCGAGGTCGGGACCGCCGTGGCCATCGGCATCCTGCTCGACACGCTGCTCGTGCGCACGGTGCTTGTCCCAGCCGCCCTGCTCACCATCGGCGAGCGCGTCTGGTGGCCCGCGCGACCTCGCCACCACGTAGCGGCCGTCACGGCCGACCGCGACCCCGTCAGTAGGGGATATCCCCCAGCCGAAGTTGGGTGACAGCCGGCTGCCCGTGAGCTGGCCTTCTCCGTAGTGTGATTGACCACCGGGGCAATACACGCTGACCAGGGAGAACGCCCGATGATTGAGGCGCGTGGACTGACCAAGAGGTACGGGTCGACGCTCGCCGTCGACGATCTCAGCTTTACCGTTCGGCCCGGCATCGTAACCGGCTTCCTCGGCCCGAACGGCGCGGGCAAAACCACCTCGATGCGGCTGATCCTCGGCCTGGATGCGCCGACCGCGGGCACGGTCACGATCGGCGGCAGGCCGCACCGGCACGCGGCCAGCCCTATGCGCGAGGTCGGCGCGCTGCTTGACGCCCGCGCCGTGCATGGCGGCAGGTCCGCTTACAACCACCTGCTCTGCCTGGCCCAGACCAACGGCATTCCCCGGCGGCGGGTGGGCGAGGTGCTGGAGATCGTCGGCCTGGCCGGCGTCGCCGGGAAGCGGTCCAAGGGGTTCTCGCTGGGGATGAGCCAGCGCCTGGGGATTGCCGCCGCGCTGCTCGGCGATCCAGCGGTGCTGATGTTCGACGAGCCGGTGAACGGGCTCGACCCGGAGGGGATCCTGTGGATCCGCACGCTGATGCGGTCGCTGGCCGCCCAAGGGCGCGTCGTGTTCGTGTCCAGCCACCTGATGTCGGAGATGGAGAACACCGCCGACCACGTGATCGTGATCGGGCGGGGGCGGCTGATCGCGGACTCCGGCATGGCCGAGTTCATCGCGCGCAACTCGAGCCAGACGGTCCTGGTCCAGACGCCGCAGCCGGACGCCCTGGTCCGTGCCCTGGTCGCCGCGGGCGGCACCGTTTCACCCAGCGGTGACCAGAACCTGGAAGTCCGCGGCCTGACCGTGGACCAGGTGGGCGACATCGCGTTCGCTCACGACATCCGGATATACCACCTCGCCGCGGCCAGGATCTCGCTGGAGCAGGCATTCATGGAGCTCACCGCGAACAGCGTGGATTACCGCGCGGCCCAGCCCGCCGGTCCGGAGCACGGTAAGGAGGCATGACAATGGCAGCAGTAACGGCCGGACTGGACCGGCCGCACGCGGCGCCCGTGCTGGGCGCCAGGGCCGCCCTGGCCGGCACGCTCCGTTCGGAACTCACCAAGCTCCGGTCCGTTCGGTCGACCTACTGGACGATGACCCTGCTGGTCCTGGCCGGCCTGGCCTGGGCCGTGGCGAACTGCGCGGGCGAGGCGGCGCACTGGACGGCAGCCGACCGGGTGGGCGCCGACCCGACCCAGGCCAGCATCGTCGGCCTGGCCCTGCTCGGCCAGCTGGTCATCGTGGTCCTCGGCGCCCTCGCGCTCACGTCGGAGTACTCGACTGGGATGATCCGCACCTCGCTGATCGTGATGCCCAGACGCGGCGTGCTGTACGGGGCCAAGGCCGCCGTGCTGATCGCGGTGATCGGAGTCATCGCGGTCGTCACCAGTTTCGCCGCGTTCTTCACCGGCCAGTACCTGCTGCGGAGCACGCACGTGACCGCGACGCTGACCCAGCCCGGCGTGCTGCGAGCCGTCGTGGCCACCGCGCTGTACATCGTGCTGTCCGGCCTGTTCGCGTTCGGCCTGGGCGCGATCCTGCGCAGCACGGCGGGCGCGATGACCACCGCCTACGGCCTGCTGTTCCTGGTGCCGCAGCTAGCCAAGGCCCTGCCCAGCGCCTGGTACGCGGAGGTGGAACGGTGGCTCCCCGGCGGGGACGTGGTGAACGCGATCACCGGGACGCAAGCCGGGAACCCCTACCCGAACCTGTTCTCCGCCTGGGGCGAGTTCGCGGTGTTCGGCGCATACACGGGCGTCCTGCTCATCATCGGCGCTCTGCTGTTCGGCAGGCGCGACGCCTGAGAGCTCTACGCTGTGACCATGCTCCGGACCCTGGCGAGGTGGCCGCGCCGCCATCCCACCCAGGCGGACTGCGCGCTGGCGATCGTGCTGCTGGTATTCAGCGCGCCTTCGCTTGCCGCCGGTTCGAGCGGTGTGCTCTCACGCGCCGCCTACGTGGCGGTCAACGCGTTGCTCGCCGCCACGGTGATGCCGCGCCGCCGGTACCCGGTGGCGGCATTCACCACCGCGGCCACGATCGGCGCCGCCCAGATCGTCTTCGGGGTGAGCGGCACACCACAGGTCTTCGCCTTGCAGCCTGTCGGCGGCACCGACCTGGCCATCCCCGTACTGCTGTACAGCCTCGCCGCCCACCGGCCGCGGCCGATCTCGATCACCGGGCTGGTGATCTGCCTGCTCGGCTCCGCCCTGGCCATTGCCCGCTGGGCCCCGGCCCACCAGCCCTACGCCGGGGATGCGGTGCTCGGCGCGGCTATCGGGCTGGGCGGTCTGACGCTGGCCGCGTGGGTGCTGGGTGATTCGGTGGCGTACCGGTACCGGCGGGCCCGGTTCGCCGCGCTGGAGGAGCGCGCCGCCCGGCTTGAGGTCGAACGGGACGCGAACGCGCGGATCGCGGCGGCGGCCGAGCGCGAGCACGAGCTGACCGAACGCAGGGCCCGCGTTGTCGACGAGGCGGAGGCCCGGCTGCGCCGGATCGAGCGGGACCTGCACGACGGGGCGCAGGTCCGGCTGGCGGCGCTGGCCATGACGCTGGGCGAGATCAAGGAGAACCTCGAGCGGGTAGTCGACACGGAGCAAACGAAAACCCTGGCCGGCGCCGCGCATCGCAGCGCCAAGGAAGCCCTGGCCGAGCTGCGCGACCTGGCCCGGGGTATCCACCCCGCCGTGCTCGACCGCGGCCTGGCCTCCGCGCTGTCGGTACTGGCCGAGGCGAGCGCGGTTCCGGCCGAACTCGCGATGGCGCTCGAGACGAGGCCTTCGCCTGCCATCGAGGCCATCGCGTACTTCTGCGCCGCCGAACTGCTGGCCAACGTGGCCAAGCACAGCGGCGCCAGCCGGGTCGCCATCAGCGTGGGCGGCGAGGACGGAAGGCTGATCATGAAGGTGACCGACGACGGGAGCGGCCGGGCCGAGATCAAGCCGGGCGGCGGCCTGGCCGGGCTGCGCGACCGGGTGCAGACGGTGGACGGCCGGCTGGCGGTGGACAGCCCGGCGGGCGGCCCGACGATCATGACCGTCGAACTCCCGGTGCACGCATGATGCCAGGGACAAATCCGGGGGCAAGCCCCGGGACAGGCGCCGGGACGCTGCGCATCGTGATCGCCGAGGACGCGGCGATCATCCGTGACGGCCTGACCCAGACGCTGTCCCGCCGCGGCCACGACGTGGTCGCGGCCGTGGCCGACGCGCAGGCCCTGCTACAGGCGATCGGCCAGCACCGCCCCGACGTCGCCATCGTCGACGTCCGGATGCCGCCCACGCACACCGACGAGGGGCTGCGGGCGGCGCTGGCCATCCGCCGTGACCATCCCGCCGTCGGCGTCCTGGTGTTCTCCCAGTACATCGAGATCAAGGCGGCAGCCGAACTCCTCGCAGGTTCCCCCGCAGGGGTCGGCTACCTGCTCAAGGACCGGGTCGCGGACGTCAGCGACTTCATCGAGGCCATCGGCAGCGTGGCCCGCGGCGGGACCGTGCTCGACCCCGAGGTCGTCCGCCAACTGCTGGCCAGCAGCAGGCATGCCGACTCGCTCGCCTCGCTCACCGGCCGCGAGCGCGAGGTGCTCGCACTTATCGCGCAGGGCCGGTCGAATATCGCGCAGGGCCGGTCGAACACCGCCATCGCCGAGATCTTGTTCATCACGCCTGGCGTGGTGGAAAAGCACGTCGCGAACATCTTCGCCAAGCTCGGCCTGGCCCCGTCCGACAGCGACAACCGCCGGGTCATCGCGGCGATCACCTACCTCAAGGGCGGCTAGTCGGCGGCATGCTTGGAGCCATGACGACAAGCTCGCGTCCGGCCGCGGCCGACCTGGAGGCGGCCAGGGACCGCACCATCCCCGATGTGCTGCCCGAGCCGGGAGCGCCGTTCCGCGTGCTGTTCTGCGGCATCAACCCCGGCCTGTACTCCGCCGCGACTGGCTGGCATTTCGCCCGGCCGGGGAACAGGTTCTGGCCCGCCCTGCACCTGTCAGGATTCACCCCGCGTCGGCTCGCCCCAGGCGAGCAGGACCTGCTGCCCGGCCTCGGGCTCGGCATCACCAACCTGGTGGCGCGCGCCACCGCCCAGGCCTCGGAGCTGCACGCAACCGAACTCCGCGCCGGGCGCGAGCACCTGGCCGCCCTGGCCGACCTGTACCGGCCGCACGTCATCGCCATAGCAGGCGTCACCGCGTACCGCACCGCGTTCGACCGTCGGCACGCGGACACCGGACCGCAGCCGGACCCGCTCGGCCCCTCCCGGCTGTGGGTCGTGCCCAACCCGAGCGGCCTGAACGCGCACTGGTCCCTTGACGCGATCGCCGCCGCGTTCTCGGCCCTTCGTGCCGCCGCCGACGGCGGCGTAGGGGGTGTGAGGTGACGGATTCCCACGACCAGGAGCACGTGGCGCCGGGCGACGACGGCACTGAGCCCGATCCCCGGTTCACCTTCGCTAACGAGCGGACGTTCCTGGCCTGGAGCCGGACGGCACTGGCCCTGGTGGTGGCCGGCCTCGGCATCGTGCAGTTGCTGCCGCCGTTCCCGGGCGTGCCGTGGGGCCGGCACGTGCTCGGCGTGCCGCTCATCGTGTTCGGTGCCATCGTCGCCGTGACCGCCTACAGCGAATGGACCAGGAGCCAGCGGGCCATGCGCCACGGGCTGCCGCTGCCCAAGTCGGTCATGCCCACGATCATGGTCGTGGTCATCGCCACGATGGCGGTCGTGTCCGCCGTCGTCGTCCTGGTCTCGGCCCTGCGATGACAAGCCAGCCCCAGCCCGCCCCCGACCGCGGCCTGGCCAGGGAGCGAACCCAGCTGGCCTGGACCCGCACCGCCATCTCCTTCGCCGCGGTCGGCGGCGTCGTGCTGAAGCGGGACGTGATCCCTGGCCTGATCCTGCTGGCCGTCGCCGGCGCGATCTGGCAGCTTGGCCGCCTGGCCCACCATCGCAGGGAAAAGCTCAAGCTGATGACGGCCACGATCGTCGCGGTGGCGCTGGTCGCCCTGATCGTGTCGTTCACTGCCTGACCGCGCCAGGCCCCGGCAGTTAAGCACGGATGGCGGGCTGGCGAATTCTGGCGTGTCGGTCCTGGCAAACGCGCCCGTGTCGGGGAGAATAGGACAAGGCCCCCTCCACGTATGAGATGGAGGGGGCCTTGCCTGACCCTGCCGCATCAGGCCGGGCCGCGCCGAGTCGGCCGGTTTCCCGACCTCCCCAGCACCGCTTTCCCAGTGCTACGGGTCGCCCGCCAGGGCCAGACACCCGCGCCAGACGCCAGTTTCCCGGCCCCTGCCACGTTCCGGGGTTTCCCCCGGGTGGTGCCCGTTTCCGAACGGTGGAATTATTTTTACGCCCAAGACTCGCGGTCCGCAAGAGCCTTGGGCAATTTATTTTCTTCGATTTTTAATCCACACGATATCCACAGAACGCGCCCGGTTGTCCGCACGTAGCTGCGGTTATCCACTAGGTTATTCACATCTGATCCACAGGTCACCGCACGTAGCGAAGGACTTCCAAGAATGAAAGTGCCCTATGTAATCAGCCGGTCTTAATATGCTTTTTGGCCAATAACACAAGGCATCACGACGGGCCGGGTTTGCGTCCCACAGCCCCATACGCGGAGACGGAACCGGCCGGGACGGTGTCCCCGGGGTCGGGCCGCCACTGGTGGACCTGCACCAGGCCAGGCTCGGCCAAGTCCAGCCCGGTGAAGAACCGGGCCACCTGTTCCCTGGTGCGCAGCGTCTGCGGCGTAGCGACCCGCTCGTTGTATACCCGCTGCGCCTCGGCCTGTTGCTGGTGGGTATCGAGCGCCGGATGGGAGATGGCTAGATAGCTCCCGGTCGGCACCGCGTCCATCAACCGCGTCACGATTCCCCACGGGTCCTCGTCGTCGGCGATCAGGTGCAGCACCCCAAGCAGCATGACCCCCACCGGCTGCCCGAAGTCGATCACCTCAGCCGCCCGGTCCAGGATCAGCCCGGGTTCGCGCAGGTCGGCCTGCAGGTAGTGGGTCAACCCTTCCGGAGTGCTCCGCAGCAGCGCCTGGGCGTGCAGCAGCACGATCGGGTCGTTGTCGACATAGACCACCCGGGCCGCCGCAGCCGCCCGCTGGGCCACCTCGTGGGTGTTGTCACCGGTGGGGATGCCGGTGCCGATGTCAAGGAACTGGCGGATGCCCGCGTCGGCGGCCAGGAACCTGGTCGCCCGGCCGAGGAAGGCGCGGTTGGCGCGCACCCGCCAGCGGAGCGCCGGCGTCACCGCCAGCACCCGCTCGGCGGCCTCCCTGTCCGCCGCGAAATTGTCCTTGCCGCCCAGCCAGTAGTCGTAGACCCGGGCCGGGTGGGCCACGCTGGTATCCAGGCCCGCGACGCGCTCGGCGGGCGTACCCCGCCCCCCGTTCGGCCCCCCGTTGCGCCTCCCGCTGGTCTCGGACGTCATAACCTGCACCTCCCGGCAAGATCCCGTTATTGTGCCGAACGGACCGGGGGGATAACCCCCGAGGAAATGTGGTGGGCAGCCCTGTCGTGTGGCGACCCCGTAATTCCTACTGTGGGATCACGGGGATCAATGGCAATCGGGAACGGGGTAGCCACGATGACGGCCATCGTAGACCGCAAGCGAGCCCGCGCAACCTGGCTCACAGGGGCGGCCGGGATGCTGATGCTCGCGGCGGCCGTGGCGATGATGGTGTACGCCGCGCCACGGCCCGGTACGGACCGGCCCGGACCGGCCCTGCACGACCGGCTGGCGTCCTGGTCCTGGGTCACTCCGGCGCACCAGCCCGCGGGCCCCGTAGTACTGCGACAGACCGGGACCCGACCGTGACCTTGTCCCCGGCCTGCCGCGAGCCCGCGGTACGGGCGGCAGCGGCCGGGTCGTGGGTGTCGATCTCGGCCAGCCAGGCCTGCCCGGCCCTGGTCGGCGGGATGGTGAAATCCAGCGGCTCCCACCACGCGTTCACCAGCACGAGGAAGTCGTCGTCAAGCAGCAGGGTCCCGTCCGGTGCCTTGTCCGGGTCGTCGGAGCCGTCCAGATAGATCCCGAGCGCCAGCGCGCTTGAGTCGGCCCAGTCGCCCTGGGTCATCGGCGTCCCGGCCGGGGTGAACCAGCCAAGCTCGTCGGCCTCGGCGCCGGTGAGGAACCGGCGGCGCCGGAAGACCGGGTGCGACCGGCGGAATGCCACCAGGTCCCGGGCGAAGGAGAGCAGGTCCGAGTCGACCGCGGACCAGTCGAACCAGGAGATCTCGTTGTCCTGGCAGTACGCGTTGTTGTTCCCGTGCTGGGTGCGGCCCAGTTCGTCGCCGCCGAGCAGCAGGGGCACGCCGAACGACAGCAGCAGCGTGGTCAGCATGGCCCGGGACTGCCGGGCCCGCAGGGCGAGCACCTCCGGGTCCGGTGTGGGGCCCTCGGCGCCGCAGTTCCATGAGCGGTTGTCGTCGGTACCGTCCCGGTTGTTCTCCCCGTTGGCCTCGTTGTGCTTGGTGTCGTAGGACACCAGGTCCCGCAGCGTGAACCCGTCATGCACGGTGATCAGGTTGATCGAGGCGGTCGGCGTGCGGCGGTCGGGCTCGTACAGGTCGGAGGAGCCGGCGAACCGGGTGGCGAACTCGCCGATGCCGCCGATCTCCTGGCTGCGCCAGAAGTCCCGCATGCTGTCCCGGTACTTGCCGTTCCACTCGCGCCACAAGGGCGGGAACCGGCCAAGGTCGTAGCTGTCCGTCTGGCCGACATCCCACGGCTCGGCGATGAGCTTGGCCTGCGACACCACCGGGTCCTGCCAGACCAGGTCGAAGAACGCCGAAAGGCGGCTGAACCCGCCCTCCTGCCGGGCCAGCGTGGCCGCCAGGTCGAACCGGAACCCGTCGACGTGCATCTCGGTCAGCCAGTACCGCAGCGAGTCCATGATCAGGCGCAGGGTGACCGGGCTGCCCGCGTTGAGCGAATTGCCTGTGCCGGTGGTGTCGTAGTAAAGGCTCGGGTTCCCCGGGTCCAGGCGGTAGTAGGCCGGGTTGTCCAGCCCCCGGAAGCTCAGCGTCGGGCCGCCCGCGCCGCCCTCGCAGGTGTGGTTGAAGACCACGTCCAGGATGACCTCGAGGCCCGCCCGGTGCAGCGCCTTGACCACCGCCTTGAACTCGGCCACCTGCCCGCCGGGCTGCCCGGCCCGCACCGCGGCGGAATAACCGTGGTGCGGGGCGAAGTAGCCGATTGTGTTGTAGCCCCAGTAGTTGGTCAGCCCCCGCCGGATCAAGAACTCCTCTGGCACGTACTGGTGCACGGGCAGCAACTCCACCGACGTGACGCCGAGCTGGGTCAGGTGGCCGATGGCAGCGGAGTGCGCGAGGCCGGCGTAGGTGCCGCGAAGCGGCTCTGGCACGCCGGGATGGCGCATGGTGAAGCCCTTGACGTGCAGCTCGTACATGATCGAGTCGGAGGACTGCCGCCGCAGCTGCGCGTCGCCTTCCCAGTCGAAGTCGGAGGAGATGACCAGGCTGCGCGGTACGTGCCCGGCCGAGTCAAGCGAGCTCGGCGCGTCCGGTTTGTCCGGGTCGTAGTCGAGCACCTCGGGCCCGAACGCCACCTCGCCGTGCGTCGCCCGCGCATACGGGTCGAGCAGCAGCTTGGCCGGGTTGCAGCGCACCCCGCGTCCCGGGTCCCACGCGCCGTGTGCCCGGTACCCGTAGGCCTGCCCGGGTCCCACGCCCGGGACGAACCCATGCCAGACGCCGTCCTCGTATTCGGGCAGCCGGACCCGGGTCTCGGCCCCGGCCTCGTCGAACAGGCACAGCTCGACCGCCTCGGCGATGCCGGAGGCCACCGCGAAATTAGTTCCCCCGTCACCGGGCGTCGCCCCCAGAGGCGCCCCCCGTCCGGGCCTCACATCCGCCACCCCGCAAACGTTACAGCAGCGCAGAAAACGGCTTGCGACGCCGTCCTAAGCTGCGTACGTGCCGACCTCACAGCCGCAGGATCATGCGGAACTCGCCGATGTCGGGCGCCTGGCCAGGCGCCTGGTGAACCGGGCCGTGCGGACCGCGCGGACCGAGGATCAGCCGCTGCGGCGCCTGCTGCTTGATCACCTTGGCCTGGACGCAGCCAGCCTGCCCACCTTGTCCGCCACCTGGCCCGCCTACGAGCACGTCAACGTGCAGGTCGGCCTTGAGGCCTGGCTGGAGCAGGGAAGCGACCGAACGCACCAGGTCTTCGGCATCACCGGGCTCGGGTTCATGCGCCATATGGAGATCGTCGGGATCGGCGATCTCCTGCAGCCCTCAAGCAACGGCCCGTTCGCTTCCGCCGGCGTCGGCGGCGTGCTGACCATCGCCGTCCCCACCGGCCCCGACGGCCAGACGCACCCGTGCGTCAGCCACGGCATCTACCTGGTGGACGACGGCGGAACCCGGCTTGCCATCGTGCTCCAGCCCGTGGACCGCGGGCCGCGCCCCGAGGTGGTGCTCCAGGTCACCGGCCCGGACCAGGACCGGGTCCAGGCCGTCCTCGGCGAGATCAGGACGCTGGCCAGCGAGCGAAGCGTGTTCCGCGGCCAGGTGATCAGTTTCGGGTTCGAGGTGTTCGGCCCGGGGCGGCAGGTCCCGATGAACTTCCTTGAGCGTCCCGCGGTCGGCCGCGACCAGATCGTGCTGCCCGCGGAGGTGCTTGAGAACATCGAGCGTCAGGTGCTCGGGGTCGGCCGGCACTCGGCGCGCCTGCTGTCAAGCGGCCAGCACCTCAAGCGCGGCGTGCTGCTGCACGGCGCGCCGGGGACCGGCAAGACGCACACCGTCCGCTACCTGCTAGGCCGGCTGCCCGAGGCCACGGTGATCGTGATATCCGGCCGGGCCCTCGAGCGGATCAGGGAAGCATGCTCGGTGGCCCGCACGCTGCAGCCCGCCATCATCGTGGTGGAAGACGTGGACCTGATCGCCGAGCAGCGCGAGAAGACGCGGCCGGGCGAACATCCGCTGCTGTTCCAGCTGCTAAACGAGATGGACGGGCTCAATTCCGCCGCCGACGTGACGTTCCTGCTCACCACCAACCGGGCCGAGCTGCTTGAGCCCGCGCTCGCCGCCCGCCCGGGCCGCGTCGACCTGGCCGCCGAACTTCCCCTGCCCGACGCCGGCGCGCGCCGCCAGCTGATCCGCCTCTACCAGGGCAACCTGGTGCTCGACCTGGCCCAGCCGGACTCCGTGATCGACCGCACAGAAGGCGTCACCGCCGCCTTCCTCAAGGAACTCCTGCGCAAGGCCGCCCTCCTAGCCTGCGAAGACGACCAGTCCGAAGGCCCCATCCGAGTCACAGACACGCACCTGACCGCCGCCCTCGACCAGCTCCTCGACACCCGCAACCAGCTCACCCGCGTCCTCCTAGGCGCCGACCCCCCCGCAGCATCGGGCATTCCATGATCGCGAAGGCTTTACCCCCGGAATGGGTAGGCGAGCGATCACGAAAATCGCGGCGCCGCGCGGGGAGGCGAGGGTTGCGCGGGTGGATAATGAGCGCATGTCGCGGCGAGTCGTTACCCCGGTTGTCATCGTCGTGGGCGTCATTGCCGGCGGAACCGTGCTCGCCCGGCTCCTCGGCTACAAGCTCGGTGGCAACGTCGTCGTCCGGTGCCTCAAGGGCCACGTATTCACCACGTTGTGGATTCCCGGCGTGAAACTCAAGGCGCTGGACCTGGTCGTGGCCAGGATCCAGTACTGCCCGGTCGGAAAGCACTGGAGCCTCGTCGTCCCGGTGCGTGACAAGGATCTGACCGAAGGGGAAAGGCAATTCGCCCGGGAACACCACGACCTGCCGATTCCCTGAAGACGCCGGCCATCCCAAGCACCCGCCGCGGCGCAGAAGCCCGCCGGGGCACACAAGCCCGCCGGGGCACACAAGCCCGCCGGGCGGCAGCGGTCGCCGTCCTGCTCGCGCTGGCCGCCGCCGGGCTGCGCGCTCGCAGCCCGCTCTCCCACACGACGAACCAGGCCGCGGCCGGCGCCAGCGGCACCACCCTGGCCATCGCGTTGTCCGCGGCCGAAGGCGTCGCGGTCATCGCCTTTCTCACCGTGCTCGCCTCGATCCGCCCCCGGCGCAAGCCGAAACCCGACGACGAGGAGCCCCCGCGGCCGAACATCCCCTGGTGGGCCAAGGCCCTCGCCGTCGCAGCGGCCCTGGCCGCGCTCGCCGCCCCGTTCGCCGTGCTGTTCACCCGCAAGGTCCGCCCCCCGGCCAGCAAGCCGCTAATCGCCAGCGCCCCGGGTGCTGGAACGGGAAGCCTCAGGCCCGCGCCGCCGCCGGGTCCGATCTGGCCGGTGATCGTGGGCATGGTGCTCGCGATCGCCGTCGTGCTCATCCTCACCATGCTCGCCCGCCGCAACCGTCCCGGCCCGGCCGAGACCGCCGACAGAAGCCGCGTTTCCCGGCTGCTTGACAGCCTGGCCGCGGGCAGCGCCGCGCTGACCGCGGTCAGGGAGCCCCGGGCGGCGATCATCGCGTGCTACACGGCGATGGAGCGCGGGTTCGCCGCCGCCGGACCCGCTTCCGCCCCGGTCGCGGCCGACACCCCGGCCGAGGTGCTTGCCCGCGCGAGCAGGGCCGGAATCGTCAGCGCCGGGCCGGCCGAGACGCTGACCGGCCTGTTCCGCCTGGCCAGGTACAGCGCACAGCCCGTGACCAGCGCAGACTCCCGAGTAGCCGCGCAAGCACTGACCGAGATGCGCACCGACCTCGAGAGCAAATCATGACCCGCCGCAAAGGACGCAAAGCCGTCGCGGTGAGCGCGACCGTGATCGGAATCGCCGCCGCGCTGGCGGGCGGGTACGCCGCGGCGGGCGCGGCGGGCCTGATCGACGTGGCCACGCTCACCGCCCTCGGCGTCCTGATCGTGGCGCGCGGGGCGGTCCGGGGGCCCGAACCACGGCCCGTTCGGGAGAAAAAGCAACGGCGGGATCCGGGGCGGCGGCCGGCGCTCGAGGCGGCGGACTTCCCGGCCTACACGGCGATCGCCTCGGACCTGGAGTGGGCGCGGATGTCGCGGCGGCACTACGAGTACGGGCTGCGCGCCCGGCTGGCCCGGGTCGCCGTGGCGCTGGGCCAGCCCCGCGCCGGCGACCTGGCCGGACCAAAAGCCGCAGACGCGGACGGGCCAGGCCCCGACCTGGCCACGCTGGAACGCATGATCGCCGCGCTCGAGACACTTCCGGAGGCACAGAAGTGACCGAGGTGCTGGCCGGGACGGTCGCGGACACCGCGCGGCTGTGCGAGCGGATCCTGGCCGAGGTGGAGCAGGTCATCGTGGGCAAGCGCGAGGCCGTGAGGGCGGTCCTGCTCGGCGTGCTTGCCTCCGGCCACATCCTGATCGAGGACCTGCCCGGTCTGGGCAAGACCCTGCTGGCCCGCACATTCGCCACGGTGCTCGGGCTCGAGTTCACCCGGGTCCAGTTCACCCCGGACATGCTGCCCGCCGACCTGACCGGCGCGATGGTGCTCGACCTGGGCACGGGCGAGCCGGCCTTCCGCCCGGGCCCGGTGTTCACCGGGCTGCTGCTAGCCGACGAGATCAACCGAACCCCGCCCAAGACCCAGGCCGCCCTCCTGGAGGCGATGGCCGAGGGCCAGGTCAGCGTGGACGGCGTCACCAGGCCGCTGCCCCGCCCGTTCGTGGTGCTTGCCACCGACAACCCGATCGAGTACGAGGGCACCTACCCGCTGCCCGAGGCCCAGCTCGACCGGTTCATCGCCCGGGTCAGCCTCGGCTACCTGGACGCCAAGGGCGAGGCCGAGATGGTACGCCGCCGCCTGGCCCGCGGCTCCGCGCCGCCCGCCCCGCCGCAGGTCGCGGACGCGGCAAGGCTGCTGGCCATGCGGGAGTCCCTGGAGTCCGTTCAGCTGCACCCGGACCTCCTGGCCTACGTGGTGGCCCTGGTCGCCGCCACCCGGGCCCACCCGCAGGTCACGGTGGGCGCGTCGCCGCGCGGCACGCTGGCGGTGGTCCAGCTCGCCCGCGGCCACGCGGTGCTGGCCGGCCGCGAGTACGTGACCCCGGAGGACATCAAGGCGGTCGCGGTCCCGGCCCTCGCGCACCGCCTGGTCCTGCGCCCGGAGATGTGGGTCCGCCAGGTCACGGGCCAGCAGGTGGCGGCCGAGGTTCTGGCCACCGTGCCCGTCCCGCGCGGTACCTCATGAGATTTTCCCGAACGGACCGTGGTTCCCCGCCCCCGCCACCCCTCGAGCTCTCCGCGGCCAAGCCTCCCGCGGCGCGATGGTTTCCCTCGCCACTGTCGCGGAGCTTGGCCACCGTGGCGCTGCTGGCGCTGGCCGCAGCCGTGCTAACCGGCCACGCCGCGCTCGTCCTGCTGGCCGCGCCCGCGCTTGGCGCGCTCGCGCTGCTGCCCCGGCCCGGGAACCGGCCCCCGGAGCTGGTGGTCGACGTCACGCTGTCCGATACGCGCTGCTTCGAGGGCGAGGATGTCACGATCACCGCGACGGTCAGCGCCACGCAGCCGCTGGACGAGGTCGTCGTGGAGCTCCAGCCCGCCCCGCGGGTCGCGCTGGCCGGCGGGGGCCCGCGCACGCAGGCCTTCCTGCGGGGCGAACGTGCCAGCGCCCGGTGGGTGGTCCGAGCCGACCGGTGGGGCCGGTACCCGCCCGGCGTGGTCGAGGTGACCGCCCGGGCCGGCGCCCTGGCCGCGTCCCGGCAGACCGAACTTGACCCGCTCGACGTGTTCCCCCGGCCGGCCAGGATGCGACCGCGCCTGGTCCCGGCCGAGCTGCTGCGCCGGATCGGCGAGCACACCGGGCGGGCCGTCGGCGAGGGCGTTGAGTTCGCGGGCATCCGCCCCTACCTGCCCGGCGACAAGCTGCGGGATATCAACCGGGCGGTCAGCATCCGGCGCGGACAACTGCACGTCAACCAGCGGGCCGCCGCCCGGGCCGCGGACCTGGTGGTGATGATCGACGCGTTCGGCGGTTCCGGCCAGGTCCCGGAGCGGACCCTGGACCTGGCCGTGCACGGCGCGGCCGCGCTGGTGACCGCTTACCTGCGGGTCAGCGACCGGGCCGGGCTTGTCGTGCTCGGCGGGCTGCTCCGCTGGCTCGGCCCGGCCGCGGGCGACCGGCACTTCTACCGGATCGCCGAGATGATGCTGGCCGCCCGTTACGACAGCTTCGTCACCCCCGACGTCGGCCGTATCCCGCGCACCGCGCTTCCGCCCGGCACGCTGGTCGTGGTGTTCTCGCCGCTGCTCGACCCGCGGGCGTTCGGCTCGGTCACCGACCTGCGCCAGCGGGGCTTCCCGCTGATCGTCATCGACACGCTGCGGGACGAGCCGCCGCCAGGTAACCGGCCCGAGGCCCGCCTGGCGCTGCGGTTGTGGCGGCTGGACCGGGCCGCCACCCGCGCCTCCCTGCGTGCCCTCGGCGTCCCCGTGCTCGGCTGGCCCGACGACACCGAACTCGACAGCGTCCTGGCCCCCCTCCGCACCCCGCCCCCCGGCCTCCGCCGCCTGGCCGGGAGCCTGTCATGAGGGACGGCGCCCCCGTCCTTATGAGCGCCGCCCGTGTGCGCGCCCCCGTCCTTATGAGCGCCGCCCGTGTGCGCGCCCCCGCCCTTATGAGCGCCGCCGGGGCCGGGCTGGCGCTGCTCGCGCTCCCGCTTGCGTGGGCGCCAGGCTGGGCCTACGCCGTCGCGGTTGCAGGCGCTGCCGCGGTGCTCGCCGCGGCGTTCGCCGGTTGGCGGCGCGGACCAGTGCTGGCCGTGGCGGCCGCGATCGCGGAGTGCGCTTTCTGCCGCGCCGGGACGCTCGTGCTGGCCGCCGAGGGGCTGCTGGTCCTGGCCTACCTGCTCGTCGCCCACGCCCCGGCGGGCCGCAGCCGGCCAGGCGCCTGGCTCCGCCGCCAGGTTTTCCCCGCGGTAGCGGGCGTCATCGCCAGCGGCGCGGTGCTGGCTGCCCTCGCGCTGCATCAGGTGAGTTCGGCCTGGCTGACCGGGGTCGGCCTGGCCGCCGCGGCCGGCGCCTACTTGCTCGCCCTTCCCTTGGGACGCGTGCCTTCGGGACCGCTGCCCCTTGGGGTGCGGGCGTTGCCGCGGAAACGACGGGGCGCCACCTCAGACGTCGATGTCCAGTGACGCCTCGTCGAGGGCGACCGCCGTGCCTGGCACGGCGATGCCGAGGCGTTCGGCCAGCGTGCGGGCGCGGGTAAGCAGCGGGTGCGCCTCGCCGAGCGTGGCGTATCCGTGGGCAAGCATGCTGCGGTCGAGCACCGGCTCGAGCAGGTCCGCCGCCTCCCGGGTATCGCCCCGCGCGGCCCGGCGGACCGCCTCGTCGTAGCGGGCGGTCAAGATCACCGGGTGGCCTGGATCGATCGCGGCCACGCCAAGCTCGGTGGCGCTTAGCCCGGTGACCAGGCCGAAGCACTCCGCGGCCCGCTCAGAGCGGCCCAGCCGGTCCGCCGCCCGCCCGAGCAGCACCAGCGTCCACCCCCGCGCGGGCAGCGGCACGCTCCCTGTCTCGGTGTCCGCGAGCACAGACAGGGTGGCCATCGCACTGGCGGCGTCGCCGCGCAGCAGCGCGACCTGGCCCAGGGCCCGGTCGAAATCGGCGGCAAGCGGATCTGGGCCCTCGTCCGGGCTCTCGTTAAGGGCCCCGTCCAGGCCCCCGCCCAGCGGCAGGCTGGCCAGCCGCTCGCGGTCGGCCGCCAGCGCGGCCGTGGCCTCCTCGGTCTGGCCGAGTCCGGCCGTGGCCAGCGCGGCCAGCCGCCGTGCGGTGTAGCCGAGCCGGAACGACACCTGGTCGCGGAACCAGTCGGTGCCGGCCGCCTGGCCGGCCAGCAGGTCGAGCACGGCCCGCGGCTGCTCAAGGACAAGCGCCGCCCGGGCCAGCCACAGCAGGTCCTCCTGGACCTGAGTGGAGGTGGCGAGGAACCGGCCGCGCCGCGCGTCCGCGGCCTCCTCGAGGTGCCGGCGGGCGGTGGCCGGATGGCCGGCTGCCAGCAGCGCCTGGCCGAACACCAGGCGGGCCTCGGCCACGTCGGCGTGGGCCGGGTCGCCCAGCCGCGCGTGCCGGTCCGCCAGCAGGTTGGCGGCTAGCCGCACGCCGTCGCTCACGTGGCCGCCGATCCTCGCGATGTCGGCGCGGACGCGCGCCGTCACGGTGAGCCGTCGCCAGGCGGCCGCGCTGCCCGGATGGCGTTCGGCCAGCGCCAGCCGGGTCTCGAACACACCAGAGATCAGGCTGGCGGCCGCCGGCCCGTGCCCGGTCTCGGCGGCCAGTGCGGCCAGGTTGGTGTCGGCCCGCGCGACCCGGGACACATCGTTGTTCAGCTCGTGCTCGGCCACCCAGCGGGACAGCTTCCAGGCGTCCGCGGCCGACGCCCGGTCACCGTACCTGGCCGCGGCCAGCCCCAGATGGCTCGCGGTGTCGCTGAGTCGCTGCAGGTCGTGCCCCCTGGCGTTGAAGTCCGCTGCCTGGAGGTCCGCTGCCTGGAGGTCCGCCGCTGCCGAGCCTGAGCCTTCGGCCGCCAGGTCCTGCCACAGCGAGACGGTCCTGCGAGCCTCCCGGACGCATCGCCGGTGCAGCGTGCCCGCCTCGAGCAGCAGGCGAACCACGACCGAGTTGGCGTTCGCCTCGGCCCGCGGATCCGTCCGCCGCCTGACCACGGCCGCAAGCGCGGCCTCGCTGCTCTCCAGGTCCCGCGGCAGCGTCCCGGCCAGCCGGGTCAGGTCGCGCTCGAACCACAGCGCGACCAGTCCGCGCGCGACCAGCTCGACCGGGCCCTCTTGGTCGGCCAGGCAGGTGCGGAAGGCGATGTCGGACAGCCGGGACGCGCTGTCGGCGGCGTCGGCCTCGGCCAGGTAGGTGACCGACTCCGCGCACTCCCGCAGCACCGGGCCGAGAAAATCGGTGAAGACGCCGCACCGGCCGCGCCAGGCCGCGGCCGCGACCCGGCCCAACGCGCTGTCCGGCCACCGGGGCGGAGACACGTCGGCTTCCGCGGCCAGCTGTCGCTTCTCCGCCGTGGAGATGTCGCCGATGCCGTACCCGACACCGGTCATCAGCGACTGCTCGGCCCGGTGGAACGCGACCACCACGGCGAGCGCCGCGGTCGCGGCCGACCGGGCCCCCGTTACCGAGTCGACCGTCACCGAGTCGGCCGGACCGGGCAGTGACCAGTCCGTACGGCCCGGGAACTCGCGCCATGCGTGCGCGGCGGCCAGAGCCACGAGCACCCGGCGGTTGTGCACCTCGTTGTACAGCCAGACCTCGGACCGGCCCCGCTCGTTCGGCAGCCGGACCGCGCTGGCCACATCACCGGCACGGACCGCGTGATAGGGCGTCCGGCGCAGCACGGCCGCGGCCGCGGCGGCGATGGCCGCGAGCCGCTCGTCCTGCGTCGCCAACGCCTGCTCCTCTCGCCGCGCTGACCAGCACCAAGATCATCATGATAGGCCCCAATCGCGCAGGCGGACCCGAAGTATTTACATAGCTAAACCTTCTATGATTCGGTGGTGTTGGTTTAGGTATTAGTTCCGTTTTGCGAGCTTCGGAGCCCCTTCATGCCGCATGGGTAGTGAGGTGCCCGGCCCGGGGGCCGATGCCGCCGGGCCGGCGCATGTCGCGGCCCATGCCGCGCATGCCTGGGCCATCGCCGCCGCGCACGCGGCGGTCACCGTGCCCATCGCGGCAGCCGAGTCCACCGCGGACGCCGAGGGCCCCGGGGGAGCGGAGCCCACCGCGGACGCCGAGGGCACTGCGGACGCCGAGGCCGCCGCGTGGACCGTCAGGGGCTGGGCCGACGTAGCCGTCGGCTGCATCGCACTGGATCGTCACCTTGGGCCTCTTGACCCCCTCGGTTCCCGCGGGCCCGACCCTGTCAGCGCCTTCGGCGGGCTGGACCAGGTGGTCCGCGCCGTTCCCGTCGCCGCGGGCGGGCAGCACGCCGCCCGGCTGCGGCAATTGCGGGAACTCGCAGGGCCGGTGCCGCCGTGGTACCCCGATACCCGCCCGATGGCTGGCCCGATCCGGGCCGTCGGGCGCCTGACCTGGCAGGCGGCCGACCTCCTGGCGCGGTTCGGCCGGGACCTGATGGCGGTCGGCGCCGGCCTGCCGTGGCCGGCTTCCTGCCCGCTGAGCAGCGCCAGTCAGCTCGCCTGGGGCGCGCGTTACCGGCCAGGTGCGCGTTACGGGCCAGGTGCGCGTTACCGGCCAGGTGCGCGTTACGGGCCAGATGCGCATTACCGGCCAGATGCGCGTTACCGGCCGCCGCCGGGGAATGCGCACCGCACCGTGCGCCTGCCGGTGAGCCGGCGGCTGGCCCGGCGAACCTGGATGTGCCTGCCCGGCCCGCACGGCCCGGGACCCGCCGTCGCCGAGGTCCCGTCCGCCGCCTCCCCGCTGGCCCAGCAGATCTGGCGCGGCATCCACGAGGGCGCGCACCTGGATCACCTCGGCGTGCTCACCGCGCTGCGGCCTGCGGCGCCCAGCCCGGCGGAGTTCGGCTCCGGGCTGCTGGTCGCCGAGTCGTACGCGATGGCGGTGGAGATCGTCGCCGCGGTCGAGTGCGTCCTGGCGGGGGAGGGCCACGCGGTCTGGCAACTCGGCGCCGGGCTGATCGAGCGCGCCACCCGGCTACCCGGCGGCTCCGAGCCGGCTCCCGAGTTCGCCGACCTCCCCACGCTGGCCGAGGTGTACGTTCTCGGGCCGCTCGAAGTCTTGGCCGGCGGCGGGGCGGTCGGCGGCGCTGCGGTTGGCGCCACTGCGGCCGGCGGCGGTGCGGCCGGCGGCGGTGCGGCCGGCGGCCCGTCCGCCCGCGGTCTGGCCGTCCGTGAACTGCTGCCGAGCGAGGTCACCGGCCCGCTGCACGCCCGGTGGCGTGCCGCCTGCGCGGCCTATCCGCCCGCCGCCGCGTTCGGCTACGCCGCCGCCGACCTGGCCGCCAGGCTGCCCCCGGTCTGAGCCGCAGGTGGAGTCTTATTGACGTAAATCTCATGTATCTGGACATCCTTAATCCAGCTACATTAAACTCAGCGTAGTGCTCAAGGCGGCCCGGATTGCGCTCGGATGGGCCGCCAAGGGGTGGGTGGCTGAGGGGAGGGAGCCGCCGGGCAGGGGCCACGAGCCGTTCGTGTCGGGCGCCCTGGCCGGTCGGGAGGATCATGCGGATGGATACGACTTAGCCGCGTATCACCGGTCACGGCAATAATTCGCCTGCGCGGATGTTTCAGTGGACCTTCGGTGCAGGGGGACGATGGTGTCCGTGACGATGGGCCCCAGGTGACGGCCGATCAACCCTGACGGAGCCGGCCGTCACCTGGCCATCCGATGCACTACTGGAGCCTGTCGAGGATGGCAGAGACGGCCGCGCACCCCGCATCCGCCGGGAAATTGGCGTACGCCTGCCGCTCGCGGGTGAAAACGGCAAGCCCGCCGATTGCCCGGTAGCTGACCAGGCAGCGCAGCCCATCGTGCCCGGCCACCGAAGCCGCCCGGGCAAGCAGCCGGTCTGCCGCGGCCCGGTCGCCGCCCTCCTCGCAGTCCAGGGCGAGGGCGATAAGGTCAAGCGCGCGGCTGCCCAGCCCGAACTCATCCCAGTCCACCACGCCAGTGATCCGCGCCCCGTCGGTCAGGATGTTCGACGGATTCAGGTCGTTGTGTGCGTAGTCGTCTGGCGGCAGCCGCAGCCCCCACACCGGCTCGAGCCAGCGCCGCAGCCGTTCGCACAGCGGGCCGGCCGCCGGGCAAGCCAGGGCCGCATCGGACCACACCTCGTCCCAGTCGTCGAACAGCACGTTCGCGACGTACCCGGTGAAATCCTCGCCCTCGTTGGCGATCCCGGCGTCGGCCTGCAACTCGACCAGGCGCAGCGCCTCCTCGAGCATCGGCCCGTCCAGCGTGACAAGGGGACGGCCGGGGAGCCGGTTCTGGACTGTCACCTGCCACCGCGCGCCGATCATGCCATGCCACAAGATCGCCGGAACGGGATACCCGCGTGCCCCGAGCTCGGGAAGATGCTCCGCGCACCATTGCGCCTTCTCGTCCGCGCGGCCGTCATCACCGTCCCTGACCTTGACGACGATCGCGCCCGTTCCCTGCCCGCGGGCAGCCCACGTCCTGCCCGACTTTTTCACAAGCCCGAGCGGCCGGGCACCGTACACGTACTCACCAAGCTCCCGCGCGACCAGCGGGCGAACCTCATGCCAGGCGGGCATCCCGGACACCACGCCCAGATCGTAGGCACCGCCTGCGGCCGCGCAGAAGTGGTTTTCCGGTGGCTGCCGGCGCGGGATCAGCTCAAGTGGCGCGGCGCCTGGCGCGCAGCACGATGTCGTGGACGTGGTGCGAAGCGGACGCGGCTCCGGCCGGGCGCACGCGCTTTTCGTGGAGCTCGATGTCCCATGCCGGAGAGTCGGCCAGCGCGGCCGCGAAGTCATCGACCCGTACGTACGCATCTGGGTCGAACGGTCGGCTGTGGTCCGGCGTGTCGAGGTCGTGGCTCACGACGAGCAGCGTCCCGCCGGGGGCGACCGCGTTCAGGAGGTTGTGAACGCCGCGGTCGTCGGGTGTGCGGGGAATCGAGGCGTACTGCGCCGACACGAGGTCGAACGCTGCCGTGGCGAACGCGTCGAGCGCGTTCGCGTCGGCGTGGTGGCACTCGACCCGCAGGCCACGGCGCCCGGCCTCGGCGCTGACCCGGTCCAGTGCGCGCTGGGAGATGTCGCTCGCGGTCACGCTCCAGCCCCGCTCGGCCAGCCAGAGCGCGTCACCGCCCTCGCCGGCGCCGACGTCGAGGGCGCGGCCGGGCGTCAGGCGGCTGATCTCGTTGACGAGCGTGCCGTTCGGATTGCCGCTCCACAGCTGGTCGCCCGCGTACCGGTGGTCCCAGTCGGACTCGTTGGCCGATGGCCTGGCCGCGGCCCGGACATCGTCGTCGGCCAGGCTGAAGCTGATCATGGCGCCAACCCGGCTGCCGTCGGCGGCGGCCGCAAGCACCTGCTGGCTAGGGTCGGTCGCGTTGCCCGCCGCGTAGAGGCCGGGTACGGTCGTCGCCCCGGTGGCGTCTGTCTCGAGGAAGTCTCCGAGCCCGGTCGGGTGTGCCACTGGACGCAGGCCGAGTGACGCGAATGGTTCGGCACGGACCCTGAACCGGGGTCCGACCGCGACCGCGTCGGCGTCAATGAACCCGTTGTCGGCCAGTTCGACCGCGGCGACGTGGCCGTCGGCACCGGTGACGATGCGGCTCACCTGACCCTGCACGATCTTCACCCCGCTGGCTCGCAGGTCGTCAAGCTCGCCGTCGTCCACATCCCCAGGGTCATGGAGCACCACGGTGAGCTGGGCGCTCAGCTGGCGGAACAGCCCGGCCGTATGAAGCCCCATCGGATGCGTGACGACCTGGACGATGCGCTGGTCGCGGAACTCGTAGCCGTGGCAGAACGGACAGTGGATGACGTCGCGCCCCCAGTGCTCCGTGAGGCCGTCAATGTCCGGGAGCTCGTCCGCCAGGCCCGTGGCGGCAAGAACCCGGCGGGCAATGATGGAGTGGCCGCCGGCGAGCTCGACGCGGAAGTCGCCGGCTTCGGTGCGGCTCACGCGGCTCACGAGTCCGGCCAGGACCTCGCCGCCGTAGCTACGGACCTCTTCCCGGCCGGCGGCGATCAGCTCCGACGGGGCAAACCCTTCACGGGCGAGGTAGCCATGCATATGCGCGGAGGGGCGGTTGCGCGGCTCCCCGGAATCGACGACGATCACGGACCGGCGCTGGCGGCCGAGCTGCAGCGCGGCGGCAAGTCCGGCGGCTGACCCGCCCACGATGCAGACGTCGCAGTGCCGCTCGACTGTGGGGATGACGTGGTGGCTCATGGGCCTCACCATACGGTTCTTTCCGCAAAATGCAAGGATCCTTGCTATATTCGCAAGGGGAGCATAGGAGGGCTGATGACGGGGCTTAACGAGATTGAACAGGTGGTCAGGACCCGGCTGCGGAGTCTTCGGAACACGCTCGGCCTGTCGCTCGACGAGCTTGCCGCGCGCACCAACCTCAGTCCCTCCACGATCAGCCGGGTCGAGACCGGCAAGCGGACGATCAGCCTGGACATCCTGCTGCCGCTGGCAACGGCCTTGCAGGTCGACCTCGACGCACTCCTCGATGTGCGCAGCGACGACGACGTGGTCATCCGCCCGACGCCGAACAGTTCGGGCGAGTGCACGACTTGGATGCTGAGCCGGCCAACCGCCAGCAGGATCGCCGTCAAGATGCGGATCGAGCCGACCCGCCCGACCGAAGGGCAGCGGGTCCACCCCGGCCACGACTGGTTCTACGTCATCATGGGACGGGTGCGCTTGTCGCTCGGCGAACGCGAGATCATTGTCGAGGCCGGCGAGTCCGCCGAGTTCGCCACCATGACACCGCACGCCCTCGCCGCCATCGATGGCCCGGCCGAGCTCATCATGATCTTCGACCGCGATGGCCAGCGCGCCCACGTCCACCACGAAACCCCGGACGAGCCGGCGAGCTAGACCTCCGCGCGGGGTGCCGGCACGCCGCTGGGGCTGCCGTAGGGATAGACGGCAGCGCAGGCCTTCGCGAGCGGGATAAGCACGGCCGCGAGCTCCGCGGTGGCGTCGGCGCCGAGCCGGGCCCAGGGCCGGGAGGCGGCCTGGTCGGTGGCCTCCTCGACCGCGTCGTGTGCGGCCCGGCCCGCGCTGGTGAGCTGCCCGCCGGGGCCGACCCAGCCGCGATCGGCCAGCCCGGCCAGCGCACCGTCCCACTGCTCGTCGGTCCAGCCGCGGACCGGCTGCAGGTCCTCCCGCCGCAGGTCCAGGCAGCACCGCAGGGCCACGGCCTGGCAGCCGTCGATGTCGGCCGCGGCCAGCGCGGCGAAGTGCCCGTCGCCCCGGTGCTCGCGCAGCAGCGTGGCCGCCTGCCAGAGCCGGGCCAGGCCGGCCTGCCGATCGGGTGACTCCCCGTCGGCTGGCTCTGCGCCGGGCACCGGCAGCGCGGCGTTGGCCGCGGCCAGCACCCGTCCTGAGAAGTCCAGCTCGCCGATCGCCCGCCACAGCAGATCGGCGGCGGTCGCGGCCTCGTCCTCCCGCCCGGCCAGCAGGACACGAAGCGCGGCCTCCGCGCCGCCCAGCCGGACCCGCAGCGCCTCCTCCGGCGTGACCAGCTCCCAGACCGCCGGGATCGCCCGCGCCACGAACGCGGGGGCGAAGTTGAAGAACGATGCGGTCACCACCGCCGCCCCGGCCGGCCCGAGCGGCGCCGCCCTTCCGGCGAAGTAGCCGCGCCAGAATCCGCGCAGCCCCGCCTGCTCGAAGGCAGCGCGGCCCTCGGGCGCGAAGTAGGTCACCGCGTGGACGGGCTCGAACAAGGTCCACATCGAACGAGCCGCCCGCGTCGCGTCGGTCACGACTGCTCCCTTCCCGGGTTTTTGTCTGGCCAGGATAGCCTTCGGGCGGCCTTGTGCGGGTGTGGCCGCGTGCCCGCCTGACGACTGGGTAGTGGCCGTCTCATGCGGACTGACCAAGCTCGTGGCGGGCGGGAGCCGGCCCCGGGCCCGGAGCCGCGGCACAGCTGGCGCCGCTGGTGGCGGAGCTGGCTGCCGTTCCTGGTCAAGCCGCTGCGCCGCGGTGTCGTCATCTTTGCCCTGCTGCTGATCGTCGAGTACCTGGTTGTGCCAGAGCTCGTGGGGGCAAGCAAGGACCTGCATCTGCTCAGCCGGGTCAACGCCGCCTGGCTGGCAGCGGGCCTGGTACTTGAGGGCGCAAGCCTGTTCTGCTACGGGCTGCTGACGCAGGCCCTGTTGCCTCCTGGCGCGCACAACCCAGGCCTGTCCCGGTTGTTCCGCATTGACCTGGCCGCCGCGGCGGTCGCGCACGTCATCCCGGCCGGCACGCTCGGCAGTGCCGGGATCGGCTACCGCCTGTTCACCGCGGAAGGCATTGAGGGCCGAGACGCCGCGGTGATGATGGCGACCAAGGGCCTGGGCTCGACCGTCGTGCTCAACGTCCTGCTGTGGCTGTCCCTGGTCATCTCCATCCCGCTGGCGGGCTTTCACCCGATCTATATAACGGTGGCCGTCATCGGCGCCGTCCTCCTGCTGGCCGTCGCGGCGCTGGCCCTGGGCATCACCCGCGGCGCCGAGCGCGCGTCCCGCATCCTGCGCGCCGTCGGCGACCGGATTCCGGGCCTGACCGGGGAGGGCGTGGAACGGGCCTTCCGGGACTCTGCGGCCTCGCTGTCGGCGCTTGGCCGGGACCGGCGGATCCTGGCCAGGTCGCTGACCTGGGCGTCGCTCAACTGGCTGCTGGACGCGGCGTCACTGTGGTGCTTCGTGGCCGCCTTCGGCCGCCTGGTCAACCCGGTCGAGCTGTTCGCCGCCTACGGGATCGCCAACGTGGCCGGCGTGCTGCCGGTGACGCCCGCCGGGCTTGGCGTGATCGACTCGGTAGCCCCGCTGCTGTTGGTCAGCTTCGGCGTCACCCGCAGCGTGGCCACGCTCGGCGTCCTCGGCTGGCGGCTGGTCAACTTCTGGCTGCCCATCCCGGCCGGCGCCGCCGCCTACGTCTCGCTCAAGGTCCCCCGCGGCGCCGGCCCGAAGGCGATCCGCGCCGCCGTCTCCACCCTGATGACCCACCCCGCCCCACCCGAGAAACCCCCACCCCCCGACCGGCCCAATCCATGATCACGGCCAGTTTGGGAACGTATACGACCGTTCTGGCCACGATCATGAACGACGCCACGCGCTCACCGGTAGGCGCGGGCCTGGAGCTCGTACAGCTCGGCGTAAAGGCCGCCGGCGCGGATCAGCGAGGCGTGATCGCCGCTGGCCGCGATCCGGCCCCGGTCAAGGACCACGATCAGGTCGGCCATCCGGACCGTTGAGAACCGGTGCGACACCAGCAGCGTGATCGCGCCCGACTGGCGGGCCAGCGCCCGGGCCGACAGGTAGCGCTCGAACAGCGCCGCCTCAGTGATCGCGTCAAGGCTGGCGGTGGGCTCATCCAGGATGAGCAGCAGCGGCAGGTCGCGCATCATGCCCCGGGCCAGCGCCAGCCGCTGCCACTGCCCCCCGGACAGCTCATGCCCGCCGGTGAACGAACGGCCCAGCCGGGTCCCCAGCCCGTCCGGCAGCGACTCGGCGACCGCACCGGCATCGGCCCGCCGCAGCGCCTCGGATAGCGCGGCACCGGAATCGATGCGCGGCAGATCACCGATCCCGACCGCCTGCCCGGCCCGCAGCTCGTACCGGACGAAGTCTTGGAAGGTCGCCGCGGTGCGCTCGCGCCAGGCGGCCAGGTCGATGTCGGCCAGCGGGATCCCGTCGAGCAGCACCTGGCCGGCGGTCGGCTGGTACATCCCGGTGAGCAGCTTGACCAAGGTGGTCTTGCCCGCGCCGTTCTCGCCGACCAGGGCGACGGTCGTGCCGGCCGGCAGGTGCAGGTCCACCCGGTCAAGCACGGTGGCGCCGTCCGGCGGGTAGCCGAAGCTGACCTCCCGCAGCGTGATGCCTTGCCGCAGCACGGCCGGCGGAAGGCCACGGGCCCCCGGCGCCGCCGGGCCTGCCGGGTCCGCCGCGGCGTAGTCCTCGAGCCACAACAGCCGCCGCGCGGTCCGCGCCGTGGTCAGCAGCTGGCCGATGGCGGCCGCGGCCTGGCCGACCTGCAGCTGGGCCCGCTGGATCAGCGTGACGGCCAGCACCACCTCGCCCACGGAGGCGGTGCCGTGCGCGGCGCGCACCGCCACCGCGGCGATCCCGGCCACGAACGCGCCCGCGAATACCAGCCAGCCGGCCGCGCCGCACAGCCCGCCGAGCAGCGCCGCCCGCGCCGTGCCCGAGAACACCCGCCGGGCCAGCGCCTGGTGCCGGTCCCGCAGCGGCCCGGTGACTCCGAACACTCGCAGTTCCTTGGCCGGCCCGGCCGAGGTGGCCAGCTCGAACAGCTCGTTGGCCAGCCGCCGGTCGGCGGCCAGCCGCTCGTCGGACCGCTGCCTCAGGAACACCGACACCCGCTCGCCCGCCACAGGAAACAAAGCCGCCAGCGGCAGCACGGCCAGCGGCGGGAAGATCACGGCCAGGATCACCACGATGCCGACCGTGCGCACCAGGACCTGGATGACAAGCAGGATCTGCCGAGGGCCGTTGCCGAGCAGCCGGATGTTCTGCTTCAGCAGGTCGAGTTCGGTCAGGTAGGCAGGCCGTTCCAGGTGGTCGACCCCGCTAACCGCGTGGAGCTGCTCGGCGATGCGCGCGGTCAGGTAGAACGTGGTCCGGTCGGACATCATCGCGCCCGCCGTGCCCGCGAACATGGCCAGCGCCCACGAAGCGGTATAGAGCGCACCGACCAGGATCACGCCCTCGATCACGCCGTCGGCCTGGTGCCGCAGCGCGGAGTCAATGACCAGCGCCAGGCCGACCGGGTAGACCACGGTGGTGACCGCGTTGCCGACCAGGAGCGCCCCAGTGTAGGCGGTCAAGCCGGGCGCGGCCCGCCACCCCCACCCAAGCACCGACCGCCACACCCGCGCCCGCTTCACTGGCCCGCCTCATCCAAGCGGCCCTCGTCCGAGTGCGCCTCATCACAGCGCCCCTCGTCGAAGCGCGCCGCCTGGAGAGCGAACAGCTCGGCGTACCTCCCGCCGGCCGCGATCAGCGACTCGTGGTCGCCTTGCTCGAGCACCCGCCCCTGGTCAAGCACGCAAATGTGATGGGCGCGGCGCACGGTGGAGAACCGGTGCGAGATGATCAGCGTGGTGGCGCCCGCGGTGATGTCGAGGAACCGGTCGAAGAACTCGGCCTCTCCCCTGGCGTCCAGCCAGGCGGTCGGCTCGTCAAGCACGAGGATCGCGGCGCCGTTGCGCACCGCGAACAGCGCGCGGGCCAGCGCGACCCGCTGCCACTGCCCGCCGGACAGGTCCACCCCCTGGTCGTACGCCCGTGACAGCACGGTCTCCCAGCCAGACAGCCCGGCAAGCACGTCCAGCGCCCCGGCCCGCTCCGCGGCGGCCTCGAGACCGGCCACGTCCGACATGTACTCGGGCGCTCCGAACCCGATGTTCTCGGCGAACGACAGCGGGTAGCGCGCGAAGTCCTGGAACACCACGGCCACCTGCCGCTGCCACCGCACCGGGTCAAGGCCGGCCAGGTCCTCCCCGTCGATCAGGATCCGACCGGCGACCGGGTCGTGCAGCCGGGCCAGCAGCTTGACCAGCGTGGTCTTGCCCGCGCCGTTGATCCCGACCAGCGCCGTGGACTGCCCCGCCCGCAGCACAAGGTCAAGCCCGTCGAACACGTTCCGGTCCGCGCCCGGGTACCGGAACCGCACCTGCTCGAACCTGACCTCCCGTACCGGCAGGCCAGCCGCGGGCAGCGACCCCGACAGCGACGGCGAAGGCCCGGACGACAAAGCGGCCTCCAGCGCCCCGACCCGCGGCAGCCCCTGCATCATCCAGGACAGCGCGACGTCGTCCCAGGAGATGTCGCCCAGCGGCGTGGTCGCGGCCAGCATCGGCAGCATGACCGCCAGCGTGCCCAGCCCGATCTCGGCCCGGTACGCGGCGAACCCGAGGTATCCGCAACAGACCCCGAAGGCCAGCAAAACCGGCAAAGAAAGCACCAGCACCCGACGGTCCAGGCGGCGCAGCGCCGCCCACGGAGCCGCCATCGCCAGAAGCCACGTCGCCCGGTACCGGTCGACCAGCCAGCCGCCCAGACCGAACACCCGGGACTCCTTGGCCACAGCCGACTCGCCCGCCAGCCGCTGCATGTACCAGGCCCGCCGCATATCTTCCGAACTCCCGGCGTACAGCGCCCCCTGCTCCCGGATCAGCTTCAGCTGCGGGCGGCGGACGGCCATCCACATGACCAGCATGCCCAGGCCCAGCCACCACCGAAAGGACGCGAGCACGGCGCACGCCAGCAGG
>Ga0335075_10001318_pt1 | contig 41013 bp, 34 predicted proteins | sample Lox_Sample_24_FD_206723 | JGI IMG/M metagenome (GOLD analysis project Ga0335075, IMG submission 206723) | Soil microbial communities from Loxahatchee National Wildlife Refuge, Florida, United States - Lox_Sample_2.4 | ecosystem: Environmental > Terrestrial > Soil > Wetlands | place: USA...
CAAGAAAAAAGCCGAAGCCGCAGCCACAAGCGCACAGGGCGTATGGTGCCCGTTGTGCGCGAATGGGAATAATCTGTGCGCCCGCCAGTGGGTGCAAGTCGTCGCCAACCAGCAGGGCGAGTGCATCGCCGCCTATGGACCCACCAATGAACAGCTCATCGCCCGCGCTGCCGAGTCGGACCAGCGGCCTGAGTTCGTCACTCGCATAATTTCGTTTGTCAACGGCGTCCCGCCCGCTTACGAGTGGGCCTATCCGAATGACATCCAGCGCTACGAACAAACCGTCGGGATGCAGCAGTTCACCTACTCCGGCTGGCTCCAGCAAATCGAGGCGGAAAAGGTCGCAGGCGACGGCCATGTCGCGCCTTACATCACAGCTCTGCTGCCGGAATGAACGCAGCCGTACCGAGTGTCTCGGTTATTCGGGTTAATAGCGGAACCGCGGACGCCGATCTCCGTATAAAGCAATTGGAGGCGTAATGGCGGATTCGCGAGAGGCGCTGCGGCAATTGCGCAAGGCGCCAGGGTTCACAGCGACGGCGGTGATCACACTGGCGCTTGGGATCGGAGCAACGACTGCGATCTTTACACTGGTTGACCAGGTATTGCTGAAATCGCTGCCGGTGACGAAGCCGGAAGAGCTGTGGAGGATTGGGGACGAGATTCGCTGCTGCAATTGGGGTGGATATACCCAGGGAGATGATAACGATTTTTCGCTGTTCTCGTGGGAGGCATACAAGAACTTTCGCGAGCACACTCCGGAGTTCGCCGATTTAGCGGCGCTGCAGGCCGGCAATGCGCCACTCGGCGTCCGTCGAGCGGGCTCACAGGCGCAGGCGGATACACGGAATGGCGAGTATGTGTCTGGAAATTTCTTCAGGACCTTTGGCGTGCGCCCCTGGATCGGCCGTTTGATGACGGACGCGGACGATGAGGAAGGCGCGCCGGCAGTGGCCGTAATGAGCTATCACATCTGGCGCGAGAAGTACGGCTCCGACCCCTCTGTGGTGGGCGCCAGTTATCTGATCAATGGGCATCCGTTCACGGTGATCGGCGTGGCGGCGCCCGGATTTTACGGCGCGAAGCTGGCAGGGTGGGGCATGCCGGATATTTGGTTGCCTCTCACGAAGGAGCCCATGATAGATGGAGACACCTCGCGGCTGAAGAGGCCTAACAGCAACTTCTTCGATCTCATCGGGAGAGTGCGTCCGGGAGTGAATCCGAAGTCGCTTGAAGCAAAACTGAAGGTGGAATTCCATGACTGGCTGGCGAGCCACGTGCCGGATATGGAGCCAAGAGAGAAGCAACTCTGGCGGCAGCAGACGGTGCATTTGACTCCTGGCGGCGCAGGTGTCGCGGTCATGCGGGATGACTATCAAGATGGATTGAAGCTGCTGCTCATCGCCGCGGGTTGCGTGCTGCTCGTCGCTTGCGCCAACCTCGCGAATCTGATGCTGGCGCGCGGGCTGAAGGATCGCTCGCAAATATCGATCCGCGTAGCAATGGGTGCTTCGCGAGGCCGACTGGTCCGCAAGGCACTCACCGAGTCCGTGATTCTGGCGATCGTCGGAGGACTTTTGGGCATCGGCGTCGCGTATGCCGGTACCAGGTTGATTCTTCATCTTGCGTTCCAGATCGGAGGCCCGAATAATTATGTGCCGATCGATGCGACGCCCTCCTGGCCGGTGCTGCTGTTCGCATTCGGAGTGTCGGTCGCCACGGGCCTGATTTTCGGGATGGCTCCCGCGTGGATGACGTCGCATGTCGATCCGGTGGAGGCGCTCCGCGGCGCCAACCGTTCCGTTGGTGGCGGCGGTTCGTTGGCGCAAAAATCGCTGGTGGTCGTGCAGGCCGCGATGTCGTTGGTACTGTTATCCGCAGCGGCTCTGCTGGGCGAAAGCTTGCGCAATTTGGAGCACCAGAATTTCGGGTTCGAAACTCAGGGCCGGTACATCGCTTGGATCAATCCGATCCTCAGCAGTTACAAGCCGGAGCAAATGGAGCCGCTGTTCCGCCGAATCGATGAGCGCCTACTGCAGATTCCCGGCGTGCGGATGGTGTCGCCGGCGCTCTATGCGCCCATGACGGGCGATAGTTGGAACGATGGCGTTCGCATAGAGGGCAGGCCCGAGCCCCCGGCCAAAGAAGACACCACCGCCTCCTGGTCGCGGGTGATGCCGGGGTTCTTCGAGACAATCGGCGCGAAGATTGTGCGCGGACGGCCCATTACGGAGCAGGACACTGAAACGACGCGGAAGGTGGCGGTGATCAATCAGGCCTTTGCGAAGAGATTCTTCAAGAACCAAAACCCGATTGGGCAACATTTCGGGCCTGACAAAATCAAATATTCCGCAACTTACGAAATAGTCGGCGTCACCAACGACATACGGTATTTGACCTACCGTTACAAAGAGCCCGTGCGCCCGATGTTTTGGGTGCCGGAGACACAAACCGTGCAGTACGACGATCCGGCCTGGCTGAGCGGCGAAATCTGGTCGCACTACTTATACAACATCGTGATCTGGGCCCCTGGCAATCCGCCGGGAATGGAAGAACATGTGCGCAAGGCGCTGGCGAGTATCGATCCTGACTTGGTGCTCTACGGAGTGGACCCCTACAACCGAATCCTGAGCGCCGATTTTCAGCGAGAAAACATGCTCGCCACACTGACGACTTTGTTCGGCGTGCTTGGGCTGGTACTGGCGGCGGTGGGATTGTACGGAGTGATGGCCTACACCGTAGAACAGCGAACCAGCGAGATTGGTTTGCGGATGGCGCTAGGGGCGGATCGTGGAGGTGTGGTCAGCATGGTGTTGCGCGGCGCTTTTTCGCAGGTAGGGATTGGGCTCGCACTTGGCATTCCGTCGGCGATTGTGGCCGGGAGGCTGATGACCCGTCAGCTATTTGGCGTTAAGCCAAGGGATCCAACGATGCTCATGCTTGCAACGTTGCTGCTCTGCTCCGCAGCTTTGCTGGCATCGGTTATTCCCGCTTCGAGAGCTGCAGCCGTGGAGCCGATGGTTGCGCTGCGGAACGAGTAATCGCGCTCTTCGCGATCGCTTAACCTGCAGCCCCGTCGGGTTTCGCGCCTGGTGATGATGAAGCCGGCCGCTTTCGGCTAGCCCGCCGCAAGTCCTCGCAGGTTCCAACCGCAGATGCGGCTCGCTTCCAGCTTGTTGCCGTCTGGCCCCGGCCAGTGCGTCTCCAGACTGAGGAAGCCCGAATATCCGTCGGCGCGCAGCGCGGCGATTTGACCCTTCCAGCGCACGTGCCGAGTGCCTAATGGACCCCATACCGGCTTATCCCCTTCCATGTGGCAATCCTTCGCATGAACATGCGCGATGCGCCTCGGCAACAGCGAATAGCCGAGCGGAAACGGATCTTCGCCCGCCACCAACGCGTTTGCGGGATCCCAGACGACCTGCAGATTGGGGTGTGGGATGAGAGCGAGAATGCGGCCTGTCTCGGCCGCGGTCGCGATGTTACACGCATGCTCGTTCTCCAGGCCAATCACCAGTTCTTGTTGCGCAGCCGCATCCGCCAGATCGCTCAACGCGCGCACAATGGCCTCCTGGCAAGCGTCCGGCTCGACCGTTCGCCAATACGAAAAGACGCGAACGATGCGCGCGCCGAAAAATTTCCCCAGCGCGAAGGCGCGCTCGGTCAGTCGCGGCTGATCTTCAAAAGTATGCCTGGACGCAAAAACATCGTGCTGAAAACGGCTGTCCAACTCCGGCCCATTCGGGAGCACGCATTTGAGCAATGGGGACGCGATCGAAACAACCGGCAGCCCCGCCGAGTCGAGCGCATCCTTGGCTTGCTTCAACTCGTCTTCGCTGAGATCGAGAACGTTCCTGCCATTGACGACGCGTAGCTCAGCGGCCGTCATGCCGATCTCTTTCATAACCGGGATGGCTTCGGCGAGGCTGGGTGAGAACTCGTCCGTAATAGCCGCGATGGGTATCTTGGGCTGCACGGTTCCTATACTAAGGGTATGTTCTTCCGGCAGAAACCGAAGGTTCCGACTTTCGCCGAGCGCGTCGAGCTTTTGAGAAATGCCGGATTCACAACTCAGAGTCTGCCCGACGGCCGCGTGAAGATCACGAAAAACGGAGTCGGAGCAATCGTAGGAGACGAGGGGAAGAATCAGCCACGCATGGAGAGAGCTGGCATTCTCGTGGGCTCAGAGATTGCGACGCTACTGAATGGCGGATATCAGATGTTCCTGGAAACTCCCTCCGGACAGCGCTTTCCCGCAACCGCGGAGCAGCTCAAAGCGCTGCATGAATTCGAGGAAGATGTGCGAGCGGCGCTGGGCATGGTGGATCTGTACAACACTTCTCTCGGCACCACCAGCCCGAAGCATATGTACGATCGCGTTTTCAAACGCGACTCCGGCCACCAGCCGAAGCCCTGGGAGAAGAAGGAACATCGCGTCGTGCCGCCGAATACGAAAGGTTCACTGCACCTTTAGGTTCAATAGCCGCCGCATTTCGGTGAACGGCAATACGGCGAACTGATCGGCTCCAGCTAAGTTAGGAGCAAACGCTTCCACGGGTATTTTGCGCGCCTCCGCGGCGCGGCCGGCACGATCCAGAGATGCCGCGAGCATGGCACGAGCGCGCAAATCTGCTCCTCCGGATTGTTGAACAAGCCTCTGCCACTCCGCAACCGCCTCCGGATAATGGGCGCTCAGAAACAGCCCATAGGCTAGCACCGCGTGCTTGATGGCTTCATCGAGCGGCGATCCAGTCACCTGCGCGCGCCACTGATCCAAAGGCTCATCGCTCTCTGCCATCAAAATAGCGATCGCGGCAAACAGCTTTGGCACCGGCGCTTTCGCAAGCTGCACAGCGAGCGCGGCGTTCTTCTTCGCGCCGATAACATCTTTGCCCATCAACTGCCAAACAGAGCTTTGGGAAGCGGCGAGCGAGCGCAAATCGTCTTGCGAGAATTTATTGCGCGCGAGATATTGAACGCCCTCGGCGGGCGATTTTGAAATTGCGATCCAGTTGGCTTGTGCCAAATACAGCAGCGGATCGTTGGCGGCTGCGCGTTCCTTCAAGTAATTTGAGAACACCGCGTTGGCGCGCCCTGGATCACCCATCAGCAGGCTACACACCGCAAGCTGGGGCAGCACTGCAGGGCTGTTATCGATGCCGGTAAAGATCTTCTCCGCCTCGGCGAATCGCCGGGTTTCGAGCAGCCCTTCGGCAAGCTGGGCGCGGATATTCACGTTTCCCGGGCTGAGCTCCAGCGCCCGCTTCAGCAAGCGCTCGCCTTCAGCGGCATTATTTTGAAGGAAGCGCTCGGAGCCGAGCGTCGCCAATGCATCGACGTCATTCGGCGCAAGCTGCAAAACCGCAGCCGTGGCATTTGCCTGTTGCTCCAGCGGCGCGTGCGATGTTCGGGCAACTAGCGCGCCAAATCGCACCTTGTCCAGCGGAGTGAATGCATCGCGGTGAGCAGCGGCGGCTGAAAGTACGGGTGCAAGATTTTGGTCTCCAGCCTGATTGAGCACCTGCGCGAGGACCAGGTAAGCGAGCCCGAAGCCCGGATCGGCGTTCACCGCTGCGTTAAGCATCTGCGCTCGCGTTTGCAAGTTAGGCGACCCCGCCGCAACCGTATAAGCCTGCCAGGCGCGATCATTCCTGGTTGAAAATTCAGTGGACTGCGGATCGATGCGTTTTGCGAGCGCGTTTACCGCGGCCAGCACTCCGTCCGACGACGGCAGATTGACATCTCCGGAGGACGTGATGCGTTGCGTTGACAGGTTGGTCACGGTCATTTGTATGTTGATGCGACCCTGACGGTCTTCTACCGTTGTCCGGAGAACCTGCGTTGCGCCGTGTTGATAAGCGCCCGAGTCGCCATTTGCGAGAACGGCCGCAATATGATGTGAAGTCGCGAGATCTTGTTCGAGCACGAGCGCAATGCCGAGCGACATCCACTCCGACTTCGGATCGGTGATCAAGATATTCGCCGGAATGATCGCCGCGCGCTCAAGAGAACTCGTCTGGTTGCGCGAGCAACTCGACGCGAATATCAGCAATGCGATGAGAACGGCGCGGGATTTGCGGCGCAGGACGGCCAGGCCTCTATAAAGGTCTCGGGTTTTCCGCAATCAATTGCTTGAACGCAGGATCGGTCTTGAGCGTAACGAACTCCGGCATGTCGGGGATCTTCTTGCGGTCTTTCACGCCTTCTTCGAGCGCTTTCCGCAGATAGATCAGCGCCCGGTCCTTCGCGCCTTGCTTGGCGTACATCTTCGCCAGATACAGATGGAACGTAGCTCTTTCCTCAACCGTGCGCTCCTGCATCATGGTGCCGAAGCCGCTGTGATGCTCGAAGACGTCGGGATCGAGAGTTAGCGCCTGTTCGTAATAGGAAGTCGCGTGCTTGTAATCCTTGCGGCCAAAGTACGCCGCCCCCAGATTGGCGTAGATGGATGCGCTCGGAGGCGAGTACTTCAAGGCGCGGTCGTAACAACGAATCGCCTTGCGGTAATTTTTTTGCGCGTAGTAAATTGTCCCGAGATTGTTGATGGCTTCCGGATATTTCGAATCCAGCTTGATGGCAAGCTCATAGTTTTTCTTTGCCAGGTCAAGCAGCAGAAGCTGGTGGAAGGCGATTCCGATCTTGTTGGCGATCACCGGGGAATCCGGGCTCTCGCGGTACGTGTCGATGGCTTCGCGATACATCTTGCGCGCCATGTAGATATCGCCGCGCAGCTCGGGCGTGATGGGCGGGCGTGAAACCACATCGGGCTGGTGTGGCAGCGACGCCGAAGCACGCAGATCGGGTGAGGAGATTGGCTTCTGTTGGGCGAAACTGCCCAGCGGAATCAGGGAAACAGCTAAACAGCAGCAGGCAAAACGGGCACGCGAGAAAGAGATCATCGTGCGACCCCCCTGTCTGATTACTATATACCTTTTCGCTCCAGCGCGGGCAAGCGAAAAGTTTCAGTGGAAAATGCTCTTCAGTTTGTCAAGCAGCCCAGGCTTCTTGGGAGGCTTCCCTGGCGGAGGCGGGAGATTCTGAGCAATGGGATTTTGCCCCGCCGCTGGCGTAGTGGATTGCGTCAGGACGGTGGATGGGGTAACGGGTTGAGGCGCGGGTGCACTCTCCCAGCCGGCAACTTCGGTGTCGCCGCCCTGGTGCAGCGGACAGAACTGCGTGGGTTGCGTGCCGAGCAGATAGTACTCAGTGACGGTCTTTGGACAGGCGCTGGTCGCAAGCTCGCCGGTGTCAGCATCCACTTGAGCGCTGACCACACCGTCGGGAACATCAAACTGGCCCACATCGCGATAAGCGCGATGCTTGTGGGCGCGCTTCATGAACTCGGTCCAGATGGGAAGCGCAGCTTTCGCGCCTTCCATGTGCAGGTCCTGGTAATCGTCCCGCCCTACCCAGACGATGCACAGCAGCTTGGTGGTAAAGCCGGCAAACCAGGCATCGTGCGAAGTGCCGGTTTTGCCGGCCGCCGGCAGCGTGAATCCGCGTGCTCGAACGCCGGCGCCCGTGCCGCTGCGAAGCACTTCCTGCATCAAACTGACCATCAGGAAATTCACGCGCGGATCGAGCACCTTCTTAGTCTCCGGTTCGGATTGCCAGATATCGCGGCCGGACTTGTCGTCGATGCGCGACATCATCCGCGGCGACACCATCACGCCCTTATTTGCGAACAGCGTGTAGGCCCCGGCAATCTCCATCGGAGTCACGTCATAGGATCCCAGCGCCATAGCGGGCGTGGCGCGAATATCTTCGAGACCGGCTTTATGCGCCAGTTCCGCCACCGCGTCATATCCGGCCGCCTGTGCAACTTCCACCGCGGGCACGTTCAGTGACTTGGCGAAGGCCGTGCGCATGGTCACGTCGCCAAGCCATTGGTTGTGGTGATAATCGACCGGCTCGTAGGTCTGGCCCCCGAAGTAGAAAGTTTGCGGCGAATCATCGAACACGGTGGAAGCGGTGAGCGGTGTCGTTCCCTCGGTCAGCCCGGTATTGAGCGCTGCCGCGTAGACAAACGGCTTAAATACGCTGCCCGACGGCCGCTTGGCAACCACGTGATTGAGCTGGCTCACGCCATAGTTCTTGCCGCCGATCAGCGCTTTCACTTCCCCGGTATGCGGGTCCAGGCAGATCAAGGCAACCTGCGGCTCTTCGAGCACTACCCCTTCTTTGTGGCGCTTCGCAATCAGGGCGTCGATCTCCCGCATGCCCAGCGCAACCGATTCGGCTGCGTCACGCTGCAGATCGGGGTCGAGCGTGGTATAGATTTTCGAACCGGTGTCCTGGAAGTCGCGGTCGTGAAAATCATCCGCCAACCGCTCATTCACCAGATCGACAAAGTATGGCGCGTCCGCCGACTCAATGCCTTGCCGCGCGATCACCATGGGAGCTTGGCAAGCCGCCTCATATTGCGAGGTCGAGATGTAGCCATTGTCGAGCATCATCTTGAGCACAACATTGCGGCGCGCTTTGGCGCGATCCGGCCAGCGCACGGGATTGCGGAAACTCGGCTCCTGAATCAGGCCCGCGAGAGTCGCCGCTTCGGGAAGCGTGAGTTGCCGGATGCCTTTGCCGAAATAAGCCTGTGACGCTTCGCCGAAGCCACGGATGGCGAACGAGCCTCGGCGTCCCAAATCGACCTGATTGGCGTAGTATTCCAGGATCTTTTGCTTGGAAAGCTTGCGCTCCAGGTGAATGGTGATCAGCGCTTCATCGAATTTGCGCGCCCACGTTTTGCGGCTGTCGAGCCACAGCATGCGTGCGAGCTGCTGCGTCAAGGTCGACGCGCCTTCCGCCTGGCGGTGTTCCCTAACGTCCACCATCACAGCCTTCACAATGCGAACCGGGTCCAGGCCCGAGTGCTGGAAGAAGCGCTTATCTTCGGCCGAGATGAGCGCCTGGACCAGAACCGGCGGAATATCGTCGTATTTGACCAAACGCCGCTTCTCGCGATTCTTGTCGTACATGCTGCTGAGCAGCTCCGGTTCGAGCGTGTATTCAGTTCGCGCCGTGTTGTCGCTGAGCGCGATGATGGATGAAATCTTGCCGTCTGCAAACCGCAGGACGCCGGGCTCCGAGCTCGAGCCCGCGTAAGAATGCGAACCGGGGAAGATCTCAATCGCATTCGGCCGCAAATGGAACCAACCCATGGGATTGGTTCGCCCGTCTTCCACATAGCCGCTCTCGCGCAACCTGGCTGCGAATTGCAGCGGCGTACCCAAGTCACCGACGCCCACCACCTGCGGTGCCGCGTACAGCAACGAGGAGTTCGGGAACGGTCCTTGTGTGAGTTTCTCGTCGGTCAGGCGCGCATACTTCGCGTAGTAAAACCAGACCACGATGCACAGCGCGGTGAAAACGGCGAGGGAGCTGAATAAAAGAATTTTGGCGGCTGGGCGCTTTGAGGCGGACCGCGTAGAACGCGCCTTCGGGACTTTGATGCGAACGGGCAAATAAATGGCCTAGAAAGGACTCTCAACCACTTGGACGCCCGGCACCACCCTGCGTTACCTTCGGGCTTGATAATACGATTCTAACTCTTTCCAGATGTTGTCGTCGTGCGGCTGCCAATCCGGCAGTTGACGTCCCGTAATTTGCAGTTCTTCGATACTCAAGGTGCCGTGTCCGAAGGGACAAATCAACTCAGTCTTGGGGCGCCCGAAGATCACCATGTGTCCCCACGACCCGCTGGCGATCGGCATGATCAAGCGCCGCATGCACGTGCGGCAGCGGCGGCGATGATCCGAAAGGATAACGGCGAATAAGCCGGCGCCGATTAACCACACGCCCAATGTCGCAAAGGTGAACAGCATGTCGTTCAAAAACAAAGGCGGAGGGGGGCCGAAACGCGGTAGCGGAGGAGGCGGCTCGGGATAGAAATAAACCAAGGCAAGTTGTAGTACGCACACGGCTCCGGCAGCTCCCGCGAGCTTGGCCAACAGATAGAGCCAGTACTTCATTACGGTTATTAGACTCCTTTCGATTCGAGGAGGTTGCTACGGCCGCCACTAACTTCTGAGCAAGTTTCTGGCCAAGAAAAGCACGTTGGCCGGGCGCTCGGCCAAACGCCGCATAAAGTACGGGTACCAGGCGTCACCATAGGGAACGTACAGGCGCAGGCGGAAGTTCTGCCCCACCAGCTCGCGCTGGAGATCGCGCCGAATCCCATACAGCATCTGAAATTCAAAACGGTCATGAGCGATGTTTTGTTCCCTGATATGCCGTAGCGCCTGGCGGATTATTTTCTCATCGTGACTTGCGATGGCTGGATATGTTCCTTCGTCGAGCAGCAGCTTCATCAGCTTGACGTAGTTCGCATCCACATCCGTTTTGCCGGGGAAGGCGGCCGACGCGGGCTCGTTGTACGCCCCTTTGCAGAGCCGCACAGGGATGTTTCGCTCCGACAGCATGCGGATGTCCTCTTCACTGCGGTAAAGATAGGCCTGGATGACGGCTCGAACCAGGCCCGGGAAACGCTCTTGCAAAGAGGTCACTACTTTGAGCGTGCGGTCTGTATAGTCGCTCGATTCCATATCGATCTCGATGCGGCTCTTCATCGCCGCGGCGCGTTCCACCAGCGCCGCCACGTTGTCGCAGCAAGCCTCTTCGGAAAAATCGAGTCCAAACTGCGTCAGCTTGATGGATACGGTCGCAGGCAATTGTTCGCGCTCGATCTGGTTCAATGCGGCGAGATACGCCTCACGGGACTGCGCAGCCTCCTGCAAGGACTTAACATTCTCCCCGAGGAAATCGAGGGTCCCCAGCATCCGATCCCGCAACAATTTTTTGAGCACCAGGATGCCATCGGCCAGCGTGCTGCCTGCGATAAAGCGCGAGGTGAGTTTGCGCGAAATGGGCGAGCGCTCCATCCAGTGGCGCAGCCAGCCTTGTTCTGAGAGGTGCAGAAGGGTGCGGCGCAGCATTGAACTTTTAGTAGTGGGATATTGGCCCGATCAGTTTCCAATAAAAACTGAACCAGATCACGAATAAGACAGCCAGCGCGACCGTCGCCATACGGAATCGAAGCCAAAGGCCCTTCGGGAGGTGGCGCCACGTGCGTACGGTAGTGACCACGCTCCAGAGGGACAGCAGAATCGCGAGGCCAACGACCAGGTTGACGATCAGAAACACGGTGTCGAATGCGTCCGATGGTGGAAATACAGCCGGTCCGCTAACTTTGCCGGCGAAAACGAGGAGCACAATCGCGATTGCAATCCAGAGAAGGCCCGCGCTGGCCTGAACGGCTCTGAGCCGGCGCAGAGGCAGTTCGTCGGGAGCAAGGCGCTTACGCTGTATGAAGCGCAGAGCCGCGGCCCACATCACGCAAATCAAGCTGAACAGGCACAGCGCAATGGCCCATAGGTTCAGCTGAGACTCGGCGTACCAGGGTACTCGCTCATATTGAGCCGCGGGAAAGCCTGGCGCCAGCCGCGCCACGCGGCCACTTGCATCGCGGATAGCTGCCAGATACGACTGCCCTTCCGGGTAGACCCAAAGGTCGCGCCCAGCGGGCTTCCAATGGATGGTCTGTCCGCTGATCGACTTGGACTCGCTCAGCACCAGGTTGCCGTCCTTGTCTGCAGAGGCCGCGCGCTGATTGAGCAGGTTCAAGAACTGCAAACGGTTTTTGATGCCCCGGCGCGTAGGCCAGTACGTGCCCGTCACCTCCCTTACCGGAGTTCCTTCCGCTTTCGGAACGGTGGGAGGCGTCTGGGCGGGTCCGAAGTAGCGGTCTACAAATTGATTGAAGAACTCGGCTCGCTCGATGCTGACGCCGCGGCCGCTACCCGCCGTGTTGTAGGAAAGGAAGAATGCGGTCTTCGATTCCGGCTGAATGAGGAACTCGCTGTGATAGGCAATCAGGTCGCCGCCGTGGCCGATCCAGCGTGTACCGTCGCGCCGCTCCTCATAAAAACCGAGGCACATGGCGGGAGATTTGGGATTGCTCTGGAACTGTGGCGTCCACATCTCCGCTAGTGTTTGGGATTGAAGGATGCGCTTCCCATCCAGCTCGCCGCCGTGCAGAAGTGCAAGCCCAAAGCGGATCATATCGGCGCCGGTTGTAGTAAGAGCTCCCGCTGGGGCCGGCGAAACCACTTCGAACGGGAGCATCTTCTCCCCCGCGGTCGCATAGCCAGCCACGGGATGCACCGGCCAATTCTTCGGCAGCGGTTGGTCGAAGGAAGAATGCGACATGCCGAGGGGCTCGAAGATGTGGAGCCGAACGTAATCTTCGTAGCGCTGACCGCTGACGCGCTGGACCACGTACCCGGCCAGCCCTGCGCCGTAATTCGAATAGGCTGGGATCTCGCCGGGCGGGAAGATTTGGGCCGGTTGATTCTCGACGAGATATCGCCGCAGCGGGATCGGCGCGGCGGGAGACTTGCGGATCAAATCGCGAACCTCTTCTTCGAATCCGGGACGATGCGTCATCAGATCTCGCAACGTTACGGGTTTGCGCCATGGCTCGCGGATCCGGAAGTCGAGATATTGATTGACATCTGAGTCAAGGTTCAGCTTGCCCTGTTCCTTGAGCTGCATAACCGAGATCCAGGTGAAGAGCTTCGAAATCGAGCCCGGACGGAACCCGCTGACGTCCGGATCGACGGGCGTCTTCTTCTCGACATCGGAATAGCCGTATCCTTTCTTCAGCAGCACCTGGGTGTCGCGAAGAACCACCACCACCGCGCCTGCTTCATCGCTGCGATCCAACTGAATGGGGACGAGACCATCGACGAAAGCGGTCAGGTCTTCGGTAGTGAGCGGCCGCACGGCCTCGCCTCGCTTCGGTGGGACCGCCGGAGCGTTTGTTTCATTCGGTCGAGGAGACGGAACCTGTGCGATCGCCGCAGCCGCAAGTATGACGAGCGAAAACCAGATGAGCGAAAACCAGGGGAAGAGCTTGCGCATGGTCCTCATGGATGATAGCGAACGGGCGTGCGTTCGCCTGTAGCCGACGGCCCGAAGCCTAGCGCTGCTGCGCGCCGTGCCAAATTCGGGAAATTTCAATATGTGTTGGCGTAATCCGATAGACCGCGACGTAAGGCAGCGGCGTGAACACCAACTCCCGGCTGCCTTCTTCCGCGTCTCGCCTTCCTCGATGAGGAAACATTCTAAGCGCGTGGAGACCCTCGTAAATTGTTTTCACCGTCTGGCGAGCGGCTTCGGGATTGTCCTGCTCGATGCGTTCGCGAATGTGCGCGAGATCGCCCGCGGCAGCTTCAGACCAGCGGAGCTTTCTCAAGTCCCAAGCATCCGCGCAATGCGGGCGTCCATCTCTTCCTCTTCTATGAAATCACCGCGATCGATGGCTTCGAATCCCTCCCGAACAGCGGCGCGGAATTGGGCGTCATCTTCCAGCAGACGGTCCACGGCTTCCTCAACCATCTGCGCAGCATCCCTGCCGGTCCGCATCGCGAGTTCGTGAAGGCGGGCTGCCTTCTCGGGCGCCAAAGCGATCTCCACGTCCCCAGTATAAAAGAAGCGACAGCTTTCAAACTCAGCGTTCAACCGTCCCGCTTTCGCTAAAATGCCCAGTGACTCTCTCGCATCGAGTCTTCCTGCTTTCACCCGCTCGCGCAGGCGGCCGCCGTTACGAGATGCTTGTGCGCGACGAGGCGCGCTTCGATCTGGCGGTAAAGCTTCAGCAGGGCGCCGCAACCATTGGCGAAGTCTACAGCTTCATCAGCGGCCTGTATTTCCGTGGCAAGCTGACGTATGCCGAGGCCTTCAGCGCCGCACCCACAGGCATTCCTCCTGTGCTGCTAATCGTACCCGGCTTCGGCCTCGTGCCGCCCACAACTCCTGTCACCATCGAGCAACTGCATATGATTTCGAATATCCCGGTCGACGAAAGAAATCCCACCTATCGCGATGCGCTTCTCAATGCTGCGCGATTGCTGGACGAACACGCAGGACCCGATTGCTTGCACGTGCTGCTCGGTAGCGTCGCCAGCGGTAAGTACATCGAGCCGCTTCTTGACGTGTTTGCCGAACGGTTGGTCTTTCCCACCGACTTCGTCGGCCGCGGCGACATGAGTCGCGGTGGGCTGATGCTGCGGCGCGCACATTCAGAGATCGAACTCAATTACATTCCGGTCCAGGGAGCGGTGCGCCACGGCGCTCGGCCACCGAGATTAGAAAAATGGCGGAAGCCGTAATCTTTGTCGGCCTGCAAGGGTCAGGCAAAACGACGTACTTCACGAATCATCTTGCAGCCACCCACGCGCACGTGAGCCGCGATGTTCAACAGACTTCGGAGCGCGAGACGGCGCTTATTCGCGAATGCCTGAGCGCCGGGCGTTCGTTCGTGATTGACGACACGAATGCCACGCGAGCTGTCCGCGCGCCATATATTCGCGATGCAAAGGCCGCCGGATTCGAGGTGCGGTGTTACTTCTTCGATGTGCCGGTCCGAACAGCGATCGGCCGCAACAATCACCGGAAGGATAAGAAGCCGATCCCGGTTCCAGCGATTCTGCGAACGGCAAAGTACCTGGAAGCCCCTGCGTTGCAAGAAGGTTTCGACGAGATTCGGACTGTGACGACAGAACCCAATCCGCCGAAAGTCTAGAAGGGTTGCGGCAATTCCGCCGGATCGAATCCGGGTGCGAAGAACGGTTTCAACTCCTTCCAATCCAGCTCTACAGAAAGCCGGCCCGCCGAATGTGGCCCTACCTGCAGTTGCTCACCTTCTCCTGTGGTGTGATTGCCTTCGCGCAATTGAAACTCGCTGCCTCGATTGAAATTCCAGCACAGGCAAGCAGAGCAATCACGAACCAACTACCCCCGCGCATCATCTGAACTTCCCGGCTTTTTCCGGCTCATTCAACGCCGTGTAAACAGTAACGAGATCACTACGTGCATCCGCCAGCCGCTTCGCATAGACCTTGGAATTTGCCGTTAGCAGAATAGCGTAACCCGCCGCGAGGGGGCTTTCCGCTTCTTGGTACCGCCTTAATCGAACCAATACGCGGCCCAATTTTGCATCGATAACACCTACGCTTGGATTACCGGGTAGCGGATGCTGGATCGCACTCGTTGCCGCTTCGCGCAGGAGTGGTTCCGCGCGCGTGTATTGTCCTTCTTCGATAAATATGTCGGACAGATCGGACTTAACAATCGCGGTGTTAAAGTCCGCATCGCCGTACAGGACATCGCTGATCGCCAGAGCGCGCTCAAAGTAGTTCTGCGCCGCATGCAAGTCGCCGCGCCTATATGCCAACTTGCCCAGCGAATCGAGCGTGAAGCACACGTAAGGATGCTTTTCCCCGAAGACCTGTTCTAGCAGCGGCAACACGCTTTTTAAGAGCGAGTCCGCCTCAGCGAGCTTGCCTTCTTGAATTAGAATCGTCGCCAAAATGCTCTTGGCCGCCAAAACATCGGGCTGCGCTTCCCCGTACCACGCGTTGCCGATTCCGAGCGACTCGCGATAGAGCTTCTCGGCTTCCGGATAGCGCCCCAGCGTCACTTCCACAGCGCCCAGATCGGCCAGATCAATCGCTACGCGCGGATGCGACCTGCCATAGATGCTCCGGTCCAACTCCAACGCTCGGCGGTGCAGCACTTCCGAGCGTTCATAGTGCCCTGCATATTGTTCGGCAACCGCCAGTGCCGTAAGATTCTGAAGCATGATGTACGACCCTTCTTCTCCGGAAGGTTCAAGCCGCACAATGGGATCAAGGATCTTGATGGCGTTGTCGTACGAGCGGCTGGTCGCCAAGACTTGACCGAGCGCCGATTTTGCGCGTAACACAACCGGATCGCTGGCCGGCAGTTGACTGCTCGCCAGCGTTAGCCCTTCGCGAGCCAACCGCTCCGCCTCTTTGAATTGCCCTTGATCTGCCCGCAGCAGAGCCAGTTGACTCAGGCCCTCGGCGACCTTTGGGCTGCGGGGTCCCAAAGCAGCCTTCATTTTTTCCAGGCCCAAACTCTCGAGTTCGCCGGCTCTGCGAAGATTGCCAAGCATATGGTAGATCTGTCCGAGCGTCTGATAAATCTCAGCTTGCGTTTCGGGATCGGCGCGCAGTTCGTTCGCCTCCTGGGCGCCCACGTCGAGCAACGTCACGACGCGCAGATCTTTGGAGGGCGCCGCCGCTCTGTCGCCGGCGCCGAACAGGCTGAGCGTGAACCGCTCGATTCGGCGCGTCCTCGCCGCTTCGGCCAGTGCGGTGTCGCGCTCTTTTGCCAATCGCACGGTAAACAAAATGGCCGTGCCGGCAAACGCCGCCAACACGAGCGACGCAACCAAAACCGCGCGCCGGTTCCGTATCACGAACTTGCTGACTCGGTATCTCAAGCTTTCCGGCTGCGCTTCGAGAGGCTCGTGTTTCAGGTAATGATCGATATCGCGAAGCAGCGCTTCCACGGACTGGTATCGCGCACTGACGTCTTTCTGCATCGCTGTCAGGCAAAGCCGGTCGAGATCCCCCCAAGATGACTTGCTGAGGCCGGAAATCTTCGCCCCGCTGCTCGAGGGCTTTCTCGCCTCCTCCTCGGCGCTCTTTGGCGGCAGTTGCCCGGAAAGCATTTGATAAAGAATGACGCCCAGCGAATAAACGTCCGTATAGGGTCCCACAATTCCTTCATCAGCCCATTCCGGCGCCGCATACTCGGGCGTCATCAATCTCAGTCCTGACCGCGTGTATTCGGCTTCTCCCTCCAGCGAGTGCAGTTCCTTTGCGATTCCGAAATCGAGCAGCCGCGGTGTGCCCTGTTCGTCCACCACGATGTTTGAGGGCTTTAGATCGCGGTGGATAATTTCCTGTCCGTGCGCATATTGCACCGCTTCGCACACCCGCCGGAACAAGTGAATCAGTTCGTCGCCGGTCCTTGCCGCCTGTGGGCAATATTCAACGAGACGCCTGCCCTCGACATATTCCATAACGAACCACGGGGTTCCGTCCTCGAGCGTCCCCGCATCGTACAACCGGGCAATGGCGGGATGCTTCAGCTTCCCGAGCAGTTTTATCTCGCGTGCAAAACGCTCGCGCCGGGCCGGCGAAAGTCCCGCATGCAACAGAAACTTGATGGCGACCTGATTGCCGGCATCTCTTCGCTCAGCGAGGTAAACCGCTCCCATACCACCCTCGCCGATGAACCGGATCAGGCGATAGGCTCCCACTTCTTGCACGCGAATCGCGGAGTGCGCCGGCCCAATCAACCGGTCTGCGATGTGCGGCAACCCGTGATCGAGGATGGAAGTAGCCCGGCTATCGGCTTCAAGCATCGCCCGCACTTCCGCCAATAACTTCGCATCGCCGCCGCAGGACTTCTGAAGAAACGCGGTGCGCTGCGGCTCAGAAAGCGCCGACGCTTCTAGGAATACAGCCTGTATTTGTTCCCAACGTGCGCTGTCCATATCGCGATCACAACTTATTCGGCCGTATTCTCACCGCCAGCCACGCCTTTGCCACCTTCCAATCGCGCTCGACAACCGATTCGGAAACGCCCATCGCCTCGGCCGTTTCAGAGACGTTCATTCCGCCGAAAAAGCGGCGCTCGATCACCTGCGCTTGCCGGGGATTCATCACGCTCAGTTCTTTCAGCGCGGCGTCGAGATCGAGTAGTTCCAGGTCACCGGACACACTCGCGTCATCGGATTCGTTAAGCGCCACGAAGACAGCTTCGCCCGAGCCCCCTCTCTTGCGCGAGCTTCGACGGCGCGCTTCATCCACCAGCACTTGCCGCATGGCGTTCGCAGCGATGCACTTGAAATGGGTCACCGACGTGGCCGCTACCTGCGGCGAGTTCTTCAGCTTCAGCCAGGCTTCATCCACTAATGCCGTGGAGTTGATCGTGAGGCGCACTTCATTTCGCCTCACCGTGGAGGCTAGGCGACGCAGCTCCTCGTATACGAGACTAAACGTGTCATCCAGGCGGTGATCGTCTTGGGCATCTGTTTCGCCTCGTTCAGGGCGATCTTCTTGCGCTTTCGCTGTCATGACGGCCTTTCATCCCGGTTTACGCAGTTACTAAATGAGAGCCAAAAGCGGATGCGGTTTACCGGCATCCGTCCAGGCCATGGGCCACGTCATGTCTGTCTCGAAATCGTACCAATCGAGCAGTTTCTTTTCAAGCGAAAACTGATCCGAAAAGGAGGGATCAAACAATGAACACAATTTCCTCGAGGCTTTGTTCGCGGCTGGCAATATTTGTGATGGTTTCCACTGTCGCGTGGGTCGCGTCTGCCCAGGCACAAACCATAGAGCCCGATTCGGTCGAGCCGGAAACGACCACCACACCAGCCGTCTCATTTCAATACTCAACGCTGACTGGCTCCGGCAACACGATTGTCGCGAGCCGCGTCCCCACCGTGAATTCATCGGGGACAACCAGTTATTACGATGTCACCATCGAATTTACCGTCAGCTCGACCGGCACGCTCACGCTCACTTCCGGCTATCCGAAGATCGTCGCATCGCCGAATCTGATCACCGCCGGCTTCAAGGCGGGTAAATACGTAGGACCCAGCACCGTTCTGGGCGGGAACGCAATTGTCAACGTAAGCGGTCCTGGCGTTGCACCTGGCGGAGCTACCGAATGGTCGTTGGCCGCAGCGAGCGGCGCCAACGCTGAAACGTACCCTTGTAGCGCTACTTGGTACGTCAGTTCATCGCTCACGAGCAATCCGCTGTATTCGCGCATCAAGGCTGCCGGTATCACATCAACGGCGTATTCCTACGGCGTGATCGGCAGCGCCAGTTGTCAGTTCCCCAACTACAATTGGGCTCCCAACTCGTTGATCGGACTCAGCCAAACCTCGAACACCATCACGATCGTCAGTTTCACGTATGATGGCACCGATTACAGCACGCCGCGAGACCAGATCACCTACACACAATAGCCTTTCTCTGCATTCTTCGGGCAGTCCTGCGGGGCTGCCCTTATGCAAACACTGCGTGACTACTGAGCGCCAACGCAGCCCCCAGCGCCGCTCCCGCCACTACGTCGCTCAAGAAATGCATCCCGAGCAGAATGCGCGACGTGGCAATCACCAAAGCGCAGACGAGCAGCACGGCGAGGAGCGCAGGATAGAACTCTCCGAGTCCAAGAGCCACCGCGAACGCCGTGATGGTATGTCCTGAGGGAAAGGAAAACCGATCCGGCGGCAGCAGAGTGGCCCAGCAGTGCGGCTCAATCTCGCAGGGCCGCTTGCGCCCCGAGAGCTTCTTGACCAGAATGAAAACGCCGATCCCCACTACCGCAGCCGACCCCGCCGACGCGGTCGCCGTAAACCGGATGTCTCCGCCGAACACCAACACCAGCAGCCCGACCAGATACCACAGCCAGCCATCTCCCGCACGCGTGGCTATGATTGCGGACAAGCGAACCCACTTCGGCGCAGGCCACTTGTTTACCACGCGCATCAGTTTGTGATCGCCGGTGGCAATAAACTGAAGCATGGTGTGGTGGGCTGCCATTTAGACGCCCCCTCAGGAAACCAGTGTACGAGATTCTGCATGGGTTCCCTCTCTGCCTCCTTTTTAAAGGGGATGTGGTTACAACGGCATGACGATTGCACAAAACGTGAGTGAAATCACACCAGATTTGTCCGCAGTCCCCACTCTGAATGTAAGGGCGAGTAAGTAGGATAGAGTTTGAACTCCAAACCCACCCTCGATTTCATCTATTTCGACGCCGGTGGTGGCCATCGCAGTGCCGCCCTGGCGCTTCAGGCCGTTATCGCATCAGAAGGCTATGGCTGGAATGTCAGGCTGGTGAACCTGCAGGAGGTTCTCGATTCGCTCGATGTCTTCCGCAAGATCACGCGCATTCGCCTGCAAGATATCTACAACCTCATGCTGGCGAAGGGCTGGACCCTGGGATCGCCGTACATGCTGCCGGTCATGCAGCGCATCATCCGGATGTATCATCCTGCCGCAGTAAAGCTGTTAACCGAGTTTTGGCGGCAACGGCAGCCGGACATGGTAGTCTCGCTGGTGCCGAACCTCAACCGGGCGCTGTTTGAGAGCTTGCAACGTGCCTCGCCTTCGGTGCCGATGGTGTCCGTCTTGACGGATCTGGCGGATTATCCGCCGCACTTTTGGATGGAGAATCAGCCGCAATATTTCATTTGCGGCACGGAGCGCGCCTACCAGCAAGCGCTCGCCATGGGGCATCCGAAGTCTCGCGTTTTCGAGGTAAGCGGCATGATTCTGCGCCCCGACTTCTACGCGGCGCCGAAAGGCGAACAAGCCGAGGGCCGGCGGCGGCTCGGCCTCGCGCCTGATCTGCCCACCGCATTAGTGCTGTTCGGCGGGCACGGATCTAACATCATGATGTCCATCGCCAAGTGCCTGGGCAATTCGCCCTCCCACCTGCAACTGATTTTGATTTGCGGCAAGAACACTAAACTGCGAGGCCGGCTGCAACGGCTAAGTACGCGCAACAGATTGTTCATAGAAGGCTTTACCAAAGAGATTCCCTATTACATGCACCTTGCGGATTTCTTTATCGGCAAACCCGGGCCCGGCAGCATTTCCGAAGCCCTCAAAATGGGTTTGCCCGTGATCGTCGAGAGCAACGCCTGGACCTTGCCGCAGGAGCGCTTCAACGCGGAGTGGGTGCGGGAGCGCGGCGTCGGAATTGTATTGAAGAATTTTCGGGGTATTGACCGCGCGGTACGCGACCTGCTCGCCGGCAGCCAGCTTGCAGAGATGAAGCGCAACATCAAGAGCATGTCGAATCGGGCCGTCTACGAAGTCCCAGCAATCCTCGACCGCATCTTGGCTCAGCACGCCTCTGTTGAGACACTAGAGATAGGCGAGAGCCAGCGGGGATAAGAGCTTGTGTGCGGAATAGCAGGATTTACTCACTTCGGCCGTAAACCGCCAACCGGCGTGCTGCGGCGCGCAATCGAGTCCCTGCATCATCGCGGCCCCGATCAGCGCGGCGTCTTCGAATCCGCGGATGCCTCTCTAGGCGCTGTGCGGCTCAAGATTATCGATCTCGAAGGCGGCGATCAGCCGATGCAAACCGAGGACGGCGGCGTTGTCATCGCGTTTAATGGCGAGATCTACAATCACGCGGAATTGCGGCGCGAACTCGAGACGCTTGGCCATCGATTCCAATCGCACTGCGACACCGAAGTCGCTCTGCGCGCATTCGTCGAATGGGACGTGGACTCCTTCCACCGTTTTCGCGGCATGTTCGCAGCGGCATTCTGGCAAGCCTCCACGCAAAGACTGGTCCTGGCGCGCGATCGCCTGGGCATTAAGCCGCTCTACTACAGCGTTCGCAAGGGCAATGTTTATTTTGGCTCCGAGCTCAAGGCCATCTTCGAACATCCCGACATCCCGCGCCGCCTCTCGGAAACCGCGCTCGGCTATTACCTCTCGCTGAATTACGTTCCGAGCCCCTTTACGCTAGTCGAAGACATCGAGAAGCTCGGCCCCGGGACTTGGCTGTCCTGCTCGAAGGGCCGCATTGAGACAGGCACTTATTGGCGCAACACCTTCCAGCCCACAAATATCGAGCTCGAAGCAGCGTGTCAGGAACTGGATCAGTTACTTAGTAAGTCCATCGCCGAGCACTTGATTTCGGATGTGCCGCTCGGGATCTGGGCCAGCGGAGGACTGGATTCCTCCACCATTCTTCACTATGCCGCCCAAGCGACCTCGCGGAGGCTGCAAACTTTTTCCATCTCATTCGCGGGGAAACGTTTCGATGAGAGCAAGTATTTTCGCCCGCTAGCCGAACGCTACAACACCGAGCACTACGAATTCGATCTGCACCGCGATCTGGATCTCGCAAGCGCCATCCACGAGCTCGCCTATTATTCTGACGAGCCAAGCGCCGATGCTGGCGCGCTCCCGGTTTGGTTTCTTTCGCAGATGACCGCCAAGTACGTGACGGTCGCATTGAGCGGCGAAGGCGCCGACGAGATCTTTGGCGGTTATCAAACATATCTGGCGGACCGCTACGCAAGCCTCGCCCGGCGGTTGCCGCGTCCTTTACTTCGGGGCGGGCTGCACGCAGCGAGCCTTCTCCCCGTTTCTGACGACAAAATCGGCCTGGAATATAAGCTCAAGCGCTTCCTTTCGGGCGCGCTGCTTCCGGCCGATGAAGCTCACTTCTATTGGAACGGCACGTTCTCACGGGAAGAGCAGCGCAAGCTGGGCGGCAGCCATTCGCCCCAGCCTCTCGATAAGCTATGTGCGGCTTTGCCCGGCGCACCCGCCGAGTCCGACATTATCAACCGCTATCTGTTTATCGATCAGCATTATTACCTGCCTGACGACATCCTCTATAAATGCGATCGCATGAGCATGGCACATTCGCTCGAAGTGCGGCCGCCATTCCTGGACCACCGCATCGTGGAGTTCGCGGCGCAACTCCCGGCGTCGCTGAAAATCAGCGGCCGCAGCACCAAGCATGTGCTGCGAGAGCTTGTGCGCCGAAAACTTCCATCCGCCATCCTGCAACGGCCGAAGGAAGGCCTGGACATTCCGGCTCACGATTGGCTGCGCGGACCACTGCGCTCGCTCATGCTGGATGCTTTGAGCCCTGATGCGGTGCGGCAAGCCGGTCTGTTCTCAGCGGAGGCGATCACGGCACTCGTGGACCGGCATCTCACTCGCCGCGCTAACCTCGGATATCATCTGTGGGGCCTGCTGACGCTGCATCTATGGCTTCAGCGCTGGAAAATTGAGACCGGCAGCAGCACATTGCAAGCGCCCGTGACTCTAGCCACATCGGTGGGTGACTAAATCTATGGAAGAAATACCTGAACTATTGGAGCGCTTTCGGCGCGGCGCGGAACTGGTGGCCGTCGCCATTACCGGCGCTGCCGGTCCGGAGCTCGATTTCAAGTCTGCGCCGGATAAGTGGAGCGTGCGGCAGATCGTCGCTCATCTCGCTGATGCGGAGTCGGCCAATGTGGTGCGCCTACGCCAAGTGATTTCGGAAGATAACCCGACGCTTTTCCCGTTCGATCAAAATGCCTGGGCGGAGCGAACGAATTATCAGAAGCGAAAACCGTCTCAGTCGCTCGACACCATGCGGCAGCTTCGCGCCGAAAATTATGAGCTATTGAAGGACTTGCCCGGCGAAACCTTTTCGCGCACCGGCACTCATCTGCGGCGCGGAACCATGAGCCTGCTGGATCTGCTTCGGCTTTTCGCCGAGCACGCCGAACATCACGCCGTGCAGATCCGAGCCGTTCGCGCCGAATATAAAGCCTCGCGCCAAAAAGCTGCGGGCTGATGTATTCACTCCTTCTAACCTGTACATCCGCAGAAATCGAATCTATCTCCGCCGAGCTCTGGGAAGCCGGAACCCTTGGCATTGAGGAATTAAACTCCAGCGGCGAGATTCAGCTCGTCGCAGCTTTCTCTTCGCAGCAAGCCGGCTTACTCGAGCGCTTCGCCAATTACTCGCCCCGGTGGCGCCTGGCTCCTCCAATAGATTGGATCGCAGAAACCCATCGCGCATGGCCCGCTCGCGCGATTGGCGAAAAGCTGTTTCTCGCGCCTCCCTGGTGCCACGATCCGACGCCGCCCGGCCGTGAGCGCATCGTTCACGTTCCAGGTCTCGCCTGCGGAACGGGCGAGCATCCGTGCACGCAACTGGCGCTCCTCGCGCTAGAGAAATTTGTCCGGCCCAATACGACGCTCATCGATATCGGAACCGGCTCCGGCATTCTCACCATCGCGGCGTTGCGGCTCGGCGCGGCACGCGCCATCGGCCTTGACACAGACGAAAGCGCGCTTGCCACGGCACGCGAGAACTTCTCCTTGAATGCTTTCGAGCCGCTTCTGATCGCCGGTTCCGCCGAGTGCGTGAGTGATGGAATCGCCGATATCGCCATCGCCAACATCAACGGCAGCGTGCTGCTCTCCATATTCGACGAGCTGCTGCGCATCACGAAGGGCAATGGCCATCTAATTCTCACAGGGTTTCCAGAACTCGAGCTTGCGCCCTTTCAGCAACTGCTACCGGGCGCGGAGATTTCGATACTCGCAGAATGGTGTTGCGTAACGGCTACGCTTTCTTAGTCCGCCGCGAACTCTTCTTCGGGGGCTCTGGAGCCGACGCTTGCTGTCCCATGGCTTGGAAACGCTCGAGCGCAGCTTCCAGCCTCTGCCCACCTTCGAGCACCGGAGCGAACAGGTCGCCCACGCGCTTGAACCTCTCAACCGCGTTGTCGATTCGAAAATCGTGGGGTTGGATGCCGTGTTTCACTTCTTTCCAATCGAGCGGTGTCGCCACAGGAGCACCATCGTAAGCCCGCACTACATAGGGCGCAGAAATCGTTTTCCCCGTTCCGATCTGCAGATAGTCGAAATAAACCCGGCTCTTCTTCCGTTTTTCCACACTGCGCGGAGTAGTAAATAGGTTAGCCTCACGATCCAGCGCCAAATGCGAAACAATTTCCGCGAAGCTGCGCACTTGTTCGTAAGTGTAAACGGGCTCAAGCGGAACATAGACGTGCATGCCGTCGCCGCCTGTAGTCTTCGGATATCCTTTCAATCCGAGTTCCGCCAGCAATTCCCGCACCAGCAGCGCCGCATCCACGATCAGGTCGAACGACGCATCCACCGGATCCAGGTCCAGCAGCATCCAATCCGGATGTGCGAGATTCCCCGCGCGGCTCATCCACGGATTTTGGTCGATGCACCCCAGATTCACCAGGTACAGCAGGCTAGCCCGGTCATTCGCGATCGGGTAGTGATTGGTCTTGGGCGGATGATGCTCCACAATCGGCTCGCAACGCAGCCAATCGGGAAAATGAGTTGCGTTCTTCTGGAAGAAATACTCTGCCGCGATGCCATTTGGATAACGCTTCATCGAAAGCGGGCGATCTCTGAGATGCGGCAGTAACCAGGGCGATACACGGTTGTAATAGTCGAGTAAGTCGCGTTTCTTCCAGCCGTCCTTCGGAAACAACACTTTATCCAGATTCGTAAACTTCAGCCGATGCCCGTCGACGGAGGCCGTCACCTCGCGCCCGCTCAGATCGAGATGGGCATCGAGAGTCGCGCCTGCGCTATTCTCAGAGCTCGCCGGCGGCTCCTGTGGCTCCTCTTCGACAACGTCCGCCGGATCTTTGTCATCGCGCAGACCAACAAATACCGGCGCGCGCAACATACCGTCTTGCGTTTTTTCCAGGAAGCGTACCTGGCAAACCAACTTTGGCTTCACCCAGGTAACATCCTTGAGCTTCGGTTTATCTACAAATGGGCTGATCTTAGTAATTAGCGGTTCCATTCGGGCGTAAATGGCTTTCATCAATTTGTGATCGAAGCCCGTTCCCACCTGCCCCACGTGCCGCAGCTTTCCATCCTCTTGCACGCCGAGCACTAGCGCGCCGAAATAGTCGCGTTCTCCTTTGGTGAAGCCGCCAATCACAAACTCCTGCTCATTCAGCACCTTCAGTTTCAGCCAACAGTTTGAACGCCGCCCTTCATAAGTGCTTCGGCGGTCTTTCGCCAGAATGCCCTCGAGCCCCATCTGCCGAGCCGCTTCGAACATGTGCTCGCCATCCGTGTTGAAGACCTCGGAAATGCGCACCGGACCGCTGGGTCTTACCAGCGTCTGCAGCAGACGCTTGCGTTCTTCCAACGGAACCCCGCGCAGGTCATATCCATCGGCATAGAGAACATCGAACAAGAACAGCGTCACAGGTGTCGTCTCAGCCAGCCGTGGCACGGCGCCCGCATTCGCTCCGATGCGCGGCTGAATCATCTCGAACCGCCCGCGGCCATTCTCATCCAGCACGCAAATCTCGCCGTCAAGCCATGCGGTCTTCGCGCTCACCTGCTCGGGCAAAGCGTGCAGTTCGGGGTATTGCCGTTCGCATCTTTTCCCCGTGCGCGAGTGAATCTCGAGCGAGCCGTTCTTCACCAGGCAAAGCGCCCGCACGCCGTCCCATTTAATTTCGTAAATCCACTGCGACCCTGAAGGCGGCTTCGTAACCGCTGTCGCGAGCATCGGTTCCAATTTCGCAGGCACCGCCGCTTTTCTCGCACCCGGCAAATCGGCCACGCTTACCGGATCCACGTCATCGGCGATCTCATCTTGCGTGCGCTTGGTCGCTACGCTCCAGGCGTATTGATCGATGTCATACCCGGGAACCACGAACTCGTCTTTCTTCTTGATCAGCAGCCACTCGTTCCCTTTGCCGGCGTGTTTCATATGGACGATTGCGAAATCGCCGTTCAGCTTCGTGCCGTGCAGACGAAACTTGAAGTCGCCGCGATCCAACTGCTCCTGCGCGGAAGCGTCGCCAAGCAACTCGTACGTGCCTTTGTCCCACAGCATCACGCTGCCCGCGCCATAGTTGCCTTTCGGGATGTTGCCTTCGAATGTGCCGTAATCGAACGGATGATCTTCGACTTTCATGGCCAGAGCCTTCCGCGTAGGATCCAAGCTCGGCCCCTTGGGAACGGCCCAACTGACCAGCACCCCGTTCACCTCCAGCCGAAAATCATAGTGAAGTCTGGTGGCGTCATGGCGCTGCACGCAAAAAAAGCCCCCGTGGCTGGCAGCCTTTGCCGCATGCTCTTTCGGACCCGGTTCTGGAGTCTTGTCGAAGTGCCGTTTATTTGCGTATTCTTTCAGGCCCATCGTCTGCCGTCATTATGTCAATCTTGGACTCCCGATTCAGGCCCCGCATTGCTACCCTAAAGAACACCTCCCCGCTCAAAACGGATGAACTTTTCCGAGCAGCTCAAGAACCAGCTCAACATTGTCGACGTTGTCGGTCAATACGTTCGGCTCAAGCGCCAAGGCGGCGGAACCCGCTACGTCGGCCTCTGCCCGTTTCATTCGGAGAAGACTCCGTCATTCGGCGTCCATAGCGTCCTGCAGTATTACAAATGCTTCGGCTGCGACGCCGCCGGCGACGTCTTCAAATTCGTCCAGGAGATCGAAAGCCTCACCTTCCCCGAGACCCTGAAGCTGCTGGCCGACCGCTACGGTATCCCGATGCCCGAGCGGCAGCGCACTGATGATCCGGAAGCGCAGCGGCGCGCCGCGATTTTCGAAATGCACGAGATTGCCGCGGATCTGTTTCAGAAGAATCTCCGCGGCTCTTCGGGAGCCGAAGCTCGCGATTATCTAACGTCCCGCAATGTCTCGAAGGCCGCAATGGACGAATTCCGGCTTGGGCTTTCCGAAGCCTCCGGCCAGCAGCTGGTCCAAAAGCTCGAGCGCTTCGGACCCGCGCTCATGGAAGAATCCGGCTTGGTCAGCAAACGCCAGGATGGCAGCGGTTTCTTCGACCGTTTCCGCGCGCGCCTGATGTTTCCGATTCATAACGAATCCGGCAAAATCATCGGCTTCGGCGCAAGAGCCCTGCGGCCGAATGATGAGCCGAAGTATCTCAACTCGCCCGAGACCCGAATCTACAAGAAGTCATCGGTCCTTTATAACCTCCATCGCGCCAAGATCGAGGCCCGCAAACACGACCGCGTGATCTTAGTCGAAGGCTATATGGATGTGATCGGCATCTATTCGGCCGGCATCCATGAAGTAGTCGCCAGCAGCGGGACTTCGCTCGCCATCGAACAGGTCCGCACCATCAAACGCCAAGTGGCGCAGCAGCAGGCGAATGCTGGTCAGATCATTTTAAACTTCGATTCCGATGCAGCGGGCGCGCGGTCGACGGAAAAATATATCTCCGTGTTGCTGGCCGAAGGCTTGCGGGTGAAGATATTAACTATTCCCGGCGGCCTCGACCCGGATGAATACATTCAGCAAGAGGGCGTGGAAGCTTACCAGCGCCAGCTCGATAGCGCTACGTCTTATTTCCATTGGCTTGCCGAACGCGCGCGCGAAAAGTTCGATATGCGAAACGCGGAGGGGCGTGTGGATGCATTCAAATTCATCCAGCCAAATATCGAACAGGTTCACGACCCCGTAGAGCGCTCGGCCATCGCAAACGAAATGGCGGCATATCTCAATGTGGACCGTGACGTGATCCGGCAAAACATGCGGCGCGCGACTGCGCCGGACCGCATCTCCCACGCGCCGGAGGTCGCTTCCGCAATTCCGCCGAATGAAAAGCTGCTGCTTGCCTCCCTGCTCATCAGTCCGGAAGCCCGTAGCACCATCAAACACTATCTCGCCGGTACGAATATCCTTCATCTTCTGGAATTGCGCAGCATCTTCGAAACCGCGCTGGCGCTCGATGCCGACGGCGTATCCTTTTCGCTCGAAGCCCTGGCGAACCGCTTGGAACCGCGCCTGCAAAGGATCTTGACCGAACTGAGCTTCTCCGACGCCGGTGTTGCCGAAGAAGACGCGCCGCAGCAGGCTTTGCACTGCCTGCGCGCCCTGGAAATCAAATCCGTCGACGTCGAATGCGAGGAGCTCGCCCGCCGTATTCGTGAATTCGAGCGCTCCGGAAATTTGGCCGAGGCCATGCGTCTCGCGGCGGAGTTAGATAAGATCAAGCGCGCATCCTCGGCGTCGTGAACCGTGTTGTACTATGAGAAGTCGAGAATTTCAGGGGTGCCTCGACACGTTCTGAGTTAGGGTTGCTGTGGACTTCTTACCTGCAATCGATCGCAAAGCGCACAGGGAGTTCGGTGCCCGTTGTGCGGAAAAAAAAACGTAGATTGCTGAAGGCTGTGGATGCAGGACAGTAACGACAAAGGCTTCGGACTCTACGATGAGGTCGCCGGAGTCATGCGCGACGATCTGGCGAACGGCGGAGATTTGAACGATCTGTTTGCCGATCTCGACGGCGCACCGGTCGAACTGCTCGAAGATCCAAAAGATTTCGACAAGAAAGAACAAGACGCCGAAGATCTTTCCGATCTCGACCTGACCCCCGGGACCCTCGACAAGAGTAACGATTCGGTTCGCGTCTACCTGCGCGAGATGGGCATGGTCCCGCTGCTGACTCGCGACGGTGAGATAGAGCTCGCCAAGCGCATCGAGCGTGGTGAGAACGCCGTCCGGAAGGCGCTCTCGCGGTCGCGGCTCATCATCCAGTTTCTGCTCGACACCAGGCACGCCGTCGAGCGCGGCGTCCTTTCCGTTCTTGACGTGCTGCAAGCGCCCGATCCACAGCCCGGTCAGGACGAAGAGGATGCGCTCCGCCGTTTGCAGGAGCAACTCTTCCGCGCCACACAGGAGATCGAAAAGCTGTACCGCAAAGCGCAGCAGACACAGCAGAAACTCATCAGCACCTCCCGCAGCATGAAGCCCAAGCAGCACCGCAAGCTGCGTTTCGAACACGCGCGGCTCATGATTTGCATATCGCGCTACATACGCGCCTTGCCGTTCGCGACCCGTTACCAGCGCTCTTTGAGTTCTGCGTTTAGAAACGTGGTGGATCAGCTCAAGCCGCTCGAGCAGGAGATCGCACGCCTGCAACGCAAGCTGGAGCAGCCGTCGGTGACCGAATCGGGCTCGGCGCCTGTGATCCGCAAACAAATGAAGACGCTCGCGGCACAGATACAAATGCTGGAAGAGAAATGCGGCTCTACCAGCACCGAGCTACGCCGCACTTTGCAGATCGTCGAGCGCGGCGAAGTGGAGACCGAGTGCGCCAAGAAGCGCCTGATTGAAGCCAACCTGCGGCTGGTGGTTTCGGTCGCTAAGCGATACACGAATCGCGGCATGCAATTTCTGGATTTGATCCAGGAGGGCAACATCGGCCTGATGCGCGCCGTCGATAAATTCGATTACAAGCGCGGCTATAAGTTCTCAACCTACGCCACCTGGTGGGTGCGCCAGGCTGTCACACGCGCCATTGCCGACCAGGCTCGCACCATACGAATTCCGGTCCACATGATTGAGACCATCAACAAGCTGGTTCGCCTGCAGCGCATGATGCAGCAGGAACTGGGGCGCGAGCCCACTACTGAGGAGCTGGCCACGCGCATGGACCTCAACCCCAGCAAAATTCGCCGAGTCTTGCGCATTGCACAGGAACCGATTTCGCTGCAGACCCCGGTGGGTGAGGAGGAAGAGTCGAATTTGGGCGACTTCCTGGTGGACAGCCGCATGGTGTCGCCATCGGAAGCAGTGATCAACCTAAATCTCCGCGAGCAGACCGCTGAGGTTCTGAAGACGCTCAGCCCGCGCGAAGAAAAGATCGTCAAGATGCGCTTCGGCCTGCAAGATGGCAGTGAGCACACGCTCGAAGAAGTAGGACAGAACTTCGCGGTCACGCGCGAGCGCATTCGCCAGATTGAAGCCAAAGCCCTGCGCAAGCTTCGTCACCCCAGCCGCAGCCACCGTCTGCGTAATTTCCTCGAAAACGGCGCAGCCACGTAAGTTGCTACGCTTGCTGCGCTATCTTGGTCGTTTCCCTCATGCCAGAGACGCAAGTAGCTGTCGTGACGCCTGTGCACGCCGTCACGCCGCCCCGAAAAGTACCCAAGCCCAAAACCGCCGCCGAACGCAAAGCACGCCTGCAGAAAATCCTTGCTGAACTCGACAACCTGTTTCCCCGCGCCTCCTGCGCTCTGCATCACGGCAATGCCTGGCAATTGCTTGTCGCTACGATTCTCTCGGCGCAATGTACCGACGAGCGCGTGAACAAAGTGACCCCCGGCCTGTTCAAAAAATACCCGCGCATGGAGGACTTTGCAGCCGCCTCGCAGGAGGAATTGTCGCAAGATATCCGCTCTACCGGATTCTTCAACAATAAGTCCCGCTCACTTATTGGAGCGGCCAAAAAGATTTTGGCAGATTACAACGGCCAGGTACCGCGCACCATGGATGAGTTACTGTCGGTACCCGGCGCGGCTAGAAAAACTGCGAACGTTGTGCTTGGAACTGCGTATGGAATTCCAAGTGGAGTTGTCGTAGACACGCACGTGCAGAGGATTACGCTGCGGCTGGATCTGACTAAGAACACGGACCCAGTAAAGATTGAGCAAGATCTGATGAAGATTGTTCCCCAAGACCGCTGGATTCTCTTTTCTCACCAGGTGATCCACTTCGGCCGGCAGATTTGCATTGCACGCAAACCTCGCTGCGCCAATTGCCCACTCGATCCTAGCTGCTACGCAAAGGATAAAACACTCGCATGACGAAGGACCGTCTGTACCTCGGTATCGACGGCGGACAATCGAGTACGACGGCGCTTATCGCCGACGAAAATGGCCGCATCATCGGCGAGGGTCGGGGCGGCCCCTGCAACCATGTCGCCGCAGCCGAGCGCCGCGAAAAATTTCTCAAGACGATAGGCGACTGCATTGCCCAAGCGTACCAGCAGGCGGGCATCGATCCTACTTCCGCATCCTTCGCCGCCGCCTGTTTCGGATTCAGCGGCGGCGCGGAAGACAAGGAATGCTACGTGCGGGAACTGGTCCGCAGCGCAAAATACAAGTTCACGCATGATGCCGAAATCGCTTTGACGGGAGCTACCGGTGGCGAGCCCGGCATCATCGTCATCGCAGGCACCGGCTCCATGGCCTTCGGGCGCAACGCCGCTGCCGCCACGGCACGCGCCGGCGGATGGGGCTATATTTTCGGTGACGAAGGCGGAGCCTTCGATCTGAGTCGTCGCGCCCTCCGTGCTGCACTCCAGTATGAAGAAGGCTGGGGCCCGCACACTGGGCTCCACACGCTGCTCCTCGATGTCGCCGGGGCGCCCGATGCAAATACGCTGATGCACCGCTTCTATAACCACTTCGATCATGCCTTCATCGCCTCTCTCGCGCCACTGGTCACGCGCTCAGCCGAGGACGGCGACCGCGTTGCCGTCGAAATAGTCGATCAGGCCGCTCGCAAACTAGCTTGGTACGTCCAGGGCGTGCACGGTCATCTCTTCACACCCGGAGAGAGCGTTCCCGTCGCCTACATCGGTGGAGCGTTTCAAAGCGAGCCGTTGCTCGAAGCATTCGCGCGCGCCATTCATGAGTCGATCGGCTGCACCGCCCGTGCACCACGCTTCGGGCCGGCCGAAGGCGCAATTCTCGAAGCGCTTCGCCTTGACTCGCGCTAAGCCTGGGGTGGGCCGCTCACCTGGCGCGTGTGGATGCGCAAGAAAGTAAGTGAACCGGGCTCTGTCAAGATCGGCCCTTCGTCGTAGCCAGCCGCGCAGCTTGCATCAGAAGATAATTGCGCTCCGGCAGATTCACTGTCTTGCCCGCAGCCGCGCGGTAGTATCTCGCCGCCGCCTCCGAATCGCCAGCCCGTTCCAGCAGATGTGCGCGAACGGCATCCATGCGGTAGTGTTCAGCAATTCGCCGGTCCCCCTTAAGCCCATCCAGCAAATTCAGACCCTCTTGGGGGCCATGCACCATCGCTGCCGCAATCGCGTGATTCAGAATCACCATCGGGTTGTCCGACATATGCTTCAGCAAATCGTATAGCGCTAGAATCTGAGGCCAATCCGTATCTTCCGGACGTTCGGCTTCATCGTGAACAGCGGCGATCGCCGCTTGCAATTGATAAGGTCCGACGGAGCCTTTCGGCAGAGCGGACGAAAGCAATGCGACTCCTTCAGCAATCTGTTTCCGGTCCCAAAGCGCCCGATTTTGCTCCGAAAGTGGAATCAATTCATCGTTCGGGCCGGTTCGGGCATGTCGTCGCGCATCGGTCAACAGCATCAACGCAAGCAGGCCCGCAATCTCCGTATTCTCGGGCTGCAGCCGCAGTGCCATGCGCGTCAGGCGTATCGCTTCCTGTGAAAGATCGGCGCGGCGCAGGTGTGGCCCTGAAGTAGCCGTATATCCCTCGTTGAAGATCAAGTACAAAACGTGAAGCACGGAGCGCAGACCTAGCCCACGCTCTTCGGCATCAGGCCTTTGGAATGGCACGCCCGATGCCTTGATGGTCTGCTTCGCCCGGCTGATTCGCTGCGCCATGGTTGCTTCCGGGACCAGGAAAGCATTGGCGATTTCAGCCGTGGTCAAACCGCCAACGGCGCGTAGCGTCAAAGCAATGGCGGAGGAAGGCGTAAGAGCCGAATGGCAGCACATGAAGAGAAGAACCAGCGCGTCGTCTTCGACCGGCACGGCATCCAAGCCGCTCTCGGTTAGGCGCGCCGCTTCCTCCACTACTTCCGTCTCGCGGCGCCTTCGCGCAGATTCGCTGCGGATGCGATCCGCCATCTTTCGAAATGCAACCTGCGTCAGCCAAGCGCGGGGATTCTCGGGAACTCCGTCGCGCGGCCATTGCATCACTGCCGCAATCGACGCTTCTTGCACGGCATCTTCGGCCGCGTCGAAGTCACGAAATCTTCGCACCACAAGCCCCAGCACCTGTGGCGTCAGTTCTCGAAGCAGCTCTCCGACCGGAAGATCGAATAATTGTTCACCCCAATCCACGATTCGCGCGTGAGTCTCAGAATCCTAAATCGTTATGGCTGCCGAGCACCTGCCGCACCTCAATCGGCATGTTCGCCGGTTTGCCGCCTGGCCCCGGCGCAGCCGAAGCACGGGCAGCAATCTTATACGCCTGCTCGGCGCTCTCTACATCAATAACCCAGTATCCGGCCAGAAACTCCTTTGATTCCGGGAACACGCCGTCCGTAACTGGCTCTCCGTTATTCCCCGCCCTAACCATCGTCGCCTCTTGTGGCCAGGCGAGCCCCTTTGTGTCCACGAAAACACCTGAATCGTGAAGCTCCTTGTTGAAGCCTCGCATAAACTCGACGTTGCGCTGCAGATCTTCTTTCGACCACTTGGCGTACTCATCCCAGGCGCCCTTTTGGCCATGCATCATCAAAATGTATTTCATAAGTCGCCTCCGTCCGCTCTGAAGTCTGTCTACTCTCTATGATTGCGGAGCGCGGATCGCGAACTCCCGGACTTCGATCGGCATGTTAGTCGGTACTCCACCGGGACCAGGCGCGGCTGAAATTCGGCCGGCAATCTCGTAAGCCCGCTCCGGCGTCGCGACATCCACAATCCAATAGCCAAGCAGAAACTCTTTGGATTCGGGAAAAATACCGTCCGTGATCGGCATCCCTTCCTTCAAGCCGCGCACCACCTTTGCCTCATGCGGAGCCGCCAGACCTTGTGTTGCGACGAACTCACCCGATTCCGCAAGCTCGCGGTTGAGGCTGGTCAAAACGGCCATATGGGCATCAATGTCTTTCTTGGACCACGTCCGGTATCCATCCACTCCGGCCTTGCTTCCTGACATCAGCAAAATGTATTTCATGTCTCTTGCTCCTTTCTGTTTCACGTCGCCTTTTGGCGCGTTCATAGGGTAGTCGGAGCCGCTTCCCCGGTTCTCGACATGCCCGGACAAATTTCTGTACAAAAGAGTTGGCAACCCCATGTCGATTTGAAGCCTCTTGCATCGACTTAATATCAGAAAGTCGCGGTTAGGGAGGTGCAATGATGATTAGCGAATCCGTGGTCGTGGATGTCAGCCAGGACTGGGTGGTGGCCAGCGGCCTACAAGAGCGCTTCATGGAAATCCCGTGCGCTAGAACGCACGGACTCACCTACCACGCCCGCTGCTGGCAGATGCGCGCGCTCGGCGGTGATTGCTTCGATTTCGTACCATTGCCCGGCCGCCGCGTTGCGCTCGCCGTTGCCGACGCATCGCAGCCGTAAACCGTTGCCGGACGCGGCAGCCGGAGAGCATAGTCGAAGCTGCATTTGGAGCGCTCGATGAATTTTTCAGATGACAACCAACGGACGACGCGACCATACTCGCCGCGCTCGTTCACTGACAGCAAGAGATTCGGGAGGAACCATGAGAAAAGACTCAGCAACCCTTAACAAGCGCGCCTCATCGAAAGCAGGATCCCGGTCGAAAGCAGAACCCGCGTCAGCCCAGCAAATGCAAAATTACCTGGCGAAACTGCCGGCGAGCCAGCGTACACAGTTGCTGAAACTGCGGGATGCAATTCACTCGGCCGCGCCGGAGGCCGTCGAAAGCTTCGGTTACGGCATGCCGGCCTTCGCACTCGATGGCAAGAACTTCATCTGGTTTGGCGCCTGGAAGAACCACATCAGTTTTTATCCAATCAGCGAGGCAACCCGGCGCGCTCTGACGCATGAAGTGGCAGGATATGATACGTCGGGCAAGGGAACGATTCGATTCCGATCGGACGAGAATCTGCCGGCATCTCTGATCGCCAAGCTCGTCAAAGCGCGCATCGCCGAGCTGCCTTAATGCTCGTCGTGCGCGCTAGGTAGTGATTCTTGTATCGGCACCGCAAACCCGACACCCAACTTCGCGGCTGCATCCAGAATCTTCAGTAACAACTCCGTCTGTATCTTTACAAATTCGTCGCCATCGGCAGTCAAAACATATGCAAAGATTTCCAGATCGAACGACTGCTCGGCGATATTCACGAACCGCACTGGCACTCCGCCGGCATTGACTTTCGGGTTCTCTTCAAGAATCGCTTTCACGGCGTCCATCATCTGGCCTATCTGCTGGGGCGTAGTGTCTCTGCGCAGTTGCAACGTGGGATGAAACCACATTCGATCGCGGCGCGCGTAGTTCTCGAGCGTCATGGTCGAAAAAACCGAGTTGGGGATTGTAACCAGGGTGCGATCCAACGTTCGAAGGCGCGTAGAGCGAAGCCCGATATCTTCGACGGTGCCAAGTTGACTTCCGAATTTGCAGAAATCGCCTACCAGAACCGGCCGATCCATAATCACCGAAACGCTGCCGAACAGGTTCTCGATAGTTTTCTGCGCTGCAAGCGCAATCGCCAAGCCGCCCACGCCCACGCCCGCAATGATGGTGCTGGTCGGGTATCCCCATCTTTCGAGCACGATGAGAATGGCGATGCAAAACAGGCAGATCTTGACGAACCGGACAAACAGCGGGATAACCGAATAGGAGAGTGCTCGCTGGCGCGGGTCGAGCCGCGATGTGACCCGGTCCGAAATCACATCGACAATGCGCATGACCAGCGACGCAAGCCCGAGCACGATCAGCAGAGCCATCAGGTTCAGCAGATAAGTGCGCAGCAGCGCCGAAGGAGCGAGAATCTCCATGCATGCGCGAAACACGGCGACCGAGAGCAGCAGCCTCAGCGGCTCGGTGAAAGCTTCCAGGCGATATGCCTGAAGCGACTTTGCGTAGCGCTTGACAATAGGCGTCGCGATCACGATCACGATTCGCGAAAGCAGACGGGAAACCAGCGATAGCAGCAGCGCCAGCAAGACCAGCGCGATCCAGGTCCAAAGCGGCGTTCCGATGAACGTAATACTGACCAGCCACTCAGGCAGCTTCTTCTCAAATGCCGATTCTCCGGCCAACGCATTCAATTGCGGAATCCGCAGAACGCTATCGCCGGAAACCAGCCAGACGCTCACGCCCTGAAGGCTTACGCGCTGCATTTGCAGAGTGATCGTCTGACCCTTCAAGTGAAACGTGGCGAGATTTTCTGTATCCGGCGCAAGCGAATCTTGCAGATTGCCTTGCGGGGAGTTGCTGAGCTGGTCTACCTCGAACTGCGGGTCGCGATCCAGAATCGAACACAGCTCTTTTGCGCGTTCTGGGCCTGCGGTTCCACGCTGATCCGCTGGAATTTTACGCAGATCCAAATACTGCGACGCAAGCGTCAGGTTGCCGCCGTGGCACGCCTCCAAAAGGGCGTAGATTGCGCTCCGGGGAGTTGTTCGTTTCAGGGGATCCGCCGGCGCGGAGGGCACTGCGGTGGGCTTCTGGCCCGGCAAGAGCCCGCTCAATGCCTGTGCGGCCGTAGGTTGCGCCGTGAACGCTACCAGCGCCAGCCCTGCAAGACACCATGCCATCGTACGCCATTCACAACGCCTCTGGGTGCCGATGGTATCTACATAACTGCTTATGGTGCAATCTTTTGAAAACATATCTTTAAACCAGCAGTTTATCTCGCTGCAACTCGCCCCCCCGCTACTCTTTCGCCAGGAGCCTTATTATGTCTTCTCATGTTCCTTTGCAGGGTAGCCAGCGCAAGCATCCAGCCGGCTCGAAAGCGGCCGGCCACCCTGCTCCTGACGAAATCATTCAACTTACTTTAATTCTGAGGCGGCGAAGCGCCGCACCCGAGCCCGATTCGATCGGCCGCCACTTCTCGCACGAGAAACTCGCGGACCTTCATGGCGCGGATCCGGTCGACATCCAGGCTGTGAAGGCCTATGCGGCCAAGCATCATTTTTCCATCGTGTCCGTCAACCGAGCCGCTCGCTGTGTCTCGCTAAGCGGACCTCTTTCGCGTCTGGCGGAGGCTTTCCGTGCAGATGTCGCGCTGCGGCGAATCGGAGACAAAGTGTTTCGAACGCGGCAAGGATTCTTGCACGTTCCAGTATCCTTGGGCGGGCGAGTGATTGCGATTCTTGGATTCGATCAGCGTCCCGCCGCCGCGACGTATCACACGTTCCGGCCCAGGGCGTCACAATCGACTTCCTATACACCGCCTCAAGTGGCGAAAATGTACAGCTTCCCCACGAATACCGGAGCGGATCAAACCATCGCGCTGATCGAACTCGGCGGCGGCTTTGACAGTTCCGATCTGCAAAGCTATTGGCAGAAGTTAGGCTTGAACAAGGTATCGGTAACCGCAGTCCCAGTCGATGGCGCCGGCAACACTCCCACTGGAGATCCGAATGGTCCCGATGGCGAAGTGGTTCTGGATATCGAAGTTGCGGGTGGCGTCGCTCCGGAAGCGAACGTTGCGGTCTATTTCGCACCCAATACCGATCAGGGCTTCTTAAACGGTATCAACGCGGCGATTCATGACACGGTGCGCAAACCTTCGGTCATCTCTATTAGCTGGGGCAGTGCGGAAAGCGAATGGACGCCGCAGGCCATGAACGCCTTTAACGCAGCGTTCCACGATGCGGCTCTGCTCGGCATTTCGGTTTGTGTCGCAGCCGGTGACAACGGCTCGTCCGATGGCGAGAGTGATGGCGGCGTTCATGTCGATTTCCCAGCTTCGAGTCCGTGGGTTCTCGCCTGCGGCGGCACTAAGCTTTTGGGTTCGAACGGCAAAATCAAGTCCGAGACCGTTTGGAATGACGGCGGGGACGGCGGAGCCACGGGAGGCGGGGTCAGTTCCCACTTCTCAAAACCCAAGTACCAGGCGAACATCAATGTTCCTAAACCAACCGGAACCGTCAATTCCGACGGCCGCGGCGTTCCAGATGTGGCGGGCGTCGCAGATCCCGATACAGGGTTCGACATTTTGGTGGATGGACAGGAAGGCGTCGTGGGAGGTACCAGCGCGGTCGCGCCTTTGTGGGCCGGTTTGATCGCGTTGTTGAACCAGCAGCTCGGACGAAACCTCGGCTGGTTCCATCCGGCACTCTATGGAACCATTGCGCAAAACAAAGCGCTGCACGATATCACGTCCGGCAATAATGGCGCTTACAAAGCAGCCAAAGGCTGGGATCCGTGCACAGGTCTCGGCTCGCCAAACGGGCAGGCCATGCTTACACTTTTGAAGTAGTGAATTGGGGCGCGGTTGCGCCCCTCAGTTCGGCAACCAGTTCCTCGTAGGCGGCCTTTGGATCGGCCGCCCGCGTGACCTGCCGCCCAATCACCAGGTAATCCGCTCCATCGCGGATCGCCTCGGCCGGAGTCGCAACCCGCTTCTGATCCCCCGCCGCGGCGCCTGCCGAACGAACTCCCGGTGTGACGAGCGTCAGATTTGGGCCGCCAACCTCGCGTACCCGCGCAACTTCGCGCGGAGAACACACGATCCCATCCATTCGACTCTCGACTGCTTTCCTAACTCGCAGCTCAACCAGATCCGTCACAGCAACCGGATAACCCAGATCCGCCAGATCTTCTTGATCGAAGCTGGTCAGCACCGTCACGGCGAGCAGTTTCACTTTGCTTCCGCCTCTGCCTTCCACCGCCGCATTCATCACGCTTCTGCTGCCATGCACGGTTAGGAAAGTAACGGCGCTCGATTGGCAGATTTTTCGCGTCGCGCGCTTGACCGTTTCGCCGATATCGTACAGCTTTAAATCGAGAAAGATCTTCTTGCGAAACGAAGCCAATTGCGAAACGAACTCCATGCCCCCGGCAGCGTACAATTCGAAGCCAATTTTGTAGAAATCGGCTGCCGGTCCAATCCTGTCGACCAGTTCCAGGGCTTCAGTGGTGCTATCCACATCCAGCGCGACGATAATTGGGTTCGTTTCGTAATTCGGGGCCGGTACTCCTGTCACCATCAACCTTCAGTATATTGAGCCGGCGAGCTCGGCTGCGGCCTCGAACTGCCATTCACGCCAGCCGTCCAGGAGCGGGAAATAGAGTCCCAACCAGATGGGACCCTTCTCCATGCGCGCGAGCAGCGTGGCATAGTTATCGAGCTGCGTACGATAGCGGCGTTGTTCCTCGCTTAGGAAAGCCTCAACCCGGGCGCCTTCGTGTGAGCTGGTCTTGAAATCGATGATCCAGAGGCGGTCTTCCTCGTCGCGGAAGACACGATCGATGGCGCCCGTAATGACTTGGTCTTGGATGCGGCCGGCAATGGCCCACTCGGATCGCGCTTCGCGGTGGGGTTGAAGTATCCAGCGGCCCCGCTCGCTGGCGAAAGTGTTTCGCAAAGCTTGCATGACTTGTGCAGAGGCTTTCGGCTCTTCCGATCGAGAGACCCCAAGGCGTAGTAACTCGGATTTGATCAACGGCGCTGCGACATCCAGGCGCGTGCCTGCGGCACGTTTAAGGAATTCATGCACAACTGTGCCGACGTGACGGCTGGTATCGCTGACCCAATCGTAGGTGATCGTTCGACCCGACGCAGTTGCGCGCTGGAATTGTGGTTGCCAATTGACGGACGGGTGGAGGATTGGCGCGCGCCAGTTCGCGGGCAAGCGCCGCAGCAATGTCCTCGGCTGCTCGACGACATCGAAGAGATTCGCCTGTGCCGGTGCCCTGCGGCTAAATTCCTCAGTGAAATGCGGCAGAACCGAGTTCCAAATGAGGCCTAGGAATGTGCTGCTGGACGCCTTGTTGAAGCCTGTGCGATTCTTGTTCAACTTGACGCTGCCGAGTAAATAAAGCCGGTTAATGGCGCGCGTGCAACCGACATAGAACAGCCGCTTAAGCTCGTGTTCTTCCTTTTTCTTGATCACCTCTGAAATTTGGTCATAGAGGCTATCTTCCCCGCCCTGCTGCGGCTGCGCTGCAATCGCAAGCCCATCCGGGCCTTCCACCCACACCAGCAACTCTCGCTCGGAGGACTTTGCGCCCTTGCCGAGGTGAGGAATGATGACGGTGTCAAATTCGAGGCCTTTCGCCTGGTGAATGGTCATTACCTGAACGCGGCCGGCCGCGGCACTCGGCCTGGCGTATAGGCACTCGAGACGCTCTTCGAGCAAACTGAAATCGCGAATGATGCCGCCTGTATCAAACTCCGCGATAAGGTTTAGAAAAGTCTCCGCATCTTCGAGCTGGTTGGGCTCGCGCAGCGCGGCCGGACCACCGAGCGCCAACCAGGTCTGTTCGACTAAATCGCGCAATGGCAAACGGCCCACGCTCGCAATCGCGGCGGAGAGTATTTCGTGTGCCCCCAGCGCGCGACTCCGGCCATCGGGCGAGAGTGCCGCGATTTTCGTCGGGTCGGAAAGCAGATCGAAGATGGTCCTCTCGGACTCGCTTTCAGCGAGGGAAGATAAGTCGGACAACGTGAGGCCACACCATGGCGCGCGCAGGCACGCGAGCCACGAGACTCGATCTCCAACGTGCACCAACGCACGGGTAAGAGAGATGAGATCGAGGATATGCTGTTCCTCTTCGAGGGCATCTATTTCAATCGCTTCGTAACGGATACCGGAGCGGCGCAACGCCGGAAGAATATCTTTAATATGCGACCGGCTGCGGACCAGAATGGCAGTGGTTCCTTCTTTGGGTCCGCGTTCGAGAATGCGAATGATCTCGCGCGCTTCCTGCTCGCCATCGTCATCAATCAACGGAATGAGCTGCGGTTTTGTCTTGCTCCGCGACCGGTCAGCTTGCGCGGGGCGTAGTTTCACTGCGCTCTCCGTCACGTTGTTTTCTGTCATGATGGGCGCGAAGGTTGCTTCGGTCCATTCGACAATTTCGGGAGTAGAACGGAAATTGGTGGTGAGACGCAACGGTTCCAGACGAACCGATCCGAGTTGGCGATCTTCCCAGCACCGAAGGAAA
>Ga0335075_10001319_pt1 | contig 41002 bp, 40 predicted proteins | sample Lox_Sample_24_FD_206723 | JGI IMG/M metagenome (GOLD analysis project Ga0335075, IMG submission 206723) | Soil microbial communities from Loxahatchee National Wildlife Refuge, Florida, United States - Lox_Sample_2.4 | ecosystem: Environmental > Terrestrial > Soil > Wetlands | place: USA...
ACCCTTTTTTTTTCGTGTATCTCTTGTGTGTTTTCCTGGGTGACCTGGTCATGTATCCGGCGTCTAAGCTATTGAGTCGCGGGTCTTTCCAAGTCTTCTATTGGACCGAGGAGTTCATCTGTGTCGTTGCAGGGTACGCCTTGGTGATGGAAATTATCGAAAGGGCGTTCGCTTATTACGAAGGGCCGAAGAGGCTGGGACGAAATGCCGCCCTGATTACCCTAGCCGCAATCGTCGCGTTCACGAGCTTTCAGGCTGCGGCTCAGCGACTTCCGGGAATCGTTCACACGTCAACTCAGGTCGAGGCGAACCTGCGGGGTGCCGAACTCCTTTTGCTCGTGATCATAATTACTGTGATCTCTTACTACAGCGTCCCGGTCGGCCGAAATCTGAAGGGCATTATCATTGGATATGGAATTTGTACTCTCGCGGTGGCGGTGAACGAGGCCGTCATGAACCTGGCTGGTGCAAGGTTCCAAGTTGCATTTTCGACGATCTGGTCCTACTCATTCGTCGTTCCGCTGGTGATTTGGACAGTAATGCTGTGGTCCTACGAGCCCAATCCGGTACCAACGGGCTGGACGCAAATGGCTGGAGATTATGAAGCCCTCGCGCGCCGCACGAAGGCAACCTTGGCCGGCGTGGTCGGGTATCTCCGTAAGGGGGTACGCTCATGATGCAGCTCGTTTTGGTCCTCCTGCTCGCCGTTTTATTTGTGGCGGTGCTGTTCGTCTTTGCGCGCAAGCAGGGCACACGTGCGGAGGGTGTGGCGGACGCTCTTGTTTCCGCTCGACAAGCGCTTAATTCTTTGCAGGGAAGCTTGCTACCCCCCGAATTGGTCCACCGTATTTTTGCTCGAGAGGACTTGGACTACGTATCTTCCGTTGGCTCAAAGGAGATTCGTGAGGCGTTCGTGCGCGAAAGGAGATCGGTAGCACTGCGCTGGGTAGGGCAAGTTCGGAGGCAAGTCCTGAATTTGAGACATTTCCATTCCGGTCACTCCCGGTTTTATGCTCAGCTGGACCTGCATACCGAAATCGGGTTGGCTCTCAGTTTCGCCTCGCTTCTGCTCGCCTGCCGCATGCTCGAAACCGTCTTCTACGTTCGCGGGCCATTTGCGGCACCGAAAATGGTGGGACGAATGATCGGGACGGCTGGAGTCATCTGCGCTGTTTCAGAGCGATCTTTGGCCTTTCTCTCTAGGACGGGGCAGACTGCGAGTCCTGATTTGCTGAGTGGCAGCCAAAGCGGCGGCGTTACAGTTTAGGGAGGGAGTGAGTGGGATCCATCACAAAGCGTATGGACGTCCAGAAAGCCGCGGAAGATGTCCGATTGCGGACCCTCGGCAAAATTCCCAGGCCGCTTGATCGTTTCATTTATCTAGCCTCGACACGCGACTACAACACGGGACTGTACCATCACGAAGGTCTCGCTTCGCGGTATTCGGCCGAGGTTGCTTGCGAAGCGCTAGCGGATTGTCACCGCGAAGTTTATCGCCAACTCCTCTTCTGCTCGCTGAAGGATTTGGTGGCACAAATGGAGGCTTACGTCGACTCCTCGCACACACTGGCGCGCGACTTCATATCCGTTTGGCGGGGAATCGAGCCTTACCGGGTTGCCGTTCCTGTGGATGCGGATTCGTTTTCTGCGGAGTTCCTTTTCTCGAACTTCAGGATCGCCTTGGCAATCGTGGAACAGCACCTGGCGTCACCTCGCAATTCGCCACAAGCCGCATAGCCACCCCGGTTACTTGCCCTACAATTTCCGCCTCGTCGGGATAGCCGAATTGACGGATCGTACATCCGGAAAGCGGATGGGGAATTAGCGTAATTTGCGAGCCGTGCACTTCGCACCACGAGCAGGCATACGAATCCCTTAGCTCGAGGAAGTAGATCGGCCGATCGAATTCAGTACGCCAGTCCACAGCTTGCGAGCGTCTGGTCTGTGTGTCGACCTGGACAAACGATCCTGGCCGCAGCAGCGGGAACATTGTGTAGTCGTCCAAGCCGATATACCCGTACTGGCAATGGCGAATGTCCAGGTTCTGAATCAAACCGGCGGGCACTTCGCCCCATATCTCGACCATCCGCGAAATCAGGCCCGTCTGGGCCGGGTCAAAGCCTTTATCGAACCGCACAGGAAACATTATCGGCTTTTCAGGTTCGGGCGTCTCCAAAGAGACCAGGTGTGTATTCTGAAGGGGGAAGGCCATCTGATAGCGGCGGCTGGCGCCTAAATCGACTCCAAAAATCTCCAGGAGTTCCGAAAACTTGATTCGATATACGACACTGAGACTAAACAGCTTATAGATGCTAGGTATGGAGTTCTTGTTCTCCAGTTGAGTGAGCCACGCGTTCGAAATGTAAAACTCTTCATTATGGTGGTCGTCGGCAATAATCCGGCTGTATTCCTCCACTTCGCGAGTGGTAATCCCTCTTCGCATACGGAGTTCGCGAAGCTGATCGCCCGTACGTGGCGGCGGGTCGGCAACCTGCCTCTTCTCAGCTTCGCTGGGACACACGTTGGCCTCCTGATGGGACCGTGTGAGCGAGAGATTAGAGCTTTACTTCTGAGGAATCAATGCCTCTATGCGTAAGCGCCGTGAGTCTCCGGCACAACACAAAAGGTTTGCTTCGTATACAAAGCATTTAGTTGAAAATCGGCGCTTTCCCGGCCTCCGAAAACACCGGCCGATCACACCGTTACTAAACAGGATAACTTTTGCGTTCGCAGACGAAAATCGACAGCCCGCATTCACCAGGCACGTTGGACGAGTTGCTCATTCTCGGAGGACTGGCGCAGCTGACCAGAACGTCAGTGCGCAGCCCCGATTGCCACTTTCGTGTCACATTCGATCGTCGCTCTGGACGAAGCGCCAGGGGCGTGACAAGCTGAATACAAGCCGATTCACATGAATAATTCAGGCTCATCCAAGGCTTCCGACGAAGCGTCCTGGCGCGAGCGTCGAAGTGTGCCGCGGTATTCGCTGATCGCTACGGTCGAAGTCGTCGAGTCAGCAAGCGATACCCATCTTTCCGGACGCGTCTCTGAGATCAGTCGAAAGGGCTGCTACATTGACGTTCTAAACGCGCTTCCGCCCGGCACGGCCGTTCGGCTATGGATCTCGCGCGACGAGGGAACGTTCGAAACGCCCGGCAAAATCATCTACGCCCATCCTGGGATGGGCATGGGCGTGGGCTTTGTCGACACACCGGCCGCCCAGATGCAAACCCTTGACACCTGGCTTGCGGAACTCGCCTCATAGGGCCGCTTGCCTCGCCCGCGCGGACAATGATCTGATCCGGAAGAGATATCGCAGTCATTCACGTAAAATCGCGTGCGATAGAATGACGAATTCGCTTTCGGTGCCCAGGAGGAATTGCGATGGTCGGTTTCAGTGCGAGGACTCGGCAGAGCGCCAACGTCACGATTGTGGATGTCCGCGGAAGGTTCACACTCATGGAAGGCCAAGCCCTTCACGATCTGCTCGCCGACCTTTTCCGCGACGGCCAACGCAAGGTCCTGCTGAATTTCAGCGACGTTGCCTACCTCGACAGTTCGGGCATCGGCCAGCTCGTGCGTGCGCTCTACACGGCCCAGCGCCAGGATGCAGAGCTGAAGATTATCGAGTTCAACCCTCGCGTTCGCGAAGTGCTGAAGCTGACAAACTTGCATGAAATGCTGGGTGAGTACCCCAGCGAGGACGCCGCGCTGCGCAGCTTTCTCCATGGCGACTGATCCGTGATCCGGCGTCCCCTCGCCGCAACGCTCCTTACGTGGCGACTGACCTGCCCGGTTCCACGCTGCGAGAATGTGCGACCAAGTAACCGGCAGACGCGAAGCGCGATCTCCGGCTCGCCCAAAACAGCATAGCGGGGATCGAGAGTAGCAGAAGGGCCACGCTCCTCGGCTCAGGCGTGGACACCGGCGCGGAGATCAGGGAAAACGTTACGGTGCCGGAGCTTGGCCCGGTAGCGCAGTTGAAGCAAGGAGTTCCGATCGGCGACGTGAAATCTGCCACGCACGCCGCGCTCTCGCAGGAATACATGTAGATTCCCGCTTGGCCGGTTCCATTTCCGCCAGACAGACTCGTGTTGGCAATTGCATCGATGTCGAATTCGTCTGACGAGTTTGAAATGGCGATATAGCCCAAGTCGAAATTCACGGTGCAGCAGCTGAGCGTCCCAAGCGGCCCGGACGCTGTAAATGACACACTTCCAGGCACGAGCGTACCTTCAAGATTGCCGTTTTGACTGAACACGTCGAGTTCGAACGAGCCGTTAAGAGTCTCGACGCATTGCCCGCCGCAGGCGTTCGTGCCATCGAACGTAACGTTAGAGATGGTCACTTTGTAATAGGTGTCAGCGTGCGAAGCGGGGACGAAGCCAGCAAACATGAAAAAAATGCACACGAAGATGACCTTACGCATTGCTGCTCTCCTCATCTGCTACTTTGTCTTGTGACTGAGGAACGTCGCACTCACCAGCGCGACAGTTCTGGGTGTGTCTTCACTGCGAATGACAAGAGACCTGTTTTGAAACGTGAATAAGCCAGAAAATCACACCGCAAGCCGGCAGCTACTATGAGAAGTAGATCGGTAAAGGTGAAATGGGAATCGGGTATTCCGATTATTTTCAGAGCGCCGCGTTTGTACGCGAGCCTTAGCACCTTGGTGCTGGTGGAGGGAATCGGACCCACACGGCCTTGCGGCCACCGGATTTTGAGTCCGGCGCGTCTGCCAGTTTCTCTTAAGCGGGCACGTTTGCTGCGAAATCACATGCAAATCCGCACAGGATGCTTCGTGGTGTGGCGCTTTGCCACAAATGAGCCTGTGAGGCGCTTCCCGTTCAAATCGATTTCGTACTTGCCGGAGATGTGTCTCGGCGGCGCGTGCTCTACGTTAATTGTGGTCTGCCCGTCTATCCATAGATCGCCACGGCCGACGCTCTCGCACTTGCCATCCGGCAAACATCCAGCCGGATAAACAACAACCTCGGACCACGTCCCTTGTCCCCAAATATGTCCTCCGAATGTGCCGGGCGGGAAATCCTTATAGGAAAACAAAACGAGTCTCTTTGTGCCGGGTGCGCCGAAAACTTTGGACAGGAAGATTCCAACGCCATCGCAGTACACTTCGAATCGACCCGAGGCCCTGGCTGCGGACGCGGGCAAGAGCCGTATCGGGAAGAAGAGCACGAAAATCACACCGAAAGTATATTTTCGCTTTGGCCTTAGGACCTTCACGGTGCCAGTGTAGAGTTGAACATCCCCAGCAGCCGAGATTCGACGAGCGATTTGACTAATTCGATATATCTATTCGTTGGTGCTGGTGGAGGGAATCGAACCCACACGGCCTTGCGGCCACCGGATTTTGAGTCCGGCGCGTCTGCCAGTTCCGCCACACCAGCCCGAGATTTCCGCAGGTTAGCATGCACGAGCACGCACTTCAACAGCGCGTGCTTCCAATTGAAGAGAGTCTTAGTTATGACGATTCGCGGCTACGGACTGGGCGCGACATCAGGCTGCGGGGATCGACGAAGTGGCGCACCATCTGGCCTGCGGTAATCCCGAACTGATTCCAGAGGCGCCGTTTCAACGTGCGATAGTCCTGCGAGCCGCTGAAGACGTCGCGAATCAGGTCACGAAATGCGGGCGAATAGTTCAGCAGTTGTACCATTCGCGTGGTGATCGCCGACCCGAGAAAATTGCCCAGGAAGAGCTTGCGCGCGAGGTTGGCGGCGAACTCCAAATCGGCCGAGAAGCACGCACGGAGCCGCTCCGGATAACCTTGCGGGCGGCCTTCGATCAGTGCTTGCGCCAGCAAGTCGCCCGATCGCAGCGCATAGTACAGTCCCTCACCCGTAACCGGATCGACGCAGGCGGCCGCGTCGCCCGCCATGGCCCAGTTTCGACCTGTGATCCGCCGGCGACGAATCGTTTGCGCCTGCGGCGACGGCAGCACGTGGCTGAAAAACTGGGCGCCATCCATCGGAATTTTTTCCTCGACAACGAAATCTTCCAGATGCCGGCGCAACGCCTGGCTCGATTGCTGCCCCATCTTCGCGCAAATGCCCACGGAAAGATGATCTGCACGCGGAAACGACCATAGATAGCCCTCGAATTGCTTCAGGAACTTCACCTTGATGATGTCTTCTTCGGTGGGAACGAAATAGCCCAGCGTCACTTCGAGATCCGGGGCTCCCAGTGCGGTTGTTTCGGGGAATAGCTGGTTCCGCGCGCCTGCCGCCAGAACGACGAAATCCGACCAGCGCGTCTCGCCGGATGCAACAAGCCGTGCGCGTCCGCCCGTGACGTCGACGGAAGTGACGCGCGATCGTACCGTGTCGCATCCGGCAGCGGTGGCGCGGTCGAGCAGCAGAGAATTCAGCACCTTGCGCGCGTAGATCACGATCGGATGGCTCATTTCAAAGCGCGCGCGATGGCCGCGGCTCGAGATAAGCTCTGCGATTCGCACAATCTTTTTCGGTTGCTTCGCGTCGAGTAAGAACGGGTAAGCTTCAATCGCTTTGTGCGTCAGCCCGCCGCCACACGGTTTTTCCCAGGCAAGACGCTCGTCGAAGATAGTTACACGAAAACCTACGCTCGCAAGGCGTTCTCCGCAGAGTGCGCCTGCCGGCCCTCCGCCGATAATACTGACTTCGCGAACGTTCGTTTCGGGCATATCTTTCAGATTAAACGATAAATAAGGCCGCGAACCTCGCGGGAGTATAGCACCGAACGCAAACGGTTCCGATACAATGCCGTAAAAAGCAACTGATTGGTACTGGCCGCCTGTCCCTCGCGTCAATCGCCCACCTGCCCGTTTCTCCACCCGGCACTGTCCGCCGCGGGCGTCATTCCGGAACCGGCCCGCCATCGCATGGTAGAATTGCGAGATCCCAGATGCGATTTCGCAGGCAGACTACGCCGGAACGGCAATAAGAGTGGGCAAGGTCGTCTCAGAGCAAGAATTGATTCTCCGCTGCCGAGAGAGGAAAGGCAACGGCGAGAAAATCGTCTTCGTTGGCGGGATTTTCGATCTGCTGCACCCGGGCCACGTACGCCTGCTCGAACAAGCTCGCGATTACGGAGATGTCTTGGTGGTCGCAGTGCTGAACGATGCGAGCGCTCGCAGCGTAGTTGCCGCCGAACCCATGCGAAAGAACTCGCGAGCGATTGGCGTCCAGCGGCCGATTACGCCAGCCGCCGAGCGCGTGGAAATTTTGGCCGCGCTTGCCGCGGTCGACCACGCGACCGAAGTCGGCGTTGATGCTCTGCGGGAACTACTGGCCGGGATCGGCCCTGACGTAGCGGTGGAGCACGCTGAGCCGTCGGGCCCCACGCTGCTGGCCGGTGCAGCGAACAAAAGCGGCACAAGATTTGTGCGCATTCCGTTCGAGCCGGGCCATTCGACCGCGGGAATCATCGAACGTATTGTGCAGTTGTCCGGATCTGAATGATTCTTTCGGGGGTATCGGAGTCTCTCTCTCGTGTCGGGCGGCTGAAGGCAGTCGAAGAAACACTCGATGCAATCCGTCGCTCGGGTGGCGAAGTGTGCCTTGCCGGCCTAACGGACTCGGCAAAAGCGCTGCTCATTCCTCTGGCGTTTTCGCAACTAGGCCGCCCGCTCGTCGTTCTCGTCGAATCGAATGAGCGCGCGGAGGAACTACTGCCCGCCCTGCGTTGGTCCTATCGTGCCCTGACGGTGAAGCCCGGCTCTCGCGTGCTCTTGCTTCCGGGATTCGATGTTCTGCCTTACGAGAAACGTTCGCCCCATCCGGAGATCTCCGAAGATCGTGCCGTCGCGCTCTGGCGGTTTACGTCCGGCGAGGCCGACATTTTGCTCGTGCCGATTGCGTCTGGGCTCCTTCGTTTGCGCGACCGCGACTTCTATCGCCAGCTCGCCCGCACGATCGAGCGCGACCAGGATGTTCCGCTCGGAGAGTTTCTCGATTTTCTCGCGAGTGCAGGCTATCAGAAGGAAGTCACCTGCGAAATGCCCGGGCAGTACGCGGTACGCGGCGGAATTATCGATGTTTTTTCGCCTGAAGCCGCGCAGCCCGTGCGCATCGAACTGCTCGGCGACACGATCGAGTCGATTCGCGCGTTCGACCCCAGCACGCAGCGGTCGACGAACCCCGTTCAGCGAATCACGCTGATGCCGCTTACGGAGTTTCCGCAGCGCGCTGAAGCGCTTGATCGCTCGCGCGTCACCGTAGCCGACGATTCGACGGGCGTCGCTTGGCAAGCCGACGACGATTCGACGCCACCGGGCTTCTATCCCGGCTGGGAATTCCGTGCGTTCTTGAACGAGAAACGGAACGCCACTGTGTTCGATCTCGTGAACGAACCGGTGATCGTTCAGGATGAACCGGCAGCGCTTGCTGCGGCGGTCGTGCAACATCGTTCGGAATTGGCAACAGCATTTGAACGGTCTGACGATCCGTTGGCCGAGCCTCCCGAGCGCTACGTGTTCGAGGAAGAAGAATGGGCGCTCGCGCTGCAGATGGCGCCACGATTGAATCTTGACCGCCTGGAACTCGAAGGCTCCAGCGCCGCGGAAGGCGCGGCGTCGAATGCGGCGGTCAATGGCGATGCGCCGGTTTCAATCGCTTCCGGGGCAGCGAGAGTTGGGATATCCGCTGCGGAGCGGAGTATTCCGCCAGGTGTACGCGACACCACCTCTTCCTCACGGACGCTTCGGACGCAGCCGACCACCCGCTATCACGGTAACGTCGCCGCCTTCATGACGGAGGTGCGCGGCCGAGTCACTGGCGGCGAACATGTTTTGCTCTCCGCCGCGAGCACCGGCGAGCTCGAACGTTTCGCCGATATCTGCCATGAATACGAATTGCCTTATCGGCTGGGCGAGCTTGAAGAAGACGTGACCGTCACGCGCCTCGCTGAGGAAAGCAGTAGCGGGACTGGCGCTGGAGTCGCGCTGGTGAAAGCGCCGTTGAACGAAGGCGTCGCATTTCCGGATGCGAATATCGTTCTATACGGCAATGCCGACCTTTTTGAGACCCTACCCACTCAGCAGCGCGCTCGACCGCGCGCAAAATCGGCCGCCTTCTTCAGCGACCTCTCCGACTTGAAGCCCGGCGACTACGTGGTCCATGTGGATCACGGCATTGGACAGTTCGACGGACTGCGGCAGGTCGCCGTCGATGGGTCGAGCGGCGAGTTCATGCTGCTGCGTTATGCGGAAGACGCGAAGCTGTACGTTCCGCTCGCGAGACTCGACCTCATCCAGAAATATCAGTCGCTCGGCGGAGCCAAACCAACCCTCGACCGCCTGGGGGCCGGCGTGTGGGAAGCACGGAAGACACGCGTCCGGAAATCGCTGAGCGACATGGCCGACCAGCTTCTCGCCCTGTACGCGGAACGTAAGATGGCGCAAGGTCATTCGTTCCCGCTCGACACGAATTTTCAGCGCGAGTTCGAGGATGCCTTTGAGTTCGAGGAAACTCCCGACCAGCAGCGCGCCATCGACGATGTCAAGCGCGACCTGGAATCACCTTTGCCCATGGATCGCCTTCTTTGCGGCGATGTCGGCTACGGCAAGACGGAAGTTGCCATGCGGGCTGCCTTCAAAGCGCTCGCCGATTCGAAGCAGGTGGCCGTGCTCGCGCCAACCACCGTTCTCGCCTTTCAGCACCATGAAACTTTTCGCAGGCGTTTTGCGGCTTTTCCCGTGCGCATCGAAATGCTCAGCCGCTTCCGCACGGAAAAAGAACAAAAGAAAACACTCGCCGACCTCGAAGCGGGCAAAGTGTACATTGTGATCGGAACGCATCGCATTCTTTCGCGCGATGTGAAGTTTCACGACCTGGGCCTGCTTGTGGTTGACGAAGAGCAGCGCTTCGGTGTCGCGGACAAAGAGCGGCTGAAGGAAATGCGCAAGAACGTCGACGTGCTGACGATGTCGGCCACGCCGATTCCTCGCACGCTGCACATGTCGCTGGTTGGCCTGCGCGATATGAGCGTTATCGAAACGCCGCCGAAAGACCGCCTCGCAATTCAAACGACGGTCGCGCCTTTCACGGAAACTCTGATCCAGCGCGTGATAGAAGAAGAGCTGAATCGCGACGGGCAGGTGTTTTTTCTGCACAACCGGGTGGAATCGATCGCGTCGATAGCAACGATGATCATGCGGCTGGTGCCGAAGGCGCGTGTGGTCGTGGGTCACGGCCAGATGCGCGAGAACGAACTCGAAAAAGTGATGCTGAAATTCGTGCGCGGCGAAGCCGACATCCTTGTCTCTACCACGATTATCGAAAATGGCCTCGACATCCCCCGCGCGAACACGATCGTCATCAATCGCGCCGACCGCATGGGCCTTTCAGAGCTGTATCAGCTTCGCGGCCGCGTCGGCCGCTCGAATCAACGCGCTTACGCTTACTTGCTGGTCCCCCCCGGTGGCAACCTGACGGCGATCGCGCGACAGCGCCTTGCCGCTTTGAAGGAATTCAGCGATCTCGGCGCCGGTTTCCGCATCGCCGCGCTCGACCTCGAACTGCGCGGCGCGGGTAACCTCCTGGGCCGCGAACAACATGGGCACATCGAAGCCGTTGGCTTCGATATGTACTGCCAGATGCTCGAACGCGCTGTCGCCGAACGCAAGGGAGAAGCTGTAGTCCCGGAGCGGCGGGCGACGCTCAACCTGGGACAGGAAATCCGCATCCCACCTGAGTACATAGAAAGCGAAAACCTTCGTCTGCGCATCTACAAACGCATAGCGGAGGTCAAATCCGATGGGGAACGCAGCGAGGTTCGCAAGGAACTGGAGGATCGCTTCGGTCCGCCTCCGCCGCCGGTAGAGAATTTGCTCGATTACGCTGTATTGAGGGGACTGGCGGAAAAGTTGCTCGTTGCGACTGTTGACCGCCGCGGTGATCAGTTGGCCATCAAGTTTTACGACGACACTCCGCTTGGCCCGGAGCGCCTCGTCAAACTGATTCGCAAGCGCCGAGACATGCGGCTCGATCCCAGCGGAGTTTTGTGGCTCGACTGGAGGGGATATCATGGGGGCGTTATTGCAGCAGTCAGAAACGTGTTGCTACACCTGCAATCGTAGCGATAGAATCCTCGGAGTTCCTATGAAATTCAGCAATTTTCCGCTTCATTTCGCTATCGCGTGCGCTTGCCTTCTTTTGTGTGCCACACAGCTTCCGGCACAGGAGAAGCCGCAACTGGTGGAAGAAATTGTTGCGCGCGTGAACAATCAGATCATCACGCTATCCGACTACCAACAGGCCGATCAGGAGATGCGCCAGGAGGTAGCGCAAGAGTGCCAGGGTTGCACGGCGGACAAGGTCCAGGACGAACTCAAAGAGCAGCAAAAGGACCTGCTGCGCAATTTGATCGACAATCTTCTTCTCGAAGAGCGAGCCAAGGACATGGGCATCAGCGTCGAGACCGACGTGATCAAGCAACTCGACGACGTGCGCCGGCAAAACGGTCTCGATAGCATGGAAGCGCTGCAGAAGGCCGTCGAATCCAGCACAGGCATGAGCTGGGAGGATTACAAGCAGCAAATACGCAATCAGCTCCTCCGGCAGAAAGTCATCGAACAGGAAGTGTCCGGCAAAATGAACATCAGTCCCGATCAGGTGCAGCAATATTACGCCGCACACAAGGACGAGTTCGTGATGCCCGAACAGGTCGTCCTCTCCGAAATCTTTCTAGGCACGCAAGGCCGGACGCCGGAAGAAATCGAGTCGATTCGTAAGAAGGCCGAAGACTTGCGCGGACGCATCGCGCGGGGCGCCGATTTCACCCAGATCGCCCAGCGCTATTCCGAAGGTCGGACGGCGCGCGATGGCGGCGAACTCGGATCATTCAAGCACGGGACTCTCGATCCACAACTTGAAGATGCCGTTTTCAAGCTGCAAAAAGGCCAGATCACCCAGGTGATCCAGACTCAGACCGGGTTCGAAATTCTAAGAGTGGATCAGCATTACCAGTCCGGCCAGCAGCCGCTCGCCAAAGTTGAGAATCAGATCGAGAACAAGCTTTACATGCAACAAATGGAACCGGCGTTGCGCCAATACCTGGCACAGCTTCGCGAGGAGAGCTACATCACCATCAAGCCGGGCTATGTTGACACCGCCGCGGTTCCCGGACAGACCGCGATCGAAGAAGTCCCCGCGACCCCCGACGAGGGCACCAAAAAGAAGAAGAAAGTGAAGATTCCGAAGATCAGCGGCTCATGAAATCTCCCGCCGTGTCTGACCTGCGAGACGGACAAGCCGTCGAGGCGCTCTTCCTCGTTTGCGAAAAGGAGGTCCGCACCGCTGCGCGTGGAAACACCACGTGGCTTCAACTCGATCTGGGCGACCGCACGGGCTCCATCTCCGCGAAAATGTGGGAGAATTTCGAGCCGCTCCTTCCCACGTTCGAAGAGGGCGACGTGATCCGCGTGCGCGCTCGCGTGAAACTCTACAACGGCCGGCTCGAGCTGACCGTCGAACAGATCACTCCGGTAGCGGAAAGCGCCTACGAGATTGCCGACTTTCTTCCGCACACGAAATACGATATCGAAACGCTCTATGCTGGGTTACTTTCCGCTGTTGCCTCCGTCAAGAATCAATGGCTCCGGCAGCTGCTCACGAGCGTGGTCGAAGATCCGATGATAGCTCCGCGCCTGAAGCGCGCGCCGGCGGCGATGACCATGCACCACGCCTTCATCGGCGGACTGCTCGAACACATCGTCAGCCTGATCGGCCTTTCAACTGCGATCAGCGCACATTACCCGGAAATCGATTCCGATCTGCTGCTCGCGGGAGTTGTTTTGCACGATATCGGTAAGGTCGACGAGCTGCGCTACGCGCGCGAAATCGACTACACGACGGAAGGCCGCCTCCTCGGCCACATCATGCTCGGCGTCGGCATGGTGCGCGACAAGATCAAGGCGATTCCGGGTTTTCCGCCCGCCCTTGCGGTGATGATTGAACATCTGATCCTCAGCCATCACGGCACGCACGAGTTCGGCTCGCCGTCGCTGCCGCAAACCCGCGAAGCGGTCGCGTTGCATTATCTCGACGATCTCGATTCCAAGATGGCGGCGATTCGCGCCACTCTCGAATCGCCCTGCGCGCCCGACGGCTGGAGCCAGCGGAACCCGTCGCTTCGTCGCGCGTTGATCAATGCCGAGAAGTACATCGAAGGCGGCAGCGGCGCATCGAAATCGGCACAAACTGCAACTCGAGGAGCGTCGAGTGGGGGCGCGAATGCTGCCAGCGCGGTGAATCAGGGTGGTAACGGAAGCGGCAGTGGCAAGCAACTGGCGATGGACAGCCTGGCAGAAAAGTAAGCGCGACAGCTTCCGTTCTGTACCAAGGGACGACAGTTCGGGCTATTGGCGGCATCAAAACGAAATCGTTTTTCGAGCCTTGGGCCTCGACTGGTTTTTGCGTTTGCATTCTGAGTGTATTTTTTCGCGTCTGCGTGACCATAGGTGCCTTCTTCCGTCACTGAAAATGTCCGACGCTTCCTACAATTCGTCCAACGGAGTAGCAAAGCCCCAGCAGCCTCGCAGGCGCTCCGTCCTCGATCTCGCGCCGCTCGAGCTCGACTGCATGAACACGCTGTGGCCGCTCGGCGAGGCTACGGTTCGCGACATTCGCGATGGCCTCGCCCAACGCCGTCCGCGCGCGTACACAACGATCATGACCATCATGGACCGCCTCGCGCGGAAAGGCGTTGTCGAGCGCCGCAAATCCGGCCGCGCCTACGTCTATCGCGCGCGGCTCACCGCCGAAGATGCGCGCTCGCAGGCGCTGACGCAGCTCATCGACAATTTCTTTGCGGGATCGAAAGCCGAACTCCTGGCCCAGTTGCAGGTTTCTGCCTTAATGGAAGCGCCGTCCGAGGGCGCCAAGCCGGGGCTGCCGCCAAAGGCGATGGCAGCCACAGCCGATTACACGAAGTAACTGCCGCTGGCCCTGATTGCCCCACGCGGTTAGTAGCTCTGCAACGCGAGTCGGTTCGCGCGACGCCGTTGTCCAGGATTTCCAGGCCTGCTGCCGGCCAATTCACTCTGCGCTTGACACTGTGTTTGCGAAGAACGCATCCACGCGATCGAGAATCTCCGACGCCGAATTCGAGTGGTGGACGTCGTAGCGCAGCGTTGAGCCGTTGTGAATCCCGTGCGTAAAGAGGCTGGCGAATTGTTTCATTTTCCCGGCCGCATCCGGCATCTCTGATTCGATCAAACTGCGAAAATATCCGGACAGCAGATGGTAGCGGTCCATTTCCGTTGGCTCATCGTAGCGGCCGGTTGCAAGATAATCGGCAATTTGCCGGAAGATCCACGGATTTGAAGACGCCGCGCGCCCGATCATTACCGCGTCGCATCCCGTCTCTTCCACCATACGCACCGCATCCTGCGGCGTCACGATGTCGCCATTCCCGATCACCGGAATGCGCACCGCGTCCTTCACCGCTCGAATCACTTGCCAGTCCGCGCGGCCCGCGTAGCCCTGCATGCGCGTCCGCGGATGTACTGCCAGCGCCTCGATGCCGATTTGCTCGGCCATGCGCGCCACTTGTACGGCGACGATGTTCTGATCGTCCCATCCGGAACGGATCTTGATCGTTAGCGGAATCGTGACCGCCGCGCGCACCGCGCGCAGCAGCGTTTCGAGTTTCGGCAGGTCGCGCAACAGCCCGGAGCCGCCGCACTTCACCACTTTTTTCACGGGACATCCCAGATTGATGTCCACCTGGTCGAAACCCAGGTCTTCGATCAGCGCCGCAGCCGAGGCCATCACGTCTGGATCGGCACCGAAGATTTGCGCGGCGATGGGATGCTCGTCCTCGTCGAAATACAAGTAGCGGAGCGTGCGCGCAGTTTTGCGGCTCAGGCCTTCCGCGCTCGTGAACTCGGTCATGATCAGGCCACAGGCGCCCAACCCACGGATCACGCGGCGGAAAACCGTGTCAGTGACGCCCGCCATGGGCGCCAGCACCGTCGCTGGCTGAAATGCATGCGGCGCGCGCCCGGCTTCTCCGTTCCGGATTGTCAGCTCAACTGGAAACGAGGAGGTCATACTCGAGAATCATAACCTATAGTACGGAAGGCGCGCGATTGTGTGCCGACTGCCAATTAGCTGACCGGCGGTGAACCGGTGGTTCGCCGGCGGGAGGGCCGCAACGCTTAAGCAGCCATGAGAATTGGGAATTTGTAGAGGTTATTCTTGAGAGGAGGAGGTCCGAAACCGCCGGCGCGATGCCGACGACTGGTCCGAAGCTGATGGTTGGCGAGATGCCGATGACTGCCCTGAGGCAGTCGTGTCTGCGGCCGACTCAGAGCCAGAGCTGCTTCCCGCCAATTTCACGCCGTCTCGGCCGTCATCGCTTCCGTCGCCACCGTTACCCCTCAGCGCCACCTCAACGGCTTCGATCAAATGCTCGACCGGCGCAGATTTGCTGACGACTTGCCGGACGCCGGCGCGGACGGCTTCAATTAAGAGTGTGGGCCACGCATGACTCGTGTACAGGAGAATCGGCGTGTCTGGCAGCACCGAAAGGATGTTTCGCGTCGCGTGGAGGCCATCCAACTGCGGCATCGCGGGATCGAGGATGATGACATCCGGTAAAAGTTCCAGGGCCAAGCTGACAGCCTCCATGCCGTCTTTCGCCTCGGCCAACACCGCCCAGCCAGGATGGCCCTCCAGGCTCTTTTTGAGCATCTGCCGCATTCCGTCATGGTCGTCGGCAATGAGAATACGGCTGGGCACAAACCCCCTTCTGTACGGCGCAAGGATGCAGCGCAATGTTTGATATCCTACAGAACTAGGCCTGTAAATACGGCGACCCCCTTATTTCCGCCGTTTCCCGCCTCAAACTAAGTGCATTTCCACTAGTTCGTATTTACAGGTTTGACGGTAGGGCGGGGACTGCCGAAAGTCCCGTATAACCGTGGGTGGGAAGCCGAAAGATGGCGCAAACCAGCGGCAACGGCAGGGTGGGGCTGGCGGGCGAGCCCCGTGGGAACCTTCACTCCGGCGAGCGCACGAACGGCAGCGGCAAACCAGTCAGCAACAAAATCCTGCTGTCGATCTCCGACGAAGAATATCAGACGATCCGCACTCATCTCGAATTTGTCGTTATCCCGCAAGGCCTCAACCTGCACCAGCCGCCGGAGAGGTTGAAATTCGCGTATTTTCTCAACCGGGGTTTGGCCTCGATTGTGGTAGGCACAAAGGGTGGCCGAGACGTAGAGGCCGGTATGGTCGGCTATGAGGGTTTGGTGGGCACCGGCTTAGCCGTCGGGCTGGACACAAGCCCGCTGCGCGAAGTAGTCCAGATCGAGGGCGATGCATTCCGCATTGGGGCGGAGGAACTGCAACACGTTCTTCACACCACTCTGGGACTGCAAATGATGCTGAGCCGCTATGCTGTGCTGCAGGGAATGCAGGTGGCACAAACGGCCGCTTGCAACCGTCTGCACGATCTTGGGCAACGGCTGGCGCGATGGCTGCTGATGGCCCAGGACCGGGTCGACGGCGGCACGCTGCCGATCACGCATGAGTTCCTCGCGATCATGCTGGGAACTGACAGGCCAAGCATGACGCTGGCTGCCGGCGAATTGCAGCGCACCGAGGCGATTCGGTACCGCCGTGCTGCGGTGGAAATACTAAACCGCAAGAAACTGGAGGCGGCTGCTTGCCCCTGTTATCGCGTCGTTCAACAACTCAACGGAGAACTCGGGCTGAAATAACGGAGAATTGTCGGGTATCACACAGACACCCCGCAGTACCGGGGCTAGAGTGTTGGGCTTTTGGCGCACGAAGGATGCGACGACCAGCCCTCAACTCCGGCGGGAGGCGAGCCCGCCCGCAAGCACAAGCCGGTGCGGTAGATGGGCCGTACAAAAACAAAATCCTCTCAGCTATCCCCGAGAGCGAGCAGCGCCTCGCCCGGCCGATCCTGGAATATTTCCAATTCCGCCAGCGAAGCATTTTGCACGAGCCGACTCAGCCTTTGGAATTCGCGTACTTTCCGAACCAGGGCCTGATCTCGCTGTTGGTGGCGACGGAAGACGGCAAGACCGTCGAAGCGGGCATGGTGGGGAACGAGGGGCTCGCAGGGGTGGGTTCGGCAGTCGGTTTGGGACTGTCTCCGCTCCGCTACGTCGTGCAGGTCCCAGGTGACGGGTTTCGAGTGGGCGTCCGCGCGCTCGGAGATGTTCTCAGATCGGCTCCGCTGTTTCAGATGGCTCTCAGCCGTTACGCCGTGATCCAGGGAATGCAGGTAGCACAAACGGCCGCTTGCAACCGTCTGCACGATGTGGAGCAACGAATGTCCCGGTGGCTGCTGATGGCAGCGGATCGTGTGGGTTCGCGATCTTTGCCCATCACCCACGATTTCCTGGCGACGACGCTGGGAACGGACCGGCCCAGCGTTAGCCTGGCGGCGAAAATTCTGCAGCGCGAGAAGGCGGTCGAGTGTCGTCGCGGTGCGATCGAAATTCTCAACCGCAAGGTGCTCGAGTCGTTCTCCTGTGAGTGCTACAAGGTGATCCGGCAATTAGACTCGATTAGTCTCGGGTGACGAGGAGCTGCTTGTACGCTTCGCGCTTGGTCAGCCCGCGCTCGCGGGCGGCCTGTTTGAGGGCGGCTTTTCGGTCAAGGCCGCGCTGCTGGACAATCTCTTCGACGCGTCGGGCCAGCGGAAGGGCATTCGGCGCGGATTCAGAACTCGTCGTTTGATTCTGGACGGCCTGCTGGTCCGACGGTCCGACGAGCAGTGTGATTTCGCCCTTTAGCGGCTTGCTGCGAACTATGGCGGCAAGATCCTTCAAATGGTTGCGCAGAAACTCCTCGTGAATCTTGGTCAGCTCGCGGGCGATGGTGGCGGGCCGGTTGCCGAGAATTTCGACCGCATCTTCCAGTGTGTCGAGCACCCGGTGCGGCGCTTCGTAGAGGACTAGCGTGCCGGTCTCACCGGCAAGTTCGCGCAGCGCTTTGCGCCGTTCGGACTGGCGTGCGGGGAGAAAGCCGACGAAGCGGAACTGCTCGGCAGGAATGCCTGAAGCGGCGATGGCGGCAACGACGGCCGACGCCCCCGGGATGGGCACGACTCGAATACCATGTCGCAGCGCCAGCGCGACAAGGTGCTGGCCGGGATCGGAGATCGCCGGCGTGCCGGCATCGCTGACCAGCGCGATTTTCGCACCCTGCTCGAGTTCAATCACCAGCTCGGCGGCGCGCGTTATCTCGTTGTGCTCGTGGTAGCTCACCATGCGCGTGTGAATGTCGAAATGCGAAAGGAGCTTCAACGTCTGACGCGTGTCCTCGCACGCGATCAGGTCGGCTTCTTTTATGACGCGCAGAGCCCGAAGCGTAATGTCTTCCAGGTTGCCGATCGGCGTTGCGACCACGTACAGGCAGCCCGTAGCGGTATCGGTTTTCGGCTTCGCGGTGGTTGGCATGATGTTTCTGTACGGCTGGATGATCGCAGTCGAAGTCTAGCACACGGCACGTGCGACAATCCCAGCGAAGGTGACGTGCCTCTGCCTGTGTTTGCCCTCTCTCGTTTTCTTTGGTGAGCACGGTTACCAGCAGACCACGCGGAAAACGCTGAACGGACTGGCGATTCGCTGCGTGGTATACTTTCCCTTTTGGGTTCTAGTTGCTTCCCTGGGGAGGCGTTCTAAAGTGCCGTTGTACGAATACAAGTGTGTGAAGTGCGGGCATCGTTTCGAGAAGATCGAGCCCATGTCGGCGTCCGAGATCAAGAAGTGCCCGAACTGCGGCGCAAGAGCCGAACGCCAGCTTGCGCCGCCCGCCATTCAGTTCAAAGGATCAGGCTGGTACGTGACCGACTACGGTGGGAAGGGAACCTCGTCCGCTTCAAAGGAAGGCTCAAGCGACGGCGGGTCAAAGTCGAGTGAGAAATCGGGGTCGAGTGAAAAGTCGGGTGAAAAATCTGGCAGCGAATCGAAACCCTCGACAGAGAAAGCATCAGCCAAGAAGAAAAAGTAAGCCGCAAATTATCCGATTGCGTCCGACGCCGTAGGGAACGTCTGCCCGGACGACGAACACTCGAATTCCCCGTATTCTTCGCTTTCCGCGTGAGGCCCTTGCTGTCATTCGCCTGTTAAAGTACATCGCATGGCAAAAGCGAACGGTCGTCTTGCAGTGTCTGCAGTCCACAATGCTGCTTCCGGGCGCCCACTCCGCCCGCTCTCTGCGCTCCTGTCCCAGGTCTTAGTCGCCTTCACCGTGGAGTTCGACAATGAATTCGAGCGGCAGATGGCGGAAGCGGGCGATCGCGGAGCGCGATTGTCGCTCGTGGTTTGGGCGAATCTCCTGAGGTTCGTCAGCGACGGCGCGCTTGCCGTGCACGAACTGGCCGCACGTGCGATGGCGACGCAGGACGAGATACGGTTTCGACTCGGATGCCTGGAAAGATGGCGATTCGTTGTGCTGGAGCCAGGCGACGCTGCACGCCGGCCGGCGCCAACGCGTTTCCACCGCCTTTCGGGCCGCGAACGGCGCGCGGGCTGGGGCAGCGGGCGCGGAATTTCCGCAGATTGGGTCGTCCGCCTCACGTCGCGAGGACTGAGGGCAAGCCGCATTTGGCCGCCGCTCTTCGATGTCGTCGAGCAGCGCTGGGAGAAACGCTTCGGCAAAGATGAAATCGACAATTTGCGGACGCCGCTCCTCAAAATTGCCGACAGGTTGGAAATGGACCTGCCGGAAGCGTTGCCGCCCGACCGGCAGGGCCGCGACGATGAGGACCCATATCCACACGTCGCAAGGAAAAAGAACGAAGCCGTTGCTTCCTCAAGCCGGCAGACTCTGCCGACTCTGCTCTCGCGCCTGTTGCTGGCGTTCCGTCTGGAGTTTGATCGCGAATCGCCTGCGCCGCTGTCGCTGTGCGCCAACACGATCCGTGTGCTGGATGAAAAACCCATCCGCCTGGCGGAGATTCCGCGCTTAACGGGCGGCTCTCCGGAGGCTACTGACATTGGCTGGCAAATTAAGCCCTATGTGGCCGTGATGCCTGATCCGGCGGCCAAACGGGGGAAAGTGGTTTGCCTTTCTCCGCCCGGATTAGAAGCGCAGCGAACATATCTGCGCCTCGTCAGCGAGATTGAGAGCCGTTGGGAGAAAAGATTTGGAAAGCAGGAGGTCAACGCCCTGCGTCGAGCCCTCGAATCGTTGTTCGACCGGCACAACGAATCGGGCCCGCTGCTTTCGGAAGGTCTGGAGCCGCCTGAAGGCACGGTCCGCGCCGGCGATGAAGCGCCCGCGCTTGGCCGGCGCGAGCCGGGGCCTGCTGCCCTGCAGCGAGCGCGCGACCTGGTTGCCCAGACTCAGCTGTTCATATCGGACCCCGCCGGTTCGCTTCCGCACTATCCTTTGTGGGACATGAATCGCGGTTTCGGCCCGTGAACGATTGAAGCGGGTCGCGTCGAAAAAAAGAGAATCGTTAGACGACCGCTAATCCCTCGGCTTGCTAACCTCAGCCTGTTCTCTTCATCCAGACACGCCACAGCGAGCTAGTCTAAATTCTCCTATGGACATTCCAAAGGGGCAAATGGTACCTTTGGATTGTGCAAAGGACGGACATGGCCGAAAAATCCGAGGTTCTGCAAGGCACCCTCGACCTGATGATTCTTAAGACCCTCCACGCGCTCGGTCCACAACACGGATTTGGAATCGCCAGACGCATCGAGCAGGTGAGCGAGGACGTGCTGAAGTTGAATGAAGGCACGGTGTATACCTCGCTATTGCGGTTGCAGCAGCAAGGCTGGATCGCGGCGAAATGGGGTGTTTCGGAGAACAACCGAAAAGCCAGGTTTTACTCAATAACCAAAACCGGTCTCAAGCAACTTGCGATCGAAACCCAGAATTGGAAGCGGATATCCGGCGTCATTGCCCGTGTGCTTAAGCTTCAGGGGCAGCAATAACCATGACGATCCAAATCCACATATTCGTAGCGAAGCTTCGGGGGCTCTTTGGCCAGCGGCGGTCCGATGGTGAACTGCAAGACGAGATCCAACTGCACGTTCAGATGCTGAAGGAGCGCTTCATTCTCCAGGGGATGGTGCCCTCCGAGGCGGAAGCAGCGGCAAAGCGCCAGTTTGGGAACGCCGCCTCGTTGAGAGAACGGCACCACGAGCAGCGCACGTTCTCCGTGCTTCCCGCTTTAATGCGGGACGTTCGTTTCGGTTTGCGCCAATTGCACCGAAATCCCATGTTGACGTGCGTTGCCATTGCGTCGATGGCTCTCGGCATCGGTGCAAATACCGCGATTTTCGCCGCAGCGAAGCAAGTATTGTTTGACACACTGCCGGTGTCGAGCCCTCACGAGTTACGAATGCTGACCTGGATCAGCGGCCCCGAGCGGCCGGTTCCTCCTGAGTGGGGAGATGTCGGGCCGAACGAAACTGGTGGACTTACCAGCGATAGCTTCTCTTACCCCGTGCTCGAAGAAATGCGCAAGAGAACCGACGCGGTGCAGGCGCTCATCGCATTCAAAGATGTTCCGATGGCCGCAACCATCGACGGGCACGCGGAGATGATTGACGCGGAACTCATCAGCGGGAATGCCTTTCAATCGCTCGGCGTAAATCCCGAACTCGGGCGGACGTTAACTGCGACCGACGATGCCGCGCCCGGCAGCGGCCCGGTGGTTGTCATCGGCGATGGATTTTGGACGCAGCGATTCGGGCGGTCTCCTCTGGTTCTCGGGAAGGCCATTTCATTGAACGGCGTTGCGGTAACAATCGTCGGCGTCAGCAGAGGGCGTTTTGCGGGGCTGCAGCTGGGTAGCCCGACGCAAATCTTTGTTCCGATCACCATGCAGCCGCTGATTCTGCCGAGGCCACAGAATGGGAGCGTCTCTCTGCTCGATAACCCGCAGTCGTGGTGGGTGCAAATCCTCGCCAGATTGAGGCCGGATGTTTCGGAGAGACTGGCTGAGGCCGAACTCGACGGAATATTGCGACAGGCGGCGTTGCCGGTTCTAAAACAGACCGGGGACCTGGATCGGTTCCATCTGCATTTCGAGCCAGGCGATCGCGGGTTGGACTACCTGCGTCGACGATACTCGCGGCAGTCCTATGTGCTGCTCGCGCTTGCAGGATTAGTCCTGCTGTTGGCTTGCCTCAATCTCGCGAATCTGCTCCTGGCGCGCACGACGACCAGGCAGCGTGAACTGAGCACGCGCATGGCGTTAGGGGCCGGCCGCGGAGGTATCATCCGGCAAATGCTTACCGAGAGCCTGTTGCTTTCCGGCTTTGGAGGAGCGGCGGGTTTGCTCCTCGGCTATCTCGGCCGCAACATCGTCCTAAGGCTGTTGACGAATTGGTCGCAGCGGCAACTCGTGCAGGTACAGTTCGACTGGCGCGTGCTTCTGTTTACTCTGGGAATCGCCTTCGCCACCGGCCTTTTCTTTGGACTGGCGCCTGCGTGGCAGGCAATTCGCATCGCGGATCATGCGGGCCTCAGAGAATCGGGAGGCGCAACCGCCAGCCGCCAAAGGCTCAGATTCGATAAGACCCTCGTGATTGGCCAAATCGCACTCTCCGCGACCCTGCTGATCGGCGCAGGGCTTTTCGTCCACACACTGTTCAATCTCGATCGCATTCCATTGGGATTTGAATCGAGCCATCTTCTGCTTTTCCGCCTCAACCTGCCGCGCGCTCGATACAACGATGCACAAATGACCGCGTTCTTCCAAAAGTTGGAGGAAACGCTTGCGTCGCTTCCCGGGGTGCGCTCGATCACCGTCAGCAACATCGGGATCATTGGTGACGGACATTCGGGAGGGTCGTTCCATGTCGTGGGTCGCCCGCACGAAAATGATCCTGCCCGCGTTCAAACCAATGCTGTGGGCGTCGATTTCTTTCAGACGCTCGGCATCCCCATTCTGCAGGGACGAGCGTTCAACCGGCATGACAACAAATCTTCACCTAAGGTAGCCGTGGTGAATCGCACTCTCGCGGAGGAGTTCTTTCCGGGCGAGAATCCAATCGGAAAGGCCTTCGAAACAGACTCGGAGGACGCACATGGCCCCATTCAGATCGTGGGTATCGCTGCCGACACGCGCTATGCCGATTTGCGCAGCGAAACCCCTCCGACTTTCTATGTTCCGTATCTGCAGAAGGTAGTCGGGCCCGGCCGCATGATGGTGGAAGTGCGTGCGCTGGCGGATCCGAGCGCCGTATTACCCGAAGTGCGCCGGGTCGTCGAATCTCTGGATCCGGATTTGCCCATGATTGATGTGCGCACGATGAAAGATCAGGTGCGGTCGACTCTGGCGGACGAACGCGCTCTCGCGGAGCTTGCGGGAAGCTTCAGCTTGCTGGCGCTGGTGCTCGCGACCATTGGGATTTACGGCATGATGGCGTACTCGGTCAACAGGCGAACAGGAGAAATCGGCTTGCGTATCGCGCTTGGGGCCCAGGCCAACCAGGTTCTCTCCCGCGTATTACGCGAGGCGTTCTGGGTGACGAGTGCCGGTATCGTCCTTGGATTGATTGCGGCTCTGTGGCTCACGCGATTCATTCGAGTCATGCTTTACGGCCTTGCAGGTACCGACGTACTGACCGTCGGCGGCACAGCCGTCCTTCTGATAGCCGTATCGCTGCTCGCAGCTTTCGCGCCGGCCCTTCGTGCCTCCAGGATCGATCCTATCCGCGCTCTTCGACACGATTAATGCAGTTGGGAAAATTGGAGTCCTTGGTTTTATCGTGAGCAAAGCGAACGAGACTCGAACCCGAGGAATGCCGATTTTCTGAGAAGACCGCGTCTCAGAAAATGTAGGCTCCCGCCGCCAGCCTTACCGTTATCTTGCGCACGACGATCCTCAAAAGTTCAAGTTCTTATTTCGCCCTCGCTAGCCCCGCAACAACTGCGGCAACTTTTTCGAGGATCTGATTCCAGCCCTCTACTTGCCCGCTGTTCTTCGCGTTCTCCATGGTTTCATTTCCAATGAGGGTGAGTTTCGTCTGGCCGTTTCCAAAATCCTCAAAAATAACCACGTCGGAAAAGTACATGGAATAAACGATCTTTTCGTGCAGAACAATCTCGTGGTATTCCCCGGCATTCCAGAACTCCTGCCCATCCGGCGTTCTCATGCAGCACCGATATTTTCCTCCCACGCGAAAATCCATCTCGCAAACAGGCGAAGTAAAACCCTTCGGGCCCCACCACTGCATCACATATTTCGGGTTGGTCCACGCCTCCCACACCAATGCGCGTGGGGCATCAAACACTCTCGTGATAATCATCCGCTGTGTCTCGTTAACCGTGTTTTTTGTCATCTTTGACCTCCGCTTTTTTCATTTGATTTACAACCAAATCCAACTTGTCGAGACTCTCTTCCCAGAATCGGCGATAGCTAATCGCCCAGTCGCTGACTGCCTTTATCGCCTCTGGCCTGAGTGTGCACACGCTCTCTCTTCCACGTTTCCTCTTGATCACGATCCGCGCCCGCACCAGGTAGGCAATGTGTTTTGAAATCATCTGCTGCGAGAGGGCAAACGGTTCCGTCAATCCATGCACGGAGGCAGGCCCATGGGAGAGTCGTTCGATGATCGCCCGGCGCGTTGCATCAGACAGAGCCGCGAATGTTGTGTCTAACTTATTCACAACCATATGGTAGTGAATTATCGGTCGATGTCAAGTGTGGATTTTGTAGTTGCCGATTTTTGTTTCCTGACCTTTTCGTGACACCTGTGCCCTTTGCGTTTCCCCAAAGCCGCAACACCTTGAACTCTCTCGACGATAGGCCGGAATGGCGGGTGGTAAATCGGTTAAGACTGCGGTTGCGGATTCACCGATACGTTTTGCTCGCGTCTTCATCTGGTTTTCCCTATCCGCGACCGGCAACTTGCGTCACAGCTTGAGCATTGGCTCGTGAACAAGCCGAAATCGAACCGAAGACCGTGCAGGGCGTTTTGCGTCATTCAAAAATCCAAACGACGCTTGACTTGTACACGCAAGAAGACACCGACGAAACGCGCGTCGCGCAGGGCGAATTTCGCAGCGCGGGAGGATAACGGGAATGGTGCAGTAGTTGTGGATTGGAGATTTGAGAACCAATCACTTCTAACTATCTTGGAATGAATGGCGGGGACGACGGTTTACCCTGAGGTTGGCGAAGGGGACTCGAACCGTTGAGGAAGCCGATCTTCTGAAATGCGTCTCAGAAAATGGCGGGGACGACGGGACTCGAACCCGCGACCTCTGCCGTGACAGGGCAGCGTTCTAACCAACTGAACTACGTCCCCTTACAAAACTTGCGGGCGCCAAATCGCCGCCATAACGATCCCGCTCGCAACTCGCCCCGCACACAAGCGTCACGCAGGGAGCAAGCCAACAAAGTATATCCGCTCACATCACACACCGCAAACAACGAATCAACGACGAACATGATGTCCCGGACATTTCGGGTTGAACTTACGGTTCGTCAGCGAGGTACGCAGTCGCCCTTTGCCTCTGCCTTGGAGCCAATGGCGGACCATCTTTGGAGAGTGACATCCGAAAATCCGCTAAAGCGTTTTCTCGTTGGCCGCGACGATCATGAACTTGCGCTCTGTTGTAGTATACCCAGGCATTGTCGGGACTCAGCGAGATGGAGGCATCAAACTCAACCATCGCTTCCTGAATTCGCCCCGAGCCGGCCACCGCGACAGCACGGCCGTTCCGTATGAACGCTTCCGTGTGCTTGTTCCATTCTCCCCAATTGTCGTCTTGGCGTGGTGCTGCCGCCACAACACAAGGCGATGTCGAGATCATCGACCGCCTTGTCATTCTCTCCAAGTTCGGCGAGCACCTGACCTCGCCCCGAACGGGACTGGACGTCCGTTGGTCCCAACTCAATCGCGCGAGAGTAGTCTTCTACCGCTTCACGAAGCTTACCTGAATACCACAGCGCCACTGCACGATCTCTGTATGCTGCACAGTCATTGGGATGGCATCCGACATAGTCCGAGAAGAACGCAATCTGTTCCTCAAATTTTTCCTGAAATAACCAAGTCGAACCAAGGGACGTCAGTATCCAATCGATAGTCTTCGCATCGTGTAACCGATCCCGAAATTTGATCGCCTGCAACAGAACTTCTCGAGCATTGTCGTAATCCTGGGTGTTGAGTAAGGCATGCGCCTCGCTTAGAATAGGCCAAAGCTCCTGAAGCGCCTTGGTCTGGTCGTCGGTCCGAGCGAGCCCTCGGGTTATCCATCTGAGTACCTTCATCCCGGACAGGGTAACCGAACGTTCCCTTGGCCGGAACAGGAGAATCAACTCGAGTTTCGAATTTCGAGTTTCGCGTTTGGCGAATTTCGACTTTCGTCTGTAAAATACACGCATGCCAACGACGCACCACATCGAAGACCTGCAATCTCGCTACGCCGAGCTCAAGAAGCGCATCGAGCTCGTGCGGAGCTATCTTTGACGAGCCTTCCGCCCGCAAGCAACTCACAGTACTCGAAGAAAAAATAAACGCTCCGGACTTCTGGCAGGATCAGGGGAAGGCGCAGTCCGTGATGCAGCAGCGCAAGCAGCTCGAGGACCGCGTCAACGCGGTAGCATCGCTCGTATCCAAGACCAGCGACATCGACACGTATTTCCAGATGGCGCAAGAGGAAACGAACGACGCCCAGCGAGAAACGCTGCTCGGCGACATCGCCAAAGAAATCGACTCCGCCGACGCTTATGTTTCCGGTCTCGAAACGAAGACTCTCCTCTCCGGTGAAAGCGACCGCCTGAACGCAATCCTCACGATTAAGCCCGGCGCCGGCGGCACGGAATCGCAGGACTGGGCCGAGATGCTGCTGCGAATGTATCTGCGCTGGGCGGAAGACAAGGGCTTTCGCGCGAACGTTCTGGAATCAACACCCGGCGAAGAAGCGGGGATCAAATCGGCCACCGTGCAGATCGAAGGCGAGAACGCCTACGGAATGCTTTCGGGCGAAAACGGCGTGCATCGCCTGGTGCGAATTTCGCCGTTCGACCAGGCCGCGCGCCGGCACACCTCATTCGCGTCCGTGTTCGCCGTGCCGGAGATCGATGATCAAATCGAAGTCGTCGTGAAACCCGAAGACATTCGCATCGACACGTATCGCGCCGGTGGCCACGGCGGCCAGAACGTGAACAAAGTTGAGACGGCGGTCCGCATCACGCATTTTCCGACGGGAATCGTCGTGCAATGCCAGAGCGAGCGCAGCCAGCACAAGAATCGCGAACTCGCGATGAAAATCCTGAAGTCGCAGCTCTACGAGGCCGAACTCGAAAAGCGCCGCGAGGAAACGCGCAAGCTCGACGCATCGAAGCCCGAGATCAGTTTCGGCAGCCAGATTCGCTCGTACGTTTTACAGCCCTATCAGATGATTAAAGACCTGCGCACACGCGTGGAGCGTGGAGACGTGCAGAAGGTCCTCGACGGCGATCTCGACGAGTTTATCCGGGCGTGGCTTCTCTATCGCCGCGACCTCGAATCGCCCGGCGCCAACGGCTCCTCAGCTCGCAAGTGAGGGAGCGCTCGCCATCGGTCAGCGATAGCTGGCATATGATGGAATTTTGCGAACCCTGCCTCGGCCAGTTTGCGGCCACACCCACAGACGACGCCTAATCGTTACACCATACGAGTAGAAAACGCCGTAAGTCACCAGTAGTCAATTACATGCGAATTTCTAATCGTTACAAATGTACATCGTATCGGCTTCGCCTTACCTTCGCCAAAATCAATTTTACCCTCTGACCGTCCCTGCGTCGTTCTGCGACGTCGCACTGCTTTTGCTTCGCATTTCCCCTACCGACGCTTCAAAAATCAACTCAACTATTTCCACTGACCTATGGTATTTTGATATTAAGCAGCGGGATTGTCTGAACTCCCTGCGGGGTAGATTTGAAGGACGTGTTTTCCCTCCACCGATTTCAGCCGATTCGTAAGCAGCGATCACTTCTATGCGGAGGTGCGCGCGCTTAAACGTGCGCTCCGATCTGACCGGAGAAAAACAAGTGAAGAATCTCTTTGTAGGGAATATGAATTTTCAGATGACGGAGAATGATTTGCGCGGCCTTTTCGAGCCGTTCGGGCAAGTCACGCGCGTCCACATTGCGATGGACCGCGAGACAGGGCGCGCCCGCGGATTCGGATTCGTCGAAATGCCGAACGACGACGAAGCCGCCAAGGCGATTTCAGGGCTCGACGGCAAGGAAGTCAGCGGACGCAATTTGAAAGTGAATGAGGCGCGGCCACGAGAAGGCGGCGGCTCACGAAGTCCGCGCGGCGGGTTCGGCGGAAACCGCGAAGGCAACCGTGGCGGCTATGGCGGTGGCGGCGGGCGGAAGGGCGGCGGACGCGGGTACTCGCAGGAAGACTATCGCGACTCTGCGCGTCAGCCACGCGAACCCCGTTGGTAATCGACCGCTGCTTTCCAATCTGGAACCACAATCCCCATTGGCGTCGTGGTTATACCGGGACGTGAGGGGCTATTGCACGACAAGAGCGCCCTCACGCGCAGGCCCTCCGGCAACCGAGTAGGATGGAACTGGCGCGCCCTCCGAAGTAGCGACAGGCAGTTCGCTGCGCCCACGTGCATTTCAGGCGCGATTTAAGCCCTTTCGCTGCATTCGGTTGACGCTCCCGTGAGCGTGTGTTACCGTCAGATTTCCCGGAAAGCGTCCCATCCGGAAACATAAGTTCTGATCGCATTTCACTCTGTGGAGGATCCTTTTGGCGCACGCGGACGATCGCTTCCTCTTTACTTCGGAGTCTGTCACCGAAGGTCACCCCGATAAGATAGCCGACCAAATCTCTGACGCTGTTCTCGATGCCGTAATGAAAGATGACCCCATGGGCCGCGTTGCTTGCGAAACGCTGGTGACGACCGGGCTCATCGTTGTGGCAGGTGAAATCACAACCTCCACCTACGTCGATTTTTCAGACCTCGCCCGCGAAGTGGTTCGCAACGTCGGCTACACGCGTGCCAAGTATGGTTTCGACGCCGACACATGCGGCGTCGTTTCAGCCATCAAGAAGCAATCGCCCGACATCGCGATGGGCGTCGATACGGGTGGGGCAGGCGACCAAGGACTGATGTTCGGGTTCGCTTGCGACGAGACACCCGAGCTGATGCCGATGCCGATCCAACTGGCGCACGCACTGACGCGCCGGTTGGCTGAGGTTCGCAAGGCTGGTGTCGTTGATTTCCTTCGTCCCGATGGAAAATCCCAGGTCACGATAGAATACGTCGATGGACAGCCCGCCCGCGTGGATTGTGTGGTCATTTCGACGCAGCACAGCGACAGAGTGAAGAATGCCGACCTGCACGAAGCCATGATGCGGGAAGTGATCCTGCCCGTCGTCCCCGCATCGATGCGCGACAAGAACACCAAGTTCCACATTAACCCGACCGGTCGTTTCGTTACGGGCGGACCGATGGGCGATGCGGGTGTCACAGGACGCAAAATCATCGTCGACACGTACGGCGGATACAGCCGTCATGGCGGCGGCGCGCTTTCCGGCAAAGACCCGACGAAGGTCGATCGCTCGGCCTGCTACATGGCGCGCTACGTCGCAAAGAATGTCGTTGCCGCGGGGTTGGCGCGGAAAGTGGAAGTGCAGCTCGCATACGCGATCGGCGTCGCCGAACCCGTTTCTGTAATGGTCGACACGTTTGGCACCGGCACGATACCGAATTCGCAGATCACGGAACTCGTACGCGCGCTTTTCAAGCTGACGCCGAAGGGAATTATCGAAACGCTTGACCTGCGGCGACCGATTTATTTGCCAACGGCGGCTTATGGTCACTTTGGCCGCACCGGGCCCGGCTTCACGTGGGAGCGTACCGATAAGGCCGACGAGTTGCGGAGCGAAGCCGGAACTCGCGGCGTCGCCGTCGTCTCGCGAAGTTAGTCCATCGCGCTTTGTCCGCGCCATAAAACGCATTTCGAACGCGGCATAAACGGGCCCGCGTCATCGATTCTCATAGCCAGGAAAGGAAGCTCTTCGTGGAAACTGCAGAAACGACCAAGTTGAACGGAGACGTGAAAGACATCGGGCTTGCCGATAAGGGTAAGCGTCGCATCGAATGGGCCAACCAGCACATGCCCGTACTTCAGTTGATCCGTAAGCGATTTATCAAGGAGCAGCCGCTGAAGGGCATTCGCATGTCCGCGTGCCTTCACGTGACGAGCGAAACCGCGAACCTCGCAATCACGTTGCGCGATGGCGGCGCCGATGTGGTGCTCTGCGCGTCGAATCCGCTCTCAACGCAGGACGACGTGGCGGCCTGTCTGGTAAAGGATTACGGAATCCCGACGTTCGCAATTAAGGGCGAAGATAACGCCACGTATTACGCGCACATCATCGCTGCGCTTGATCATCAGCCGCAGATCACGATGGATGACGGCGCCGACCTCGTCACTCAATTGCTTACGAAGCGCACGGATCTGCTGAAAAACGTGATCGGAGGCACCGAAGAGACCACCACCGGCGTGATACGGCTGCGTGCTATGGCCAAGGACGGCACACTGAAATTCCCGATCATCGCCGTCAATGATGCGTTGACGAAGCACTTCTTCGACAATCGGTACGGCACGGGCCAATCAACGCTCGACGGCGTGATTCGCGCCACGAACTTGCTCCTCGCGGGCCTGAAGGTGGTTGTAGCCGGCTATGGCTGGTGCGGACGCGGCGTGGCCATGCGGGCGAAGGGGCATGGCGCGGACGTGATCGTCACCGAGATTAACCCAACGAAAGCCATCGAGGCTGTGATGGATGGCTTCCGCGTGATGCCCATGAACGAAGCCGCAAAAATCGGCGACGTTTTCATCACAGTTACGGGCAACAAGAACGTCATTGCCCACGAGCATTTCACGCGCATGAAGGACGGGGCCGTTGTCAGCAATTCGGGTCACTTCAATGTGGAAATCGACATTCCGGCGCTCGAAAAGCTCTCGAACGGCAAAAAGGAAGTACGCCCGTTCGTCGAGGAATTCGCCATGAAAGATGGCCGCCACGTCTATCTGCTCGGTGATGGGCGTCTAATTAACCTCGCGGCAGCCGAGGGCCACCCGGCAGCCGTTATGGATATGAGCTTCGCCAACCAGGCGCTCTCGGCCGAATACATGGTGAAGCACGCCAAAGAACTGAAGCCACAGGTGTATGCGGTTCCTGAGCACCTCGATCAACAGATTGCGAAACTGAAGCTCGAATCGATGGGTTTCCAGATCGACAAGCTCACCCCCGAACAGGAGCAATACCTCGCATCCTGGGACGAAGGCACGTAGCCGGGAGCATCGAAGACCAGGTACGCACCTGAAAAATTGCGACGTGCGTCAAGCCGACGCTAGTGCGTCTTCGATCGTGGCGCGCAGGCGGTCGGGAAAATCCGTCATAATTCCGTCTACGCCGGCAGCTATCATCTCGCGCATCTGATCCGCGGAGTTCACAGTCCATGCGATGACGTGAAGGTCGGCGCGGTGCGCCTTGATGACCAAATCAGGCGTCACGATGGATGCAGCGGCACAAATCTGGCGCGCTCCGGATTGCGCAGCGGCGCCAACGAAATCGCCTGCTTCCTTTTCGATCAGTAGTCCCGTCATTAGCGAAGGATCCAGCGCTTGGACTGCGCGCACCGTCGCCGGGTCGAACGAGATCATCACCGTTCGCGCGGCGCTTTCGGCGTTCCTTAGTGCCGCGACGAGCGCGTGGTGCATGCCCCAGGCTGCGTCGTATTTCAGCTCCAGATAGAAAACGGCGTCGTATTTGCGCGAAAACTCCAAAATATCTTCGAGCGTGGGCACGCGCTCGTCCATAAATTCCCGGTCGAACCATTTGCCCGCATCGAGTTCCTTCAATTCCGCCAACGTGAAATCGTGGACCAGTCCTTTTCCGTTGGTCGTGCGTTCGAGTGTCGCGTCGTGAATCGCTACGAACCGCGCGTCGCGCGTCAGATGCAGGTCCGTTTCGATAAACGGCGCCCCAAGCTGCACGGCACGTTCAAACGCCGCAAGCGTGTTCTCCGGAGCGTGCCCCGAAGCGCCTCGATGCGCAATAATCCACGGTCTCATAGTCACTGGTATGCTAGCAGAAGGCGAGGGAGGATTTTCAGCGCGTTCGTAGGGGTGTACTAGAACTGCATCTCGTCCTCTGAATTGCTTCGAGCCGCGAAATCCTGGTTTAAGGCTCGTCGCGCCGAAGTGCAAATTGTTGCGTATTGCTGGCAGCTTGTTGCCTCGGTTCCGGTCGATACAAGAACACTAAGGGATTTCAACCCGGATTGATCGCGGGTGTCAGAGTGCGTTCTCGTGTGATATCGGTCGTCTAGTCAGTAACTTAGCTCTCCTCTCGCGGCAGCGCTCACACTAAAACCTCGTGGCGATACGATTGCGGTAGTACTAGGGTTCCGGTTGCATCCCGTTGGCGACGGCGTTCTATGGTCCCGGTGACGGGCTCCAACTGGACTTGAAGCGCGCAGGGCTAGCGGAGCCGATTCTCTGGCGCCAGTACTAGTCCTTACGTGGGCTCGCTCGGGAGGGCACATGGCCCTTTCTGTCTTGCTGATCGTTGGGGTAGTGGTCGCGCAAACTTGGATCGATTGGCGCGAAGCGCACAAGCAAGCGGCTATTCCCGAATGGGCAAAGGGCGCCGCAGTCGCCAGCGTGCTTGCAGTTTCGCTCGCGCTTGCTACTTCGTATGCCTCCGCCTGGATCGACGGCACGGTGCACTTTGCCAGCGATAGCGTCTCACGCGTCTTTTGGCCCGAAGCCGGATTCTTACTCTCCGTGCTGGGCTTGGGTATCGCCGCAGCACGAAAGAAGCGCTTCCGGTGGATGCTCATCGCCAGCGCGGTCCTGGTTGGGGCAATCTGGGTCGGATTCATGATCTCCGTCTAACATCCCTGAGAGCAGGCCTTCACGCTGCGACCCGTCCTTGACCGCCGTTCGCCGGTAAATTTCCGCCGCTCACCGAAAAACGCACGACACCACGGTCCACTAGCCCTATTCTCGCGCCATGCAACACACCTCACATTCGGCGGGAGAAGGAATCATGATGGTGAACGCGGGTCGTCGCGCTTTCAGCAGCACACTTTCGACAAAAGCAACTGTGCTCGGAGCAGGGCTTCTGATTCTGCTCGGGATTGTGCTTCAATTGGGCGTCCTTGGCTACGATCACGTTCGCCCATCGAACCTGTGGTTCTTCTCGGTGTTCGCCGAGGGCGTGTGGAACATGCTGGCGGTGCACGTAAACGGCCCGGCACTGGATCAGGTATTGCGGTTTTGGCCGTTGATGCTCGTGAGCGCCGGGTTAGGGATCCTGATGCTCGGATGGGATCGGCTGTGATCGAGATCGAAAACCAATTCGGCGCTTCACTCGCGACCCGTTGTGCTCTCGCATTCTGGGCGGCAGATCGTATCGCGCGAGCAGTTGATAAAAGAACGCGTGGACATCGGGAAAGTTAATATGGTCTACGTTAATCGGTCGCGCACCGGCTTTTTCATCGGCCTGCTAATCGTCGGTTTTGGCCTCGTCCTCTTGCTGGACCAGGAGGGGGTCGTGTCCGCACATTATGTATATAGGTACTTCTGGCCTGCGATCTTCATCTTCTTCGGACTCGAGTTTCTGGTTTCTTGCCGGTTCCGTGGCGGGCGCGGCCTGATTGGCGTCTTAATGTTAGCGTTCGGGCTGCTGCTGCTCGTCGGCGCGCTCGGGTACCTCAACGTAGGATTCCAAACTCTTTGGCCTGTGGCGCTGATTCTGTGGGGCGTTTGGATCGTCATGCGGTCCTTCGGCGGCGATCGCGAGCTGAGCCGACGAATCAGCGACGCGATCCACAAGACTGTCAACGAGAATGTGAGTCAAAAGGTCAATGATGGTGTCAATGAGGCCGTGGGAAATTCGCCGGGGACGGACTGGCGCGAGGCGCGCCGACAAGCACGCCGCCAGTGGCGCGAGCAGCGCTGGCAACAGCGCCACGACTTCGCGGACAGCGTGAAGTCGGCCATCCAGGATACGATCAGCGACTTCAGCGGGCAGGAATCCGCCAATCCCGAGTTTGATTACATGGCGATCTTCGGTGCCATCAAACAGCGCGTCACCGTAAAAAATTTTCGCGGCGGCCGGCTGACAGCCTTCTTCGGTGGCTTCGAGATCGACCTCTTGCGAGCGGACATCGACGGCCCGTCGGCCGTCATCGACGCCAGCGCGCTGCTCGGGGGAGGCGAGATTCGCGTCCCGCCCACGTGGATCGTCGAAATTCAGGGCATCGCGATCTTGGGTGCGTACACGGACGAGACGCACCAGGAGATCCCCGATCCCGCAACCGCGAAGCGGCTGATCGTAAAGGGAATCGCCGCGCTCGGTGGAGTGGTCATCAAGAACTGATTCCGATCCATGCATCCGATCCTAAGTCACCTTCGACGCCTTGCGCTCTATCTACTGGCGTGGTTGCCGCTTGCCGCTCTTCTCCGGGATTTGATTCGTCCGGCTGGGAGCCTGACCACCGCCGATTCCTTCGCACTCGCGTTTCCGCTTTGCCTGATTTACGCGTTCATCTGTCTGTCGTCCTACTATTCGTGCCGTTCGACGCCGATCGACCGCACCCGACTTGGGCGGATCGTCGCGACCCATGCGACAGGCGCTCTGGTCGCCAGCCTGATCTGGATCATATTCGCCAAATTTCTGGCCTACTCACTCTCGCGGACCAGCCTTTTTTCCCACATCGATGATCATTTTGGCCCACTGATCCCGATTCTTTTCGACACCGGCGTTCTGTTTTATCTGCTCTCGGTCAGCTTCTATTACGTGCTGATGGCCGTCGAGGCATCGCGGGAGGCGGAAGCCCGCGCCTTGCAGGCGAGTATTCTGGCGCGCGACGCCGAACTTAGAGCGCTAAAAGCGCAGGTGAATCCGCACTTCCTATTCAACAGCTTGAATTCGATCAGCGCCCTAACCAGTTCGAATCCGGGGAAAGCGCGCGAAATGTGCATTTTGCTGGGGGATTTCTTACGTAAGACGCTGGGCCTGGGCGAAAAGGCGGCGATCCCGCTTGAAGAGGAACTCGCGCTGGTCCATTCGTTCTTGGCCGTCGAAAAAGTTCGCTTTGGCGCGCGCATCCAGATGGACGAGAACATCGATCACGCCGCGATGAACTTTCCCGTTCCGCCGCTTTTGCTGCAGCCCCTCGTCGAGAATGCCGTTGTGCATGGCATCGCACACTTGGTCGACGGAGGCTGGATTCGGCTGGACGTTACGGCGGCGAGCGGAACGCTGGAGGTGGTGGTCGAAAACCTCTTTGATCCGGACGCTCCACCGCGTCGGAAAGGCGGCGTGGGCCTTGCGAACGTCCGGCAAAGGTTAACGGCGCGTTACGGTGCGCACGCCAGCTTCGAAGCGAAAACGAACGGCGACCGTTTTCGTGTCGCCATGACTATGCCTGTCGAAAAATCGGTCGAGAAAGGGGTATCCGCGTCGTGAACTCGGAACGCAAGACTCGCACCGTAATCGTCGACGACGAAGAACTCGCGCGTCAGGTGCTCTGCGAGTATCTCGCGGGAGAGCGGGATATTGAGGTGGTAGCGGAATGCGCGAACGGCTTCGAAGCACTAAAGGCCATCGCGGAACAAAAGCCCGACCTAGTGTTTCTCGATATCCAGATGCCGAAGCTTGATGGCTTCGAAGTGCTGGAACTCGTCGGTCCCGGAACGGAAGTGATCTTCGTCACAGCATATGACAACTACGCTATTCGCGCCTTCGAGGTGCATGCCGTCGATTACTTGCTTAAGCCCGTTGGCGCAGAACGCTTCGAAGCGGCGCTCGACCGCGCACGCGAGCGCCTAAGCGGGAAAGCTCCTCATCAGCCCATTCCCGCAGCGGAATTGGCAGCCGCAGCGCGTCCACCGTCGCAATATCTTGAACGCATTCCCGTGCGCGATGGCACGCGTGTATCTATCATCCCGATCGCGAAGCTGGATTACGCCGAAGCGCAAGACGACTACGTAGCACTCGTTTCCGGGGGGAAGAAACACCTGAAGCAGCAGACCATTTCGAGTCTCGAAGCTGCGCTGGACCCCTCACAATTTATGCGCATTCATCGGTCGTACATCGTCAACCTCGAACGCGTAGCGCGACTCGAGCCTTACGGGAAGGACAGTCACGTTGCGGTACTGACGGACGGCGCCCAGCTGCCCGTCAGCAAGAGCGGCTTCGCCCGCCTGCGTGCCTTCCTCGACCGCTGAGCTCAAGCGCGGTGCACTGTTGGCGAGGGCCGTAGAGGACGAAGAGAGATTCTTCGTCGCTTCGCTCCGAATGACAGCGCAGCGGTGGTTGCGAGCGCAGAGACAGGCGGCGGTTGCGATTCGCTCGCGAACAGGTTTGTCGCTCGCGGATCGCGATGCGATGGAGCAAGCACATGTCAATCAAGGGCCAAAATGGACGCGCCGTGGACGAAAAGAGCAACCCCATGCGCGGGGAGCCCCAAAATCCGTGTGTTATAATTCGTTTCGTCAGACCGAAGTAAGGGTCTCCATTCCGCCTGCCCGCCGTGGCGGGCGCTCCAACGGAGCGTTCCGATGAGTCTTCAGAAGACCGAAAAAATCTGGCACAACGGCAAGTTCATCAATTGGGACGACGCGATAATTCACGTCGTGGCGCATGTTGTTAGCTACGGTTCGGCGGTGTTTGAAGGGATCCGTTGCTACAGCACGCAGCAAGGGCCTGCGATTTTTCGCAATCGCGAACACATGCAGCGGTTCCTTAATTCTGCGCGCATCTACCGCATGGAAGTGCCGTATTCGGTCGACGATCTCTGCGACGCCAATCTGGAGCTCATCCGGATCAACAAGGTGCCGCATTGCTACATTCGGCCGATCATTTTGCGCGGGTATAGCGGTGGTGGTGTCGACCCGGCCGGCGCGCCCATCGAGACATACATTGCCTGCTGGCAGTGGGGACGTTATCTCGGCGAAGAGGGGCTCAAGAACGGCATCGACGTCTGCGTCAGCTCGTGGAACCGTCCCGCGCCGAACACGCTGCCGCAAATGGCTAAAGCTGCGGCAAACTACATGAATTCGCAGCTGATTCGCATGGAAGCAGCCGCGAACGGGTACGTGGAGGGAATTGCTCTCGACACGAACGGCTACGTCAGTGAAGGCTCCGGCGAGAATATTTTTGTCGTCGTTGATGGCGCACTGATTACGCCTCCTTACGCTAACTCAGCGCTGCCCGGCATAACGCGCAACGCGGTGATGACTCTTTGCCGCGATCTCGGCATTCCAGTCGGCGAACAGATGATTCCGCGCGAGATGCTGTACATCGCGAACGAAGTTTTCTTCTGCGGTACCGCCGCCGAAATTACGCCGATCCGTTCCATCGACCGCATCAAGGTTGGCAGCGGCGCGCGCGGTCCAATCACGAAGCGCATTCAGGATGAGTTCTTTGCCCTGACGAGCGGAGCGAAGCCCGACCGCCACGGCTGGCTCTCGCACGTGAGCGCGCCGACCGGCGCCGCCGTTCGTTGAACCGAGTCCTCAGTTTCAGAGTTAAGAGTTTGAAGAAGAGCCCCTCTCCGACTTGAAATGTAGCTCGCCTATTAGGCAGCGCAGGACGTTCCCCAAACCTGAGGTCATCGATGACGGCGCTGGCCGTTCGGTTTTGCTGGCTCCCAGATCTCTGGGCTTTCCTTCAACTTTAAACTTTCAACTTTGAACTCGCTCCACTAAAATCTGGACCTTTACTCCATTCACGAGCCGGAGCAACCTCGACCTTGTACGGTTTCTTCCAGAAGATCGCCGCTGAATTCTGCGGAACGTTTGCGATTGTGACGGTCGGAGTGGGCTCGATCTGCGCCGACCGTTACCTGCAGACGCAAGGTCAGGCAGCGTTTGGACTGGTCGGGGTCGCGCTCGCGTATGGATTCGGTGTCGCGGGAATGGTCAGTGCACTGGCGCACATCTCGGGAGCCCACTTGAATCCGGCAATCACGGTCGGTATGTGGGTGAACCGGCGTGTCGATACGCTGCACGGTTTTTTCTACGTCGTGGCGCAGCTCGTCGGTTCGCTCGCGGCCGCCTATTTGCTCGTCGCGGTACTGCCTGAATCGGCATGGGCGACCGACGGCCTCGCCACGCCCGATCTCGCTTCGGACATCACACGTTGGCGTGGAATGGTGATTGCAGGTGCCCTCGCGGCAGTGATCGTGTTCGTTTATTTTGCAACGATCGTCGACGAGAGTGGAGCGTTCCGCAGATTAGGCGGGATCGCAGTAGGACTTGCCGTCACCTCGGACGTCCTTTTCGGGACGCCGTTCGTGGGCGCGTCGGCGGCGAATCCCGCGCGCACTTTCGGGACGGCACTCGCCTCGCATCACTGGCACAATCACGGCGTTTTTTGGATTGGGCCACTTTTTGGCGGGATTATCGCGGCGGTCGTCTATGAGCGGTTCTTTCTGGGCGACCAGCCGCCTTCCGATTCGCAGTCGGCGGCCGCGGTCTCCAAGAGCGCAAAATCTACCCGCTCGTAGCGCTGCTCGGTCGGACACATCACGTTATGCTTCCGCCCTGCGCCTGCGTACAGTTGCGCGTCTAGAAATTGCTCCGCCCGACGTTGTTGCTGGCCCCTCCTACGCATGCTAGCGTCGTAAAGTCTTCCTGCTGTGGGCACAAACTGCCTCCCGCAGGCCCCGTTTTCCGGAGACTATTGTTCTATGGCCGTTGTGATTGACGATTTGCTGCGCCGCGCCGTCGAAAACCGTTCGTCGGACCTGCATCTCAAAGTCGGTAACCATCCCTACATTCGCGTCGACGGCGTGCTGAACCCCATCAGTGACGTTCCCCGCGTTACGCCAGAAGAAATGCTGTCGATGGCCTTCAGCATGATGACCAACCGGCAGAAACAGAAATTCAAGGAAACCGCCGAGCTGGACATGGCCTATGGAGTTGCGGGCCTAGGTCGCTTCCGCGTGAACGTATTTCAGCAGCGCGGCAACGTCGGCATGGTTCTTCGCGTTATTCCAACGAAGATCCGGACGATTGAGGAACTGGAGCTGCCGCCGATCATCGCGCAGGTTTGCGAAGAGCAGCGAGGCTTGATCCTTTGCACTGGGACCACCGGTTCCGGTAAGTCCACCACGCTCGCCGCGATGATCGACCGCATCAATTCGCTGCGTCCCGAGCACATCATCACGATTGAGGACCCGATCGAGTATTTGCATCGGGACAAGAAGGGCTTTCTGAACCAGAGGGAGATCGAAGTCGATACGGCGTCGTTCTCGACGGCGCTGCGGGCCGCACTCCGCCAGGACCCGGACGTGATCCTGGTCGGCGAAATGCGCGACCTGGAGACCATTTCGACCGCGCTGCTGGCTGCCGAAACCGGCCACTTGGTTCTTTCGACTTTGCATACCCTCGACGCGACGGAAACGATTCAGCGTATTATTGCCGTCTTCCCGCCGCCCGAGCAGAAGCAGATTCGCCTGCAGCTTTCTTCGACGCTAAAGGCCGTCATCAGCCAGCGCCTCGTACGGCGCGCCGACGGCGTGGGCCGCGTGCCCGCCGTCGAAGTGATGGTCGCAACGGGCTACATTCGCGACTGCATCATCAATCCCGATAAAACGCGCATGATTCGCGACGCGATTGCGGCCGGCACAAGCCAATACGGGATGCAGACGTTCGATCAGTCGCTCTTCGATCTGTATTCGAAAAACCTGATCACGCTGGAAGAAGCGCTCACTCGCGCGTCGAATCCGGACGACTTCCGCCTGCGCGTTCAGGGCATCCGCTCTTCCGCAGATGCCGCGCGCGAAGAGATGGAACGCGCGATGAACGAATTCGAGCGGCTCGGCTCAAAACGGTAAAAGGTATCCCCGCCCGACGACCTCGACCGCTAGAGGACCAAATCTTTGGCGCTGAACTCGACGATTTCAGGCGGGTTCCGGTTGTAATCGCTGTAGCGAATCCAAGTTGGCTTCACGCGGAAGTAGGTTAGGCCGAGCCAGTTGGCCCGCTCGCGTCCGTCAGGGTAGGTGGCGTAGTACACTTCCACAATCCTCGCACGTTCCGCGCCGGTTGGTTCGTCCGCCTCTCCTTCATACTGAACGGTGCATTCGTCGCCACTTAGCCAGCCGCCAATGACCAGGGCGATGTGCGAATTCCTGCGTAAGTTTTCAGCCTTTCGAGTGGATCCCAGCGTATCGAAGACGATTTCAAATTGCTCGGAGACCGCGAAGCCGACGATTGCCGCCTGCGGTCTGCTCGCAGCAAATACCGATGCTTGCACAGCCAGACGGTGAAGGCGCAGAAACTCGAGAAGTTTGGCGGGATTCATGGCGCGAGCTTAACATAGGGTGGCGGCCTGCCTTGCTTCCTTGCTTGGTTGCCTCTATGCTTCCGGCGTGCATTCTTTTCCGCGCAAAGTTTCCAGCGAGCAGGATTTGTATGCGGCTGCGCTGCGCGCATTGATGCGCCGCGCGCATTCCATCCATGAGATGAAGGAATACCTGGCGAGGCGCACGGAGGACAGAGACTCAGTCCCGCCGGTAATCGCGCGCCTGCGTGAGCAGAACTATCTTGATGACGCGAAGTTCGCTCTCGATTACGCCCGCAATCACGTGCAATCGCGCGGCCAAGGACGATTTCGCATCGCCCGGGAACTCCGCGCACGGGGCGTTCCCAACCAGCACATCGACGCAGCACTGGACGCAGTGTTAGCTGACATCGACGAAGCTGCACTAGTGCGCAAACGTCTTACACGCCAACTGAAAGGCGCGCGCGGGCCGCTGGACCAGCGCAAAATCGCGTCGGCGTATCGCAGCCTTCTTCGCGCCGGATTTTCTGGCGACGTAATTCGCACGGAGTTGCGGAAAGTCACTCGCGGCGATGTTCCCGAAGCGGATGCTCCCGACAAATAGGACCTAAGGAGGCGTTCGATGATGGGTTTAGATGACCTGTTTAGCGCTATCGCACTGGGCACAACGCTCGTTCAGCAGGTCTTGAAGCTCAAAAAGCGCATCAACGGGCTGCGCTCTAACGCGGC
>Ga0335075_10001320_pt1 | contig 40992 bp, 36 predicted proteins | sample Lox_Sample_24_FD_206723 | JGI IMG/M metagenome (GOLD analysis project Ga0335075, IMG submission 206723) | Soil microbial communities from Loxahatchee National Wildlife Refuge, Florida, United States - Lox_Sample_2.4 | ecosystem: Environmental > Terrestrial > Soil > Wetlands | place: USA...
CCATTCCGCCTGCGGGAATGTTCCCCCGTCAGAATACGAGAATACCTGGATAATGGGCCACGGTCACGCTACAATTATTCCGGACGCGCAAGCATCGTAGCCTCCAACGGACCCGGGGCACCTCAGTCCAACAAGGGCCTGGCGCGCAGGGTCGTTGACCTGGCCAAGGCGCGGGGTGTGGTGCACGTGCGCTGCGACCACACCTCGGTGCTGCGGTGGCTGGCAGGCGAACAGCCGCGCCCGCCCGTGCCGGAACTGATCGCCAGCGTCCTGGGTGACGCTCTCGGCCGGCCAGTCCCGGAGATCGAGCTGGGCATGACACCCAGCGACCTGCCCGCCGACCTTGGCCTGCACCTGCCCACCGAGTGGGCCGGCACCGTAGCCATCTCGACTGCCCTGTGGAGGGCCGACGTGCAACGCAGGCGCTTGCTGGTCAACGCGGCGTTCGCTGCTGCGGCAATGCCGGCGTCAGCGCTGCGCTGGCTCACCAGCCCGCCAGCCAGCGCACCAACAGGCAACGGCCCGGTGCGGGTCGGCCACGCCGACATCGAGGCGATCCGGGAATTGACGCTGTCCTACCGGGAGCTGGACAACCGGCTCGGCGGAGGCCGCCTCCGAGCCGCGATCTTGTCCTACCTTGACGACCACGTCTCCCACCTGCTCATCAACGGCAGCTACCGCGAGGACACAGGCCGGCAGCTCGCTGCCGCATGCGGTGAGCTGTCGCAACTGGCCGGCTGGGTGGCCTACGACAGCGGCGAGCACGGCATTGCCCAGCGCTACCTGACCCAGGCCCTCGCCTACGCCCGCCACGCCGGCGATCACGCCCTGGGCGCGGAGATCCTCGCCGCGCAAGCTCACCAGGCGCTCTACCTGACCCGGCCCGGCGAGGCCATCGACCTGTCTCGCGCCGCCCAGGCCGCCGCGCTCAAGCTCGGGTCAGCGACACTGCTCACCGAATGCCTGGTCATGGAAGCACACGGCCACGCAGCCCGCGATGACGCGCAAGCCTGCGGCATGACCCTCGCTGCGGCAGAGCGGACGTTCGACCGCGCTACCCAGGAAGACAACCCCGTCTGGCTGGCCTACTTCGACGAGGCATACCTGGCCGCCCGCATGGCCCAGTGCTTCCGCGACCTCGGCGAAGCCAGCCACGCCGCCAGGTATGCGCGGCGGTCCCTCGACATGGACGGCCGCTATGTCCGCGGCCGAGCCTTCAACCTGGCGCTGCTCGCCACCGCCCACGCCGCCCAAGACGAGCCGGAACGGGCGTGCGCCGTTGGCCGACAGGCCCTTGACCTGACCGTTCGCCTCACCTCGGCCCGCAGCGTCCACTACGTCCGCGACCTGGCACGGCGGCTCCGGCCGCGTGCTGACGTCCCCGCCGTGCGCGACTTCACGGCCGAGGTGCGGGAACGCCTGCCCGTCGCAGCAGGGCATGCTGCACCCCGATAACCGTGACCGCGCCGAGGATATGCCCCTTGGCGATCATGACCGACGCCTCGTCGAGCGGCACCCACCGAACCTCGGCCGTCTCGTCCACCTCGGGCGCGCCGACCTGCTCCGCCCCGCGCGCCAGGAACAAGTCCTGCGGGTAGTCGGCGTTGCCGATCATCGGCTGACATGACAGCACATACTCCATGTGCCGGGGACGCCAGCCGGTTTCCTCCTCAACCTCGCGCGCTGCCGCAGCGGCCGGGTCTTCGCCGTCATCGACATAGCCGCCGGGCAGTTCCCACACCCAGCGATCCACGATGAACCGGTGCCGCAACATCAAAAGCACCCGCTCGCCCGGCTCATCCAGCACCACCGTCATCGCGCAGCGCCGCATCCGGAACACGTACTGGGTGAAGCGCACGTCGTTGGGCAACTCCACATCGGCCAAACTGACACGGACGTGCGGGGTATCGTCCACCAGTCGCTCGCCGAGGACGACCCACCTATGCAGGTTCGACACCCACCGACACTACTCCGGCACCCACGGGCGCGAAGATCCACAAGGGTGACTGGCCTGCTTCGCGCAGGTGTCGAAAACTCCCTCTGGAGGACTAACAATGGTAGGCGCGGGCGTCCGGCTGAACTGCGGATACCAGGCCAGCTGCAGCAATTTCGTGCGGCTAGGTTATGGCTTCAAGCGCCGCCTGCACCAGCCGAAGCTGCCGCAACCGGGCTCCGGGCCTGGGGCGATGTGCCGTGCGCGGAGGGGATAGCGGGACCGATGGCTGTAGTTGACCCTTAGGTGTAGAACTATGACGTGGGGTCAGGGGAGCGGGCCAGAAGATCTCAGTGAGGACAGCGAATTGTGACTGTGACGGCAGCGCAGCCGCTGTAGGTGTCTTGATCTGCGTCGTCAGGAAGTCCACTGCTCTGCGGGCTGCTTCCTCGGTCAGCCGGACCGCATCGCGCAGGTCAGCCTTCGGGAGGTGTCGTAGTTGGTCGATGTCCTCGGTCGCGAACCCAAACCCTGCTGATGCCGCGATGCAACGGAGCAGCACCTTCGCATCGACCGATCCGTACGCCTTGCCGTCGAGCACCGCCAGTACAGCATCAATGGAGTCGCGTAGATCGAAGTCGGGCGTCCAGGTGGCCGCCGTCATGAGGTCGACGATGTCCAGCCGGGTGCCGGTGCGGTTGATTCGCTCGAAGACCGGCCCCACGTCGTTGATCGGCATGTCGCCGAGGGTGACTATGGCAACCATGTAGTTCTGGAAGCGCTCAAACAGCAGCTTGGCCCGCTGGAGGAACACCGGGTCGCGTAGTTTGGCGACCCGTTCGAAGTAGTCGGCAGGCTCGGATACCAGGTGCAGCGGCACCAGTGGCAGCGACGGATCGTCGAAGTCGGTGAGGTGCAGGAACTGTTGCTCCGCGAGGTCGTAGGCCAGATTCCAGATGCTCCCCGGATCCCCGGCGGGTCGCCAGTGGAGGGCGCCGCAGATTGTCGACAGCCGCTGCTGGCCGTCCAGCAGATAGTTCACCGGTATCCCGGACGTGAGGCACCGACGTCCAGGCCACCTATGGTTCGTTCGCTGGCTAGGTCTTGAGTGCTCTGCCACAGCAGAAGGCTGCCGATCGGATAGTTCCTCACCACCGAGTCGAGCAACTCCAGGATCTGCTGCCGGGTCCAGACGAACTCGCGCTGGAACCTGGGCAAGACCACGTCCCCGGCAAGCACTCGCCGCGCAAGCTCAGCAATCCGCTCGACGGTAGGACGCGGATCACGAAACGGTGCGTCATCGAGTGACTCGTTCGGCATGGCAGCCTCCGGCCAGCGCGGATAACCCCGAGACCAGCGAACCTCGCAGAGGCTGCCTGATCATCAAGCGGCGTAGTCTCTCATCATCGCCTATCGGGCGGACGTTTCATCGCGCAGACGTGCACTGGGCTGCTGATTGACCCGCAGTTCCATATCTGGGACATGCGCTGCGGTGTGCCCGCCGCCACGTCTCGCCGTGTGCGGCGGGTGGCCATATGTAGCTGTAGCAGGTCGCGCCAGCGCTGCCAGCCGCTCCGACCACCCCTACCCCAGGCTGCCGCACGGGTGAAGGTGTCCGCCCGACTCGCTGGCACGGAAGCTCTCTGGACGGCCGCTAAAGTGTGCCGAGATGGCTCATTGGGCCGCTCTCCTGGAGCGTGACCTGCTCAAACGTACCGGGAGCGGGTCACCGGCGACTACAAGATCGTGGTTCGCATAATGGTACGTCCGGCCCACCAGCGGAAACAGATCTCTGCACGTCACCTCCGTGGAACCAATCGCGGAACCAATCGCCCTTCTGGCGTTAGCGTGGTTCCATGGTGTTAACCCGGCCTGGCCACAGAGCGACTACCGAGCGGTTCGTACCGGGTGATCGTCTACGCAGGCACAGACCCGCTGACCGGCCGCAGGCTACGGCACCGGCAGACGGTGAAGGCCGAAGAGCAAGCACAGATCCTCCTGGGCAAGCTGCTGGCGCAGGTCGCCGTGGGACGGCAGCCCGAAACCGGCGTGACGGCCGCCGAGCTTCCTCCTGGGCAAGCTGCTGGCGCAGGTCGCCGGGGGACGGCAGCCCGAAACCGGCGTGACGGCCGCCGAGCTGCTGGGCGGTCTACGGCTGTCGCCGAGCCCGACTCGTCGACCCGGCAGACCTACGAGGGCTACGTCAGGCGGACCATCCTGCCCGCCCTTGGGCCGATGCAGCCGCGGAAGGACCGCGGCCCGTGCTGGAGCGGACGGTGACATGGTTCGAGCTATCGCACGGCTGACATCATCCCCGGCGATGTACTGCCCTATGCGTGTACCTCGCAGGTAAAGAGAAGCCGCTCTTATGGCTGAAGGACTGGGCGCAGGAGGCATCTCCACTGTCAGCGGCTGGAGCACAGCGGTCGCAGACCCCGCGCCCCGGCCCGGGAACGCCTCGCCGAGCGGCTCATGGCCGGGGTCCTGGGCCGGGATCATCGGCGCGCGCCGCGCCTCGATCTGCTCCCGGAACTGCGCGCTCGCGGCGCTGAGCGAGCCGACCCACTCCGGCACCTTGTCCGCCCCGCGCTGCCTCGCCGCGCTCGGGCGTATGCGGATCGTCGGGCTGGCGAGTTAACGGGTTGTGAGCAACGAGCAGTCGGAGTTCGCTGAGTTCTTCCGGGCCAGCTGGGAGCCGTGCCTGCGGGCGGTGCTGACGGTCGTCGGCCACCCGCAGCTGGCCGAAGACCAGGTGGCAGAGGCCTTTGAAAGGGCCTGGGCGTCGTGGCGGAAGGTCCGCCGCCACCCAGCCCCGAGGGCATGGGTGGTGCGCACCGCGCTCAACGCCGGGGCGTCCTGGTGGCGGCGGCGCAGCCGCGAGCTGCCCCTGGCTGATCATGACCTGACGGCTCCCGGCGACCTCGGCCACGGGCTCGACGCTTCCTTGCTGACAGCGTTGCGCCGCCTGTCACCCCGCCAGCGCGAGGTGATCGCCCTGCGGATCTTCCTTGACCTGGACACCGACACCATCGCCAGGCAGCTGGGGATCGCGGCCGGAACGGTCCGGATGCACCTGTCCCGCGGCGTCATGGCGCTGCGGCGCGAACTGACCGCCACGAACAATCACGGAGGCTGATCAATGAACATCCACGATGACATGAGCGACACCGACGTGCTGAGCGCAGCACGCGACAGCCTGTCCGGGATGCCACTAGGCAGCCCCCCGGATGTGGAAGCGATCATGGCCGGGGGCCGCGCTCGCCGGCGCCGCCGCCTGATTCCCGCCGTGACCGGAACGCTGGCCGTGGCGGCCGGAGCGGTCCTCGCCGTGACCGCGCTGACACCAGCCAGCCTCCAGGCCACCCGCCAGCCCAAGCCTCAGCCCACGGTCAAGCTGGCCGCCTGGTCGGTCACAAAGAAGGCCAACGGCAACATCACCGTCGTCGTCCGCGAGCTGGCAGATCCGGCCGGGCTGCAAAGCACGCTGCGCGCGGACGGCGTCCCGGCCAGCGTCACCGTCCCCGGCCATCCCGATCCTTGGTGCCGGCCGTACCCAGTGTCCCAGGCCCTGTTCACCAGCGTTTACCACGCTGACAGGACGTCGGCATCCGGAGACACCGTGCTGATCATCCACCCCTCCGCCCTCCCCAGCGGCGCGGGTGTGCAGATCGGGGCGACCGTCGGCCGGAACGCGGGAGGCCGCGGTCTCCACCGGGCGGACGTGAATCAGGCCATCCACCACGCCGTGCATCAGCCCGCCCATCAGGCAGGGGCGCACAACAGTGTCCTTCGTGCCGTCTTGGTCTACGCCAGCCCGCAGTGCACCGGCGGCTGAGCCGTCAGGCCCCGATCCGATGACCATGCCCGGCCGTGCTGGCGGCCTGGCATGGTCATATCCCCGGGTGGCGTGTCAGGCCTCCTCGGGGCCGGTCGCGGGGAAGGGGCCGCTGAGCCGTCAGGCCCCGATCCGATGACCATGCCCGGCCGTGCTGGCGGCCTGGCATGGTCATATCCCCGGATGGCGTGTCAGGCCTCCTCGGGGCCGGTCGCGGGGAAGGGGCCGCCCGGCCCCAGGTGGGTCCGGGTGCCGTCGTGGTCGAGGATGCACAGGATCTCCGCGGCTCCCTCCTGCGCGCCGAACCCATGCGGCTCCATCGTGGAGAACTCTGCCGCCTCGCCCGCCCGGACGAGGATCGTTCGCTCGCCCAGCCGCAGCACGATCGTGCCGGACAGAACGGTGAACCAGTCACGGCCCGGGTGGACGCGCAGCCTGGCGGGCACCTTCCTGGTCACCCGCAGCTTCGCGATCGTCATCCCCCGCGGCGCACCGGTCCGCGACAGCAGCCAGGTCGTCATGCCCCGTGCCTCGTCCCGGAGCGGCCTGATCACCACGTCGGCGTCGTCGTCGGACTCCACCAGCTGGTCGAGCGTGGTGCCGAGTGCCCTCGCGATCGGCGTGAGCTGGTCCAGGGCAATCCGCCGGTGACCGGTCTCGATCCGGCTCAACGTGGATGGGCTCAGGTAGCTCCGGGCTGCGAGCTCGTCCAGTGACCAGCCCAGCGACGTGCGCAGACCCCGGATGCGCTGCCGGACAAGCGTGTCCAGGTCAGCGTCTTGCTTCATACGCAAGATCCTATGCCGTAACGGCAAGCCGGGGGTAGCGTCGGGACATGGCACACGAACACCTGGCTGACCTGCTCGACCTCGACGCGGAGGTCCTGAGCGACTACCACCGGGAGGCAGCCGAATGGGTCGCGGCACACCTCACGGGACGAGCCCGCGTCATCGACGTGGGTGCTGGCACGGGCACCGGCACCCTTGCGCTGGCCAGGCAGTTGCCAGACGCCGAGGTGATCGCGGTGGACGTCGACGAGGAGATGCTGAAGCACGTCCAGGACAAGGCGCGCGCGTCCGGGCTCGCCGACCGGATCCGCACCGTCCAAGCCGACCTCGATCAGGCATGGCCTGATGGCCTGAAGCCCGCTGACCTGGTCTGGGCTGCCAACTCGCTGCACCACATGGGCGATCCCGCGCGGGCGGTCGCGCAGATCTACCAGATGCTGCGCCCAAGGGGACTGCTCGCGGTCACGGAGCTGGACTCATTCCCGCGTTTTCTCACCGACCCGGCGGGCGCGGCGCTCGAGGAGCGGATCCACACCGCGATGGCGCTGGGCCGTGACGAGGCCGGGATGCACATGCATGAGGACTGGCCTGCCCGTTTCGCCGAAGCCGCGTTCACGGTCGAGTCCGAACGCCGCTTCGTGATCGACCTGCAGCCGCCGCCGGACTCGCCGGTGGCCGCCTCCGTGACCCGCTACGCCATGGTCACCCTCTGCCGCGCCCGGCACGGCCTGCAGGACAAGCTCAGTGCCGGTGACATCGCGGAACTCGATGCCCTGGCCCCGGCCCTGGCCGCCCGCGACGACCTGACGGTCCGCACCAGCCGTACGGTCTGGCTGGCCCGCAAGCCCGCCGGATGACCGGGCTGGGTGAGGGCGCAGGCGGTCCCCGCTGCTGCTCGGTCTCGGCCCGCTGGTCCTGGATGCGCTGGCCGGGGCATATCCGGGGTGTGGATCTATGTCGCCGGCCCGTGCCCCGCCTTGCCCCGCCGTCGCAGGGATAGTTCGATTTCTCAAGGGCGGCCGCCGGTGGCAGCCCGCGATCTGGAGGTAAGCAGATGGGCAACGTAGCCGAAGGCCTGTGGGAGATGCTGTCCTCGGCGGGGGTGCGGCGCTGCTACGGCATCGTGGGCGACGCGCTGAACCCGGTGATCGACGCGCTGCGGCGCAACGGCTCGGTGGAGTTCGTCCATGTGCGCCATGAGGAATCATGAGGAATACGGCGTGTTCGCCGCGGTCGCGGAAGCGCGGCTGACCGGCAACCCGGTGGCGGTGTGCGGCACAGCGGGACCGGGCGTGACGCACCTGATCAACGGCCTGCTCGACGCGCGGAGGGAGCGCACGCCGGTCATCGCGATAGCCGGAGACGTCGAGTCGTCGCTGCTGGATTCGGGTGCCCTGGAGGAGCTGAACCCCTACGCGTTCTTCGGCACCGCCGCGCTGTACATCGGGCGGCTGGTCAACCCGGAGCAGCTGCGGTCCATGGTCAGCACCGCGATCACGACCGCGGTGGCCGAACGCGGCCCGGTGGTCATCGCCCTGCCCGGTGACGTGGCGGAGGCCGCCGCGCCATCGGTTTCGCTGCGGGTTCCGCTGCCCGCCACGACCACCGGCACCGCCTCCGGCGCGGACCTGGCCGCCATGGCCCGCCTGATCAACCAGGCGGAGACGGTGGCCATCTTCGGCGGGGACGGCTGCGAGCAGGCGCAGGACGAGGTGCGCGAGCTCGCGGCGCGGCTGAAGGCGCCTGTCGGCTACAGCTTCAAGGGCAAGCCGTGGCTCGAGCACGACAACCCCAACGCGGTTGGCATGACGGGCCTGCTCGGGTACGGTGGCTGCCACAGCGCCATCAACAATGCCGACGTGCTGCTGATGCTCGGCACCGACTTCCCGTTCACCAACTTCCTGCCGCGCAAGAAGGTAAAGACCATCCAGGTCGACCGTGACCCCGGAAAGATCGGCCGCCGGGCGCCGCTGGAGCTTGGCGTGGTCGGCGACGTGGCGGCAACGCTCCGCGCCCTCGCTCCGCTCGTCGACGACAAGCACGGCGATCACTTCCTGCGCGAGCACGTGGCGCAGACCGAGCACGCGCGGCGGAGGCTTGGGCACTACGTCACCAAGGGCCCCGGCATCAAGCCCATCCGGCCCGAGTACGTCGCCGCGGTCCTGTCCGAGCTGGCCGACGACAACGCGGTCTTCACCGTGGATACCGGCACGCCCTGCATCTGGGCCGCCCGGCACATCTCCTACGGCCGCAACCGCCGGATGTTCGGCTCGTTCACCTGGGCGTCCATGGCCACCGCCTCGCCCAATGCCTTCGGCGCCGCGCTGTCCTTCCCCGGGCGGCAAGCCATCGCGTTGTGCGGCGACGGCGGCTTCACCATGCTCGGGCTGGGCGACCTGCTGACCCAGGTCCAGCGCAAGGCCCGCGTCGTGAACGTCATCTTCAACAACAGCATGCTCGACTTCGTCAACATCGAGCAGCAGGAGGCTGGCTTCGTCCCATTCGGGACTGATTTCGTGAACCCGGACTTCAGCCAGGTGGCCACGGCGCTCGGCGCCCGCGGCATCCGCGTCGAGGAACCCGGCGACGTGCGCGACGCCCTGCAGGCAGCGCTCGCGCACACCGACGGGCCCGTCGTCGTTGACGTGGTGGTGGACCGCTACGCGCTCGCCCTGCCCTCCCACGTCCCGGCCGAGACAGCCAAGGGCTTCACGCTCAGCATCGCCAGGCAGGTGCTGAGCGGCAAGATGGACGACGTCATCGAGACCATCGAGCACAACGTCCGGCTCCTCTGACGGCCACAGCGGCAGCCACGACGCAGCGACGATGGCCCGGTCCCCCTCGCCGGTCGGCCCGTCATCTGTGCGGGCAGCCGCAGCTTTCCCTGACAATGAGCTCGGTCGGCAGCCGCTCGACCCGGCGCGGCAGGGCCGGGCCGGCGATCCGTTCCAGAAGCATGCAGCAGGCACGCTCGCCCAGCAGCCGCATCGGCTGGCGGACCGTGGTCAGCGGCGGCGTGAGCAGAGCTCCCAGACGGATGTCGTCGAAACCGGCCACGGCGATGTCGGCCGGCACGCGCAACCCGGCGGCCTGCAACTCCCGGATGGCCCCGATGGCCATCTGGTCGTTGCCGCAGATGATCGCATCCGGCAGTCTGCGGTCTGGCGCGGCGAGGATCTCGCGCACCGCCAGCTGGCCGCTGATCGACGCGAACTGACCCACAAAGCACCCGGTCAAGGTCACGCCCGGGTATTGGACAAGCGTCTGCTCAAAGGCGCTGCGCCGCTCCCGCGCGTCCGGGGCTTCCTGTGGGCCAGCGATGTAAAACAGGCTGGCCCGGCCGTGCTCCTCGATCATGTGCCGGGCCAGCGCCACGGTACCGGCCCGGTTGTCGGCGGCTACGACATCGGCATGCGGCTCATCGGCCGGCCCGGCGACCAACACGATAGGGGTGCGTGCCGCCAGCGACGCCAGCTGCTCCGAGCCGAGAATGCCCTCGGCGATGAGCATCCCGTCGACCTTCGCCGAGATCTTCTGCAGGTACCGGTGGGCACCGGGGCGGTCCGCCGCACGCAGGACACACATCAGCACCGGCCACTCGGCCTGGAGCAGCGCCCGCTCGACACCGCGTAGCACCTCTTCGATGAACAGCAGGCCCTCTTGCTCGACATCGGTGTCCGGGCTGCGGCTTTCGATGCACGCCAGCCCGATCACTTCCTTGCGCTGCAGGGCCATGCTCTGCGCCGCGCCATCAGGAACATAGCCGAGCGCCTCGATCACCTGGAGCACGCGCTGCCGGGTAGCCGGGCGGACCCGGTCCTGGCCATGCACCACCCGCGAGACGGTAGCCGTGGAGACCCCGGCCATGCGCGCCACGTCATACAGCGTGCATACCGTCCGGTTACTCACAGGGCGAATAATAGGCCGCATCACGTGCGGTCCAAGCGTGCCCGTTGCGTACCCGATCAGGCTGTACTGGTGCATCGCCGGGCGGCAGTGGGTCATGGCCGGCGCAGGTCAGGGAAGGGCAGCCAGGAGCGCATCCTCGACCTCGCCGGCGTTTGCGGCAATCCATAGCACCTGGGTCAGCATGGCTGTGTCATTGCCGCCCGCGCGAACTCGCTTGGCGATCATCTGGAGTCCACGTCCCCGGGCGTAGAGGGGAATGACGCTGGCCTGGTCGGGCGTGAGCGGGACGACGCTGGCATAACCGCTGAGGAACCGCCGGATTCTGGAGAGATCCAGGCGGTCGGCCAGCTCGTGGGGGCGGCCGCTGCGCCACATGCCATACCCGATGTCTGCCAGCGGCGTTTCGCGATGAGCTAGCGCAAAGTCGATGACTCCGCAGGCCGCAGGCGGCGTGCCCCGGGCGATCACGTTGTCGTTGGTGAAGTCGCCGTGAATGACGATGCGCTCCCTGGCCGCGTGACCGGTGTTGTCCAGGTCGCGGGCCAGCTGCGCCGCGAGCTGGCGGATGAGGGCCGCCCGCTCCGGAGGTATCGCGTCGAGCGTGTGTGACAGCAGGACCGGCGGCACCTCGGCCAGCGGCAGCGCGGCAGGACGCTGGCCGGTGACCGGGATCTGCCGGACGGCCACGTGGTAGCGGCCGAGCAGGGCGCCGATCTCCTCCATCGGCGGAACGGCCGCCCAGCCGGCAGCGCGACCAGGCAGGAACGAGACGATCTCCCAGAGCCAGCCGCCTTCGATGCTCCATGACATGCCGCCAAAGCACGGAAGCGGCCTGGGCGAAGGGAAGCCGGCCCCGGCAAGCCGGGCCATGAACCCGTGCAGCCAGGTCACGTCCTCCGCCGCATCATCCGCCACGGTCGCAGGCACGGGCAGTCGCCGTAGCACCCCGCGCGTTCCCTGCCAGCTCACCAGCCAGGCGCGGCCCTCACGCGGCCTGATCTCCCCGGGAAGAACCACCAGACCGGAGTCGCGCAGAAACCGGGCAGGTGGATGGTCGGCGCCCACGTCCGGATCGTCGCACACGCGCTCTTCCAGCGGGTGCGAGGCCAAGCGTCCGCGCCGTGTTGCGTGCCCGATCGGCCTTCCGGGGCCGCTGCCGCGCGGTCGTCAGGTTCCCCGGCTGAGATCGATCGAGCCGGCCATGCTCTGGATGCTGAGGCGCGCCGGCGCGCCCCGCCCCAGGCGGCCGCGGGCGACCCGCCCCGGCGGGTCGGTGACCACGTGCACGGGCGGGAACTCCGAGTTGATCGACCCGGAGCGGGTCCGCGCGTCCACGAGGACCGATGAGCCGGCAGGCAGGCTGATGCCGGTGGCCCCGTTGGTGTTCCGGAACACCGCGCGGCAGCCCGGGTCCAGGCTGCCGTGGAAGTTGATCGTGCCGCTCTGTGCCTGCAGCAGCGAGTGCCCGCGCAGGCGTGTCGAGATCGCCGTGATGGTCCCGTTGTCCGTGACGGCGCTGACCTGGCCGCTGACCCGGCTCGTGTTGATGGTGCCGCTGGCCGTCTGCATCGCGATAACCCCGCTGACGTTGGCCGCCCAGATCGATCCGTTGGTGTCCTGCAGCCCAAAAGTGCCGGCGAGGCCGGCTGCCCTGAGCGTGCCCGCCGGGACCGTGACGTTCGCGGTCATGTCCGGTGGCACCGCCACGTCGAAGTCCACCCACGTGGCCAGCATGAGGCCGTTCTCAATCGAGACCTTGACGGTAATCACGTCACCCTGCTGCCGGTAGCTGGTGTGAATGGCGTCGGTGATGCCGTTCCGGTGCTCCTTGATGGTGACCTGGCCACCCGGCCCGGCGCTCAGATGCACGCTCCCCGTCGAGTGGACGAACCGCAGCACCACCCGCTGGCCGACCGGGAAGACCTTCGTCCCTGGTGGCAGACGGCGCGGCTGCGTGGTGCTCGGCCATGTCGCGATGAAGAACACGACGACGGCCAGCAGCACGGCACCCGCGAGCACCAGGCGCCGCGGCCGCCGCCACGCCGGCGGGACGCGGGCCTCGAGCAGGCGGCGGAAAGCGGACTCCCGGCCGGCTTCCCGCCGTGCCTCGCCGGCCGCGTCCTCGCGCGGCTGGCTGGATCCTCCCCCCTCGGGGCTCATGCCGTCCTCCTGCTCAGCCGCTGAGGAACCCGCGGATGGCCGTGGCGATCTCGTTGGCGTGCGTCTCGAGCGCGAAGTGGCCGGTATCCAGCAGCCGGACATCGGCGCCGGGGATATCCCGCTTGAAGGCTTCGGCCCCGGCGGGCAGGAAGAACGGGTCGTTGCGGCCCCAGATGGCCAGCAGCGGTGGCCGGCGGGCCCGGAAGTACTCCTGGAACTCGGGATAGAGCTCGACGTTGCTCGCGTAGTTGAGAAAAAGATCGAGCTGAATTTCGTCGGCGCCCGGGCGGGCCAGGTAGTGGTTGTCGAGCGTGTAACCGTCGGGCGAGACCAGCGACGGGTCGGGTACTCCGTGCGTGTATTGCCACACCGTTGTCTCGGGCTGGACCATTGTGCGGATCGCGTCGCGGTTGGCCTGTGTCGGTTCCCTCCAGTAGGCCCGGATGGGGTTCCAGCCGTCGCTGAGGCCTTCGGTGTAGGCGTTCCCGTTCTGCGAGACGATCGCGGTGACTCGCTCCGGTCGCCGGACTGCCAGCCGGAACCCGGTCGGGGCGCCGTAGTCGAACACGTAGAGCGCGTAGCGGTCAAGGCCCACTGCGTCGGTGAAGCCCTCAAGGACATCCGTCAGGGCCTCAAAGGTGTAGGTGAAGCTGTCCCGGCCCGGCATGTCGGACTGCCCGAAGCCGAGCAGGTCAGGCGCGACGACGTGGAAGCGGTCGGCGAGCTGCGGGATCAGGTTCCGGAACATGTGGCCGGCGCTTGGGTAGCCGTGCAGCAGCAGCAGCTTCGGCGCGCCGGGAGGGCCTGACTCGCGGTAGAAGACCTTCAGGCCGTTGACGTCGGTGCTGCCGTAGGTGGTCGGGATCATCGTGCTGTTCTCCTAGGCTCTGCCCACGCGCTACGTGGTCGCCGCCACGTCATGCGCGGCGGCGAGGATGATGTCCACGACGTCCGCGGGGGACGTGACCAGCGGCGCATGGTCAACCGGGAGCGTCCGCGCATGGGCGCCCATGCGCTCGGCCGTGAAGTGCTGCGTTTCCGGGTTGATCATGCGGTCGTCCTCCGCGATCAGGACCCAGCTCGGTCTGTCCTGCCACAGGGGCCGCGCGACCGGAACGCCGATGCAGGCCACGTTGATAGGGCGCTGCACCGCGGCGAGGATTGCCTGCTCGTCCTGAGATGCGTTCGGCGCGAACGCGTCAGCGAAAGCTCTTTCGGGCAGCCACACCAGCCCGTGCGGGTCGGGCTTGAGTTCCGGCGCCTTCGGGTGCGGCTTGCCGCGGTAGAAGACGTCGCCAACGGTCTCTCCTTCGTCGGGCGCAAGCCCCGCGATGTAGACCAGAGAGGCCACCTTCGGGTCGCGTGTGGCTCCGATGACGGCGCCGGCGTACGCGTGCCCGGCCAGCACGACGCGGCCATCGAGGCGTTCGAGAACCCTGTCCACCGCCGCGACGTCATCGGCCAGCGACGTTAGCGGCAGGGGTGCTGCGACGACGTTCATGCCGTCGGTCTTCAGCGGGCCGATCACCTTGCTCCAGCTCGACCCGTCGGCCCAGGCGCCGGGCACGAGTACGACGTTGGCGTGGTTGGCAGGCATGCGTCATCCCTCTGACAAGCGCCGGTCGCTGAAAACCCGGTCAGAGCCCGGGCGGAGCGCCCCCAGGCTGAGCGGAGTCTGGTTCGCGTGGACGACGATGGTCGACCGCTCGGGCATGGCGGGCCTTTCCTTCATCAGCGGACACAACCGACGGCCGGTCGCCGAAGGCCTCGAGGCGGCCGCTCCACCGCAGACACTTCAAAATCTCCGGCGGCAGCACGAACCAGGCCGAGAGGGCCTTGCTGTGATCAGCGGTCATGGCTGGAGTGGCTGGGGAGTGATCCGGTCATGCGACCCGTCCTTCCCCAGCCGGCCGCGGACGTACCCCGCGAGCGGTGTGCAGATATTTCGTGGTTGAAATGCACCCCATGCCGTCGGTATTCGCTCGCCGGGGTGGGTAGTTAGCAGGAGCCGGCGCCACACTCAGGGACGAAAAGATAAAGAGGCGGGCAAAGAAGTGCCAAAAACAGTAATCCAGCACGTCCTCGGGCGGCTCAAGGACATAGGGATAGATGACATCTTCGGCGTTCCGGGCGATTTCGCGTTTACCATTCAGGACGCCATCGTCCATGACCCGCTCATCAACTGGATCGGGTGCTGCAACGAGCTGAATGCGGCCTACGCCGCCGACGGGTACGCGCGCATTCGCGGCGTCGGCGCTCTCAGCACCACGTACGGCGTCGGGGAGCTCGGCGCGATCAGCGCGGTCGGCGGAGCGTACGCGGAGAACCTGCCCGTCTTCCACCTGACCAGCATGCCCACGACGAACGCGCAGCACATGCGCCAGCTCGTCCACCACACCCTGGGGAACGGTGAGTTCGACTTCTTCGCGAAGATGACGGGCCCCGTGGTGTGCGCCCGCGCGATCATCACGCCGCAGAACGCCGTGTACGAGACCGAGCGGCTGATCGCCGAGGCGTTCTACCATCGGCGGCCGGTCTACATGGCGATCCCGAGCGACGTCGCGGACCAGCAGGTCCTCGGTTCCGCGCAGCCCCTCGACCCGCCGCGCAGCAACCGGGACAACGTCAAGGCCGTCACCGAGGCGATCCTGGCCGCCCTGGACAGCGCCGACGCCGCCTGCATCCTGCCCGGGATGCTGGCCAGGCGCATCGGGCTGCAGGCACAGCTGCAGGCCTTCGTCGACGCCAGCGGAATCCCGTTCGCCACGATGTTCGGCGACAAGTCGGTCCTGGACGAGCAGCAGCCGTCCTTCATCGGGATGTACGACGGCAGGCTGATGAACCCCGACGTGCGCGCGTACGTCGAGTCCTGCGACCAGGTCGTGACCATCGGGACGCTCATGACCGACTTCAACACCGGCGCGTTCACCGCGCGCCTGGACCCGGCGAAGACGATCGCCATCAAGCATCACTACACCCGCGTCGACCAGCACGAGTTCCACGACGTCGAGATGGGCGACGTGCTCAGCTCGCTCGCCAGCCAGGTCAAGCACCGCAACCGGGAAACCTCGCTGCAGCCGGCCTCGCTCGGGCCGGTGGCCGGCAACAGCGGCGACGCCATCACCGCCGACGCGCTGTACCCGCGGTGGGCCGATTTCCTGCAGCCGAACGACATCGTCATAGCGGAGAGCGGGACGTGCTCGACGGGCCTGGCCTTCGCGCCGATGCCGAAGGGCGCGACCTTCCACAACCAGACCCTCTGGGGCGCGATCGGCTGGGCCACGCCGGCCGCGTTCGGCGCCGCCGTCGCCGCCCCTGACCGCCGCGTCGTCCTGTTCACCGGAGAGGGATCCCACCAGCTCACCGCCCAGGAGATCAGCCAGATGGGCCGCCGCGGGCTGAAACCCACGATCTTCGTACTCAACAACTCCGGCTACCTGATCGAGCGGCTCCTGTGCCGGGATCCCAACATCGCCTACAACGACCTGGCGGCGTGGCGCTACTCCGAACTGCCGCACGCCCTCGGCTGCGACGGCTGGTTTACCACCCGCGTCACGACCCTGGGCGAGCTGGACCTGGCGATGAAGCAGGCAGACCAGAACGGCTCCGCGTCCTACATCGAGGTCGTCACCGACAAGTACGCGGCGCCGCCGCTCGCGCAGAAGATGCACGAGAACGTCGGCACGCTCTACGCACGCTGACGGCCACGGGGGGGTAGCGATGACGGCAACGGTGAACGGGAAGGCGGACGCGCCGGCGCGGAGCGCGCAGCGGGTCGTCGAGGGGGTCGAGGCGCAGGGCGTGCGCCACATCTTCGGCATATCCGGCGGGAAGATCGATGAGGTCTACGACGTCCTGCACGACCAGGGACCCCAGCTGATCGTCTGCAGGCACGAGCAGAATGCCGCGTTCATGGCGGCGGCCATCGGCCGGCTTACCGGCACGCCCGGCGTGGTGCTCGTCACCTCCGGCCCCGGCACCACGAACCTGGTGACGGGCCTGGTGACCGCGAACACCGAGGGAGACCCGGTGGTGGCGCTCTGCGGTGCGGTGCCGCTGACCGACCGGCTCAAGCACACCCACCAGTCGATGAACGCCGCGGCGCTGCTGTCGGCGGTGACCAAGTACACCGCCGAGATCACCGATCCGGAGACCGTGCCCGAAGCGGTAGAAAATGCCTTCCGGGCCGCCTCCACGCACCCTCAGGGAGCAGCGGCACTGGTCCTGGCCAACGACGTCATGGCGGCGCAGACCGTCGCGAGCATCACCCGGGCGATCCACGTGCCGAAGCTCGGCCCGGCACCGCAGGCCGACATCGAGCGCGCCGCGGCCCTGATCCGGTCGGCCAGCCGGCCCGTCCTGCTGGTGGGCGTGCGCGGCGCCGATCACGACGCATGCGCTGCCGTCCGGAACCTGCTGAAGGTAACCGATCTGCCGATCGTGGAAACCTTCCAGGCCGCGGGCGTCGTCTCGCGGGAGCTGGACTCGCACTACGCCGGCCGGGTCGGGCTGTGGAAGAACCAGCCCGGCGACGTGGTCGTGGACCGCGCAGACGCGCTGGTAACCATCGGCTACGACCCGGTCGAATACGACCCCCGGCTCTGGAACGCCGACGTCGCGCGCGCGATCGTGCACATCGACACCGTGCCCGCGCTCATCGACAACCACTACCGGCCTGCCCTGGAACTTCGTGGCAACGTGGCCGCGACCGTCCAGGCCCTGGCCGCATCTCTCCGGGGCCTGACCTTGTCCGGCGAGTTCGCCGAGATCGTCACCACCCAGCGCCGGATGCTGAAAGAGATCGATGACGTGGCTGCCCGCGGCGCTCACGGCCCTGCCGGGATGAACCCCGCCAGCCTTGTGCTGCAGCTGCGCGCCGCCCTCGACGACGACGCCACGGTGGCCGTGGACATGGGCTCGAACTACATCTACATGGCCCGGCACTTCCGCGTTCACGAGCCGCGGCATCTGCTGTTCAGCAATGGGCAGCAGACCCTCGGCGTCGGGGTTCCGTGGGCCATGGCCGCGGCCCTGGTCCGTCCCGGCAAGCAGATCGTGTCGGTGTCCGGCGACGGCGGCTTCCTGTTCTCCGCGATGGAGCTCGAGACCGCCCACCGGCTGGGGCTGCGCTTCACCCACATCATCATGCGCGACAACACCTACGACATGGTCGGATTCGAGCAGCTGCTCAAGTTCGGCCGCAAGTCCGGCGTCCAGCTCGGCGACTACGACGTCCCCCACTACGCCGCGGCCTTCGGCGCCCGCGGTTACCGGGTGAACAACCCGGACGATTTCGTTCCCACGCTGAAGAAGGCGCTCAACGAGGACGGCGTCTCGATCCTCGACGTGCCCGTCGACTACAGCCACAACGTCGACATCGGCGCCGAGCTGCACGAGGACCAGTTCGCATAGCCGGCTCCCGGCCAGCCCCGCGGCAGAAAGGAGGCCACCACGGCAGGCAACGGCGCGCTCGGCGCATTCCGGACCCTCGCGAAGACCCTGCTGACCCATCAGCACAGCGCGCAGCACAGCCAGACGGCGGCCGCCGAGGTTTACCAGACCTCCACCATGGCAGCCCTGCTCGACGGGATCTACGACGGAGACGTGACCATCGCCGAGCTGCTCACCCACGGCGACTTCGGCCTGGGCACGTTCAACCATCTCGACGGCGAGATGGTCGTGCTCGATGACACCTGCCACCACCTGCGCTCGGACGGCAGCGCCAGCGTCGCCGCGCCCGGCGACCGGACACCCTTTGCCGTCGTCACCTGGTTCAAGCCCGAGACCATGATCCCCGTGCCGGGCCCGGCCAGCCGAAACGAGGTCATCAGGCTGATCGACCAGGCCATCAAGACCGCCAACCTGATCCAGGCGATCCGGATCGACGGGACGTTCAGCAGCGTCAGGACGCGGACCGTGACCGAGCAGACGCCGCCGTACCCGCCGATGACGCAGGCCACCGCCGGCGAGCCCGTCACCGAGTTCCATGATCTCGCCGGCACGCTTGCGGGCTTTCGCACACCCGACTACGAGCAGGGCGTCTCGGTCGCCGGGTACCACCTGCACTTCATCAACCAGCCCCGCACCCACGGCGGGCACTCACTCGACTTCGCGCTGGACCACGGCCAGATCGCGATCAGCACCTCCTCGGATCTGCACCTCAGCCTCCCCCGCACCGAGGCGTTCCGGAAAGCGAACATGTCGATGGCCAACGTGGCCGAGCAGATCCAGCAGACCGAGGGCCCATGACCGCCAGGCCATCAGGAGGGCTGATGACCGCCAGGCCATCAGGAGGGCCGATGACCGCCAGGCCATCAGGAGGGCCGATGACCGCCAGGCCATCAGGAGGGCCGATGACCGCCAGGCCATCAGGAGGGCCGATGACCGCCGGCCATTAGGTACGCGTGGCCACCGCCGGCCAGCGGGGAACACTCAGAGCTTCCGGGGTGCGGCGGCTCAGGAGGTGGCGCAGGTGCACGAACTGATCGGCGGGGCAGGCGGTCTGGGCTGGGTCGCGGTCAAGGCCGTGCTGCTGTTCGCGGTGACCGTCATCGGCCTGCGCCTGGGCGAGCGGCGCACGCTCGCCCAGCTCAGCGCGTTCGACTTCACGGTCGCCGTGGCCATCGGCTCGATCATCGGCCGGACCGCCACCGCGGCGTCGACGTCGTTTGCCACCGGCGCCGTCGCGCTGGTGGCGCTTCTCGTGGTGCACCGCTTCGTCGCGCTTGCCCGGCGGCACAGCCGGGTGCTCGTCCGCGCCATCGACCACCCGCCCCGCGTCCTCGTCGCCCACGGCCGGATCCAGCAGCGGGAGCTGGACTGGGCCGGGCTCACGCTTCCGGACGTCTACATGCTGCTGCGCGAGCATGACGTCGGCGACCTCAGCCAGGTCGGGTACCTGCTCTACGAACCCCGCGGGCGGACAACCCTGATCCGCGCCGGCGAAGAGCCCGGCCCGGTGATGCGGCAAGGGCTTGCCGCCGCCGGATGCGTCGACGAGGCCGGGCCAGGTCTCTGAGGGGATGGTTCACCGCCGGGAGCGCAGCGCGACGCAGCCCGGGCCCGCCCTGCCGCGGATGCGGCGCAGCCGCCGCGGGCGCGGGTCGACCACGAACCGCTCGGTCGCGGCCAGCAGCAGCGGGAGGTCGGTGAGGCTGTCGGTGTAGGCGCAGGCCACCGGGATGGCGATCCCCGCGGCGGCCAGGCGGCGCACCTTCTCCACGCCGAACGAGAACGCCCGCGCGGAGGTGGGCAGCGCGTCCCACATCGCGCAGTCCCGGGACGGGCGCACGCACCTGCGCCCCTGCTGCAGCCGCGCCGCCATGACCTCCACCGTGTCGAGCCCGAGTGCACGGCAGATCGCGCGGGCCAGCCAGTCCGCGCAGCCGGTCGCGATCACCACGCGGTCGCCGGCCGCGAGGTGAGCGTGCAGCCGGTCGAGGACGACCGGTATCCGGTTGGCCTCGGCGGCGTGCGCGACCGCGAACCGCTCCAGCCTGGCCTGGAACCGCTCCGGCGGCAGGCCGAACGTCGCGATCCACAGCAGCACCGTGATCGCGTAACGCCGCGCGAAGGGCAGGAAGAAGAACGGCACGAGAACCGGGCCGGTCACCAGCGCCGCGGTGAACCTCAGCGGGCTGCCGAGGATGAGGCCGCGGATGAACTCGGCGGTGGTGTCCCCGCGCAGCAGCGTCCCGTCCAGGTCGAACACGGCGACCCGACGGTCCGGGGCTGCCGCGTCAGCGCCGGTGGCCATGCCTCTCCCCCACGTCTCCCTCCGGTCTCCGGACGGCCCGCGTCGCCCGCCCGGGCCACGCCCGGGCCACGCCCGGGCCACCGGCCACACCCGGGCCACGCCCGGGCCACACCCGGCCCGCCGGCCACACCCGGGCCACACCCGGCCCGCCATTCCATGATCATGGCCGACTCGTAACGCGTGCGGTCGCTAGCTACCATGATCACGGAACAGGGCGGGCGAGGCTGCCAGAGCGGGCGCCTTGCCACGGTCCGCCGGTGGCGTAACGTTCAAGATAATTGGCCAAAGCGCGGCATGGCCGGGTATGGCCATGACCTCTGCCGTTGGTTAGCTTCTGTCTTCATGACCTGGCAACCCGAACTGGATGAGCTGCGCCGGCGGCGGGAACTCGCCGAGCGGATGGGCGGGCCTGACAAGATCCGCCGCCAGCACGAGGCCGGAAGGCTCACCGTGCGCGAGCGGCTGGCGGCGCTGCTCGACGAGGGCTCGTTCCACGAGATCGGGGCGCTCGCCGGGGCGGCGGCGTACGACGGCGACGGCGGGCTGGCCGGGTTCACGCCCGCGAACTTCGTCACCGGCACCGGCCGGATCGGCGGGCGCAAGGTGGTGGTCGGCGGGGACGACTTCACGGTGCGCGGCGGGGCCGGGGACGCCGCGATCGCGGGCAAGCAGGTCTACGCCGAGCGCCTCGCCAGTCAGCTCCGGCTGCCCCTGGTGCGGCTGGTCGAAGGCACCGGCGGGGGCGGCAGCGTGAAGATGCTCGAGCAGCTCGGCGCGACCTACGTGCCCGCCAACCCCGGCTGGGACCTTGTCGTCGACAACCTGTCGACCGTTCCGGTTGTCGCCGCTGGCCTGGGCCCGGTGGCCGGCCTTGGCGCCGCCCGGCTGTGCGCGGCGCACCTGTCGGTCCTCGTCGAGGGCACCGCGCAGCTGTTCGTCGCCGGGCCGCCCGTGGTGCGCAGCGGCACCGGCGAGGACGTGGGCAAGGAGCAGCTCGGCGGGGCACGGGTGCACGGCCGCAACGCCGCCGTCGACCTGGTCGCCGCCTCCGAGCCGGAGGCGTTCGACCTGATCAGGCGCTTCCTTTCGTATCTGCCGCAGAGCGCCTACCAGCTTCCGCCGGTGACCGCGTGCGAGGACCCGGCCAGCCGGCGGGACGATCCGCTGCTGTCCGCGGTGCCGCGGGACCGGCGCAAGCCGTACCGGATCCGGGAGATCCTGCTCGCGGTGTTCGACGCGGGCTCGGTCATGGAGGTGCAGGGTTACGGCGGCTCGCTGGTCACGGCGCTGGCGCGGCTGGACGGCCACCCGGTGGGCGTGGTGGCCGGTGACCCGTTCGTGGCCGGGGGCTGCCTGACCGTCGAGGGCGCGGAGGCGGTGACGCGGCTGACAGACCTGTGTTCCACGTTCCACGTGCCGATCGTCACGTTCACCGATCAGCCGGGCCTGCTCATCGGGACCCGCGCCGAGCAGCGCGCCACGATCAGGCACGGCGTCCGCGCGATCAGCGCGGTCTACCAGGCGAGCGTGCCCGCCGCCGAGGTCATCGTGCGCCGCGTGTTCGGCGTGGGCGGGGCCGGCCTGGTCAACCGGCACCGGCTGGTCCGCCGGTGGGCCTGGCCGTCGGCCGACTGGGGCTCGCTGCCCGTGGAAGGCGGGATCGAGGCCGCGTACCGCGCCGAGCTGGAGCGCGCCGACGACCCGGACGCGCTGCTGGCCGAGATCCGCGCAAGGCTGGACGCCGTGCGGAGTCCGCTGCGGACGGCCGAACGGTTCGGCGTGGAGGAGATCATCGACCCGCGGGAGACCAGGCCGCTGCTGTGCGACTGGGTGCGCGACGCCTACGCGACGCTGCCGGCCAGCCCCGGCAGGCCGGCGTTCGGCACCCGTCCCTGACCCGCGGCCCCGCGGCGCTGCGACGGGCGCAGCGGCCCCGCCGGCCCGCGGTCCCCGCCGGCCCGCGGGTCCCGCCGGGCCGCGGCCCCGCCGGCCCGCGGTCCCGCGGGGTCAGGTCAGCCGGCGCTCGGCCGCCCAGCGGGTCAGCTGGTGCCTGGTCGAGAGCTGCAGCTTGCGCAGCACCGACGACACGTGCGTCTCGACCGTGCGGACGGAGATCGTGAGCTCCCGCGCGATCTCCTTGTAGGTGTAACCGCGCGCGATCAGGCGGAGCACCTCCCGCTCGCGCGTGGTGAGCTGGTCCAGCTCCGGGTCGAACAGCGGCCGGTCCTGGCTGGTCTCCGGCATCCCGGCGAACGCGTCCAGGACGAAACCCGCCAGCCGCGGCGAGAACACCGCGTCCCCGGCCGCCACCCGCCGCACCGCGTCCACCAGGTCGGCGCCGGAGATCGTCTTCGTCACGTAGCCGCGCGCGCCCGCGCGGACCACCGCGATGACGTCCTCGGGAGCGTCCGAGGCCGAGAGGGCGAGGAAGCGCACCTCGGGCAGGGCGGCGCGCAGCGAGCTGACCACGAGCTGGCCTCCGCCGCTCGGCAGGTGCACGTCAAGCAGCACGACGTCAGGCACGCGCTCGGCGATCACGGAGATCGCGGACTGCACGTCGTCCGCCTCACCGACCACGTCGACCTCGCCGCCGAGCTCGGACCGCACGCCGGACCGGAACAGCCCGTGGTCGTCCACGATGACGACGCGGGGGCGGCCGCCCCCGGCCGGTGGGCTCGGCGGGGCAGTCACGTCCGGCTCGGCGGGGCAGTCACGTCCGGCTCGGCTGCCGTTCGCCGGCCGCGCGGGGCATGGTCAGGGACACCTCGGTGCCCTCGCCGAGAGCCGTTCGGACGGTCGCGCAGCCGCCGCGGCGCGCCATCCGGGCGTGAATGGACTCGGCGAGGCCCTTGCGGTCACCGGGCACCGCGTCGGGGTCGAAACCGCGCCCCCGGTCGCGCACGAAGAGCGACACCGACGTCGGCTCCACCTCGGCGAACAGGGAGACGACGTCGGCGCCGGACCACTTCACCGCGTTGACCGTGGCCTCGCGCGCGGCGGCGAGCAGCGCGGCCAGGTCGTCGTCGAGCGGGCAGTCCCCGACCGTGACGGCCTCCACGGTTACCCCGTGCTGCGCCTCCACCTCCTGCTGGATCCGCCGGACGCCGGCGGCGAGCGTCATGTCCTCGTCGTCCAGCGAGCCCGGCGCCCTGCCGTCGAACAGCCAGGAGCGCAGCTCCCGTTCCTGGGCCCGGGCCAGCTGGATCACCTGCTGCGGCTGGTCGGCGCGGCGCTGGATCAGCGCCAGGGTCTGCAGCACCGAGTCGTGCACCCGCGCGGCCATGTCCGCGCGCTCCTCCGCGCGGATCCTCGCCTGGCGCTCTTCGACCAGGTCCCTGGCGATGCCCAGCCACCAGGGGCCGAGGAGGATCGTGACCGCGGCGAGCACGATGACCGCGCCGACGATCGGCCGGAACATGTGCAGGCTTTCATGCCCGGTGGCCAGCAGGCTCGCACCGGTGACCAGCAGGATGAGCGAGAACGTCACGCGCAGCCAGGCCCGTGCCCGCGGCCTGCCTGTGGTCAGGCCCAGCAACGGCTCGGCGAGGTTCCGCATCGTGCCCTGTTCACTGGGCGGGGCATTCCGCCAGATCAGCACCAGGCCGGCGGTGCACAGGATCAGCGGCCATTCGACGCTGCTGAAGAAGCCAGCGCCCAGCAGCTTGGCGACGCCAGCCAAGACGAAGATCAGCGACGCGAGGCCGACGGCGAGGGCGACGCCCCGGCGGTCGGTCCTCGCCCGGCTCCCGATGCTGCCGTCGGCTCCCGCAGCCGGGATGAGCAGCCAGGCCGTCACGTAGGCCACGGCCCCGAAGCCGAACGTGACCAGGCTGGCCACCACGATCACCAGCCGCACGCGCGAGACCTCGAACCCGGTCCGGGCCGCCAGGCCCGCCGCCACGCCGCCGGCCAGACCGCGTTCTGGTCTGCGCCGGAGCGGCCCGGTGTCCCTCGGCTCGCGCGCCCACCGCCTTCTGGCCCCGTGCGCCCACGGCGGTGCGCCCCGGTGCCAGCGATGCCGGTGCTCATGCCAGGACCGCCCGTCCGCAGGCTGCTCCGGCGCCGTCCGCCCGGCCGCACCCGGAGCCGTCGCCCCGGCGGCACCCGGCGGCGGCCCCGCGGCACCCGGCGACGGCCCCGCGGCACCCAGCGACGGCCCCGCGGCACCCAGCGACGGCCCCGCGGCACCCGGCGACGCCCCGGCGGCACCCGGCGGCGGCGCGCCGTGCCCGGGTGCCGCAGCATCGCCCGGCCAGGAGGATTGGTCCTGACCGGGCGCGCGGCCTGCTGGTTTCTGCACGTGTCCATCATGGCGTGCGCCCCGCCCGTGAGGCTATCCGGGACAACCCGGGTCCTGCCCGGGTCCTGCCCGGGGATGATCCGGGTACAGCCGGGGTTCTTCCCGATACCCATCGCGCGCGGGGGGGACGAGGCTGGAGCCATGGAAACGACAGACACCACCGCCGAAACCACCAGCCATGTCGATAACAGCGAGCAGGCACGCACCGTCCGCGGTTCGCTGCCGCTGCGCCGCCCCCTCCACGACCGGATGCTCGCCGGCGTCGCCGCCGGCATCGCCGACTACCTGGGCGTGGACCCGACGATCGTCCGGATTGCCATCGTGGTGCTGACCTTCATCGGCGGCGCCGGCATTCCCCTCTACCTGGCGGGCTGGCTGCTGATCCCCGAAGAAGGCAGCGACCAGTCTCTGGCCAGTGAGCTGATCCAGTCCGTCTCCACCCGGTCGCGGTAGCGGTCGCGGTGGCCAAAGGGGGTAGTACCAACATGACAGCGCAGTCCAGCCCGAGCTGGTTGTACGCCGCAACCCGCCGCCGGACCAGCTACTCGGCCATGAGGATCTCGGACGCCGAGCGCGCCGAGGCTGCCGACCTGCTTTCCAAGCACTACGGTGACGGGCGGCTCGACGAGGCCGAGCTCCACGAACGCCTCGACCGGGTCATGCGCGCCAAGACGTACTCGGACCTGGGCGGCCTGTTCGACGACCTGCCGCGCACGGAGGCCGCGGCAGGCGAGACACCCAGGATGCCAGCGCCGAGGCGGCACGACCATCATCGGGCGGGCGGCCTGTTCCTGGTCGCCGCCTGCGTGGTCGCCGCGGCGATCGCGGCGGGCCACGTCCTCGCATGGTTCGGCGCGGTGTGGGTGTGGCTCGCGCTCATTGCCGTGACCCTGTTCGTGCTGGAGAGCCGCAAAAGGAGGCTATGACTCGTAGCGGCCGAGGATTCCGTGCGCGGCCGCCACGAGCAACTCCCTGACCGACTCCGGCGACAGAACCTCGACCTGGCCGCCGAACCCGGACAGGCGGTGGGCGGCCGCGCGTTCGTGCTCGAAGGAGAGCGTCACGACCTGCCAGCCCTGCTCGTCGGGCGCGTCCGCGGCGTCCAGGGCTGGCCGGGCATCGTCGCCGAAGATCTCGCCGAACACTGCGAGCGCGTGCGGCGATGCCCGCAGCCGTACCGGCAGCCGGGGACGGCTCCCGGTGAACTCCGCTGACCAGCGGTCCCAGAATCTGGCGAGGTCGAACTCCGCGGGGATGCTGAACGCCTGGTCCAGGATCCGGGCCGAGCCGATCCGCGCGGCGCGGAAGACGGTGATCCGCTCACCGCGGCCGGTGGCCACCAGGTACCAGTTCCCCGCCTTGTTCACCAGTCCAAGCGGCCCGACCACCCGGGCCGGCGGCAGCGCAGCGGCACGGGCGGCCGGAGCGGCAGCATCGGCATGCGGCCTGGCGCCAACGGCCGGCGACCGGGCAACGTCGGCCGGCGACCGGGCAACGTCGGCCGGCGACCGGGCAACGTCGGCCGGCGGTTCGGGGGCGGCGCCGCTGGGCGCCGGGGGTGGCAGGGTGTCGGGGCGCAGGTAACGGATGGCGAGGCAACGCCCGCGCCGGAGCGCCGCGGCCAGCGTCCGCAGGTGCGGCACCTCCTCCTGTCCGCGGAACCAGCGCGGCATGTCGATGTGGACCAGCGCCCTTGGGCCGCCGTCGCCGCGCCCGGACGTGACCCGGATCTGGCGGTGCGCCGCGGCAGCCGCACCGTCCAGGCCTAGCTCGCTGATCAGGCCGGGCACGCCCAGGATCAGCAGCGCCTCGGCTTCTTCCGCGCGCAGGCCGCGAAGCGGGAAGCGGTAGCCATCGAGCAGCGCGCAGCCGCCGCCTGGCCCTGACTCGGTCCGCACCGGCACGCCCGCGGCGCCGAGCGCCGCCAGGTCCCGGTAGACCGTACGGACGGACACCCCTAGTTCCCTGGCGAGCGTCACCGCAGTCATCTGCCCGCGAGCCTGCAGCAGCAGCACCAGCAATACCAGGCGATCGGCGCGCACCATGCCAGGTTAGGCGCGAATCGCTGACACGAGATGGCAGTGACCGCGGCGTACGGTCGGTGAGATCCGCCGACCAGGAAGGCGATGAGTACATGGGCGTGCACGAGTTCTACGTACAGCCCGCTGTCATGACATCGGCAGGCCAGTACGGTCCGCTGATCGCCGCGCTGCCGGGCGACGTCCCGGCTCTCGCGGCCGCTGTGCAAGGAGTGTTCATCCACGAGCACATCGCCCCCGTGTACGGGGTGACGCTGTCCGACGAGGAGCGAGCCAGCGTGCATGTCCGGCCGGCCGAGACGCTCCTTGAGCTCATCACTGCCAGGGACGACCGACCGCTGGACGAACCGCGGGCGCCGGAGGCGCGGTTGCCCGTGAACTGCCGCCACTTCACCGTGCTGATGACCGCCATGCTGCGGGCGCACGGCACGCCGGCCAGGGCGCGCTGCGGGTTCGGGGCGTATTTCACCAACGGTTTCTTCGAGGACCACTGGGTGTGCGAGTACTGGCACGCCGGCCAGCAGCGGTGGATCCTCGTTGACGCGCAGATTGACGAGACGCAGCGCAAGCTGTTTTCGATCGACTTCGAGGTCACCGACGTGCCGCGGGACCAGTTCCTGGTGGCCGGGGCGGCCTGGGCCAGCTGCCGGTCCGGCACCGCCGACCCGGACAGGTTCGGGCTCAGCCTGGTCGGCGAGTCCGGAGACTGGTGGATCGCTGCCAACCTCATGCGGGACGCTGCGGCACTCGGCAACCTCGAGCTGCTGCCGTGGGACAGCTGGGGCGCGATGCCCGCGCCGGATCGGCCGATCGGCGAGGCGGACCGTACCCTGTTCGACCGTCTGGCCGCGCTCACCCAGGAGCCCGACACCCGCCTCGCCGAGCTGCGGCGGCTCTGCCAGGAGGACGCAAGGCTGCGCGTTCCGGAAACCGTGCGCAACGCGGTCCGCGGCCGCGAGGAACATCCCTGAGGCGCGGACCGCAGCACTAGCGGCAGATCTGAAGCCGCTGGCCGTGCGCGCAGCACGGTCGTGGTGCCCACGCTGTGGCTGGAGCACTGGCGCAACACGGTCGTGGTGCCCACGCTGTGGCTGGGAGCAGCACCGCAACACGGTCGTGGTGCCCACGCTGTGGCTGGGAGCAGCGCCGCAACACGGTCGTGGTGCCCACGCTGTGGCTGGGAGCAGCGCCGCAACACGGTGGTGGTGCCCACGCTGTGGCTGGGAGCAGCGCCGCAACACGGTGGTGGTGCCCACGCTGTGGCTGGAGCACCAGCGCGGGGCCCACGACCGCCTTCGCTGAGGGCTCTCAGACCCGGCAACGTTACGCCTCCGGCCAGGGCAGCACGGTCAGGGCCGGCCACTGCCGCTGCCATCGCCTGGCCTTGGCCTCGTAGACCTCCCGCGATGCCAGGACCGGGTTGGGCCGCACCACCAGGTTGAACACGTCGGACAGGCCGTGCGGCGCATAGATCCGCCACCGCCCGCCCGGCCCGGTGCGCACGCCGAGGCAGGCGCAAGTGGCCTCGAACGTGTCGATCGCGGCCTCGGTGGAATCGTGCGGCGGGCATGGCGCGCCGAATTTCTGCTCGTACCACAGGTGGACCCGGGCCTGGTTCCGGATCTGCACCGGAGTGGCGATGCCGGTGAAGACCTTGTGCCCGTGCCGGATGACGGCGTCCTCGGCCTCCCATGACAGGTCCGTCGAATCGAAGTAGCCGAGGTCGTAATCCAGAATGCCGGCCTCGGGCGGCTGGCCGGTGACCACGTTCCAGACGGTCTGGTACAGGCATCCGGCGAACAGGTACCAGCCAGGCAGCTGCATGCCGGCGGCCAGGTCAAGCACGCGCAGCAGCGTGGGATTGGTGTTCAGCGCCGCGCGGAAATGCTCCAACTGTTCATCGATGGGCAGGCGGCCAATCAGCATGGGCGTTTGTCTAACCAGAATCTGCGGGGATCTGGCTCCGGCAGCGGCGTCGACGGACCCGCCGACCCTTCCGCCGCGGGTACAGGCCCTGGCCCATCCGCGGTGAGTGCGGGCGCCGGCCCTCCGGCCGTGGGTGCCGGCCGCGGACCTTCCGCCGCGGGTACAGGCCGTGGCCCATCCGCGGTGAGTGCGGGCGCCGGCCCTCCGGCCGTGGGTGCTGGTGGCGGCACCTTGAGCCCGCCGGGCGGCGGCGCCGCATGCCCGCCGCCCGCCATGCGCGGGGATCTGGGCGGGTCCAGCCCTGAGCTGAGGGCGGGCGTATGCAGCAGCGCCCCGGGCAGGTCCCGCACGGAGGTCAGCGCGGGGGTGAGCAGCAGCGCCCCGGACAGCGCGAGGGCGCCGAGCAGGAGCCAGAGTGCCGTCCGGATGCCGAGCCAGGTGCCAAGGCTGCCGCCCAGCAACGCGCCGACCGGGCTCGTCCCGAAGATCAGGAACCGCATGGTGGCGGTGACCCGGCCACACATCCCGGGCGGCGCGTAGGACTGGCGGAACGCGGCGATGATGATGTTGCCCACGGCCATGCCGGTGAACGCCAGCAAGGAACCCGCCACGTACCACGCCAGCCGCGGCCCGGGCCCGGTGAGCGGGATCAGCAGCCCGCACGGTATGCCGCACAAGGTGCTGAGCAGCAGGCCTCGCGCGGTGCCGAGCCGGGCGGTGATGCGGCCGGTGACCAGCGCACCGAGGATCCCGCCGAGTCCCGGAACCGCGCTGAGCAGCCCGACCGGGCCGGGCGTCAGCCCGATCACCCGTACCAGGAACACGACCAGCAGCGCCGTGTACCCGGTGAGCGCGAGGTTGGCCGCCGCCCAGAACGTGCTCAGCTGCCGCAGGTACGGGTCGCGCAGCACGAGCAGCAGCCCATCGGCGATTTCCCCACGCAGCCCGGCCCGGCGCACGGCCTCGGGCTCGGGCACGGCCTCGGCCTCGGGTTCGGGTTCGGCCCCGAGCGACGCAGTGGCGCCCACGGGCCCGGTGCCAGCCCCGCGTCCCGTGCCAGCCACCCGCCCGGTGTCGGCCGCGCGCCTGGTGCCAGCCGCGCGCCCCGTGCCGAGCAGGCAGGCTGCCGAGACGACGAAGCTCACGGCGTTGCAGAGCAGCGCCGTTACCGCTCCGAGCAGCTGGGCGACGAGGCCGGCCAGGCCCGGCCCGGCGAACGCCGCTGCCGACGCGCTGCCCTGCATCTTCGTGTTGCCCTCGATCAGCTCGCCGGGGGCGACCAGAGACGGCAGGTAGACCTGGTAACCGGTCATGAACAGAACGCTGGCAGCTCCCCCGAGCAGCTGGACGGCGATGAGCTGGCCAGTGGTCAGCACGCCGCCCCAGGCCGCCGCCGGCACGCTCGCGTACAGCACCGCCGACACGGCGTCGCACACGATCATCACCCGCCGGGCCGGCAGCCGGTCCACCAACGCACCGGCGGGCAGGCCGATGAGCAACCAGGGAAGCCAGGCGGCGGCGGTGAGCACGCCCACGGCGAAGGTGCTGGCATGCAGCACGATGACCGCGGCCAGCGGCACGCCGACCAAGGCCATGGCGTTGCCGAGCTGGCTGACCGTCTCGCCGATCCACAGCAGCCGGAAGCTGCGCTGCCAGAGCAGCCCGCCGAGCCTCCGGCCGCCGAGCCGACGGCCGCCAAGCCGGCGCTGGCTCCTGCGCCGGACCGGCCAACCCTCGGACAGCCGGTTCCCGCGCATCCCGCTAGCCTCCCCTGCCGGGCCGGCCGGCTGCAACCGCCCGCGCGCGAACCGCCCGCGCGCGAACCGCCCGCGCGCGAACCGCCCGCGCGAACCGCTTGCGCGCGAACCGCTTGGGCGAACCGCCGGCGCGAACGGCGCATTCCCCGGCGGAACCGGTCAGCTCTCCCGAACCACGTCGGCCGGGTCCTTGTCGCTGCGCATCCCCTTGAAGGCGGCGGCCCGCATCACGCCCGCGCTGGTCCACCCGCCGAACTGCACCTCGATCACCAGCCGGGGCTCGACCCAGACGGCGGCCCGTGCGTGCTCGGGTGGCACCGGCGCAGCGAACGGGGAGGTCCCGCGGCGCAGCGGGGCCAGATGCTCGCCGAGCATGACCAGCGTGTCCTGGCTGAACCCGGTGCCCACATGCCCGGCGTACTCGAGCCCCCCCGGGCCCTGCACACCGATCAGCAGCGAGCCGATCCGGCCGGCCCGGCCGCCCTCGCCAGGCTTCCAGCCGCCGACCACGGCCTCCTGGCGCGTAACGTTCTTGATCTTGCGCCAGGCCGGTGACCGCTTCCCTGGTTCGTAGCGGGAGGACAGCCGCTTGGCCACCACCCCTTCCAGGCCGTGCTGCTTGGACACGGCGACGATCTCGGCGCCGGTCACGTCGGTGAACGAGGGCGGCGTCTGGCAGTGCCGCCCCTGCAGGCCGAGGCCGTCCAGCAGCGCCCGGCGCTCGCTGTAGCGCGCGTCGAGCAGCGGCCGCCCGTCCAGGCACAGCAGGTCAAAGGCCAGGTACGTGACCGGGACCTGCGCGGCGAGCAGCCTGATCTGGGCGGGCGAGGAGATGTTGATCCGCTGCTGCAGCGCCTCGAAGCTGGGCCACGCCCCGCCGCCGAACGCGACGATCTCCCCGTCGAGAACGGCCCTGGCGGCCCCGGTGACCGTCGCCAGCTCCTGCAGCTCCGGGTAACTGTGTGTGATCTCGCGCCCGGTCCGCGACCACAGCTGCGCGGCCCCGTCCTCGACGAGCGCGATCGCGCGCACGCCGTCCCACTTCATCTCGTACGCCCAGCTGTGATCGTCGGGCGGCAGGCCGCCTGCGGTCGCCAGCATCGGCCGCACACGTCCCGGCTGTACCTGCCGTCCCGATTCGATCACTCAATATAACTACCCTGAACGTTACGCCCGGTTACAGCTGTGCGGTGACCGCCTTCACCTCGGTGTAGTTGTTCAGGACCTCGTGGCCCATCTCGCGGCCCCAGCCGGATTGCTTGTAGCCGCCGAACGGCAGCGAGGCGTCGAACACGTTGTAGCAGTTGATCCAGACCGTGCCGGCCCGGAGCTTCTTGGCCAGCGCGTGGGCCTTGGAGATGTCCTTGGTCCAGATGCCCGCGCCGAGGCCGTACTCGGTGTCGTTCGCCACCGCGGCGATCTCGTCCAGATCGCTGAACGGCGCGGCGACGACGACCGGGCCGAAGATCTCCTCGCGCACGACCTTCATGTCCGGGGTCGTGTTGGTGAGCACGGTCGGCTCGACGAAGTAGCCCTTGTCGCCAAACCGGCCGCCGCCGGTGACCGCGGTGGCGCCGTCCGCCCTGCCGGACTCGAGGAAGCCGGTGACCCGGCTCAGCTGCTCGGCGGAGACCAGCGGGCCCATCTGCGTGCTCGGGTCCATCCCGGAACCCAGCTTGATGGACTTGGCGATCTCGGACACGCCGTCGACCACCTCGTCGAACCGGCTCTGCTGCACGAACAGGCGCGAGCCAGCGACGCAGCACTGGCCGTGGTTGAAGAAGATCGCGTTGGCCGCGCCCTGGACGGCGGCGGGGTCGGCATCCTCGAACACGATGTTGGGGCTCTTCCCGCCGAGCTCCAGGGTCAGCTTCTTCAGGTTGCTGGCGCCGGCGGCCTCGACGATCAGCTTGCCCACCTCGGTGGAGCCGGTGAACGCGACCTTGTCCACGTCCATGTGGTTGGCCAGGGCCGCGCCAGCGGTCTCGCCGAAGCCCGGCACCACGTTGACCACGCCGTCCGGGACGCCGGCCTCCGCGATGAGCCCGGCCAGCCGCAGCGCGGTCAGCGGGGTCTGCTCGGCCGGCTTCAGCACCACGGTGCACCCGGCGGCCAGCGCCGGGCCGAGCTTCCACGCCGCCATCAGCAGCGGGAAGTTCCACGGGATGATCTGCCCCACCACGCCGATCGGCTCGCGCAGCGTGTACGAGTGGAAGTTGGCGCCCGGCATGTAGGGCACCGAGATGTTGATCGTGTTGCCTTCGATCTTGGTGGCCCACCCGGCCATGTAGTGGAACAGGTCGGCGGACAGCGGCACGTCCGCGGCCTGGGCGACCAGGAAGGGCTTGCCGTTGTCCAGCGACTCGAGCTGAGCGAGCTCGTCGACATGCTCGAGGATGAGGTCACCGATCTTCCAGACGATGCGCCCGCGCTCGGACGGGGTCATCCGGCTCCACGGGCCTTCATCGAACGCCTTGCGCGCCGCCCGGACTGCCCGGTTGACGTCCTCGGCGTCTCCCTCGGCGACCCGGGCGAGGGTCTCGCCGGTCGCCGGATCGGGAGTGTCGAACGTCTTGCCCGAGGCGGCGTCGGTCCATTGCCCGTTGATGAAGAGCTGCCGCGGAGTGGCGATGAAGTCTTCAACGTTACGGTCCAGGGTCACGGTCATGATGTGCTCATCTCCCTTGCTTGCGCGGCCTGGCGGCCACTCCCTTGCGGCCAGCCGGCGCGGATCGCGCACGGGCCGGCGCCCTCCGGGCGCCAGCCCGTGCGTGCTGGCCCGCTCGGTAGTCTCAATGAGACAACAAAGAACTGAGCCGAAACAAGAGGCGGAAGCTGGGGAAACGCTCTGGGCCCCGGCGCGGCTCCCGTGCGCCCGGCAACCGCCAGGGCGCCGGGCCACGGGGGCCGTGGGCACCACCACATCATCGCGCGGGGGCCGGCAGGCACACACCATCGCGCGGGGGCCCGCGGGCACACCATCGCGCGGGGGCCCGCGGGCACACCATCGCGCGGCGGGCCCGCGGGCACACCATCGCGCCGGGGCCCGCGGGCACACCATCGCGCGGGGGCCCGCGGGCACGCCATCGCGCGGGGGCCCGAGCACATCGGTGCGCGGGCCGTCGTGGCCTACCTGGCCGCAGGCTGAACGCACAGTGCGTCGAGGAACCGGATGGTCGCCGATGCCGTCTCATAGCGCCACAGCAGCAGCGTGCGGTCGAACCCGGTGGCCTCGTCGAGGCGGGCCCGCAGCGCATCGGCGATGGGCGCGAGCAGCTCGCGCTGCGCTCTGGCCAGCGGCTGCGGGTCGTGTCCGGCGCGATCCAGCAGGGCGAGCTTCGCCAGGAGTTCCGAGCGAACATCCCTGGTGTGGGCGACCGGCGTGGCCAGCCAGGCGGCGGCCGCCTCGCGGCCGGGCCCGGTGGCGGCGATCAGCGACCGGACCGGGCCCTGGCTCGATGGCTGCTGCTCCGCGGTGCGCACCAGCCCGAGTTCTTCGAGCCGCTGCAGCGCGCGGTAGACGACCGGCTTGGGCACCCGCCAGACCTCGCCCATGGCACCGTCGGCCGTGAGCAGCCTGGCGATCGCGAACCCGTGCCGGGGCTGCTCGCAGACCAGGCAGAGCACCAGCCACTCTGAGAGCGACAGCGAGCGTTCCCCCGGCGAGGTCATGCTCAAAGGCTAACCGGCCGCCAGCGGCGAGCACCCGGAACCACGCGACGGGCCCGGGCCCTGCCACTCCCGCCGCAGGCACGCGGAGCCGCCCGACGGGCCGGGGCCCAGCCACTCCCGCCGCAGGCACACGGAGCCGCCCGACGGGCCGGGGCCCAGCCACTCCCGCCGCAGGCACACGGAGCCGCGCGACGGGCCGGGGCCCTGCCACTCCCGCCGCAGGCACGCGGAGCCGCGCGACGGGCCCGGCCCACCACTGCTGCCGCACGACCGGAGCCACGTAAGGGACCGGGCCCCACCGCTCGCACCGCACGCACCAGGAGACACGTGACGGCTCCGGGTCCTCCTAGTAGTCTCAGTGTTACTAGCTCAGCATCGTCCACCCCACCCACACGGCCGCCCAGCGGGGGTGATGGCGCCCGCGCCGGCGCTGCAGAACAGCGCGGGACCACGACGCCACTGGAACCGGCGGATTTGCGAGGTACAGGGTCGTGTCGGCCGAGACCAGCCCGGCGAGCCCGGCAGCCGCCAGGCCAGGGCTTCGCGGCCGTGCGGTCCGCCCGGTTGTCGGCGTGCTGGCCGACGGCACACCCTGCTACGCGCCAGTCGGCGAGGTCGTGATCGTCGGGGCGCTGGTGACGTGTCATCTCTGCGGGCGGTCCCTGCGGTCGGTCACCGCGCACCTGAAGGCGCACGGCTGGACCAAGGAGGCCTACTGCGAGGCGTTCGGCCTGGAGCGCGGCCAGTCCCTGGAAGGGCCGGAGACCCGCAAGCGGCGGGCCGCAGCATTCACTGCGCGCCTGGTGTTCGACCAGTCCGTCCGCCAGGGAAGCGCCGCCGGACGGGACCGTGCCAGGGCTGGCGACCTGGCACGGGACGCAGCCGCCGCGGCGCGCGGGCGGCCCATCCCCGAACAGCGCCGGAGGAAGGCGCTGCAAGCGCTGGCCGCCGTCTCGCCCGGGGTGACCGCCCGGGCCAACGCGGAACGGGCCAGGCAGCGCGTCGCCGGGGTGGCTGCCGCCGCGGCCCGCAGCGCCGGCTACCCGGACATCGGTGCCCTGGTGCTGGCGCGCGCCGCCGACGGCGCGAGCCTGGCTGCGGTCGGCCGGGAAGTGGGGCTGCCCAAAGACTGGCTGTCGCGGCACCTCGCGGACGTGGATCCGGCCGCGGCGGCCACCCTGCGCCCGATGCGGCACCGCAGGTGGGACGTGGCGTGGCGGCCGGCCCTGGACCGGCTCGGTTACAGCGACGTGCCCGGCTACCTCCGCGAGCGGCACGTCGCCCAGCACTGGACCGCGAGCGCGATCGCCGCGGAGGTGGGCCTGTCGCACCATGCCGTCGCTTCCGCGCTGCGCCGCCACGGGCTGGACCGGACCGCACACGCCACCAAGCGCCACGCCTCACGCGAGCGGGCCGCCGACGTCGCCGCGCGCGCAGGCTTCGGCAGCATCGCCGACTACATGGCGCAGCGACGCGCCGCGGGCTGGACCTGGCGGGCGATTGCCGCCGAATCGGGCCAGCCCCCATCGTAAATCCGGCGCCAGGCGGACGCCTGCGGCCTCATCAACCCGGCGTCAGGCAAGCCCTGTCAACCCGGCGTCAGGCACGCCCTGTTAACCCGCCGTCAGGCACGCCCTGTTAACCCGCCGTCAGGCAGGCCCTGTTAACCCGCCGTCAGGCAGGCCCTGTTAACCCGCCGTCAGGCAGGCCCTGTTAACCCGCCGTCAGGCAGGCCCTGAGCCGCCGGGGGCGCTCAGCCACCGCCACCTCGTGCCTCACCAGCCACTCGAGCCGCAGTGGCGCCGTCTGCAAAAAGATCTTGGGCTCAAGCACGCGGATCCGGCGGGTTCTGCTCCACCGTGGCGAAGCGGGTGTTTACGGCGCGCCGGTAAAGCAGCTGCGGCCTACCCCTAAACGGGCGCAGCGGGAACTGCGGCGACGACCGGCCCAGCAGCGGGCTGGCTCGGGCCCAAGGCGGACGCGGCGGGCGCGGGACGGGCGAACGGACAGGTCGGCGCCCACCGCCTCCGGCTGCTGCTAACGATCTGTTGCTAACGATCTGTAACGGCGGAGGTTACGGGCTCAGCTGACGCATTGGCAGGCTGGCAGCGATCCTGGCTGGATTATGGCCGCTGAGTGCGTGTCCGGAACCCGGTTTCCGGACGGTCCCGAAGCAGGGTCGCCATGATCTGGGTACCTGGCCAGCTCATAACGCTGGTAAAGCACCCAGATCATGAAACCGGCCGCCCGGGCCTGCCGGGCGGCGGGCCTGCCGTGAGCCGACACGGCAGGCGCGACGCACACCCGGCACCGGAGGCTTAACCCCCGCAGTTAAGGACCTGTAGCCGCCACCGATTGAGGCAGACGCGCACCGAGGGGAGCCGGCCAGCCCGGCCCTGGGGAAATGCTTATAATCCATTTGCCAACTCTTTACCATTCGAGTTCTTCGCCATTACATAGTTCGTAGTTGGCCAGCCCTTAAATAAGTCCATGCAACTTTCTGACGCGTGGGCTTCCCGGCGGCTGCCCGTGGCGAATGCAGCCGAGACCGCCCGCCCCAGCGCAGGCAGGGCAGAATCTGGGCCTGCGCGATGACGACCCGGGATGTGGTGCTGGATCACGCGCAAGGCTTCCTGGCCAGGGGGCAAGCGCGGCTGCGGCGGAGCGACTTTGTCCGCCACCCGGTGACCGTGCACGTGGCGCTGCTGATCGTGTACCTGGCCGCCGGGATCGCCGTGACCTGGACCCGCGCCCTTTTCCTTGTGCAGCATGTGCTGCCCGGAGACGCCCGGGATCCTGGGCTCTTCGTTTGGGACTTCTGGTGGATGGCGCGTTCGGTGGTCCACCTCAGCAATCCTTGGTACACCTCCTACCTCGCCGCGCCCGTGGGCGCGCCGCTGGCGTTCCACACGCTGCTGCCGCTGCCCGGGGTGCTGATGACGCCGGTCACGCTCCTGTACGGTCCGAGCTTCAGTTACAACCTGCTCTGCGCTATGGCGCCCGGCCTGATGTGCTACGCCATGTACCGGGTGGCGAGATTGTGGCTGCCCTCGCAGACCGGCGCGATCGCGGCCGGGGCGTTCTTCGGCCTGTCCACGATGATGACGTGGAACGCCTGGTACGAAATACAGGCCGCGCTGGGCGCGATCTTCCTGCCGCTGGCGCTTGAGGCCTCGGTACGGCTGCGGCGGCGGCCGGGCTGGCGGCAGGCGATCATCCTGGGGGTGGTGCTGGGCGCGGCCGTGCTGACCGACCAGGAATCGGCGATCCTGGCCGGCGTCCTTGCCGTGCTGGCCCTGCTGCCCTGGCTGCTCGGCCGCGAGGCGGGCAGCGGGCAATCGGCCCTGGCGAGGCTGCGCTGGCCGGCCGTTGCCCTGGCGGTGACGGCCGTGGTCGCGAGCCCGCAGCTGGTCGCGATGGTCCAGCAGGCCCACGACGCGTCGGTGTCACAGAGCGCCCTGGCATCGGACTACGTGAACTCCAGTGCCAAACTGCAGCAGATATTCGCGCCATCACCGCGGGTTGGCTTCTTCGGGCTGCATTTGCTGGCCGAGGACTACCTTCGTTCCGGCAACAGCCTCACGTTCACGGCCTACGGTGTCGTGCTGACCCTGCTGGCGCTGTTCGGCATCCGCGTCTGGTGGTGGCGGCACGGTACCAGGCCGCTCGCCCTGCTCTGGCTCGGCGCCACGATCACCGCCCTGGGCACCGGGATCGTGATCGGCGCGCACCGTTACGTGCCGCTCGGCCAGGAATGGCATGGCATCGACGTGTCGGTGATCATGCCCTACACCTGGATGGTGCGGCTTCCCGTCCTGTCCTCGTTCCGGGAGGCCAACCGGATCACGGAACTCGGGCTGGTGCCCGCCGCGCTGCTCGCCGGCGCGGCCGTGAACTGGCTGCGCTATCACGCCAGGACGGTCCTGGTCGTCGTGCTCGCGCTGGCCGTCCTCGAAGCCGGCAGCGAGGGCACCGACCCCGGCCCCACTCCTGAGGTCAGGATGCCCACGGCGATGCCAGCGCTGGACGGCCCGATCGCCGCGGACCACTCTGGCTCGATCGTCGTGGACATCCCGTACGGGGTGCGCAGCGCCGTGCCGCTGCCCAACGAGGGCGGGGGCTTCAACCCCGAGGCCGAGGTGCAGGCGACCGCGGACGGCCATCCCCGCGCGATCGCGTACATATCGCGGCTGCCCGAGTCCGAACTGGACGCGGTCAGGCGGCACCCGTTCTACGCGGACCTGTTCCAGGCCCAGCAAAATCCCTCAGTCCTGTACCGCGAGCTGTTCACGGCGGGCAGCGCCGGCGCGGCGCGGCTCGCCGCCGCACGGCTGGACGCGCACCGGATGGACGTCGGCTGGGCGATCGCCTGGTCGTCCACCCCGGTGATCCGGCACTACCTCACGGCGGTGGGCTTCCGCCTCAGCTACCGGGCCGACGGCGCACTCGTATACCGCCTGGCACCCCAGCGGCCATGACGGCGCGGTGCCACGGGCCCGCCTACAGGCCGCCGCGGCCTCGTCCTCGGGTGACCCGGGCAGGCCATTGCGGCCTCGTCCTCGGGTGACCCGGGCAGGCCATTGCGGCCTCGTCGTCGGGTGACCCGTGCAGGCCACCGCGGCCTGATCGTCCGGTGAGCCGGGCAGGCCCCGGCGCGGCCCGGCCCTCACCCGCCGGTCAGATGTCGCGCAGGCGCGAGCGGACGGCGACGCCGCTCCGCCAGGCGACCACGGTGGCCAGCGCGGCAGCCAGGGCCGCGGTGAGCATGGCCGCCCGGTCGCCCCCGGCCGCCGCAGCCCCGCTGCCATGGCTGACCGCCTCGGCCACGGCGGGCAGCAGCGCGGCTCCGATCGCCGCCCCGACCTGGCGGCTGGTGTTTATCACCCCTCCGACCAGGCCCTGGTCGGCGTCGGCGACCCCGGTGCTGGCAGCGACCATGGTGCCGAACGCGGTCCCGGCGGTGCCGAAGCCGACCGGCATCACCGCCGCGAGCAACGGGCTGTACCCGCCGCTCGCCGGAAGCCGGGTGAGGATAAGGAACCCGAGCGTGGCGACCGCGCTGGTGAGGATCAGCACCCGGCGGATGCCGACGCGCCGGGCCATCCGGGCACCGAACGCGCCCGCGGCGAACCCGACGACGCCCTGCGGCGCGATGATCAGGCCGGTCGCCAACGGAGAGTAGTGCAGGACCTGCTGGAGGTAGAGGGAGAGCACGATCAGTTCCCCGGCGTTCCACAGGCCGAGCAGCAGGTTCATCGAGGCTGCCTTGCGCAGGCCCGGGAGCCGCAGCAGGTCACCGCGGACCAGCGGGTCGGGATGACGCCGCTCTACCACGATGAACGCCACGCCGGCCGCCACGGCCGCAATGAGCGCGATGAGCACGGCCGGGGACGCCAAGCCGAGGACGTAGGCCTGGGACACCGCGAAGACCAGGGCGGCGACCGCGCCGGTGATCAGCAGCGCGCCGCCGACGTCGAGCTTGTGCCTGGCCTCGCCGGCCTCGCGCGACTCGCCGAGCAGCCGCGGCGCGAGCAGCAGGGCCACGATCCCCACCGGCACGTTCACCAGGAACACGGCCCGCCAGGACGTGAACTGGACCAGGACGCCGCCGAGCACCTGGCCGGCCACAAAGCCGACCGACGCGGTCGCGCCGTACATGCCGAGCGCGCGAGTGCGCTGCGGGCCCTCGGCGAACCCGGTCGTGATCAGCGACAGCGCGGACGGGGCCACGAGGGCCGCGCCGGCGCCCTGCACCACGCGCGACGTGACGAGCAGCACCGGATCATGCGCCAGACCGCCCGCCAGCGACGCGGCGGAGAAGATCGCCAGCCCGGCCATGAACATGCGCCGGCGGCCGAACGTGTCCGCGGCGCGGCCGCCGAGGATCAGCAGCCCGCCGAAGGCGATCGCGTATCCGGTCACGATCCACTGCACCGCCGTGGCCGAGAAGCCGAATTCCCGCTCGATCGACGCCAGTGCCACGTTCACGATGCTGAAGTCCAGGACGACCATGAACGACGCGGTGAGGATCAGCGCCAGGGCCAGCCGCCGATGCCCCGACGGGACAGGCGCTGGCTGGGCGGCCTCCCGCCGCCCGGGCCGCAGGCTCCGCGCGGTCGTCGTGCTCGGCATCGCGGTCAACTCCACTTTCGATACTCAACGTTTCGTTTCCTTTGCCCAAGGCTACAACCAGCGATGCCAGGCGGGTATTCCGAGGCAGATGCAACTTTCGGCACCGCGCGAACAGCCTGCGAACAGGCCGAGCGCGGCCGGAAATCCGCTCGCCGTGGTGCCAGCTTCGGCGGTGCGTGACGTCGCGGAGCGGCGTCGGCCTGGCAGGCGGGATGGCCGCCGTGAACGTGCGCATGTGGCTGGTGCGGTTCGGCGACGAGATAAGCATCCGGGGACGAGATGAGCGCCCGGGCAGGAGGGGTCAGGTGGCGGCAATGCGGGCGATACGCGGCCGGGCCAGGCGCAGGTAATCCTCGCCGCTCAGCGCGACCGAGCGGTCGAGCCGCCCGGCGTTGAAGTACAGCTCGTCGCAGTCCAGCAGCGCCGGGTCGGCGATCAGCTCGAGCCGCTCGTCATAGCTGAACGGCAGCACCGTGCCTGCGACGCTGCCGGCGAGCTGCTCGGCTCTGCCTTTGTCCGCGAATGCGACATAACTGGCACCCAGCAAGGCCTTGACCGCCGCCAGATCCAGGCGGGTGTCGCCGGGCACCACGGCCAGCACGTAGCGGGTTTGCTTCTTACCGATCTTGACGAGAAGGATGAGGCATTTCGCCGCGCGGGCGAGAGCATGACCGCGCAGCGCACTGACCACCTCGGTGGGGCCGGGGGGGGCCGGGGGCAAAAGCCCGGGGGGGGGGCCCCAAGAGGGCCCCGCCCCCCGCACACGGGCCCAAACAAAACCCCCC
>Ga0335075_10001322_pt1 | contig 40965 bp, 43 predicted proteins | sample Lox_Sample_24_FD_206723 | JGI IMG/M metagenome (GOLD analysis project Ga0335075, IMG submission 206723) | Soil microbial communities from Loxahatchee National Wildlife Refuge, Florida, United States - Lox_Sample_2.4 | ecosystem: Environmental > Terrestrial > Soil > Wetlands | place: USA...
TCATAGACCTACTTGACGGCGTGTTTATCCTGGATGTCGACCTGGACACCATGAACCGGCGGATTGATGAGCGAGTGGCACTGGACCCAACTGACTTCGGCGGAAAACCAGAGGAACGCGAACTCGCTGTGCGCTTGCATCAGACGAAAGAAGACATTCCGAATGGCGGCATCGTAATCGATGCCACCGCACCGCTCGATCGCGTCGTTGACGAGATCCTTCGTCTAAGCGACACAAATAAATCGCTGTAGCGTTATTCACGACGCAAGTACCAGGTATCGCCAAGCGTGCCCGCGTCGTGTTGCGTCGCGCGACGCCGTCGATGGTCGCGGATCGTCGCATTCTATCGTGGCTTGTTCAACGGAATCCTTGATTCATGCACCGCCCCGAGGACGACCTTGCGTGGTCTATTGCACTCCTGGGGTAGAGCAAGCATCGGCTTTCCAGAAGTCTCTCGAGGCGGGCGAATGACCCGTATGGGTCAGGACCCGCCAGGCCGTTCTGGGTGGTTTTCTGCCGGTCCGTTTCTGGGCGAGCACGTTGAAACGCGGACGTTCGACAAATCACGCGAACACGCGAAGAGCGGCCGCTGGCGTTCGGTATCGGCAAAGCCGATCCGAAGCATCAGTCCCGTTCGAAGATTGACCAGAGTCGTTCAAATTTGGTGTCGTGAGAGTGGCATCGCTGATAAATACCGCTGACGCACGCTTCTGCGTTTGTTCAATCACTTCACTTGTTCAATGCGCTTGCTGACGAAGTCGTTGTAGATGACCACGTCGCCCGATGTTGCGCCGAAGATCCCTTCCTGCGCCTTTTGCCAATTGGACATGCCAACAATCGGCAGCGCCCAGAGATAGGCTTGCGTGGCGCGCGGGAAATCCCGCTCGTGGTGGAGCTTTGTGATCGTCGCGTCACTCGGGTAGCTACCCTCCATTTCGAGATCGATGATCCGCCTCGATGCTGATTCCGACCGTGCAGCCGGAATGGCCATGAGGAAGGCGGCGGCACTCGTCGAGGTAGTTGACCTGCTCCAGGCCCGACTGATGCCTCTACGCAACCAAAGTCCGCGCGACCCCAATAACGGTCAGCGCGAAAGTTCCGGAGAGTATTGCCGCTTACCGCGACGATAGGCTTCACGGAGATAGTCCACGAGCGCCTTTAGCGGAAGGCGCATCTGCCGACGACTGGGATAGTAGAGAAATAAGCTGTCTACCGGCGGCCGCGCCCACTCTTCGAGTACAGTGACCAGCCGACGGGCGGCGAGCTCCGGAGCAACATATGCAAGCGGAATCTGAATGAGGCCGGCCCCATCGATTGCGGCCGTGACGGCGATCGGGAGCTCACTGGCCGTCAGCTGTCCATCGACCTGAACCTCAAACGTTCGACGCCCCTTGCGAAAGCGCCATGGGGCCAACCCACCGCTTGGGAAGCGGAAGCTGATGCAGTTGTGTTGTGTCAATTCCTGCGGTGTCGCAGGGGTGCCGCGTCGGTGCAGATATGCGGGCGACGCCGCCACCACGATCGGCATTTCATCGCTGATGCGCACCGCAACCATGTCCCGCGCGATGCGCTCCCCGGCCCGGATTCCAGCGTCGAAATGCCCGGCAATAAGATCCACCATGCCCCAGTCGACTGAAACGTCGATGCTGATTTCGGGATAAAGCGACAGAAAGCGGGCAATTCGTGGCGCGAGGACAAAGTCCGCAGCGGGTGGCGCAACCGTCAAACGCAGCAAGCCGGCAGGCTTGGAACGAAATTCGTTCAACGATTCAACCGCTGCTTGGTAAGCATCGAGCGCCGGTCGCAGCCGCGCCATAAAGTGTTGCCCGGCCGGGCTTGCAGCAACCGAACGCGATGTGCGTTCGACTAGGCGCACCCCGACGCGGGCCTCGAGGTTGCGTACTAACTCGCTGACCCTGGCTGGCGACAATCCGATTTTCCGTGATGCACTCCTGAAGCTCTTCTCTTCAAGCACCGCCACGAGAGCAGTTGTTTCCGTGATGCTCGGAATCACCATTCAGGCCCCCTATCGTTCGGATATCCGAGATGATGCATTCGGACCACTCGATCTTAAGGAGGCGCCCTCCTCTGTCCATATCACCGGCCGAGGCAATGCCAGGCCCCGGACGCGTGGCTGTCGGCCTGCCGTGTCGCAGAGCCGATCCCGCCCCGGCAGGAGGTTCGGCCCACCAGGTTTCAACGAGAAGGGTGAGATAGTGAGCAAAATACTTGTGACGGGAGCGAGCGGAGATCTTGGCAGGAAGACTGTTCTTCATCTGCTGGAGCGCAGGCCCGCGAGCGAATTGGTCGGCCTGGCTCGTGATCCTTCGAAGGCGGCTGATCTGACGGCGAAAGGCGTGGAGATCCGTCAGGGCGACTATCTCGAGCCAAGTTCGCTTTCGCAAGCGTTCAAAGGCGTTGAAAGGCTGATGCTCACCTCAACGCACGCGTTCACGGACCGCAAGACCGCACAGGCCAATGTTATCGACGCGGCTGTGAATGCGGGCGTTCGGCACCTCGTATCGATGTCGATTATTCGCAAGCCAGGATCGACGTACACGATGCCGGAAATCACGGACGAGGATAAGTTCACCGAACAGAAGCTCGCGAAGTCAGGTCTTGATTATACGGTCGCTTATCACCCGCCATTCATCGACTATCTCGGATTCTCCGTCGGCATGAAGGCCCAGGAGACCGGAGTCAACATTCCCGTTCCCGGTTACGGGAAATTCGCGCCAGCAAGTCGCTACGATTTGGCGGCGGCCCATGCCGCGATCCTGACAGGCAAAGGACACGAAGGTAAGAGCTACCAGCTTTACGGCGATCCCGCGGTTAGCTTTCGGGACGTCGCGGCCATCATCTCGAAATTGTCCGGCGAACCCGTCGCCTACAATCACATTTCGGATGAGGCGTTCATAGAACTGGTTAAGGCAGCGGGCGTCCCCGACTTTGTTAGCGAATTCGCGATCCGGTGGATCAAGGGAATGGACGCCGGCGAGTGGGCGCCGCTTGGGTCCGACCTGCAGAAGCTGCTCGGTCGCAAGCCAACCAGCACCGAGGAAACCATGCGCACAACATACTTCCAACCCGTCGCTGCGCAAAATCGCCGTGTGGGAGGCAACGTTTAATTCCGCTCCGGCCAGCGAAGCGCTTGCGGCCTGGCAGGCAGGGCTGTGGAGGTGGACAGAGAGGACGTCGACAAGTGACTCGGTATCTTGTGACTGGCGCCACCGGCAATCTCGGCGGTCTAACGGTCGAAGCGCACTTGAAAGCTATTTCTGCTGCGGAGGTTTCCGTTTTAGCGCGGGACCCAGGAAAAGCGGCGGGCTTGAAAGACCATGGCGTTAACGTCGTGAAGGGCGAATACTTCGACTACGAGTCCCTGGTAAGCGCCTTTAGCGGCGTCGATAAGGTCTTGCTTACCAGTGCGGTCAGTCTAGCAAGCAATTCTCGGCCGCAAAGTGACGAGCCTTAAAGAGACGTTTGCGGCCAACTTATAATAGCGAGGAACTTCGGAATGAAAATCGGCTTCATCGGTGCCGGGACGGTCGCCAAAACCATCGCCAAGCACGTCCTACCCCTTGGTCACCGGGTTGTGCTTAGCAACTCGCGTGGGCCTGAGTCGCTCGCCGACCTTGTGGCGGAGTTGGGTTCCGGCGCTGCCGCCGGAACGGCGAAGGAGGCCGCAGAGCAGGACCTCGTCGTGCTTGCCGCCAATTGGGCGAGCGTGCAGGCGGCGTTGTTTTCGGTCGGCGATTGGACGGGCCGGATCTTGGTGGATACGACCAACCGCGTTGCCAGCTCTCAGCCTTTGGCGCTGGGCGACATATCCGGCCGGACGTCGAGCGAGATCGTCGCCGATCTCGCGCCGGGAGCGAAGGTCGTCAAGGCGTTCAACTCCGTTCTGATGTCCTGGATCTCGGATTTCTCGCCATCAAAGCGGAAGACCGCGCTCTTCGTGTCCGGGGACGACGCCGATGCCAAAAAGGTGGTGAGCGATCTTATTGAGGAGATCGGTTTCTGCAGCCTCGATCTCGGTTCCCTCGCGGTTGGCGGCCGGTTCCAGCAACTCGGCGGACCGCTCGCGGGGGTCAATCTTACCTTCAGCGAACGGTTCGTCCTATGAAGGCCCTGGTCTACGAGAAGGCCCACAGTCTCGCTGATTTCGCGATCAAGCTCGTCGAAATCCCTGTCCCGACGCTGCGCGAGAGTGATGTCCTGGTCGACGTTCGAGCGATCGGGGTTAATCCAGGCGAAGCGGCCATCCGGAGCATGCGCAACGCAGAGCCGGGAGGCCGCGTTCTTTTGGGCTGGGCCTGCCTGGAACGCGCCTGGATCATCACACCCACGCCGAATTGAACCCACCTCTGGACCGAAGAGACAATGCAAGAGCCGCTGTGGATTATCTTCTGGCGCACACACCAAAGGCTTCTGGAATACCTGGCGAAGGTCGCCACAAAGCGCAGCGGCTCTCCCACCAGATAAGGCCCGAGCGGGTGAATGCCGGGCAATCAACTTCAACGCGGATCGGAAAGCAACATGAGTTACGCAATTGTAGGTTTCGGCGCGGTCGGCCAGGCGCTGACCCGCATGTTCGCCCGCAAGGGCATCGAAGTGGCTGTAGCAAGCAGGCATCAGCCTGAAGCGCTCGCGCCGCAAGCAAACGCGATCGGCCCGACGACCGTTCCCAAGACCCTGAAGGACGCGCTCGAGGCCGACATCGTCATACTGGCTGTCCCGTTCTGGCAGCACCGAGAGGTCGCGAAGGTACGGGCAAGCTGGAAGGGCAAGATCGTGATCGACGTGACGAACGCGTTCGGTATTCCTGTCGAAGATTTGGGCGGCCTTCCTTCCTCGGCGGTGATAGCCCGGGCACTGCCCGGCGCTCGATTGGTCAAAGCGTTTAACCATCTGCCTGCCCGCCTCCTCGCGGAAGACCCGGCCATCAACGGCGGACGACGGGTTGTATTCCTGTCGAGCGACGATGAAAGCGCGACCGCAACGGTCGCCGCCCTGGTCGAGCAGCTCGGCTATGCGCCGGTCAGTCTCGGCAAGATCGCGGAAGGCGGTCACCTCGTGCAGGCGCGGGACAAGATCTGGGCGCCCCTGATCTTCCAGGACCTGTTCAAGAAGGAGGCAGCAGCCATGCCTAAGGCCGTCGATCAGAGGCCACCTGTCGCCATTGGTCACGTGAGCCTTAACGTCACCGATATTGGCGCTGCCTCGCGTTGGCTCGCGACAGTGGGTTGCGTCCGCTCGTATCAAGCAGCGATCTGGCGGTATTTGAATTGCGCGGCGGCACGCATCTGGTTGTCACACAAGCCGAGCAACCACCCGAGCCGGGGACGGGAGCGCCCTTCGATCTGATGTTCGACGACGTTGACGCTACGCACCGCATCTTTGAAGAGAGGGGATTGTCTCCATCTCCGATCCGACGAGGTCGCATTCACGACTCGTTTGAGCTCATCGGACCCGACGGATGGGTCTTCACCATCAACTCCTCGCATGCTAGCGGCCAACCCATTTGACTGCCGGTTCCTGTCGCATGGGTCTCGGTTGGCGCTGCACTTCGACAGCATTCCTGCCGCAGAAAGGATTCAGGTTGCGCGCGTTGGTGTGGGATCCAATAGCAACCCAGCACGTCGACTGATGGGGTGTGGGGTGAGTGTCCGGTCTTGGACGGGACAATGTTGGCATTCATCGACTGAGATGGGTAAGCGGTCATTGGATAAGGCCGCTGGTATTAGGCACTCGTTCGCCGGACGCGACCCATAGACATCACTAAAGATATCCAGCCGATGACCACCTTCCGCAGCCATTCGGTGGAAATCATGCGGCACCTCAACGCCACCCGCGGGCAGCGAGGCAATGCGGAGTCACGTCGCCTCCTGCATCGTGAAGGCGCCGTGCTCCATGTCGATGAACAGGATGTCGTGTCCGGTGGACGCGGCAATCAGCGGCGCCGCGACGCTGCGCAGGTGATGCAGGCTGAAGCTGATCACCACGCCGCCGGCATCCAGCTTCCGCTTCGCGTGGTTTGGAATGAGCGGCATCCGTTTACCTCCCGTTGCACAGCAAGCAGCCGCTGGTATCAGACCATGGGCCCCACCCCCGGCAACACGGCGGGCGCCGCCGGCCGCCTTTGACGCAACTCGGCGGCTTGCGTCATTGTCATGTCATCGTGCGGAGGGCGGTCGGGGATCGGAGAGATGCAAGCTGCACTGGACGCTGTGCTGCGGCGGTTCATCAGGCTCGGGCGGCTGGCCGTCCGTTGGCCGGACGGATCCGCCACAATCTATGCCGGCCCCCCCGGGTCCGGACCCGCCGCGACCCTGGCGTTCCGCGATCACGCCACGATCCGCCGCGTGCTGCTCAACCCGTCGCTGGCGGTCGGCGAGGGCTACATGGATGGCGGCCTGCAAGTCCGCGACGGCGGCATCTATGACCTGCTGGACGTGCTGATCGCCAACCTGATGGTCAACTGGGCCGCGTTGCCGGCAGCGCGGCTGCACGCCTTTCTCGCCCGGCTCAAGCGCCGGCTCGACCAGCATAACCCGGCCCGGCGGGCGCGTCGCAACGCGGCGCACCACTACGACCTCAACGGCCGGCTTTACAGCCTGTTCCTCGACCGCGACCGGCAATATTCGTGCGCCTATTTCCCGCGCGGCGACGAAACCCTGGAAGAGGCGCAGATCGCCAAGAAGCGCCATCTCGCCGCCAAGCTGTGCCTGAATCGGCCAGGGCTCAGCGTGCTCGATATCGGCTCCGGCTGGGGCGGCTTGGCTCTGACGCTTGCGCGCGAGTACGGGGCGCGCGTGCTCGGCATTACGCTCTCCTCCGAGCAGCTTGCCGAATCCCGCGCGCGGGCGGCCGCCGAGGGCCTGGCCGACCGGGTTTCGTTCGAGTTGCTCGACTATCGCGCGGTGCAGCAGAAATTCGACCGCATCGTGTCGGTCGGAATGTTCGAGCATGTCGGCGTCGGCTACTACCCGGCCTTCTTCAACGCGGTCGCACGTTGTCTGAACCCCGACGGCATTGCCCTGCTCCATGCGATCGGCCGCAACGAGCAACCCGGCAGCACCAATCCCTGGCTCGCCCGTTACATTTTCCCGGGCGGTTATTGTCCGGCGTTGTCCGAGGTGCTGCCGGCAATCGAAGGCTCGCGGCTGCTGGTGGCGGATATCGAGATCCTGAGGCTGCACTACGCCGAGACGCTGCGCCACTGGCGCCGACGCTTCGCCGCCAATCGCGACGCGATCGCCTCGCTCTACGACGAACGGTTCTGCCGCATGTTCGAGTTCTACCTGGCCGGGGCGGAGCTGTCGTTCCGTCGCGAAAACATGATGGTGTTCCAAATTCAGCTTGCGCACGAGCAGACGGCGGTCCCGCTGACGCGCGACTATATCGTGGCAACTGAGTCCGCGACGGTCGGGCGCCAGAGCGGGGTGTCGCCGGAACTCCGGCGATCTCGGTGAACGCGCACCGTGGTGATCGATTCGGCCGCGACCACGCAGTACGACTGGATCCGCGATCGCATCGTGCAAATTCCCCGCGTGAAGCTCGCGCTGACCCCGACCCCGTTGCAGGAGGCGCCCAACCTTACCGCGGCACTCGGCGGCCCGCGCATCTTCATCAAGCGGGACGATCTGACTGGCGTCGCATTCGGCGGCAACAAGCTGCGCAACCTGGAATTCCGCCTCGCCCGCACGATGGCGGAAAAACCGGATACGGTGATCGTCGGGCTCGACCTGCAGTCCAACTCGGCACGACAAACAGTGGGCGCCTGCAACAAGCTGGGATTGAAGACGATCCTGGTGCTGGAGGGAAAGCGACCGGACATAGTGCAAGGCAATCTGCTGGTCGATTACCTGCTGGGCGCCGAAGTGATCTTCGCGCCGACCCGTGAGGCACAACGCGAGCAACTCGACCTCGCCGCACGACGATGCCGGGACGCCGGCGGCTGCCCGCATATCCTGAACGACAATCCGATGTTCGATGTGGCCTCGGCCCTCGCCTACCTGGAGACGACGCTCGAAATCCTCGAACAAATGCAGCGGGCCGGTGTGCGTCCCACCGGCTTCTACATGTCCTCCAGCGGCAAGGGGCAGGCCGGTCTGGTGCTGGGCCGGTGGCTGACCAACGCGGGCATCGAGATCCACGGCGTGACTGCCACCGACGAGTTCCACGTACCCAGCCGGACCGCGGCGATCGCCAATGAGACGGCGCGGATGCTCGGCCTCGGTCTGGTCGTGTCGGAGGACGAGATCGACAACGACATAGGATTTGTCGGAAAGGGTTACGGCATCCCGACCGAGGCGGCTGTCGAAGCTACGCGCCTGTTTGCCCGCACCGAAGGTGTGGTGCTCGATCCGATTTATACCGGAAAGGCCGCGGCCGGCATGATCGCGCATGTACACGCGGGGCGCTACAGCAAGGACGACGTGCTGGTCTTCGTCCATACCGGTGGAACCCCGGCGATCTTCAGTTGGAACACGCTGTGGACCTGATCCAGGAAACGCGATGCGACGACGGCAGATCATCGCGATAGCGGTGGAACCTTCCGCCGCTATCGCTCACTGAAACCAGCAGTGAAAGCGACGGCCCATACTGATGCCTGATCAGGATCGCTTGCGATGTGGGTTGGGAAACAGAGCTACGTGCTGGCCGCAGTAAGACATATTTTTCGGCTCGCTCCTTGTATCTTCCACTCTGGTCGGCAGGCGCTCAGTTTCGAGACCATTGGGCTCCTGTGAACTTACGAAGCCAACCGACCAAGTCGCCGTCTGATATGAGCTCGCAGCGGCGCGAACAACTGAATATCGCTCGAAGCCGCCGTCCGAGACGTCCGGTTCGTTGGGCTGGGCCAGCGTCACCGGGGGGACGACCGAGTTTGGCTCAAAAGCGCTTGGTTCGCATTACAATGGCCGCGCTCGGCGAAAGCCTGGCTAGAGCGATAGGATATCGGAATGAGCGGCGTAGAAGTTCTGGCGCTCTTATCGTCGATGGCGGCGGCCCTCTGGCTGGGCATCATCGTGGTCCTGCATTTCACCAGACCCGGGCTCAATCCGAGGACCCACATGATCAGCGAGTATGCGCGCGAGCCCGGCGGCTGGATCATGCGGCTCGCCTTCTTCAGTGTGGCCTCAAGCTGTGGAGCGTTGGCGGCTGCGACCTGGGCGCATCTAGCGCCCCTTGGTCCGGCCCTGCTCGCCGTCTGCGGGCTCGGCTTCGCCGGCGCCGGCGCCTTTGTCACCGATCCCGTGCTGCCCACTCAAAGGACACAGACGCGAAGCGGCGGCCTGCATGTCCTGTTCGCCTTCATCGTCATCGCGCTCTTCCCGATCATGGCGACGGTCGTCGGATTCGGCCTGGCCAGCAGCGCCTGGGTGCCGATCCGATTCTGGCCCGCCGCGCTCTCGGCCCTGACTTGGGCCGGCTTTATCGGTTTCATGGGCGCGGCGCTCTACTCGGCCAAGCGTACAGAAACGCCGCTCGGCTATTTCCAGCGACTCATGGTCCTCACCTACTCTGTTTGGCTGATGGCGACAGGCCTCGTGCTGGCCAGATAGGGCAGTTTGCGGCTTATACGGATGCGTACCGCCGGTGGTCAGGGATGGCTCGAATTTTTTGGACCAGTCGTAACGTCGGGAATTGGCGCGGTCCGGATGCAGAGACCTCGGATGCGTCAGGACCGCTTCCCACCCCTAGCGGACGATAGTCGGCCAGCCCATCCGAACCGCCGGAGGCGCCTGTAGCCGGGCTGCCCGGGCGGGAACGGCCGATCCCGCCCAAATTCGCCTCTATCACATCATATCGGCGATCCAGTAAGCGGACATCACTGGGAATTACTCGCAGATCACCGGCGGTCAAACAATCGCATCTGAATGGCTCGCCGGCGCAGTATGCGCGCGAGCAAACCGTACCGGCGACGCTTGCGGCCTCGACATTCCGCAGCGTCACGGCGGCCGCTCGGAGCAGTGATCATATCTCCTCGCGTCTTGGCGTCGAGCCGATCTGCGATCTGATCTTGTTCGCATCCGCCGGCGTCGCCGGATTGAAGACCACCATGCTGAGATCCGTCCGGCCGTCGACCGAAAAGGCCGAATATTCAAAGGCGAGCGGGCCGAGAACCGGGTGGCGTATGTGCTTGACGGCTTCGCCACCGGCATGGACAACATCGTTGTCGCGCCACATCGTCCGGAACTCGGGACTGAGCCGGCAGAGTTCATCAACAAGCGGCCCCACCTCCGCTGCGGCCCCTGCGCGCGCGGCGTCAACGCGGAACGCGCCCACCACGTGGCGCGCCACGCTCTCCCAGTCGTACTGCACAGCGCGGGCACGAGGGTCGAGGAAGATCGCGCGCAGCGCGTTGCGCTGATGCAGCGGCCGGGAGCCATAGTCGCCCAGCATTACAGTGGCCGCCTGGTTCCACGCGACCACGTCCCACGTGGCAGTCCGAATGAGCGCCGGGCTCGGGTCTAACGCGTCGAGGATGCGCTGCAGCCGGGGCGTGACGCCTTCGTTCTTCCGGTAGCGGACCTCGGGCAGGCGGCCGAGGCCAAGCAGAAACAGGTGCTCGCGCTCGACGTCGGTCAGCATCAGCGCGCGGGCGATCCGGTCGAGCACGTCGGCCGAGGGTGCGCCGCCGCGTCCTTGCTCCAGCCACGTGTACCACGTCGGGCTGATATTGGCGCGCTGCGCCACTTCCTCGCGGCGTAGGCCGGGCGTGCGCCGCCGCTCCGCGGGAAAGCCGAATGCGGCCGGATCGAGCTTCATGCGCCGGTCGCGAAGATAGGACCCGAGCAGGGTCTCGGTAGCCGGATGCTCGCTCATCCTGTTAGTCTTCTTACTATGATAAGGTCACTACTTCACCAGGATACACCGTGAACCGAGACTTGTCTTCAGCGAAACCTGGAGACCTGCCCATGCGTGTTTTCGTCACCGGCGCAACCGGATTTATCGGCACTCCCGTTGTCGTGGAACTGATCGCCGCCGGCCATAAGGTTCTCGGCATGGCCCGTTCGGACGAAGGGGCAAGATCCCTGGCCGCTATCGGCGCGAAAGCTCATCGCGGTTCGCTTGAAGACCCTGATAGCTTGCGTCAGGGGGCCACCGCTTCGGATGCCGTCATCCACCTGGCCTTCATTCACGACTGGTCGAACTTCGCGGAGAGTTGCGAGATCGACCGCCGGGCCATTGAAGCTTTGGGTTCGGTCCTTGCCGGCTCCGATAGGCCCCTCATCGTTACAGGGGGGACGGCGGGATTAACCGGGCCGGGCCAAATTGCGACCGAAGACAACGATGTGCCGCGGGATTTCCCATTCCCCCGTGTTTCGGAACAGACGGCTCTATCGCTGAAGGGCGTCCGCGCTTCGGTCGTGCGCCTTCCCCAGGTTCACGACACTGTGAAGCAGGGGCTTATCACTGGCGCCGTTGCTGTGGCGCGCGAGAAAGGCGTGTCCGCTTATGTGGGAGAAGGTCGCAACCGCTGGGCCGCGGCGCATATCTCGGATGTCGCCCGCCTTTACAAGCTTGCGCTGGAAAAGAACGAAGCGGGCGCACGGTATCATGCGGTAGCCGAAGAAGGCGTGCCGATGCGGGAGATCGCGGAAGCCATAGGTTGCGGCTTGAAGGTGCCTGTGAAGTCCATAACGCCGGAAGAGGCATCCGCGCATTTTGGTTATTTTGCGATGTTCGCAACCTACGACCTTCTGGCTTCAAGCGAGAAGACACGGAAGAAACTGGGTTGGACTCCCACCGGCCCAGGGTTGATCGCCGATCTCGAACAACTGCGCGTGCCCGAGGGCTGAAGCCCGCCCGGATGATCGCAGACGTGCTGTGCTAAGCGCGCTTTCGCAAACGTCGCTCGGGGGTTGGGGCCTGCCGCACGGAGCAGGTCCTTTCCGTGTGCATGTCGGTCTGAGCAAGTTCCAAGCCGACAGCGGACCGGCAGAAAGCCACCCCAAGCAGTCATCGGATCAGCCAGATGGTATGACAGTGTTGGTTCCAGTAAGACCGCCAGGCACATGCTCATGTCCAACTTATCTAGCCCGCTGATCTGATGTCGCAGGCAGGTTCTGCTCGACAAGATTGACCCAATATCTCAGCACGATCGGCACGATCTCGTCGTTGAAATCGTAGCGGTCGCCGTGCAGGCCCTTGCCGGGACCACCCTCGCCGGCGCCGATCCAGGTGTAAGCTCCCCCGGTGGCCCTGACCATGTAAGCGAAGTCCTCGCACCCCATGCTGGGGCTGAACCCGGTCCTGACGTTGTCCCGACCAACGACCGATGCGGCCGCTTCGACCGAACGGGCCACCGCCGAAGCGGCGTTGATCACCGGCGGGTAGCCCCGCCTGTAGTCCAGCCTGGCGGCGATACGGTGCGCCGCCGCGATCCCCTCGGCGATCCCGCCAAGCAGTTGCTCGCAAACATCCGACAGCGACGGCTCGAAGAACCGGCATGTGCCCTGCAGCCAGACTTCCCCCGGCACCACATTGCCGACATTGCCCCCGTGCACCTGGGTGAGACTGACAACCAGCGGCGTCTGCGGGTCGACAGCGCGACTGACGATGCGCTGCACCGAGCCGATAAACTCGCCCGCGGCCAGAATAGGGTCGTCACCGAGGTGCGGCATGGCCGCGTGCGCACCCGTGCCGGTGAAGCGCAGCTCGAGATTATCGACTGCCGCCATCATCGGACCGACGCGGGTCGCGATCGTCCCGAGCGGCAGCCCCGGCCAGTTGTGAACCGCGTACATCGCCTCGACGGGAAACCTGTCGAACAGGCCGTCCTCGATCATCCGCACACCGCCGCCTTCGTTCTCTTCGGCCGGCTGGAAGACGAAATGGACGATGCCCTCGAAGCTGGGGCGCTGGCTCAACAGCTTCGCGGCTCCAAGCAGCATCGCGGTGTGACCATCGTGGCCGCAGGCATGCATCACGCCGTGGTTCCTGGAAGCATAGGACCTATCGGATTTCTCCACGATCGGCAGCGCGTCGAGCTCAGCCCGCAGACCGATGGCGCGCGCTCCCGAGCCATTGCGCAGCACCCCAACCACACCCGTGCCGCCGATACCCTCATGGACTTCCAACCCGAACGAGCGCAGTTGCTCCGCGACGAAGCGAGCGGTCTCCCGCTCCTGGAAACCGAGCTCCGGGTTGGCGTGGATAGCGTGGCGCCACGCCACGACCTCGGGCGTGACGGCGGCGATCGGGTCGTTGTGCAGCATTTGTGATCCTCCGCTCCGCCGGTAAGATGATGCCGTGCTCTCCATCGATAGAGACAAAGCGGATGAACGTCTTGAACAGGATTGACCACGGCCTGGGCCGGCCGGGGACGGGTAACATCACGGCGTTCTGGCGGCATCCGCGGTTTCGCGACATGGGTCTTCTGAAGGCCCGTTTCACGGTCTATCGTTATGATCTTCACACGCATCCCACTTACGTCATCGCCTTGATCACCCATGGCTGCGAGCGCCTGCGCGTCGGTCGACGACAGGAGGTCGCGCCCACCAACACTGTCATCGTCGTCAATCCCGAAGAATGCCACGACGGAGAGCCTGGCGCGGAGACCGGATGGGCTTACCGCACGTTCTACCCGTCGGTGCAACTGATGACCGATATTGCACGCGAGCTGGGAATCAATGAAATCCCGCTGTTTCCGAGAGTCGTTATCGACGACCCCCCTCTTGCCCGTTCATTGGCAACCGCCCACCAGGCAGCGGAACACGACAACGACGAGAACGCGGAAGCGTCCATGCTTATCGCGGTCAGGCATCTGATAGTCGGGCACGCCTGCCGGCGCCAACCGCCGGAGCCTTGTGAACGCTCAGGTGCCAGCCGGCGGCTTGTCCTTTACCGCGACATCATCCAGGCCGACATTACCGGCGACCTTGATCTGCAGCTTCTCGCAAGCCCCGCCTGCGTCACTCGCTTCCAGGTCATCCGCGACTTCAAGCGGATGACGGGTCTCACTCCGGGCGCTTATATCCGTAACCAACGGCTTCGTCTCGCCAGCCGTTTGATCGAACAAGGGGTGGGCCTGGCAGAAGCTGCCGTCGAGTCCGGTTTCTCGGATCAGAGCCACTTGTCGCGTGCTTTCAAGAATACACATGGAATTACGCCCCGAATGTATCAACAGGCAATCCGCGACTGAGTACGAGCGAAGTGTCGTTACAGCCACAATCGAAACACCACCTCGCCTTTCATGCTCTTGCCCATCGGCTGCCAGCCCTTCGACCTGTAGAACCCTTCCGCTTTCGTCCCGCTCGCCGTCGTCAAAAACGCTTGCCGGTGCCCGACTTCTCTCAGCCTTGCCATCGCGGCGTGAAGGAGCCTGGTGCCATGACCTCGCCCGTGGGCCTCGTCGATGACGAACAATGCCCATACATAGCCGGTCTGGTGGTTCACGCAGGTGAAGCCCTGCACGCCCACCTCATCCTCGGAGACAAGGAAAATTGCCTCGTCCATGTACCAGGCTACCTCGGCGTCGGTGACGAGGCTGGCGTCGGTCAGACGGTTCTCGGCCGTCCCGTGCCGTATCTCCCGGATGCGTGGCAGATCGGCGCGAGTTGCAGCGCGTAAGCGCAGTTCGTGCATGAATCAGATGATATCAGTCATTGATGCGCATCGAAAGCCGTCAGTAGGCTGTCCAGAATCACGGTGGAACCGCGTGACGTTCCAGCTTCTCCGCGTCTTTTGCCGTGATTGGGCGAATCGCACGCCAGCCCCTGAACGTATGGCCGAGCACCCGGCCCTCGGTACTCGTGCTCAGAGAGCGGATGACTTCCTCGGCGTCATCTTGTTCGTCGGGATCGAACAGAGTGATACCTGAAGATCCCAACCGGTTGCTCTCACAAAACCACCGTCCTGCCTTCCGTTCGGGATCGCTCTCCGGGGTCGGTCCAGCCTGCGTCACCCGAAGCCGCGCCACGATAACGTAGAATCCATCGCGTCTGCGGGTAAAAGCCCAGACGATGTCGCCACGTTGGATGCCCTGCATGACAGGACCATCGTGGTGCAGCCTCAGTACAGGCAAACGACCTGCAACTTCGTCTTTCCGGTATCTTACCCAAAAGTAGATGAACGCCTGTGACAGCGGCTGTGTCCCAACCCCTCAAGAACGACTGACATAAATACAACCGGCCGTGGCGCAACCGCCCGTCAACAGCGCGTCGCCTCAATGGATCAAATACCCGCATCTGCTGTGCCCCGCCGTTGCAATCGCAGCATCGGCCACAGGCGACGCGAGCCTGCAACCGCCAGACGCCGGCGACTACCGACTCGGGAGCCACGGCTAAAAGGGCAGATGCGATTGCCCCCGTTATCCACACCGTCCACAGCCATCCGGCACTGTCCGGCCCGCCCGCGATGACGGTACGATGACCAAGCCGTGAACACCCTCGAAGCCCCCCTCCTCGGTCTGTCGCAGCGCCTGCCGCCCGCCAACCTGGAGGCCGAGCAGGCGCTGCTCGGCGCGCTGCTCGCCAACAACAAGGCCTATGAGCGCGTTTCCGAGTTCCTTGCCTCGGAGCATTTCGCCGATCCGATCCACGGCCGCATCTACCGGGCCATCGCCCGCCGCATCGAGGCCCAGCTTTTGGCCGATGCCGTCACCCTGAAGGCGGAGTTCGAGCATACCGGCGTGCTGGAGGAGGTCGGCGGCACCGCCTATCTCGCCCAGCTCCTCTCCGCCATGGTGGGGATTATCAATGCCGGCGAGTACGGCCGCGCCATCCACGACGCCTGGCTCCGCCGCCAGCTCATCGATATCGGCGAGACGGTGGTCAACAACGCCTTCGGTGCCGACCCCGAACTCGACGGCCAGGGACAGATCGAGGCGGCCGAGCACAGCCTGTTCCAGCTCGCCACCGATGGCTCGACAAGCGGCGGGTTCATCACCTTCGAAAAAGCACTGACCGAGGCGATCCAGGGCGCCGAACGCGCCTTCCATCGCTCTGGCCACGTCTCCGGCCTTACCACCGGCTTGCGCGACGTCGACGCCCGGACCGGCGGGCTGCACCCGTCGGACCTTGTCGTGCTGGCGGGCCGGCCTGGCATGGGCAAGACCTCGCTCGCCACAAAGATCGCGTTCGGCGCCGCCAGGGCACTGTTGGCCGAGGCCCGCGCGCAGGATCCCAACGCCATGGCGAAATCCTGCATCGCGGTGTTCTCGCTGGAAATGAGCGCCGAGCAGCTCGCCACCAGACTCTTGTCCGAGGAGGCCCGCATCTCCGGCGACCGCATCCGCCGCGGCGATATCGGCCAGAAGGATTTCGACAAGTTCGTCGCCGTCAGCCGCGACATCGCCGCCCTGCCGATCCAGATCGACGATACCCCGGCCATCACCCTCTCGGCGCTGCGGACGCGCTGCCGCCGCCTCAAGCGCACCAAGGGCTTGAGTCTCGTGGTGATCGATTATCTCCAGCTCATGCGTCCTGCCGCCGGGACGCGGCCGGAGAACCGCGTGCTCGAGATCAGCCAGTTCACCCAGGGATTAAAGGCTATCGCCAAGGAAATGGCGGTGCCGGTGCTGGCGCTGTCGCAGCTCTCCCGCGCGGTGGAAGGCCGGGAGGACAAGCGCCCGCAGCTCGCCGACCTGCGCGAATCCGGCACCATCGAGCAGGACGCCGATGCGGTCATATTCATCTACCGCGACGAGTATTATCTCGCGCAGCGCGCGCCGAAGCAGATGGCCTATGACTCCGAGGAAAAGTTCCAGCAGCATCTCGACAAGTGGCAGCGCGACATGGAAGCCGTCCACAACAGGGCGGAGCTGATCATCGCCAAACAGCGGCACGGTCCGACCGGCAAGATCGACCTCTTCTTCGAGGCCGAGTTCACCCGCTTCTGCGACCTCGACCAGCAGCATGGCGGATTCGGCTGAAGCGCGCGCCGGCGCGGTGCTGGAGGTCGATCTCGGCGCCATTGTCGGCAACTGGCGTATCCTTCGCGCCCACCATCAGTCGGGTGCCGTCGCCGGGGTGGTGAAGGCGGATGCTTATGGGCTGGGCGCGCTGCAGGTCGCGCCTGCCTTGCACAAGGCCGGTTGTCGCCACTTCTTCGTCGCCCTGCTGGACGAGGCGCTGGCGATCCGTCCGCTGCTCCCCGGCGCGATGCTTGCCGTGCTGAGCGGCCCATTCCCGGGCACCGAGCCGGATTACATCGCGCGTGACCTGATCCCGGTGCTCGGTTCGCTGGCCGAGATCGATGCCTGGGCCGCGGCTGCCCATCGGGCGGGCCGGGTCCTGCCGGCCATCGTGCACATCGATACGGGGATGTCCCGCCTCGGCCTGTCCGCGGCGGAGTTGGCGGTTCTCCAGCAGGACCATGCGCGCCTGAGCGGGATCGAGCTTCGCTTCGTCATGACGCACCTGGTTTCGTCCGAAATCCGCGACGATCCCTTGAACGAGGCGCAGCTTCGCCGCTTCGCCGCCGCTTGTGCCGGGCTGCCGCCGGCACCGCGGAGCCTCGCCAATTCGTCGGGCATCTTCTTGGGAGCTGAGTGGGGCTCCGATCTCGCTCGTCCGGGGGCGGCGCTTTACGGCATCAATCCCACGCCCGGCACTGCCAATCCGATGCATCTTCCCGTGCGCCTGCGCGCCAGGGTCCTGGCGGTCCGCGACCTCGCGCCGGGGGACACGGTCGGATACAACGGAACCTGGCCGCCGCCAGGGCAGCCCGCACGGACGAACCGGATCGCGACGGCGGCGATCGGCTATGCTGATGGTTGGCACCGGGCCCTGTCGAACCGCGGGGGGGCGGTCTTTGACGGCCGGCCCGTCCCGCTGGTAGGGCGTGTGTCCATGGACCTCACGACCTTCGACGTAACGGATCACCCCGCCATCGGGCCCGGCGACTGGCTGGAGCTGATCGGCCCAGGGCAGACACCAGACGAGGTCGCGGCCGCGGCGGGGACCAATGGCTACGAAGTGCTGACATCGCTCGGGCGACGGTTCCACCGCATCTATAGCCCGGCGTGAACGCGGTTCTTGACAGCCTGGCCGTCGTCGGGCGTGGGGCGATCGGGGCGTGCCGCATCGCCGGCTCGCTCGTGCTGTTCGCGGCGTCGGGCGTGTCGCATTTGCTGCGGCCGCCGTTCTACTGGCGGATGTTCGTCCGCGCGTTGATCGAGATGGCCTATTTCAGCCTGCCGGTGGTGGCGTTGACCGCGATCTTCACCGGCATGGTGCTGGCGCTGCAGACCTATACGGGCTTTGCCCGCTTCAATGCGCAAAGCGCAGTTGCCAATGTGGTGGTGATCTCGCTCACCCGCGAGTTGGGCCCGGTGCTGGCCGGGTTGATGGTTGCCGGGCGCATCGGCGCCGCCACGGCGGCCGAGATCGGCACCATGCGCGTCACCGACCAGATCGATGCGCTGACGACGCTTTCCACCAACCCGATGAAGTATCTGGTCGCGCCGCGGCTGCTGGCCGGACTCATCGCGCTGCCGCTGCTCGTGGTGGTGGCTGATATACTCGGGGTGATGGGCGGCTTCATTGTCGCCAACCTTAAGCTCGGCTTCGGGGTAGCGGCCTATCTGTCGAGCACCTTCGACTTCCTGCGGACGATGGACGTCGTCTCGGGATTGGTGAAGGCCGCGGTGTTCGGCTTTCTGATCGCGCTGCTCGGCTGCTATCAGGGCTATCGCAGCCGCGGCGGCGCCGAAGGCGTGGGCTCGGCAACCACCGCCGCGGTGGTCGCGGCATCCATCCTGATCCTGGCGTTCGACTACGTGCTGACTGAACTGTTCTTTGCCCGATGAACCGGGCGGCGCCTCCTTCCCCTGGCCCCCTCGGCGGAGGGGGAGAAGAAACTGGCCAGCATCCCAAAATCCGCATCCGCGGCCTGCGCAAGTCCTTCGGCGACAAGCTGGTGCTGGACGGCATCGACCTCGACGTGTTGCCGCAGACCTCCACTGTGGTCATCGGCGGCTCGGGATCCGGCAAATCGGTGCTGCTGAAATGTGTGCTCGGGCTGCTCGAGCCGGATGCCGGAACAATCGAGATCGACGGGCGCGACATCCTGCGCATGAGCCGCCGGGAGCGCGAGCAGGTCCGCTCGCATATCGGCATGCTGTTCCAGAACGGCGCGTTGTTCGATAGCCTGCCGGTCTGGGAGAACGTGACGTTCGGCCTGCTGGCGCAGCACATGATTGCCCGACGGCAGGGACGGCAGCGGGCCGGGGAGATCCTGGGCCAGCTCGGTCTGGGTCCGAGCGTGGGGGAGCTCTATCCCTCGGAGCTGTCGGGCGGGATGCAGAAGCGCGTCGCGCTGGCCCGCGCCATTGCTGCACAGCCGGACATCATGTTCTTCGATGAGCCGACGACCGGGCTGGACCCGATCATGGGTGCCGTGATCGACGGGCTGATCGTCGATTGTGTCAAGCGCCTGGGCAGCACCGCGGTGGCCATTACCCATGACATGGCGAGCGCACGGCGAATCGGGGATGTCATCGCAATGCTGCATCAAGGCCGGATCATTTGGAGCGGGCCACCAACGGCGCTGATGGACAGCGGCAACCCCGAGGTGGACCAGTTCACCCACGGGCGTCGGGAGGGACCCATCCACATGGAGCTTCGGCGGTAGGGCGACGAGCTTGCGGACGCGAGGGGCTTCGGCCGGTACGTGGCTACTAATCCAGGAGAATGATCCCCTCTCCCCGATGGCGTTCATCGGGCTTCCATTCCGCCAGCGCCCTTGCGTAGTGTGCTGAGGATGAAATGGCTTGCTTCGATTCTTTTGGCCGTTGCGGTGGTGGCCTCGATGAGCGCTGCGGCAGCGCCGGCAGGTCCGGTGCAGGACAGCAGCAGCCAGGCAGTCAACCTGTTCATGCGGAGCTGTGTTCGCTTCCCAAGCGACCGGACGGCCCTGCAAGCGTGGATCAAACAGGCCGGATACCCCGAAGTCCCGGCGGATCATGCCGACGAGTTTCTTAATGGCCTGCCGGGGGCGGCGTATGATGCCTCCGGAGGGTCTCTGTCGTTGGTGATCGTTTCGCAGGACAGCGGGTCGTGCTCGGTGGTGGCCGACCGTGCCAGCGGGCCGGGCCTGGTGCAGGAGCTCGACCGCAGCCTGCACGCGGCGAACATCGCCTTCACGGCAACCGACGACCCGCCGGACCCCCAGACAGCGGATCTGAACAACCGGGAATATACGGTGCCGGCACAGGATGGCGCCTGGCACATGCTGGTCAGCACGGCGAAGGATCCGGCCGGCGGAGCCGCCCTGTTGACCACCAATCCCTGAACGCACCGCGGCTTGGCCAAGCCTGCCGTCCGGTATGTCTGCCAGGCCTGCGGGGCCGCCGGGCCGAAATGGGCCGGCCGCTGCGAGGCGTGCGGCGAGTGGAATACGATCGTCGAGGAGGTGCCGCGGCCTGGGCCGGCCGCCGCGAAAGGGCGGGCCGTTGAGTTCGTGCCGCTGGCGGGGAGTGCGGAGCCGCCGCCTCGGGCGGCTGTCGGGATCGCGGAGCTGGATCGGGTGCTGGGGGGTGGGCTGGTGCCGGCCTCGGCGGTGCTGGTGGGGGGCGATCCGGGGATCGGGAAGTCGACGCTACTGCTGCAGGCGGCGGCGGCTTTGGCGCGCGGCGGGCAGCCGGTCTTCTATGTCTCCGGCGAGGAGTCGATCGAGCAGGTGAGGCTGCGGGCTCGGCGGCTGGGGGTGACGGAGGCGCCGATCGACCTGGCTGCCTCGGTGAATTTGCGGGACATCGCGGCGAGTTTGGACGGGGGGCGGCCGCCGGCGTTGGTGGTGATCGATTCGATCCAGACCATGTGGCTGGACCAGATCGACAGCGCGCCGGGGACGGTGGCGCAGGTGCGGGCGGCGGCGTTCGAGCTGATCCGGCTGGCGAAGCAGCGGGGGTTCGCGCTGGTGCTGGTTGGGCATGTCACCAAGGATGGGGCGATCGCCGGACCTCGGGTGCTGGAGCACATGGTGGATGCGGTGCTGTACTTCGAGGGCGAGCGGGGGCATCAGTTCCGCATCCTGCGGGCGGTGAAGAACCGGTTCGGGGCGACGGACGAGATCGGCGTGTTCGAGATGACGGAGCGGGGGTTGGCGGAGGTGGCCAATCCCTCGGCGCTGTTCCTGGCGGAGCGGCGGGGGAACATTGCCGGAAGCGCGGTGTTCGCCGGACTGGAGGGGACGCGGCCAGTGCTGATGGAGGTGCAGGCGCTGCTTTCGGCTGCGGGTGGCGGGGGGGCGCCGAGGCGGCAGGTAATCGGGTGGGATGGCGGGCGGTTGTCGATGCTGCTCGCGGTGCTGGAGACGCGGTGCGGGCTGCGGCTGGGGGCGGTGGATGTGTACCTGAATGTGGCCGGGGGGCTGCGGGTGGTCGAGCCGGCGGCGGATCTGGCGGTGGCGGCGGCGATCGCCTCGGCGGCCGGGGACCGGCCGACCAGCGCGGGGACGGTGTATTTCGGGGAGGTGGGGCTGTCCGGCGAAGTGCGGCAGGTGGCGCAGGCGGAGGCGCGGCTGAAGGAGGCGGCGAAGCTGGGGTTCGATACGGCGTGCCTGCCTCGGCGGGTGGCGCGGGGCGGGCGGGTGCCGGCGGCGCCGGAGGGGCTGCGGCTGGTGGAGGTGGGGCACCTGGCGGATTTGGTGGCGGAGTTCTCGGAGCGGGAGCGGTCCGGGTAGGGAGTTTGCGGCTGCGAGCGTCTGTGGGGCAGGCAGCACAATTCATCCGGCGGGTGCGATGGACGCGCCGGGCAGGATAATTTTCTTTGCCGTTGTTAGGGTGGGCCGGTGCTGGCGAGGGTTGGGGATTGCGGGCGAGGGGCCGGCCAGGGGGGGAATATAAGGCCGGTCTGCCCAGGGATGGAAACGGGCAAGAATCTGGGATTGCGAGGGCGAGGGCCTCGGGGGTGGCGCCATACCACGAGGTTTTCGAGATCACCGCCGTAAAGAGTGAGGTCGCGGGCCAGTTCGTTCCAGGACGCTGGGTCCATCTGGCCGGGGATGATGCCGAGGTCGAGGCAAATGTCGACGAGGATGGCGCCGATGGAACGGCGGCGGTCCTGCGCGACAATCTGCTCGAGCATGGGCGGGTTGGCTTGGCGGGGATCGTAGGCCGCGGGTGAGGTGGCCGGTTCGGCGGCGCGCCGCTTGCGCCGGGAGGGCGGGCGGAGGGCCGCAGGCTGGATGTCCCGGCCGCGGGCGGCGCGGTTTTGGAGCCGCTGTTCAAGGGCGGCGGCGCGGAGCAGGCCGCGGGTGATGCGGGCGAGAATGACCGCGATGTCTTTGGTGACGAAGACCCTGGCGATGAAGCTGAAGCAGGGGAGGATATGCGGCTGGGAGGCGTGCTGGTTCAGCGTTTCGGCGAGGTTCTGGCCGTAGATGATGAGCGTGCGGACGACGCCGAGCACCTGGGCGATGCGCGGGGGTGTGGGACGGTTGGGGGTGGGCGGGTTGGCGACGGCGTCGGACGACATGGGTGGGATATAAGCACAGAACGGGAACAGAAGTCAAGGAAAATCGTCAGGACCCGGGAGATATTTCGTTCCCGTTGTCCATTTCGCCGACCTGCTCCCAGCCCGAGGACGATTAGTCGTGCCATACTGCAAGGCTAGTCATCCCCCGGAGCAGACGCCGTGCCTCTGGCCCATTCGGATTGCGGCTTCGGTGGTCATGACCTGGAAGAACATTTGCGCAGTACCGCACGTCGTGCCGCGGAATTTGCCGGGATGTTCGGCGGCGCCAACTGGGCGGAGCTGGCTGGGCTTTGGCATGACGTGGGGAAGTATGACTCTGCGTTCCAGGGTTATCTGCTCCGGGCAGTGGGAAAGGAGGACGCTCATCTTGAGGCGGAGGAGGCGGGATCGCGTGGCCCGGCCCGCGGCCCCGAGCATTCAATTGCTGGCGCGGTGCACGCAATCGAACGGTTTGGCGAAGGCAATGGGCGGTTGTTGGCGTATTGCATCGCCGGCCATCATGCGGGGCTCGCCGACTGGAACAGCACGGAAGCCGGCCAGGGCTCATTAGAGGCAAGGCTGAGGCGGGCGCGCGAGAACGACATGCTCGGCCGGGCGAAGGTGGGCGGAGCGCCGGCTGCATTGCTCGATGCCGCGCCCCCGACGGGTGGGCCGCGCGGGCTTAATGCCGAAGAGTGTGCGTTCTTTATCCGCATGCTGTTTTCGGCGCTGGTCGATGCGGATTTTCTGGATACGGAAGCGCATTTCGACCGCCAGCGCGGCGACACGCGTGCCGGGTGGCCATCATTGGACGCGCTGCTTCCCGTGCTGGACGCGTATCTCGATGCGAAGACCGTGGCGGCGTTGCGCGACCGGCCGGGGCCGGTGAACGAGGCGCGACGGGAGGTTTTGGGGGCCTGTCGAGCGGGGGCGGCGCTTTCACCGGGCCTGTTCACAATGACGGTGCCGACTGGGGGCGGGAAGACGCTGGCGTCGTTGGCCTTCGCACTACGGCACGCGCAGGCGCATGGATTGCGTCGCGTCATTTATGCGATCCCATATACCAGCATCATCGAGCAGACAGCGGATGTGTTTCGCGAGGTGTTCGCGTCGCTTGGCGAGGTGGTGGTGGAGCATCACAGCAGCCTGGCGCCCGAGCACGAGACGAATCGCAGCCGGTTGGCGGCGGAGAACTGGGACGCGCCGCTAGTTGTTACCACGACGGTTCAGCTTTTCGAATCACTGTTTGCGGCTCGCGTGTCGCACTGTCGGAAGCTGCACAATATCGCTCGGTCCGTGCTGATCCTGGATGAGGCGCAGCTTCTGCCGGTTGAGTTTCTGCGGCCGATTCTATTCGCGTTGGATGAGTTGATGGCGCGATACGGGGTGTCGGTGCTGTTATCTACTGCTACCCAGCCGGCTTTGCTCGCGCGAGGGGATTTCAAGGGGCTGACTGCATATGCGCGGGAGCTGGCTCCGGAGCCGGAACGGCTGCGGCAGAGTTTGCGGCGGGTGCGGGTCGAACGGCTGCACGGGCTGGATCGCCGGATCCGGTGGGATGAGCTGACTGAACTGATTGCGGCGGAGAGCCGGGCACTGTGCATCGTGGACCGGCGAGACTCGGCTCGCGACCTGACCGGGATGCTGCCCGATGGCACGTTCCACTTATCAGCACTGATGTGCCCGCAGCACCGTAGCGAGGTTCTGACAAAAATCAGACAACGGCTCGGCGATCGTCAGGCGGAGGTTCGCGTTGTGGCGACGCAGCTGGTCGAGGCCGGCGTGGACCTCGATTTTCCCGTGGTTTTCCGAGCCGTGGCGGGGCTGGATTCGGTTGCCCAGGCGGCGGGGCGGTGTAACCGGGAGGGGCAGTTGGCAGAGGGTCGCCTGGTCGTCTTCGCTGCCCCCAAGCCACCGCCCGACGGCGTGCTGAGGCAGGCTGCGGCCATCGCAGAACGACTGTTGAGGGGTGACGACGAGGATCCACTGACGTTGGCGGCGTTTACGCGGTTCTTTACGCAGCTTTATTGGGTGCAGGGGGACCGGCTGGACAGCAAGCAGATCATATCTGGCTATAATGCGCTTCTCGCGCGATCCCGGTTGCAGTATGCGTTTCGGACGGCCGCCGAGGTGTTTCGGATCATTCCCGACGAACAGGTGCCAGTCGTGGTGCCGTGGGGCGATGCACGGCTTTTAGTCCGTGAGGTCGAACGTGCGGGTGCGAGCCGTGGGCGTCTCCGCCGCCTGCAGCGCTTCACAGTGGGGGTTTATCGTCGTACGGCGCAGGGACTGTTGACGCAGCGTGTTGTTCGAGAAATTTTACCGGGCTTGTTGGTGCTTGAGGACGAGCGACTCTATGACGAGTTCGTCGGGCTGGATGTGAAGGGGCTTGGCGTGCTCAATCCCCAAGAGTGTATCGTGTAGTGCCAGCGCCGGCTGGCCGGCGAAATCGCAAGAGAATTGCGCGGATTGCAACGTGTTGGATGACGGGATCGGCAATGATCCGCCGCCGGGTCATTGCCGATTATTAACTTGCTTCAGACCCAGTTCGTGTTAGATGATGGACAGACCGATTGCCCTCGGAGGGTCGGCATGCCGGACCCGTTCTCACGCCCGTTCCGTCTGAAGCTGCGGGGAAATTACGCGTGCTTCGCTCGTCCCGAGATGAAGGTGGAACGTGTTTCGTACCCGATCATAACGCCTTCCGCCGCTCGCGGCGCCATTGAGAGCATTCTTTGGAAGCCGCAAATTAAGTGGCGAATCGACCGCATTGACCGGCTACGTCCGCCCGTTTTCCAGCAGATACGCCGAAACGAGGTTGAATCGAAGGCCTCACCTGACCGGGCAGGGATCATTATCGATCAGACGCGCCAGCAGCGCGCTGCCCTGGTATTGCGCGACGTTGCTTACACGATCCATGCGCGGCTTTGTCTGACCGACAAGGCCGGTCCGGCCGACACTATCGCCAAATACACGGAAATCTTCGAACGCCGGGCGAGAGCGGGCCAGTGCTTCCAGCGCCCTTGCCTGGGATCGCGCGAGTTCTCCGCCGAGTTCGCGTTGATCGAGGCAGGAGACCCTGATCCGCCGCCAGAAGAGACTCAACCTGTCGAGATGCTGGGGTGGATCTTCTACGATTTCGACTGGTCACAGCGGCCGCCTCGGCCACTTTTTTTCGAGGCGCGTGTGGAGAATGGCCGGATGATGGTGCCTCCGCCGGAAAGCGTGGGGCTGCGGTTATGATCATCCAGAGCCTTACCGCGCTCTATGAGCGGTTGGCCGCCAGCGTCAACCCAGAACAGCGTCTGCCTGAGCCCGGATGGAAGGAGAACGAGATTTCGTTCGTTATCGATCTTGCGCAAGACGGAACGCCAGTCAATGTCCTTCCGCTGCGCACGCCTCAGGAACGCGGTAGACCACGCGGGCGACCGAGCGTCGTGCCACAGGAAGCCAAAAGACCCGGCAAGATTGCCGACAAGCCGGAAGAGAAGGATTGCTGGAAGGCATCGCTCTTTTGGGACAACCCACGCTACGCGCTCGGTCTCCCGTCCGGCGAGGACGCCAAGTCGCTGCGCGAAGCGCATGTGTGTCAAGGCCTGTTCCGACTGCGGCATGAGAAGTTCGCCCGTGAGGCTGGTCAAGCCATCGCGACGGATGAAGGCATGTGCGCGCTGCTCGCCTTTCTCGCGAGGGGGCCTCTAACGGCGTTAACGAATCTCGACCCGACTTGGCGAGAGGAAATTACGGAGGCAGGCGGAAACGTGGCGTTCAAGCTGGATGGCGATACCGAGCTGATCTGTCGTCGTCCGGCGATCCGCGCCGCGATCTCGGCTGCCGCGGTTCCCGATCAGGACTCCGACCGGGGACAATGTCTCGTCACCGGACAGACGACGCGCATCGCACGCCTGCATCCATCGATCCAGGGCGTCGCTGGAGCACAAACTTCCGGCGCCAATATCGTTTCGTTCAATCTTCCGGCTTTCGAGTCCTATGGTCTCACGCAGGGCGAGAATGCCCCGGTCGGAGTCTATGCCGCGTTCACCTACACAACCGCGCTGAACTGGTTATTGGGGACAAGTTCCCGATTCAGGGCGCGAGCCGGCAATACCACCGTGGTCTTCTGGGCCGGGCAGGGGACACCGAACGAAGCGGTAATATGTGACCTGATGGCCGCGGTGGCCGAGGACCGACCGGATAGCGGCACTGCGGTAGTGGATGCCGTCTACAGGGCGCCGCAAACTGGTTACTTCCCGCCTATCGAGGATCCTACGCCTTTCTTCGTGCTGGGGCTGTCGGCCGAGAGCAAGTCACGCCTGACTGTGCGGTTCTTCCACCAGGGAACGATCGCGGAAGCCAGCCGCACGATCAAGCGGTGGTTCGATGAACTTGATATCGTACCCGAAGGAGCGCCGCTGTCTTTGACACGGCTGCGCCGCGCGCTCTCTGTGCTGGGCGATTTGAAAAACACTCCGCCCTTGCTTGAAGCCGAGCTGGCGCACGCTGCCTATACCGGCGCGCCGTTGCCGCAGCGTGTCCTCGGCGAGGCGCTCGCGCGCTCCGCGGCTGAGCAGGGGCCGACCCGCGAGCGTACCGCACTGATCAAGGCATTTCTCATTCGCAACCTGAAGAGGGAGATCACCGTGGAGCTCGACCCGGACGAGACGCATCCCGCCTATCGCCTGGGGCGGCTGTTCTCAATCCTGGAAAACATCCAGCGGACCGCCGTCAAGCCTAAACGGACCATCCGCGACAGCTACTGGGGCTCTGCGGCTGCGACCCCAGCCGTCGTTTTCCCGCAATTGCTAGACCTAGCGATGAGCCATCTCGGCAAGATCAAGCAGGATCGCGCGCCCCTTGCGCATTGGTTCGAAGCGCAGATCGGCGAGATCGTCGATGAAACCAAGTTTCCCCGCTCGCTGAAAGCGCACCACTCATTCGAAGAGCAAGGCCGGTTCGCAATCGGATACTGGCAACAGCGATTCAAGCCGAAACCCGAAAAAGTCGCCGCCGAGGAAGCCGCGGCGCTGGAAGAGGAAGGAGAAACCACATGACCGTACTCGACCGTCGCTGCGATTTCGTTTTGTACTTCGATGTGAAAGACGGCAATCCGAATGGCGACCCGGATGCCGGCAATATGCCTCGGTTCGATCCCGAGACAGGACAGGGGCTAGTTACGGACGTTTGCATCAAGCGCAAGATTCGCAATTATGTGGAGATCGCGAAGTCCGGCAAGGAGGGGTACCGCATCTATGTGCGTGAAGGGACAGTGCTGAATCGCGAGCACGACGAGGCGTTTAAGCGGACCGAGATCAAGACCAAGAAGGTAGGCAACCAGCTCAAGCCGGCCGACGACGCTGGTCGTGACAAAGTACGTCGTGACATGTGCGGCCGCTTCTTTGATATTCGGACCTTTGGGGCAGTCATGTCGACGCAAACGGATGCCGGGCAGGTGCGCGGACCGGTGCAGCTGACTTTCGCCCGCAGCGAGCATCCGGTGTTTTCCCGTGACGTGGCGATCACGCGTATGGCGGTTACCAACGAGGTTGATGCCGACAAAGAGCGCACCATCGGCCGCAAGCACACCGTCGCTTACGGCCTCTATCGTGGGCATGGCTTCGTCTCTCCCTCGCTTGCCGAGAAGACTGGCTTCTCTCAGTCGGACCTCGAGCTGTTGTGGGAGGCATTGGTCTCGATGTTCGAGCATGACCGCTCGGCAGCGCGCGGGTTGATGGCGACACGTGCGTTGGTGGTCTTCGATCACGGCTGCAAGCTTGGTCGTGCGCACTCACACGATCTGTTCTCTCGCGTGCGGACGGAACTGCGCGATCCGGCAAAGCCGCCGCGCGATTTTAGCGATTACAAGCTGACGCTGGACGGCGCGGAGTTGCAGGGCGTGATGACTACGGTGCCGTTGGCTGCCGGGTTCGCGTGACCGATGCCGCCACGCGGCCGTGGTTGAAAGCGACCCGATCCCGATCAGCGCGCTCCAGCATTGGGCCTACTGCCCGCGACAAGCGGCGCTGATTCACCTGGACGGCGTGTGGTCGGACAACCCGTTCACCCGCCGCGGCCATCTGCTGCACGAACGCGCCGACACGCCGGGATCGGATCGACGCGGCGATGTGCGCGTGGAGCGGGCGCTGCCGCTGTTCTCGCGGCGCCTCGGGCTGAGCGGTCGAGCCGATGCCGTCGAATTCCATCCGGACGGTACCATTGTTCCCGTCGAATACAAGTCGGGGCGCCGGCGAGCTCGCTATGCCGACGAGCTGCAACTTTGTGCCCAAGCGATGTGCCTGGAGGAGATGTTCGGCCGGGCGGTGCCGCAAGGCGCCATCTTCCATGCACCGGAACGCCGTCGCCGGACCGTGGTCTTCAGCGCGGCATTGCGGCAGGCGGTGGAGCGCACGATCGTGGAACTCGCCGCCGCGCTCTCGCGCGCGACCCTGCCCGTGCCGGTGAACGATGGACGCTGTCCCGATTGCTCGCTGCGTCGGGTCTGTTTGCCCGAGCTGTCGGCGGGTCCGGCCAATCCCTTCGTACCGGCGAAGGAGGCGGCGTGCGAGAATTTCTGAACACGCTCTATGTGCAAACTCAGGGCAGCTATCTGCGGCTGCAAGGCGAGACGGTGATCGTCGAAGTCGAGCGAGTCGAGCGCAGCAAGCTGCCGTTGCACCACTTGGGGGCGCTGGTGCTGTTCGGCAACGTGATGGTGAGCCCGTTCCTGCTGGGCCGTTGCGCGGAGGACGGACGCAGCGTGGTGTGGATGACGGCGCACGGGCGCTTCCAGGCGCGCATGGAAGGGCCTCGCAGCGGCAACGTGCTGCTGCGCCGGGCGCAGCATCGCGCCGCCGAGCAGGCGGATGCGTCGCTGGCTTTGGCGCGGGGCTCGGTGGCTGGGAAGCTGCAGAACGCGCGGCTGTATTTGTTGCGGGCGGCACGGGATGCTCCCGAGCAGGCGGCGGCGGCACTGCGGCTCGCCGCGGAGCGGATGGAGCGGCACTTATACGCTGCCGGTCTTGCGGCGGATCTGGATACGCTGCGCGGGGAAGAAGGCGCGGCGGCGGCCGAATATTTCGCGGCTATCCCGCACGTGGTGCGGGTTCCGGAGCCGGCCTTTGCCTGGACAGGACGCAGCCGCCGCCCGCCGCTCGATCCGCTGAACGCGCTCCTTTCGTTCTTGTATGCGCTATTAACGAATGACTGTGTGTCGGCGGTGGAAGCGGCGGGGTTGGATCCGCAGATCGGTTTTCTGCATGCGCTGCGACCGGGTCGACCGGCGTTGGCGCTGGACCTGATGGAGGAGTTTCGTTCGCTGCTGGCCGACCGCGTGGCCTTTGCGCTGGTGAACCGGCGGCAGTTGACCGGGGCGGATTTCACGCAACGCCCCGGGGGTGCGGTGGAGATAACGGACGAGGCGCACGGTGTTGACCGCGTACCAGAAGCGCAAGCAGGAGGAGGTGACGCATCCGTTGCTGGCTGAGCCGGTGCCGCTTGGCTTGGCTCCATTGATCCAGGCTCGGATGCTGGCGCGAGCAGTGCGTGGCGATCTGTCGCGCTACACGGCTTTCGTGCCGCGCTGAGCAATGGCGGATTATCTGGTCAGCTATGATGTGGAGACGGTGACGCGCGAGGGGCGCCGACGACTGCGCCGGATTGCTCGGGTATGCGAGGATTATGGGCAGCGTGTGCAGCTCTCGGTATTTGAGTGCCGGCTGGATGACACGCTGGTCGAGACATTTCTCGCGCGGCTGATGGAGGAAATCGATGGGCAGCTCGACAGCCTGCGGCTGTACCGGTTGCCTGCCGATCGGGCTCAGGCGGTGCGAGTCCTGGGCCGCGACCGCTGGCGCGATCCGGATGAACCGCTCATACTATGAGCGCGAACCGCCAGCGGTGGCGATTCTCGCGGCCGTTCGCGGCGGCTTGTTCGCGTGGTTGGTCAGCCGCTCGGCGATCTTTGACACTGTTTGGCAGGAGTCAGAATGTGACGTGTTCCCCTGCTTCGCGTTCTTGTACGCGTAAGGCGCTGAACAAGAACGATTTCACAGGCGGGGCGATCAGCCGGGCCTTTGGCCCGGCTGCGGATTGAAACTACGTCTATGCAGCGTTTGATCCGGTTTATGTAGGATCAGCCGGGCCTTTGGCCCGGCTGCGGATTGAAACGATTGCTTCGTCGGGCCGAACGCCAGCGCCGAGCGATCAGCCGGGCCTTTGGCCCGGCTGCGGATTGAAACACGATCGCATCCGGCGGCACGTTGGTGCTCTCGGGGGATCAGCCGGGCCTTTGGCCCGGCTGCGGATTGAAACCCCTTGCAGAAGCTCGGCGCTGAGTTCGCGTTGAAGGATCAGCCGGGCCTTTGGCCCGGCTGCGGATTGAAACGGCGATGCGCCATTGCCCGTGATCAAGGGGATCATGATCAGCCGGGCCTTTGGCCCGGCTGCGGATTGAAACATCATCTCATATTCGAGGTGCTCAATGGCTCTTGGGATCAGCCGGGCCTTTGGCCCGGCTGCGGATTGAAACGATCTGCGCAGTGGCCTGTTGTAGCAGCGTCGGCCCGATCAGCCGGGCCTTTGGCCCGGCTGCGGATTGAAACCACCATGGCCGGGCAGCGGCCCGCTGTGCCTGGGATGATCAGCCGGGCCTTTGGCCCGGCTGCGGATTGAAACCCGGTGCCGCCAGCTTGGGCGAGATCAATGGTGTCGATCAGCCGGGCCTTTGGCCCGGCTGCGGATTGAAACGATGAGGGCGCACACAGCCGCTACCGCATCCGCGCGAGATCAGCCGGGCCTTTGGCCCGGCTGCGGATTGAAACCTCGATCCAATGGAACGCCTTGTCCATGTTACGCCACGATCAGCCGGGCCTTTGGCCCGGCTGCGGATTGAAACGTTGGTGTCGTGTGCGATAGTGACATCGCGTTCCGATCAGCCGGGCCTTTGGCCCGGCTGCGGATTGAAACGATGAATTGCGCAGTGCCGGTGCTGGCAACGAGGGATCAGCCGGGCCTTTGGCCCGGCTGCGGATTGAAACAATAATAACTGCTCGCCCAGCGGCGGTCCGGCGCGATCAGCCGGGCCTTTGGCCCGGCTGCGGATTGAAACTGATCGGCTCAGGTAAGGGCTCCATCGGTGACTGAGATCAGCCGGGCCTTTGGCCCGGCTGCGGATTGAAACGTTGCTGGCGAACCCATATAATTGGGTCATCGTCGGGATCAGCCGGGCCTTTGGCCCGGCTGCGGATTGAAACAAGTCCCGCAAAATTTGCGTCACATCATACCCGAACGATCAGCCGGGCCTTTGGCCCGGCTGCGGATTGAAACCCGATCGCCGGCTCGCAGGAGCCGGTAAACCTGCCGGATCAGCCGGGCCTTTGGCCCGGCTGCGGATTGAAACATTAGAGAGTGCCATTAGTCCGCAGTCCCCCACTGATCAGCCGGGCCTTTGGCCCGGCTGCGGATTGAAACACGATAGGCCACATGACCCACGGTCGAGATTTCCGGGATCAGCCGGGCCTTTGGCCCGGCTGCGGATTGAAACCTTTCGGGAAACCCCTTGCGGTTCCCGTCTGGCTGGCGATCAGCCGGGCCTTTGGCCCGGCTGCGGATTGAAACGACTACAAGCGGGAAATCCTGTTCGAAAAAATTGGCACGATCAGCCGGGCCTTTGGCCCGGCTGCGGATTATTAGTCCGCCGAGCGAAGTCGGCCTTACAACAACAGCCTCAAAGGCGCCACCACGCCATATTTGTCGCGGACGAGGAACTGGTTGCCTTCCTTGGTCCCGTCGATCAGCTCCTCATACAGGCGCACAGCCTTGTTCACGACCTCGGCGTAAGACGACGCTCCGGTCTTCAGCTTGAGGGCATCCAGCCGCTCCACGGACCGAGATGCAAACGTGAGCGTGGCCCGCTTCTTCCCGACCTTCGCCTTCTGCGGGGGCGTGTCCAGTGCCTTGGTGTCGGACGTACCAGACACCTGGGTGAGTGCCGTCATCGTGCGTCCCTCTGCGGCCCGAAGCAGGAGGTCACCAGGGCACCGAGGATCGGTCCGGCGACACTCCACACCGCGCCAGAAGTTCGGAGGTTATCCGGCGGGGATAGACTGTGCTACCATCCCGAGGGCAAGCACATCATTTTTAGAGTGCTGCGCGGCTCTTCCGTGACCGGGCGGCAGTTGGAAGCTCTGCGGCCCGGGCGTTTGGCCGAAGTCGAAGATCAGCCAACCGTGCGGCCGCCGAAAGAAAGTCGTGGATGCCCAGCCGTGGCCGGGCATGACGGGGAGGAGCCGTCCTCGGCTCCGATTTCCGATTTTCGTGGCAGACACCACGCAACAAGTGGCGACCGCGGCCTGGGCGCCGGTCATCGACCCGGCCTCCCCAATCGGAACGGTGAGGCGCGGCTGCTGGTTCCATGCTATTCTCCGCCTCGGAGAAGCAGCGCTACCCATGAGCACAGCAACCGAGACCGACATTGCCGGGCGTGTGATCGCCACGCTGCTGGCGCATCAGGCGGAGCTGCGGCGCGCCGGCATTCGTCACCTGTCGCTGTTTGGCTCGGTTGCCCGTGGCGAGGCTGAACCCGGCAGCGACGTCGATCTTGTTGTCGAACTCGATCCGCAAGCTCGCATTGGGTTGTTCGCACTCGGCGCATTGGAACGGCGCCTGACCGAACTGATCGGCCGCCCGGTGGATCTGCTGCCGGAGCCGATCGAGAAGCCGCGCCTGCGGGCCAAGATAGAGCGGGACCGACGGCGCGCCTTCCAGGGATGATCTGGCGGAGAGCCTGGCCGATATCATTGAAAACGCCGAGCGGATCGAGAGTTATCGTGCTGGGATGGACCGCGACACCTTTGCCGCCAACGGTTTGGTGCGAGACGCGGTGGAACGATGCGTGGAGCCTCCCGTGTTTTTGCCGTGCTCACGGCCGGGGCGTCGGTCCCTCGGGAGCGGGGCGGGTCGCATGGAAGCGGCGGAGGTCGATCTCGGCCGAGCCATCCGCCTTCACGGTCAAAACGTCCTCGAAGACGCGGTCGAACTGGATGTCATCGTACGTGTAGCCGTGTCGGGCATAAACCGTGGATGACGTCGTGCTGTCGATGCCGGTGAGCACGGCGACCAATTGCACTGCCTCCGAGCGGCACTCGTCGGGTCCCTTGCCATAGAACGGACTGGCCGCGTCGATGGGGTGCATCACCGTCCAGCTCAGCGCGAAGAACGGGCTCGTTTCCCGGATCAGCGCAAGATCCAACATTCGGCGATAGCGCTGACCCTCATCGGTTTCCTCGTTGCGCAACAAAGTCAGCTTCATGCGCGCCTCGATGATCTGGTTCTTGCGGACATTGGCCACGCGGAACATCAGCGTCGGCACGCCGTTGAACTGATTCACGGCTGCATTGCGGCTGAACAGGACGCGGGCGCTCGGCAGGGTGAACTTGGCGATCACCAAGCCGGTGGCCAACGGCACCAGCAGGACTCCGGTCACCACGTCAATCGTTACGAGAGTGTGTCCGTAGACCGTGGCGGGGTACATCTCACCATAGCCGACGGTGGACATTGTCTCGACGCTGAAGAAGAACGCATCCAGGAGCGACCCCGGGTGGGCGCCAAACACACTCCCCGGAGCCAAGACGAACAGCACGGCATAGCCGAGATTCAGCAGCAGATAGAGCGCGGCCAAGCTGAGGAAGAAGGCGCTCCACGGCAGCACCAGGAAGCCGTAGTACACATCGTGCCAGCCCCCGTGCGGGACACCGATCTTGACGATCGGGGGCGACCTTCCGGCCCGGCGCCTCGTTCGCCGGCGCGGGCGGCGCGCGGCAGGGTGCGGGTCGGATCGATCGGGGTTTTCCAGGATGACGGCCTCTTTGCCTGTCCGGACGGCAGGTTAGGCTGCGATCGTTCAGACCTGCAACGGTGGGCTCGCTATGCGGCGACGCGGATCTTGCTGTCGAGCCTCGACGCTGGACGGTCGCATCGGGCGGTTCGCGCTCGGCTTGATGCAACGGCAGGCGGGGGGTTTGGCTGGGGTGCGACCCGTCCCGGTCTTTTTTCGATTGTGCAGCCGACGGTTGAGTCGGGGCGACCCCGATTGGTCCGCCGGCGGAATTCCAGTCGGCAGGATTGCAACGCGTCTCGGGCCCAGGCTGGCGATGGCCGGCGCGGGCGATCTCGGCCCGGAATAGGGATTGGCCACCAGCCATCCCTCCGATAAACCCCACCCGTCGTGGACGCAGCGAGTCGATGACCTGGGTGGACGGTGTTATTCTGGGGATCATCGCGATCTCCGGCTTGCTTGCGTTCATGCGCGGCTTCGTCCGCGAGGTGCTGGGCATTGGCGCCTGGATCGGCGCGGCCGCCCTGGCGGTCTGGGCCAATCCCCGCATCCTGCCGACCTTCGAGCGCTGGCTGCACGACCAGCCCGGCATCGCCCAGCCTGTCGCCTTCGGCGTGGTGTTCCTGGCCACCCTGATCGTGCTGCTGATCATCTGCCACGCGATCGGCAAGGCGGTGCGGCGCTCGGCGTTCGGCGGCCTTGACCGCAGCCTGGGTCTGCTATTCGGGCTGGCGCGGGGTGCGGCGCTGGTGGTGCTGGCCTATATCGTGGTCGGGATGGCCGTGCCGGTCGATCAGTGGCCGCAGCCGATCGCCGGAGCCCGCGCCATGCCGCTTGCCTATCAGGGGGCGGTGTGGGCGGCGCATTGGCTGCCCGACGCGTATCGGCCTCGGATTTATCCGCCGCCGGGTGGGCGGCCGGCGACCGAAGAAGCTTTGCTGCGAGCCACGCCGCAGGGGCGGGCGCTCGGCAAGCCCCCCGCCCGCGAGTAGGAGAGCCCGGCATGCACGTCGCCGTCGCCTCGCACCTGGCCGATGACGACAAGCCGCACGAGGAATGCGGTGTCTTCGGCGTTTGGAATATACCGGACGCGGCGGCGGTCACGGCGCTCGGGCTGCACGCGCTCCAGCACCGGGGGCAGGAGTCAACGGGGATCGTTACGTTCGACGGCAGCCGCTTCCACTCGCATAAGGGGCTGGGGCTGGTGGGGGACAATTTCGGCGACGCGCGGGTGATCGCCTCGTTGCCCGGCACCAGCGCGATCGGCCACAACCGCTATGCCACCACCGGCGAGACGATCCTGCGGAATGTGCAGCCGCTGTACGCGGATTTCGAGTTCGGCGGCTTCGTGGTGGCGCACAACGGCAACCTGACCAACGCGCATGTGCTGCGCCGCTCGCTGGTGCGGCGCGGCTGCCTGTTCCAATCGACCACCGATTCCGAGGTGTTCATCCAACTGATTGCCATCAGCCTCTATTCCACCGTCGCCGACCGGCTGATCGATGCATTGAAGCAGGTGGTCGGCGCCTACTCGCTGGTGGCGCTGTCGAACGACATGCTGATCGGCGTGCGCGACCCGCTTGGCGTCCGGCCGCTCATATTGGGACGCATCGTGGGCTCGGGCGACGCCGGCGGATCAGCGGTCGGCGGCTGGGTGCTTGCGTCTGAAACATGCGCGCTCGACATTGTCGGCGCCGAGTTCGTCCGTGACGTCGAGCCCGGCGAGATCGTGCTGATCGACGATCAGGGCGTACGCAGCATCAAACCGTTCGGCCGCGCGCCCGAGCGGTTCTGCGTGTTCGAATACATCTACTTCGCCCGGCCGGATTCGGTGATGGAGGGCACCCCGGTCTATGACGCGCGCAAGCGAATCGGCGCCGAGCTGGCCCGTGAAGCCGGCGTCCCCGCCGACGTGATCGTGCCGGTGCCGGATTCCGGCGTGCCGGCGGCAATGGGCTATGCGGCGGAAAGCGGCATACCCTTCGAGCTCGGAATCATCCGCAACCACTATGTCGGCCGCACCTTCATCGAGCCGACCGACCATATCCGCAATCTCGGCGTCAAGCTGAAGCACTCGGCCAATCGCGCGATCCTGGAGGGACGGCGCGTCATCCTGGTGGACGACTCGATCGTGCGCGGCACCACCAGCCGCAAGATCGTGGAGATGGTGCGCCAGGCCGGGGCGACCGAGGTGCACATGCGTGTTTCGTCGCCGCCGACCACCTATTCCTGCTTCTATGGGATCGACACGCCGGAGCGCGGCAAGCTGCTGGCGGCGCGGAACTCGGTCGATGAGATGGCGGCGCTGATTGGCGTCGACAGCCTGGCCTTCATCTCGATCGAGGGGCTTTATCGTGCGCTCGGGCAAGAGCCGCGCGACCCGGCCCGTCCGCATTTCTGCGATGCCTGTTTCACCGGCGACTATCCGATCGCCTTGCCTGACCAGGGCGACAACGCTGAGCGGCAGCTCAGTTTGCTGGACAGCCATTGACCCTGCGCCCGCTGGAGGGAAGCGTGGCGCTGGTCACCGGCGCCAGCCGCGGCATCGGCGCCGCCACCGCGATCGAGCTGGCGCGGCTGGGTGCGCACGTGGTGATCACCGCGCGCACGCAAGGCGGGCTGGAGGAAACCGACGACGCCATCCGCGCCGTGGGTGGCGCCGCGACGCTGTTGCCACTCGACCTGCACGAGGCCGATCCGGTCGATCGCATCGGCCCCAGTCTCTATCAGCGGTTTCAGCGGCTGGATGTGCTGGTCCACTGTGCCGGGACGTTGGGGCGCCTGGCACCGGTGGCGCATCTGATGCCACATGAATGGGCCGACGCGGTCAGCGTGAACCTGGACGCCGCCATGCGCCTGATCCGAACGTGCGATCCGCTGCTGCGCGTCGCTGCCGCCGGACGTGCGGTGTTCGTCACCGCCATGCGCGCCCGTGCCCCGAAGGCCTATTGGGCCTCGTACGGAGCGACGAAGGCGGCGATGGAGCACCTTGTGCTCACCTGGGCGGATGAGGTTGGCGGGACGAAGTTGCGGGTGAATTTGTTCGATCCGGGACCAGTTGCCACGCGGCTGCGGCGCGACGCATTTCCGGGTGAGCTGCCCGACAAGCTGGCGAAACCCGAGGACGTCGCCCCGGGACTCGCTGCGCTGTGCCTGCCGGCAGAAGAGCGCCACGGGGAGCTGGTTCGGCGCTGAGCGATTCCGCCCGCGGCCTGTCGCTCGGCATCGTCGTCGGACTGGCCGCCGAGGCCCGGATTGCGCGCCGGTTCGGCGGCAGGGTCGCGATCGGCGGCGGTACGTCGGAGGGTGCACGACGCGCGGCTCTGGGGTTGGCGGAGTCCGGCGCTGCTGCGTTGCTCAGCTTCGGGCTGGCTGGCGGGCTCGATCCCGCCCTGCGTCCGGGCGATGTGCTGGTGCCTCGCGGCGTGTTGGTCGGCGGCAGGCGGTTCGAGACCGATCCGGCGCTGTGCCGCCTGCTCGGCGGCGCCACCCCGCATGTGCTGCTGGGTGGCGAAAGGATCGTTGCCGCGACGGCCGACAAGCAGATGCTTTGGCGAACGACGGGATGCGCGGCTGTCGATCTCGAAAGCGCCGCCGTGGCGGAAGTTGCATCTGACAAGAACCTGCCCTTTGCGGTCCTGCGCGCGGTCTGTGATCCTGCCGGCCGGGCTGTTCCCTCTGCTGCGCTGGCAGCGCTCGACGCGGGAGGTGCCGTGGCGCTCGGGCGCGTCCTGGTGTCGGTAGGTCGTCGGCCGGGACAACTCGCGGCCTTGCTGGCGTTGGCCCGTGATGCGGTGCGTGCCCGCCGTGCACTGCTACGGCACTTGGCGCGGATTGGTGCACACACGATATTTACGACTGCGACATAGGGTGCGCCAGCACAAGCAGGAACGTCGATGCCCGATACCCCTGTTGAGCCGACCGGCGGCAGCCCCTACGATCCCCCGCTTGAGTCGCGCGTATCGCGGCTGGAGGACGATATGCGGGAGATGAAATCAGTGCTGGCACAGGTCCTGCCGATGCTTGCCCGCATCGAGGCCACGCTGTCCGGCACGCTGCCGCACCTGGCGACCAAGGCCGAGCTGTCGGAGTTGCGCGCCGAGCTGCGCGCGGAGCTGGCCGACAAGCCGGGGAAGACTTACCTCTGGGCTGTGGTGGGCGTGCTGGTCGCCGCGATTGTTGCGTCCTACGGCGCCGGCCTCGCCGCCATCGCGCTGCTGCGCTGACGGCTTCGGTTCTCCTGCCGCCGGGTCTCCGGTAGAAAGCTGTTCACGGTTCCGGGGATAGGATGGCTGGGATTACGCAAGAGAGAACGCATGCCGGATAATCCGGTTGAACCGACCGACCGTGACCCTCACGATCCCGGGCTGGAGGTCCGAGTGACCCGCCTGGAGGGCGACATGCGGGAGGTGAAAGGGACACTGGGCCAGATGGTCCCGGTGCTGACCCGCATCGATGCGACGCTCACCAGCACCCTGCCCCATCTCGCAACCAAAGCGGAGCTGGCCGACCTCCGATCCGAACTGACTTCGGCGCTGTCGGCTACAAGGTCGGAGACGGCATCGGCGATCTCGGCGATGAGATTGGAGGCGGCAAATACCAGATCAGAGCTGGTTGGGATGATCGCCGAACTCAGATCGGAGGCCGCCAATACCAGATCAGAGCTGGTCGGAATGATCGCCGAACTCAGATCGGAGGCGGCCAATACCAGATCAGACCTGGTCGGGATGCTTGCGGAACTTCGCGCGATGGTGGCGGAGAAGCCGAGCAAGACATATCTGTGGGCCGTGCTCGGCGTGTTGGTGGCGGCGATGGTTGCGTCCTATGGGGCCGGACTCGCGGCGATCGCACTCCGCTGACCCAGCCGGCGCCGCACATGTCTATGCCGTAGCTTCGACGAAAGCCCGCACCTGCGCCGCCGAATGGCCCTGGGCGCGCAGCTCACGCAGTGTCGCAGCTTTGTCTCGCTTCGCGAGCCGCCGCCCTTCGGTATCCGTCAGCAGCCTGTGGTGGGCATAGCGTGGTGGCGGCCAGCCCATCAGCGCCTGGATCAGCCGGTGCACATCGGTCGCCGGCCTCAGGTCGATCGCGCGGGTGACAAGGGTCACGCCCTGCACAGCGTCGTCATGCGTGACGCAGAGATGGTAGCTCGCCGGGATGTCCTTGCGCGCCAGCACGATGTCTCCGAACCGGGCAGGCTGGCAGGTGATCGTCCCCTCGCCGTCTTCCTCGAAGGTGAGCGGGGTGGCGACCGTCGCCAACGCACGATCCACGTCCAGCCGCAGCGCGTAGGGCTGCCCCGCAGCAATCCGGCTCGCCCGTTCGTCCGCCGTCAGGCCCCGGCAGGTACCCGGATAGCGCGGGGTCCCGTCGGGCGCATGGGGAGCCGAGGCTGATCTCGCCGCCTCTCGTGCAACCTCGGCCCGGGTGCAGAAGCACGGGTAGATCAGACCGCGCGCCGTTAGCGCGTCGAGCGCGGCTCGATATTCAGCCAGATGCTCGGACTGCGTGCGCACCGGCCCGTCCCACTCCAGCCCCAGCCAGGCGAGATCCTCCAGGATCGCGTCGGCGAAAGCCGGCCGGCAACGGGTGGCGTCGATATCCTCCAGCCGCAGCAGAAGGCGCCCGCCAGCCTCGCCCGCGCGTCGCCAGGCGACCAGCGCCGCATAGGCGTGCCCCAGGTGCAGATAACCGGTGGGACTTGGCGCGAACCGGGTGACGATGGACATGCGGCAAGGGAAGCGGCTACGCCACGGGCGGACAAGGGGAGAAGCTGATGCCCGAGCCCGACACACCGCGCCTGGACGGACCCCGTTGGGGTCCCGCCTCCCGAGAGGCCCCAAAGCAGCTCGTGGTGATCTGCCACGGGATCGGCGCCGACGGGCACGATCTGATCAGCTTGGCCCCCTCCTGGGGACCGGCGCTGCCGGATGCCGTCTTCGCCGCGCCGGATGCTCCGTTCCTGCATGACTCGGGGTTTGGCCGCCAATGGTGGAGCGTCGCCGACCGCAGCCCGTCAGTGATGGAGGCCGGAGTGCGCCGCGCCGCCCCCTTTCTTGACCGCTTCATCGATGACGAGATCACCCGCCTGGGGCTGCCGCCGGATGCCTATGCGCTGGCCGGCTTCAGCCAAGGCGCCATGATGGTGCTGTTCGCCGGGCTGCGCCGGACGGTGCCGCCGCGCGCCATTCTGGCCTATTCCGGCGCCCTGATCGCCCCCGCCTCGCTCGCTGCCGAGCTTGCCAACCGCGCGCCGGTCCTGCTGGTGCACGGCGAGGCCGACGAAACGGTGCTGGCGGCCCGATCCCGCGAGGCCGAGGCGGCCCTGACCGCCGCCGGCGTGCCGGTGGAGTCCACTTTTGTTCCCGGGCTCGGCCACGGCATCGACGAGACCGGCGTCTCGGCGGGTGCCTTGTTCCTGCAACGAGCCTTCGCAAGTGCCTGACATTGCGATGACATCGGCAGGCACATGGCTTGCGGCGCGCGTTCCGCTCTGCAATACAGCGCGGCGAATCTTCGGCGGCGCACAAACCATGGCGAATCGACGCAACGACTGCGCCATCGCCACGCGCTCCGGGCGAAGGAGAGCGGCGCTTGCCTGACGGTGGTCAACACTTCCCCGCGCTGGTCCTGAACGCGGATTTCCGCCCGCTGTCGTATTTCCCGCTGTCGGTCTGGGCTTGGCAGGATGCCGTGAAGGCGGTGTTCCTTGATCGTGTTTCG
>Ga0335075_10001323_pt1 | contig 40947 bp, 35 predicted proteins | sample Lox_Sample_24_FD_206723 | JGI IMG/M metagenome (GOLD analysis project Ga0335075, IMG submission 206723) | Soil microbial communities from Loxahatchee National Wildlife Refuge, Florida, United States - Lox_Sample_2.4 | ecosystem: Environmental > Terrestrial > Soil > Wetlands | place: USA...
GAATACTCGATCTGGCTCATGCTCGGCTGGACGCCCGATGTCGCGCCGCGCACGGTAGCCTGGGCGATCGTGCTGCAGGGCGCCGGGCTCGGCCTGGTCTTTACGCCGTTGCAGGTGATGGCCTTTGCCACCTTGCCGGTGGCGATGCGCACCGACGGGGCGAGCCTGCTCAGCCTGTTTCGCAACTTCGGTAGCGCGATCGGGGTTTCCGTCACCTCCGCCTTGCTCGATCGCGTCGGCCAGGTCGAGCACTCGGTGCTGGCCGGCCTCGTCACGCCGTTCCGCCGGCTGATGCAGGACAGCCCGTCGATCCACCACTTCCTCGATCCCGGCACCCCGGCGGGTGCGGCGGCGCTCGACCAGTTGGTCGGTCAGCAGGCACAGGCGATTGCCTATCTGGCCGACTTCAAGCTGATGATGATCACGACCCTGCCGATCCTGCCGCTCATTCTGATCATGCGGCGCCGCTCTGCGGCACTCTCCGCCGAGCCTGCCGCCGTCCTGGAATAGCCGCGGCGCCGGGCACGCTCAGGCGGCCCGCCCGTAATACAGCACGACAGTGTGCGTCGCCTCGGCGAAGAAGAGCCACCGCTCGACGAAAATTCCGACCAGCGCGGCGACCGCCGCGACGATCGCCAGCACCAGCGCAGGCACGGCCGGAAGGGCGAACCCGGCGGCGATCAGCACCACGGGCAGCGCGAAGCCGACCAGAAGTGCCAGCGCGCGGAGCCGGCTTGCATGCTTGCGGGCGATCCGGAAGCCCATCTCTCGCAGCAGATAATTTTCTTCCGTGTGCGGCGGATCGAGCGCCCGCACACGGCCGAGCCGGCCGAGCCCGGTCGCGGTTTCGATCGTGCTCTCCCCGGGCCTCTGGTCGATCAGCCGCCAATAGGCGAGCTTGCCGGCGAGCCCCGCCGACCCAAACAGCATTGCCAGCGCCGAGGGCACGACCCAGCCGGCGTGGAAGACGCGTGCCAGGAAGCAAAGCCAGAGTGCGCCGCTGAACCCGGCAAGCAGAAGAAAGTTCGGCACGACCGCTGCATTGCTCCATTGCCGCACCGGGCGGAGGCTCGCGTAGATCATCGCGGTACAGAAAACCGTACCGAGGGCGGCCGCGGCAGCAAGCACGCCGCAAGCTGCCATGGCGGCATCGGGCCGGCCCGCGCGGAACCAGGCCGCGAGGAAGGCGAATGCCGGCGGATAGGTGAGGAGTGCTGCCAGCCCTTCCCGCGAGAGCCACGACGATCGCCATTGCGAGACCGCGCGCCAGGCGCGCTCCGGATGGCTGAGATGGAGCGTGGACGAAACGAGGCCGGCCGAGGCAAGCGCCAGCGCAAAGAGGACCGCGGCGAGTCCGAACCATGGGCTCGCCGGCGCAAGCCGGAACGGCGCGAGCAGGCCTGTGAGCATGAGCAGCCCGTAGCCGGCGCCGGACACGGTGGTGAAGAAGATCACGGAAAGCGCGGGGCTCATGCGCGCGGCCGTTACCGCGAGAGCGCGCGATCGAGCCAGCCCAGCAAACGCTCGGCAGCACTGCCCGCCGGAACCTCCGGCTCCGCCAGCGCCGGCGCGCTGCACGTGCTCTGCCTTGGCGGAAGATATTTATTGACCGGCCGATACCCCATTTCCGGCATCAGGTCGAAGCCGCCGCGGCTCTGGACAAGCCGCGAGATTTCGCTGGTCGGATCGCCGAGATCGCCGAAATGCCGGGCATGCGCGGGGCATACGGCGACGCAGGCCGGCACGCGCTCTGCCTCCGGCAGCGTCTCGTTGTAGATGCGGTCGATGCAGAGGGTGCATTTTTTCATCACCCCGTCATCCTCGTCGAACTCGCGTGCGCCGTATGGGCAGGCCCACGAGCAGAGCTTGCAGCCGATGCAAAGATCCGCGTTCACTAGGACGATTCCGTCCTCGGCGCGCTTGTAGGAGGCGCCGGTCGGGCAAACGCTGACGCAGGCTGGTTCGTCGCAATGCAGGCACGAGCGCGGGAAATGCACCGTGCGGCCGGCCGCGCCCTGACCGGCCTCATAGGTGTGGACGCGGTTGAGCCAGACGCCGTCCGGATGCCTGCCGTACGGGTCATAGTCCGCGAGCGGGCCCGGATGCCCGCCGGTATTCCATTCTTTGCACGCGACCGCGCAGGCATGGCAGCCCACGCAGGTGTCGAGATCGATCACGAGGCCGAGCTTTTTCGCTCCCGGCTCGCGCGCGGCCAGGCTCGTCATGCCGGCGCGCTCCTGGCCGGCACGGAAAGCCCGGGTGGAGGCGGCAGCGACCGCGCCTCCGCTACGGCCTGCTCTGTGCCGGCGTCGGCCTTCTCGATCCTGACGCGCACGTCGTACCACGCCGCCTGCCCGGTGATCGGATCGCTGCTCGGGAGCCGCCGGCCCGCCCGTTCCGGCAGAAACGTCGGAATCACGTGGTTGAGCAAGAATGCCTGGCGCGATTCGGGGGCGTCCGGGGCCAGCATCCACGCGCCCGGCCGCTTGCCGATCGCGTTCCAGGTCCAGAGCGTCATCGGGTTGACGCCTTCCATGACGCGGAGCCGCCCGCTGACCCGCCCGCTCCGGCTGATCACGCTCACCCGATCGCCGTCGGCGAGCCCCATCGCCTCGGCGGTTTCACGCGCGATGGTGACGCTGTTGTCGGCAAGGATCTGGCGCAGCCAGGCGTTCTGCGAGCCCCAGGAGTGGTACATCGGCATCGGCCGCTGGGTGATCGCGGAGAGCGGAAACTTTTCCTCCTCCGCTGCCTCCTGCTCGAACGGCGGATACCAGAACGGCAGCGGATCGGCGTAACGCGCGACGCGCTCGCGCAAATCCGGCGGGGGAAGAATCTCGCCGTACCCGAGCCCCGCCAAGCGGAAGCGTTGCAGCGGTTCGGCGTAGAGCTGAAGCGTGATCGGTTCGGGACGATCGATCAGGCCGAGCGCAGTCGCCGCTTCGAGATACGCGCGGTTGGCGTATTTGAAGTAGCGCGCGGCCGCCGGCAGTTCGTGACGCCAGAAGCACTCGTTGGCGATGTAGCGCTCGAGCTGGCCCGGATTGGCAGCACCGCGACCATCTGCGGTGCCGTTGCCGCGCCATCCGGCGAGCGGGCCGATGCCGGGCTTGCGTTCATGGCGGACGATGTAATCGGCGTAGTCGGCAAAGGCCGGGCTGCCGTCCTCCTTGACGAACGCCGGCATTCCCAGCCGCGCGCCAAGCTCGATCAGCACGTCCTGGAACGGGCGGACGTCGCGGTCCGGCGTCAGCACCGGGTGGCGAATCGCATCCGCCGGGCCATCGGCGCTGCTGATCGGCCGGTCGAGCAGCGAGATGCAGTCGAAGCGCTCGAAATAGGTCGTGTCGGGCAGAACGAGGTCGGCGTAGGCGACCGTCTCGGAGAAGAAGGCGTCGGCGTAGATCACGTGCGGAATGCGATAGTCCCCCGTGCCGGGATCCTTCGCGGTGAGCAGACTGCAGGTCTCCTCGGGCTCCGGCGAGGAATTCCACGCCAGGTTCGCCATGTAGAGAAACAGCATGTCGATCGGATAGGGATCGCCGGCCACGGCGTTGGCGATCACCGTATGCAGCATGCCATGCAGGGCGAGCGGCGCCTCCCACGAAAATGCATGATCGATCCGGAGCGGCGCGCCCGCCGCGTCTACCAGGAGATCCCCGGGGCCCCGGGGCATGCCGAGCGGCATGGCGCCAAGCGGCGTCGCCGCCCGCACCTCCTTGCCCCCTGGCGGCGCGTGCGGCGGCGTGGGGCGCGGGAAGGGCGCCTTGTAGCGCCAGGAGCCGGGGGTATCGACCGCGCCGAGCAGCATCTGCAACACATGCAGGGAGCGGCAGGTCTGGAAGCCGTTGCTGTGCGCCGAAATGCCGCGCATCGCGTGCATCGCGATGCCGCGCCCGCGCATCTCGGCGTGCTGGCGGCCCCACGTGTCGGTCCAGGGCTCGGCCAGCACCACCGGCTCGGACGCCGCCGCGGCGATCTCGGCGGCGATGCGGCGGATCCGCTCGGCAGCGATGCCGCACCTTTCGGCCACCGCCTCGGGCGCATAGGCCGGATCGAGGCAGCGTTCGGCCAGAAGCTGAAAGACCGGAACGGCGCGCCGCCCGTCCGGGAGCGTCACCTCCCCGGCGAGAAGCGGGGCGGCATCGGGGCGTGCGGCCTCGCACGCCGCCGCCGCGCGGCGGTCCCACACCAGCGGCCGGCCTTCGCCGTCGCGGGCGAAGAGGCCATCGGCGGGGCCGCCCGGATCTCTCAGAACGAGCCAGCCGGCATTGGTATAGCGGCACAGGAACTCGAGATCCACGCGCCCGGCCGCCAGCAGGAGGTGGATCAGCGAGAGGATGAACAGGCCGTCCGTGCCGGGGCGGATGCCCACCCATTCGTCGGCGATCGCCGAATAGCCGGTGCGCACCGGGTTGATCGAGATAAGGCGCGCGCCCCGTTCCTTCAGCCGTGAGAGGCCGATCTTCATCGGGTTGGAATCATGGTCCTCGGCTACGCCGAACAGCAGAAAAAGGCGGGCGTGCTCCCAGTCCGGCTCACCGAATTCCCAGAAGCTGCCGCCGACCGAGTAGAGCCCCGCGGCTGCCATGTTGACCGAGCAGAAGCCGCCGTGCGCGGCGTAGTTGGGCGTCCCGAAATCCTTGGCCCAGAAGCCGGTCAGCGCCTGGCTCTGGTCGCGTCCGGTGAAGAAGGCGAGCCTGCGCGGGTCGGTGCGCCGGATCTCGCCGAGCCAGCGGGTGGCAAGCTCAAGCGCCTCGTCCCAGCCGATTTCCTTGAACGCGCCCGCCCCACGCTCGCCGACCCGGAGCAGCGGGGCCCGCAGCCGGGCCGGCGAATATTGCTGCATGATTCCGGCCGAACCCTTGCCGCACAGCACGCCGCGATTGACGGGATGGTTGGGGTTGCCCTCGATGTAGCGGATCCGTCCGTTCTTGAGGTGAACGCGGATGCCGCAGCGGCAGGCGCACATGTAGCAGGTCGTGGTCTTGACGGTATCGCCGACCGGTTCGGAGAGGGCGATGGTCTCGCTCGGCATTCTTCTCTCCTCGGCCCCTTCCGCCGGATTGGCAAGGCCAGGGAAATGGCACGGCCACACGCTTGCGCCGCCCCGGCGGATGATCTTGTCTGGCCCTGACCGCCGCCCTGGTGATAGGCGTGGCGGCGATGTTGCGATGCCGCAGAAGAGGACTCCCAACGATGCAGCGTTTGTGCCTTTTCCCCACGCCTGGGAGCGCCTGCTGAGTGCCGGACGAGCGAGCAGGCGCCTGGGCGGCGCCAGACGTGCAGCCGTTGGAACGGGAAGGGATGGGACCAGCCGTTCCGGCCGGCGCCGGCCCGGCTGTGGCGCCGCGGGCGGCAGGGCGGGTAGCCCTCAGCCCGCACCTCAAGCGGCTGCAGGACGAGAGCATCTTCATCTTCCGTGAGGTGGCGGCCGAGCTCAGGAAGCCGGTGCTGCTCTACTCGATCGGCAAGGACTCCTCGGTGCTGCTGCACCTGGCGTTGAAGGCCTTTCACCCCGCCAAGCCGCCTTTTCCCATCCTGCACATCGACACCACGTGGAAGTTCCGCGAGATGATCGCCTTCCGCGACGAAACCGCCCGGCGGCTCGGCCTCGAGCTGATCGTCCACACCAACCAGGACGGCCTCGCCCGCGGCGTCAACCCCTTCGACCATGGCTCTTCGTACTACACCCAGGTGATGAAGACCGAGGCGCTGAGGCAGGCGCTCGCCCAAGGCGGCTATGATGCCGCCTTCGGCGGCGCGCGGCGCGACGAGGAACGTTCGCGCGCCAAGGAACGCATCTTCTCCTTTCGCAGCGCCGCCCAGGCCTGGGACCCGAAGAGGCAGCGTCCGGAGCTCTGGAATCTCTATAACGGGCGCATCCGGGAGGGCGAATCGATCCGTGTCTTTCCGCTCTCGAACTGGACCGAGCTCGATGTCTGGCAGTACATCCTTGCCGAGGACATCCCGGTCGTGCCGCTTTATTACGCGAAACTGCAGCCGATCGTGGAGCGCGACGGCCAGTTGATCGTCGTGCACGACGAGCGCATGCGGCTCGCTCCCGGCGAACAGCCGACCATGCGGATGGTGCGCTTCCGCTCGCTCGGCTGCTATCCGCTGACCGGCGCCATCCCCTCCACGGCGGATACGCTGCCGGCGATCATCGCCGAGATGCTCGGCTTCCAGACCTCGGAGCGGATGGGGCGGCTGATCGATCGTGACGAGGAAGCCTCGATGGAACGCAAGAAGCGCGAGGGATATTTCTGATGGCGGAGACCGCGGCCGCGGCCGGAAGCGCGCCTGCCGAGCGGCCGGCGGCGGCGCCGCCGAGACCGATGCTGCGTCTGCCGGCGGAGGCAAGCCTGCTGCGCTTCCTCACCTGCGGCAGCGTGGACGATGGCAAGTCCACGCTGATCGGGCGCCTCCTCTATGAGACGCGCGCCCTGTTCGAGGACCAGCTCGCCGCTCTCGAGCGCGACAGCCGCAAATATGGCACGGTCGGCGAGCATATCGATTTTGCTCTGCTGCTGGACGGACTCGAGGCGGAGCGCGAGCAGGGTATCACCATCGACGTCTCGTACCGCTTCTTCGCCACCGGCCGGCGCCGCTTCATAGTTGCCGACACGCCGGGCCACCAGCAGTACACCCGCAATATGGCAACCGGCGCCTCGACCGCGGACCTCGCGGTGCTGCTGGTCGATGCGCGCAAGGGCGTGGTCAACCAGACGCGGCGGCATTCCTTCATCGTCTCCCTGCTCGGCATCCGTCACGTCGTCCTGGTGGTCAACAAGATGGACCTGGTCGGCTTTGATGAGGCGCCGTTCGCGGCGATCCGCGATGCCTACCGGAAGTTCGCGGCGGCGCTCGGCTTCGAGGGCCTGCTCGCGATCCCGGCCTCGGCACGGTTCGGCGACAACGTCACCCGCCCGTCCGCCAATACGCCCTGGTATCAAGGCCCGACCCTGCTCGAGCATCTGGAGACGATAGAGATCGAGGCCGATCCCAAGGGCCAGCCCTTCCGCATGGCCGTGCAGTGGGTGAACCGCCCGCATCTCGACTTTCGCGGCTATGCCGGGACCGTCGCCGCGGGTCGCGTCCGCCCCGGCGATCAGATCAGCGTGCTGCCGGCAGGCAAGCAGGCGGCGGTGGCGCGCATCGTGACCCGCGACGGCGACCTGGCCGAGGCCCGGGCCGGGGATGCGGTGACGCTGGTGCTGGTGGAGGAAACCGATGTTTCGCGCGGCGACGTGCTGGCGGCTGCCTCGGACCCGGCGCCTGCCGCCGACCAGTTTGCTGCCCACCTCATCTGGATGAGTGAGACGCCGCTCTTTCCCGGGCGCTCCTATCTCATCAAGTCGGGTACACGAACGGTGGGCGGCACCGTCACCGCCATCAAGCATCGGATCAACGTCGATACGCACGAGCACCTGGCTGCCAGGGAGCTGCATCTCAACGATGTCGGGGTGGTGAATCTTTCGCTCGCCTTGCCGATTGCCTTCGAGCCTTATGCGAAAAGCCGGAGCCTCGGCAGCTTCATCGTCATCGACCGGCTGTCGAACGAGACGGCCGGCGCCGGCACGATCGATTTCGCGCTGCGGCGGGGAACCAACCTCGCCTGGCAGCATCTCGACATCGATCGCGCCGCGCGCTCGGCGCTGAACGGCCAGAAGCCGGCGATCCTCTGGTTCACCGGGCTTTCGGGCGCCGGCAAATCGACGATCGCCAACCTGGTCGAGCGCAAGCTCTTCGCCATGGGCCGGCATACCTACGTGCTCGATGGCGACAACGTGCGGCACGGCCTCAACCGTGATCTCGGATTTACCGAGGCCGATCGCGTCGAGAACATCCGCCGTGTCGCCGAAGTGGCGAAACTGTTCGCCGATGCCGGCCTGATCGTGATCGCCTCGTTCATCTCGCCTTACCGGGAGGACCGCGAGATGGCGCGCAGCGGGCTCGAGGAGGGGATTTTCCTCGAAGTCTTCGTGGACACGCCGATCGAGGAGTGCCGGCGCCGCGATCCGAAGGGCCTCTATGCCAAGGTGGCGGCCGGCCAGATCACCAACTTCACCGGCATCGACGCGCCCTACGAGCCGCCGGAGCACCCGGAGATCCACCTGCCCACCGTCGGCCATGCCGCCGATTCACTGGCCGACCAGGTCATTTCCGACCTCCGCCGCCGCGGCATCGTCAGCTGACGGCCCGGGCTCCGGACCGAAGACCTGCATTCTGACGCCGTCATTGCGAGGACCGCGCGCGCGCTTTACGCGCGCGGCGGGACGCAGCAATCCCCCCCGGGTCGAATCGGCGGCTCCAAAGCCTTTAGTCCCAGCGGGGCGGGGATCGCGCGGATGCCCCCTCGCTCACGCGGCGCCGGCGACGTAGGCCTTGAGGCTGTCGACCTCGTGGTCCTGCTGCATGATGCGCGCCTTCACCACGTCGCCGATGCTGATCATGCCGAGTAGCATGTCGTGATCGACCACCGGCAGGTGGCGGATGCGGCCGGCAGTCATCGTTGTCATGGCCTCCGTCACGGTGGTGCGCGGCGTCACCGTGCGCACCACCCGGGTCATCAGCTGGCCCGCAGTCATTTCGAGCGTGCGGGCGCCGTTGGCGGCGAGGCTGTGCACGATGTCGCGTTCGCTGACGATGCCGAGGATTTGTTTCTCGGCATCGAGCACGAGAACGGCACCGATACGGTGGTCGGTCAGCACGCGCGAAACCTCGGCGATGGTCATGGTCGGGCCAACGAAGATCACTTCGTAGCCCTTGTGCTTGAGGATGGCGGCGACTGTCATGAACATGCTCCTTGTCTCGGCAGAGCCGCCCGCCGGCATCTGAGCCGGAGCGGTTTCCGCCGCTAGCCGGACCGAACCGCGAGGGTGCGGAACCGGCTGGTCGTGCGCACATCATGCGCCGCCCCGGGGCGGCTCGGCAAAAACCAGCCGTGCGGCGCACAAACCCGTGCAAGCGCAGGGGCTTGCTCATGGGGTTGCATCGCCCGGGGGCGCCAGCCATTCTCCGCCGTCCCCAACAGGACGACGAGGCCGGCAGCCGCTCATGATGTTTTTCAGCCGCGCGAAGATGGCGCTGATCATCGGGATCTGCGCCCTTGGCGTGCTGCTCTCGCTACCCAACGTGATATCGGCGCCCGCCTCCTGGCTGCCCTGGCGCCACGTGCGGCTCGGCCTCGATCTCAAGGGTGGCAGCTATCTACTGCTTGAGGTCGATATGGCGTCCGTGATCCGCGAGCAGCTCACGAACACGCTCAACAGTGTCAGGACGACGCTGCTCGACAATGGCGTCGGTTACCACAGCCTGGCCGTTGACCGCGTGCACGACCGGGTCGTCGTCACCCCACGGACGCCCGACGCTGAGGGGGCGCTGCTGGCGGCGCTCAGGAAGATGGCGGCCGGCCAGGTCGCGCCGGGCGGCACCCCGGAGCTCTCCGTGGCTGCACTGTCGAACGACGACGTCGCGGTCACGCTGTCGCGGGTGGCGCTGACGGCGCGAGCCAATGCGGCCATGCAGCAATCGATCGAGATCGTGCGGCGGCGGCTCGACGGGCTCGGCATCGTCAGTCCGGACATCGCCCGCCAGGGTAGCGATCAGATCATGGTGCAGCTTCCGGGAATCAGCGATCCGAACCGGGTCAAGAATCTGCTCGGCCGCACCGCCCATCTGACCTTTCACCTGATCGACCAGACCGCCAATCCCGCGGCCGGCGGTCCGCCGCCGCCAGGCGACGAATACTTGCCCATGCAGGGAGAGCAGAACCAGAAGATCGCGGTCCGCCAGTACGTCTCGGTGGACGGAGCCAATCTCACCGACGCAACGGCCGGCCAGGATCCGCAGACTGGACAATGGGTGGTGAACTTCACCTTCGATTCCGTCGGCGCGCGCGAGTTCGCCGACGTGACGCGTCGCAATGTCGGCCGGCCATTCGCGATCGTGCTCGACAACAGGGTGATCAGCGCTCCGGTGATCCGCGAGCCGATCCTCGGCGGGCGCGGCCAGATCAGCGGCAATTTCACCGCCCAGAGCGCCACCGATCTCGCGCTACTGCTGCGCGCCGGCGCACTGCCCGCGCCGCTCACGGTGGTCGAGCAGCAGAGCGTCGGGCCGGAGCTTGGCCGCGATGCAATCCGCGCCGGCACGATTTCGCTCGCTGTCGGATTCGTGCTGGTGATCATCTTCATGGGCCTGTTCTATGGGCTGTTCGGCTGGCTTGCTGACATCGCGCTCGTCCTCAACCTGATCATCCTGGTGGCGATCCTCTCGCTTCTCCAGGCCACGCTCACCTTGCCCGGCATGGCGGGAATCCTCCTCACGCTCGGCATGGCGGTGGATGCGAATATCCTGATCAATGAACGGATCCGCGAAGAAACGCGGCTCGGTCAGCGGCCGCTCGCGGCGATGGAGGCGGGATTCCGCCGCGCCTACGGCACCATCGTCGACAGCAACGCCACCACGCTGCTGGCGCACGTCATGCTCTTCATCTTTGGCACCGGCCCGGTGCGTGGCTTCGCGATCACGATCACGCTCGGTATCGTCTCGACCCTCTTCACGGCGACCCTGGTGGCGCGGCTCCTGATGTCCCGCTGGTACGTGTCGATCCGTCCCGCCGCGCTGCCGGTGTGACCGCGATGTTCCTGCGCCCGATGCTTCGGCTGGTTCCCGACAACACCAAGATCCGCTTCATGCGCGGGCGGTTTCTCGGCCTCATCGTCTCGGCCGTGCTCTCCTCGGCCTCGGTCGCGCTCTTCTTCTATCCCGGCCTCAATCTCGGTATCGACTTCAGGGGCGGCGTGGTGATCCAGGCGGAAACGCCCGGGCCGGCGGATTTCGCGCGGCTGCGCGCAGCCTTCGCGGCGGCCGGGTTCGGCAATGCCGGCCTGCAGCGCGTCGGTTCCGTGCAGGACGTGATGATCAGCCTGCGCAGCCAGGGCACGGACAAGGCGACCGAAGCGGCGGTGCAGAAGATCGGCGTCGCTCTTGAGAAGGCTCAGCCGGGCAGCAAGATCCTCGGCACCAGCGCCGTCGGGCCAAGCGTCTCGGCCCAGCTCCTGAGGAAGGGGCTGCTCGCGCTCGGCCTCAGCCTGGTGATGATCCTCGTCTATATCTGGTTCCGCTTCGAGTGGGAGTTCGCGGTCGGCGCCGTGGTGACGCTCCTGCTCGACATGACGAAGACGATCGGCTTCCTGGTCGTGACCAGGCTCCAGTTCGATCTCGTAATGGTCGCCGCGATCCTGACGATTCTCGGCTATTCCACCAACGACAAGGTGGTGGTTTACGACCGGATGCGGGAGAACCTGCGCAAATACAAATCGATGCCGCTGCGCGAGCTGATCGATCTCTCCATCAACGAAACCCTGAGCCGGACCGTCGGCACCTCGACCACCATATTTCTTGCGGCCTTGCCGCTGGCGCTCTTCGGTGGCGCGTCGCTCTCGGGTTTCGCATGGACGATGCTGTTCGGGATCGTCGTCGGCACGTCCTCTTCCATCTTCATCGCCGCGCCGATCCTGCTCTTCCTCGGCGAGCACCGATTGCGCCAGGACGCCCGCATGCCGCGCCCGGCCAAGGCCAAAAGCCGGGTCTGAAGGGCGGCGACAGCATGAGAAAATCCGCGGCGGCGAATCTTGCGCGCGCAACGCCGCAGCCCGTGCTCGCATCGCTGACGCGTGCCGCCATCTTTCTGGTGGTGACGATAAAGCCGGGCAATCAGAGCCGCGCCGCGGTTCGTTCGCTGGCGGCGGACCTCGCGGCGCTTCTGCGCGCCGTCGGGTTTCGCGACCTCGAGGCAACCCTCTCCTGCGTGATGGCGATCGGCTCCGACGCGTGGGATCGGCTGTTCGGTGATCCGCGGCCCGCGGAGCTGCATCCCTTCCGCGAGATCAAAGCGGACTCTCGCCATGCCGTCGCGACCCCCGGAGATCTGCTGTTCCACATCCGCGCCAGGCGAATGGATCTCTGCTTCGAACTCGCAACCGAGATCACCGCGCGGCTCGGCGACGCCGTCTCGCCCGTCGACGAAGTGCACGGCTTCCGTTATTTCGACGACCGCGATCTCATCGGCTTCGTGGACGGAACCGAGAACCCGACCGGCGAGGCTGCATCCGAGGCCACGCTCATCGGAGAGGAAGACGCGGAATTCGCGGGCGGCAGCTACGTGATCGTGCAGAAATATCTCCACGACCTCCGCGCCTGGAACGCGCTCTCCACCGAGGCCCAGGAACGGATCATCGGCCGCACCAAGCTCAACGACATCGAGCTCGACGATGCCGTCAAGCCGAGCTCGGCCCATAATGCGCTCACCACGATCATCGAGGGCGGCAAGGAGAGGAAGATATTGCGCGACAATATGCCCTTCGGTCGCGCCGCGCACGGCGAGTTCGGCACCTATTTCATCGGCTACGCGCGTTCGCCGCGAACCATCGAGCAGATGCTGGCAAACATGTTCATGGGTCGCCCGTCCGGCAATTACGACCGGCTGCTGGATTTCAGCCGCGCCGTGACCGGCAGCCTCTTCTTCGTGCCCTCTGCGACATTCCTCGAAAACGTGGGGACCGGCGAGCCGCCGGCCGACGAAACCGTGCCGCCGCGGGAAACCACGCCCGCAACGCCCGATGCCTCGCTCGGCATAGGTTCTCTCAAAGGAGAGACAGCATGAATAATCTGCATCGCGAGCTGGCGCCTGTCTCCGACGCTGCCTGGGCCGCGATCGAAGAGGAAGCCTCGCGCACGCTCAAGCGCTACCTCGCGGCCCGGCGTGTCGTGGACCTGCAGGGACCGGCAGGCACCGCTCTCTCCGCCGTCGGCACGGGCCACCTCCGCGACCTCGCTCAGCCTGCCGACGGCATCCTCGCCCGGCAGCGCGAGGTCAAGGCGCTGGTCGAATTGTGTGTCCCGTTCGCGCTGGATCGCGGGCAGATCGACGACGTCGAGCGCGGGGCGAACGATTCCGACTGGCAGCCGGTGAAGGATGCCGCCCGTCTGATCGCCTTCGCGGAAGACCGTGCGGTTTTCGAGGGCTACCCTGCCGCCAGCATCCAGGGAATCCGCACGGGTTCCAGCAATCCGGCGATCACGCTTCCCGCCGACGTCCGCGACTATCCCGATGCCATCGCCGATGCGCTCAGCCAGTTGCGCCTGGTCGGCGTCAACGGCCCCTATTCGGTGCTGCTTGGGGCCGACGCCTATACCGGCGTCAGCGAAACGCGCGACCACGGCTATCCGGTGCTGGAGCATGTCAAGCGCCTGGTGAACGGCGAGATCATCTTTGCGCCTGCGATCGTCGGCGGTTTCGTTCTCACCACCCGTGGCGGCGATTTTGCCCTGCATGTCGGCCAGGACGTGTCGATCGGTTATGCAAGCCACACCGATGCAGCGGTTCGACTGTACCTCCAGGAAACCTTCACCTTCCTCCTGCTGACGGCCGAGGCGGCGGTCACGCTGGCGCCGGCGCGGGCAAAATAGGCCTCCCGCCGGAGCTTGGTGTCCTGGTGGTGCGCTTTCCGGGGCATCATCACGATCACGATCCTGCTGCTGCCCCGCTCCGGGGCAAGCTGTTTCGCCGCCGCGCCGCGCTCCGTGGCGCGGCCGGGCTCCTCGCGGCCCAGGGCGCCGGCGCGGCGCCCGGGGCCCGGCATGCCGAGCGCTGGCTCGCGCCGATTCGTGCCGCCGTCGCGGCGCTGGGCGGGCCGGGCCTGATCCCGAGCTATGTCGTCCGGAGGGGCGCGTCCGCCACGCTGTTCGACCGGGTGCAGGCGAACGCCGCCTTTACCTACGACAACGCGCTAGCCGGCCTTGCACTCATCGCAGCCGGTGAAGCGCGGCTCGCCGGACGGATCGGCGAGGCGCTCGGGATCGCGCAGGCCACCGATCGGCGCGGCTTCAGCGGCCGGGTGCGCAACGCCTATCAGCCCGGGCCGATGACCGATCCGCCGAAGCTCGCCGGGTGGCGGGACGGCGCGGCAGGGAGGTGGTTCGAAGATCCCTATCAGACCGGCACGGCGAGCGGCGTGCTGGCCTGGACGATGCTGCTCTGGCTGGCGCTCGATCGGGCGAGCGGCACCAGAAGGTTCGAAAGCCCGTGCCAGCGTGCCGCGGCGTGGCTGGAGAGCGTGCGGGCGGCCGAGGGTTATCGCGGCGGCGTGCTCGGCGACGGCGCGGGTCGGCTCGACTTCGTCAGCACCGAGGAAAATCTCGACATCGGCGCGGCACTCGTGGCGCTCGGTCGGCAGGCCGCCGCCGCGCCCGCGCTTGCCTTCGTGCGCGCGATGTGGGACCCGCGAGCAGGACGATTTGACGCCGGATTGACCCCGGCAGGCGCACGCAATCCGCTGGCCGCGGCGGATGCGAATCTCTGGCCGCAGATTGCCGCTGCCATGCCGGAGCGGCTCAGGCCGGCGCTCCGCTTCGTGCTGGCCCGTCTCGGGCAGCGCGCGGGCAAGCTTTGGGGGATCGGCTTCAGCGCCGGATTTCCCGGCGTCTGGCTCGAGGGCACGGCGTTCGCCGCGCTTGCCCTCAGGATGGCGCGAACCCCTCCGGCGGCGCTGCTGGCCGAGCGGTTCGCCGCGACACTCGATGCCGAAACCGCTCCTGGCGGCTTCATCTACGCCTGCAGCACGCCCGCGCTTCACACCGGGCTTGCGACGGCCGGCCCGGGTTCGGCGCCCTTCCTGTACCTGCGGCGTCCCGCTCTTGCGCCGACGGCCTGGGCGGTTCTCGCAAGCCTCGGCCGGAGCCCGTTCGGGCCGGCCTTGCCGGCGGATCTGGTGTAGCGCCGGCCTCCCATCATCCGTTGCGGAGTGCCGTCGCTGCGACGGGCGGCCGGCGGGCGCCGTTCGCCTTGAGGCAGGCGAGAAGGTTGCCGAGCAGGCTGCTGGCGCCGAACCGGAAAGTCGCCGGTGTTGCCCACCATGGACCCATGATCCGGTCCGCCAGGGAAAGATACGCCGCCGCCTGGGATGTATCGCGAATACCACCCGAGGCTTTGAAGCCGACCTCCCTCCCGCTGCTTCGGATCGCCTCCAGGAGGCAGGTCGCGGCGAAGGATGTTGCGCCGACGGAGATCTTTCCGGTGGAGGTCTTGAGGAAGTCGGCTCCCGAGCCAATGGCAAGCTCCGCGGCGGCAGCCAGCCGATCGTCATCCTCGCCGAACGCGCCGGTTTCGAGGATCGCCTTGAGCGTCACGCCCGTGCCGCAAACCAGGCGGCAGGTAGCGAGCAGCTCACGCGCATGGCTCTCCTTCCCTGCCAGCAGCTCGCGATATGGCAGAACCACGTCCACTTCGTCGGCGCCCGCGGCGACCAGGCTCCGGACTTCGTCTGCCGTGTCCTGCACGGAGGCGGTTCCGGCCGGGAAGTTCGCGACCGCTGCCACGCGCACGCCGGTTCCGCCGAGCCGCCCCTTCGCAATCGGAATGAAGCGACCATAGATGCAGACCGCCGCCACGCTGCCAGAAGGCGTGACAGCTTGGGCGCAGAGCTTCGCTATCTTTTCGTCGGAGTCGTCATCGTTGAGGCTCGTCAGATCGACGAGCGGGATGGCGCGGCGCGCAGCTTCGGCCAGATCTTCGCCCATCGGCTTGCTCTCTTCCTCGATGCTCACTCGCGAATGGTGCCGAACGACAGGCCGCGCACCAGGTATTTCTGCAACGCAAAGGCGAGAACGACCACGGGGATGGCACCGAGAGTGGCGATCGCCGCGATGTCGCCCCACAGGATGTCGTGGCCCTCCATCAGCACCGGAAGGATGAACGGCAACGTCGTCACGTGGGCGCGAGTCAGGATCAAGGCGAAGAAGAACTCGTTCCACGAGAAGATGAAGGCCAGCAGCGCCACCGCCAGGATCGCCGGTCGGGCCAGCGGCACGGCGATCTCCCAGAAGGCCCGCCACCGCGTGGCGCCGTTGACCATTGCCGAATCCTCCATCTCGCGGGGAATGTCCTCGAAAAAGCTTTTGAGCACCCAGCTGATGAAGGGCACGTTGAAAACCGTGTATTGCAGGATCAGCGCGGTATAGCTGTCGAGCAGGCCGAGGGCCGACCAGAAAAGGTACATCGGAATAGCCACCGCGACGGGCGGCATGAACAGAATGCTGAGGACTGTGAACGACAGATTATTCCCGCCGGTGTTGAAGCGCCCGATGGCATAAGCGGCGGGAACGCCGAGCAGGAGCGACAGCAGCGTCGAAAGCGAGGCAACGATCAGGCTGTCGCAGAGCCCCTTCGCCCCGCCCCACTTGAACAAGGCGTCGGTAAAGTTCTGCCAGTGAATTTCCGAGGGGATCAGGATCGGCGGCGTATTGAGCCATTCTCCCGGCGGCTTGACGGCCGTGATCAGCATCCAGAGAACCGGCGCCAGGAACACGATGGCCGCGAGCGTCAGCGCCGCGTAGGTCAGCACGTCGGCAAGGCCAATTCCCTGGCGCTTCATGCCACCGCCGCCTGCGCCTGCGTCACGCGCGATCGTTGCGTCAAACCGATCAAAACCTTGGCGAGCACGGCGACCACGATCAGCTGCAGGATCGACAAGGCCGCAGCGTAGCCGAGGTTGAAATAGCGAAATCCCTGGACATACGTGTAAAAAGCAAGGCTTTCAGTGACTGCGCCCGGCCCGCCGGCGGTCAGCACGTAGATGATGTCGAACAGCTTGAAGGCCATCAGCACACGCAGAATGAGCGCGATCCCAATCACCGGCCGCAGCAGGGGAAGGTAGATGCGCCAGATCACCTGCCAGGTGGTCGAGCCGTCGACTCGCGCTGCCTCGATGACGCTTCCCGGCAGGGAGCGCAGTCCGGCAAAGAGCAGCAGGATCATGAAAGGCGTCCACTGCCAGAAATCGACGAAGATCAGGCACGGCAGGGCCAGGCGTGGATTGGCGGTCCAGGTCGGCCGGCCGAGATGCAGCAGGCCGAGGAGATAATTCAACGGCCCGAACTGGTAGTTGAAGAGCTGGTCCCATTGGAAGCCGGCCACCGAGGGCGAAATGATGGTCGGTATCAGCAGCAGTGTTGCCAACAAAACCTGATGTTTTTTCAGGCGCTGCAGAAGCAGTGCGATCGTGAAACCGACCGGAAATTGCAGCACCACCACGCCGGCGATGAACCAGGCGGTGACGCGGACACCGCTCCAGAACAGAGGATCAGAGAACACCTGCGCGTAATTGGCGAACCCGATGAACCGGTGCGGCACCGGGATCAGGAGCTGGTAGCTCTTGAAGGAGACCGTTACGGCGTAGATCAGCGGAAAGATGCTGTTGGCCGCCAGCGTCACGAGCGCCGGCGCGATGATCAGCCAGCCGAAGCGCTGCGCTGCGCCGTAACGGTGTCGCCGGGGGACGGCGACGGAGCTCCTCTCCTCCGCGATCCGCCGCCCCCCGCGAACGAGGCTGCTCAAGGTCAATACGTCAAGCCGGCATCCCGGAACGACTTCACCCAGGCCGCATAGGCCCCTTTCTGCCGCCCGGGATCTTCCGCCTGGGTGATGCCGTTCCATTCGCTCGCGGCGGCGTCCAGCGCAGCCTTCGGGCTTTGCGTGCCGGCCAGCGCCTGGCTGACATAGAGGTCGAGGATGTCGAGGTAGCGGGGCGCTCCGGGAATGCTGAGTTCCGGGTAGCCGCCCTTGAGCCCGTCCTCGATCGCCGCGACATAGGATTTGGCCGCGGCCTCATCCAGGGCGGGCCCCCCGAGGTGGTTTTTCATTGCCGCCTGCCACTTGAGCTGGGACAGGCGATAGGGGTCCTGGCCGCAATCGGAATCGTAGACGTAGGTGATCGAAACGTCAGGCAGCTGCATATAGGCGGCAACCAGATAGGCCTCCTTGGGATTCCGCGCGAACGAGGAAACCGCCATGACGCGGCTGTAGAGCAGAAGGCTGCGCCCCGGACAGGCGGCAAATCCGCCCTTGCCGACCACCTTGCTCATCTTCGGATTGCCGACCTTGAGGGCAAGATCGTCCCATTGCACGACCATGGCGGTCGAGCCGTTGAGGAACACCTCGTTGAGCGCCGGGTAATCGATCTGCAGGATGTTCGGCACCGCGTACTGTTTCATCTTTACCAGCATCTCGAGCGCCTTGACGCCGGTCGCACTGTTGATGCCGGGCTTCATGTCTTCGCTGAACCAGTGGCCGCCGAGGCCGGCGAAGATGTTGATGAACCAGCCGTAGCAGAAGCCGCGCGCGGCATAGAACGCGGTTCCGTAGAGGTGCGGCGGCCGGGTGAAGAATTCGGAAATCTGCATGTACTGGTCCCAGGTCTTGGGCGGCGCCAGGTCCCAGCCGTATTTCGCCTTGAAGTTCTTCTGCTCCGTCGGATCGTTGAAGAGGTCGGTCCGGTACGTGATCTGCAGCAGGTCGCCATCGTACATCAGCGCATAGGTCTTGCCGTTCCGCTTGATCACCGGATCGCGGTAGCACGGCATGTAGTCGGCAAGCTGCGGATCGAGCAGGCTGAAATAGGGGTCGAGCTCGCGCAGAAATCCAAGCGCCACGAAGTCGCCCATGAAATTCGGCGGGAAGACCAGGAGATCGTAGGCCGACGAGCGGGCGGTCAGCTCCGAGACCAGCTTCTCGTACTGACCGACGAAGGGCAGACCGATCATGTTGATGGCGGTGCCGAACTTCTGCTGCATTGCCGCCGATTCCCAGCGGAACGGATTCTCGTTCTGCCCGGCGTCGCACTCGATGTTGACGGTTTGCGCGGCATCGGCGAGGCGCGGCATTCCCAGGCTGCCGGCAACGAGCGACGAGCCGGCAAGGCCCACTGTCAGTCCGGCGCCGCCGGCCAGCACGCCGCGCCGGCTGAGCCGGCTGGTGCCGAAGGCCGGCTTGCCGTTTCGGTCGTTTGATCGTTCGGTCATGACGTATTCCTCCTCTTGCACTTGTGTAAGTAAGCCAACCTCTTGGCTCGTTCACCCGGCGGCTTCCGCCGGCTCTGCGGCCGCGGCGCTCGGTGGCGCCAGGCGCGCTCCGCTCTCCCGGTCGAAGAGATGCATCCTCTCCGGCGGGACCAGCAGCCAGACCGGCATGCCGGCCTTGATCGGAGTGCGCGCTTCCAGCGACACCTGCACGAGATCTCGGCCGAGCCTTACCGCCGAGATCAGCCGGTCGCCCTGGAAATGCACAGTCTCGACCATCGCCGGGCTGGCGCCTTCGCGCACCGACGGGAAGAGCTCGGCCGCCTCGGGCCGGAAACCGACGACCAGGTCTGTTGCTTCAGGGCCCAGCACGCTCGCCGAGCCTGCCGGCAAGCTGAACCGGAAGCCGTCCCCCTCGATGGCCGTCGCCGCCCCGCCGGCGAGGCGGCAACGCAACTGATTCATCCTGAGCGTGCCGATGAAGCTCGCAACGAAAAGGTTGGCCGGCGCCTGATAGACCTCCCTTGGCGTTCCGATCTGTTGCAGCTCTCCCCTGGAGAGCACGGCAATCCGGTCGGCGACGGCGAGAGCGTCCATCTGGTCGTGGGTTACCATGATCGTCGTGGCGGCAAGCTGACGCTGCAGGCGAAGCACCTCGGTGCGGACCGCCTCGCGCAGACTGGCGTCGAGATTGCTGATCGGTTCGTCCAGCAGGTAGAGCTGCGGCTTTTGGATGATGGCGCGGCCGATCGCGACGCGCTGCTGCTCGCCGCCGCTGATCTGTCGGATGTGGCGGCCCGTCAGGTGTTCCAGACCCAGCAGCCTCGCGACCTCGGTGACGCGCCGCGACACTTCCTCCCCGGCAATGTGCCGCACGCGCAACGGGTAGGCGAGATTGTCCCTGACCGTGAGATGCGGATAGAGCGCGTAGCCCTGGAACATCATCCCGATGTGGCGCTCGCGCGGCGAGAGCGCCGAGATCTCCCGCTCGCCGACCCAGATCTCGCCTTCGTCGAGCGATTCGAGGCCGGCAATGATGCGCAAGAGGGTCGTCTTGCCGCAGCCGGAGGGCCCGAGCAGGCAAAGCAGCTCGCCGTCCAGCACGTCCAGGTTGAATCCGGTGAAGAGGCGTGTGCGCCCGAACCGCTTGGTGATGTTGCGCAGCAGAACCTTGACCACGCCTTTATGCCTTCTGAAGCGGCCGAGGAAGCCACGGCACCGAGCGCCGGCCGCTTCACGACCCTGGTCTTCCCGGCGATGGTTGCAAATCGAACTGTGCACGTAAAGTCTGGCACCCTACCCGCTTGGCTTTACGCACGCCTGGCGGGTAAGCTTGCAGGCAGCCGGGCAGCGTCATCGGAGGGGGCATCGTGCTGAAGGGTCTGACCAGGCTGCATACGCCCGAATTGCTGCACGTGCTCGCTTCGATGGGCCACGGGGACGAGCTGGTGCTGGTCGATTGCCATTTTCCGGCCTCGGCCAACGCGCGCCGCCTTGTGCGCCTCGACGGAGCCGACCTGCCGGACGTGCTCGATGCCTGTCTCCAGCTGATGCCGCTCGACAGCTTCGTCAAAGACCCTGCACTTCGCATGGAAGTTGTCGACGCGCCGGAGCAGCTCCCGGAGGTGCAGAAGCTCTGTCAGAACATCATCGACAAACGGGAGAGCCGGCCGGTGCCTCTGGTCGGGCTCGAGCGGCACGCATTCTATGCACGCTCGCGCCAGGCCTTCGCTATCATCGCGACAGGCGAGCAGCGTACTTATGGCTGCATCATCCTCAAGAAGGGCGTCGTGCAGACGAACTGAGGAATGCGCGCCATGGCCGATCGCCCGATCACCATCATGGGCATATACGTCGCCGATCTTGCCTTCCGGACTCCGAAGCTGCCGGCGTGGGGTGAAACGGTGCTTGGCCTCGGCTTCAAGCTCGGACCCGGCGGCAAAGGCTCCAACCAGGCGGTGGCAGCCGCCCGCCTGGCCAGGAACGTGACGTTCATCACCAAGCTCGGATGCGACACCTTCGGGGATCTGGCGCGACACATTTATGCAGAGGAGGGAATCGATCCACGCTTCCTCTTCGAAACCACCGGGCAGCCAACCGGAGGCGCGGTTATCCTGGTCGATGCAGCCAAGGGTGACAACGCGATCATCGTTTTCCCGGGCGCCTCCGCGCACCTGACGACGGCGGAGATCGACCAGGCGCGCACTCGCATTGCGGACTCGGCGGTCTTCATGACGAATCTTGAATTGCCCGTCCCGCTGGTGATGCACGGATTGAGGCTGGCGCGTGGGCTCGGCGTCACGACCGTGCTCAATCCTGCGCCGGCCGTACCGGTGCCGGAAGAGATCTTCCGCCTCTGCGATTACCTGACCCCCAACGAGACCGAGGCCGCCGGCCTCAGCGGCGTCCCCGTCGCAGGCGAAGAGGGCGCAGCACGAGCGGCGGAGGCGCTGCTTGCGCGGGGCTGCCCGAATGTCGTCGTGACCTTGGGCAAACGCGGCGCCCTGCTCAGGAACAAGGACGTGACGCACCACGTGCCGTCGATCGATGCGGGGCCCGTGGTGGACTCTACCGGCGCCGGTGATGCGTTCTGCGGCGCCTTCGCCGTCGCCCTGCGTGAGGGCAGGGACCTTGTCGCGGCAACGCGCTTCGGCTGTGCGGCGGCCGGCGTGAAGGTGACCCGCTGGGGCACTGCGCCGGCAATGCCGAAACGTGCCGAGGTCGAGGCGCTGCTGGCCGCGCCCGCCTGATCAAACACCGCGAAGCGTCACGCCAAACACCACGCCGGCACTCCCCCGCCGACGACTTTCGCTGGCCAGGGCCTGAGCGCGCCGCTCAGGCCAGCATCGCGAGTTCGGCGAGGATCCGCTGGGTTGCAAGCTGGCGGCAATAGCCGCGATTGTTGGCGAGCGCGCTCGCGTGGTTTTCCGGCGAGAGGGTCGCGCAGGCATCGGTTGCGAGCGTGACGAGATAGCCGAGATCGCAGGCGTCGCGCACCGCGGAATCGACGCACTGATCGGTGAGCACGCCGGCGAGGATCAGGTATTTGATCCCGAGATTCCCGAGCACGTAATGGATGTGAGTGGAGACGAAGACAGAAGAGGAGGTTTTCGGGATCAGGATCTCGTCGCTCGCCGGGGCGATTTCGTCGAGCACTTCGGCGTCGCGTGAACCTTTGGGGCAGAAGAGGCGTGAGATCTTGTAATCGAGGCTGAGATCGCGCCCATCCTGCGTGAGGCTCTCGATTACCGTGTACATCACCTCGACCCCGGCGGCGCGCGCCGCAAGCTGCAGGCGCTGCATGTTCGGGATCGCCCGGTCGCGCATCTCGCGGAAGAAGTAGCCGTAGCGCGCCTCCACCTCCGCGGGGGCGAGATGCGTATAAGCGCCGCCGCCCGGCGCGGAATATTTCTGCACGTCGATGAAGAGGAGCGCGGTCTTTCCTTTTTCTACCGGAACGTCGCGGCTGAGCCCGAAATCCTTCATCGCCGCGCCTCCGGAATGGTCTCCGCCGCTGCCGGCAGCAGCCGCGCCAGGCGCTCCGCCCAAGCGACCTGCCCGGCCTCCTCTGCGATCAGGTCCTGGCGGATCTCGATCTCGAGATAATCGAGGCCGCCGGCCTCGGCATGCACGGGCACGCCGTAGTCGGTTTGGTCGCTCACGCGATAGGGCTGGTTCTCCGCGACCACGAGATCGCCTTCGCCGCGCAGGAGCCGGGCGAGGGCGTGGGAAAGGCGCGAGTTGCGGTTGTAGAGGACCGCGCAGTGCATCTTCCGTGCCTCGCCGCGATAGATCGGCGTGAAGCTGTGCATGGCGACGTAGAGCGTGCGCCTGCCGGCAGCGCGCCGGCCGGCGATACGCTCGGCGATCGCCGCGTGATAGGGATCGAAGATAGCGCGGCGGCGCCGTTCCTTCTCGGCCAGAGAGAGCGATTGGTTGCCCGGCACCTCCGTCGATTCGCTGATTTCGGGGAACGCGCCGGCAACGTGCGGTGGGCGGTTGCAATCGATCACCAGGCGCGAATAGCGCTGCAGCACGGCGGTCGCGTCGAGAGCCGCGGAGAGCCGGCGCGTCAGCCCGGCAATGCCGATATCCCAGGCGATATGCCGGGCGCGCTCGCGTGCCGGAAGCCCAAGCGTGCCGAGGGCACGCGGAATGCGCCTTCCGGCATGATCGGCGATCAGCAGAAACTCGCTCCGCCCGGCGGCCCGAAGAAGCCGCACGGGCGGGGGCTCGTCCGGTGCGAGGAGGGGCAAGCGCGCCATCGGGGGGCTCAATAAACTTCGGCGTAGCGCGCGCAGATCTCGGCCTCTGAAAGTTCGGAAAGCGAAGCGATCTCAGCCTCCTTGAAGGCGAGATAGGCGCGCATCGCAACTGAGCTCCACCATTCCGCTGCCGCCTTGTCTGCCGCGAGCGCGGCCAGCGCCTCCTTGAGGTTCCGCGGCAGGAGGGGCGCCGGCGCGTTGGGCGGAGGCAGGGCGAGGCCGCGCGCGAGGCCGTCCACGCCTGCCCGGATCAGCGCGCCGAGCGCGAGGCAGGGGCAACAGGAGGCGTCGGCGACGCGGAACTCGACGTTGAACTGATGCGACGGTGGTTCTTGGGCGTTCGCGAACACCGGGGCGACGCGCAGCGCCGCGCCGCGATCCTGCACCGCGAGATTCGTGTTCACTGGCGCCCAGCGATTCGGTGTGAGGCGGTAATACGATGCGACGGAGGGGGCGGAGTAGGCAGCGATGGCCGGCATGTGTTCGAGCACGCCGGCGAAGAAGGGAGCCGCGCGCTCGCTGATACCATAGGGTTTGGCGGGATCTTGGGTGACCGGTGTCTCGCCCTCCCAGAGGCTCATGTGGATATGTGTGCCGTTGCCGATGCCGCCCGCGGCCGGCATGGGTGCCAGGATGGCGCGATGCCCGAGCCGCCAGGCGACCCCGCGCACGAGTTCGCGTGCCATCACCGCGCGGTCGGCGGCGCGGAGCGCGGGCTCCGGGGCGATGGTGACCTCGAATTGGCGCGGGCCGTACTCGGGGAGGAAGCTGTCCGGCCCGAGGCCGGCCGCACTCAGCGCGCCGGTCAAGGCCTCGCCGAAAAGACCCTGGCGGCGGAAGAGATCGAGAGCATAGGTGGCGCCGGGCCGTTCTTCGACGCCGGTATAGACGAATTCCTGCTCGAAGGTTGCATGCAGGGTGAGACCGAGGGCGCGGAGAGCGGCGATCGCGCGTTTCAGGAAATCACGCGGGCAGCATTCCCAGGCGATGCCGTCGGTGGTGCAGAGATCGCCGAGATAGAAGCGTTCCGCCGTGCCGTCGTCGAACGGAACGGCGACATGGGCGGCGGGGTCAGGCCGGATGACGAGGTCGCCCGTGGTGCCGAACGGAGTCGTCATGATCGGGCCGAAGCAGGACATCATGATGTTCGATTGGGTGAGGCCCACGCCGCGCTTGAGCCGGGCGTTGGTGTCTGCGACCGGGAAGGCCTTGCCGCGGACGAGGCCGGCCCAGTCGCAGAAGCCGGCGAATACCAGGTCCTCGCGCTGCATGGGCAGGCCTCCGCAGGAACGGTTCGGCATCATCGGCGAGAATGTGCGCCAAGGCGAGACCGCCGGCCCGCGCCGACGCTATGAGAGCGGCATTGGCGGGGCGACTATGCCCCGTCTGGCTCGTCTCAGCCGGTGGCGTTGCGTAGCCGGGCACGTGCGAGTTCGAACTCGTCCTGCCGCAGGTAGGCCGATGGATGGCAGTCTTGAGCCGCCGCACGCTAATCCGGACCAGGGCCGATGCATCTCGCCAAAGGCCGCGAGTTTCGCGCCGTCACGAATGTGCCGCTACCGTCGTCACGGCGCCTGGAAGATCGGCGGCGTCTTCCCTCTCCACCGGCACATTCCAGATCTTCGCCGCATATTCGCGGATGGCACGGTCGGCCGAGAACCAGCCCACACCCGCCGTGTTCAGGATGCTCCCCCGCCACCACAGAGCGGGTTGCCGCCACGCCCGATCGACCTCTTCCTGCACCGCGCAATAGGCATCGAAGTCCGCGCACACCATGAAATAATCGTGGTGCCGCAGCTCCTCGACCAGCCCGCGGTAGCGATTCGGCTCCTCGGGTGAGAATTCCCCCGATTCAACCGCAGCCAATACCTCCGCCAGCACCGGCGAGGCGGCGATCACCGCCTCGGAATCGAGGCCGCCAAGTCGCCGCTCGGCCACCTCCGCCGCGTCGAGGCCGAAGATGAACATGTTCTCCGCCCCCACCCGCTCACGGATCTCGAGGTTGGCACCATCCAGCGTGCCCACCGTCAGCGCTCCGTTCAAAGCAAGCTTCATGTTGCCGGTGCCGGATGCTTCCATGCCGGCGGTGGAGATCTGCTCCGAGAGATCGGAAGCCGGAATGATCGCCTCGGCCAGGCTCACCGAATAATTCGGCAGGAATACCAGCCTGAGCGTCTGTCGCACGCCCGGGTCGGCATCGATCGCCCGCGCCACGTCGTGCGCCAGCTTGATGATCAGCTTGGCCAGCCGATAATTCGCCGCGGCCTTGCCTGCGAAAAGCTTCACCCGCGCCGTCCGCTCGCGACCCGGCTCGGCGCGGATCGCCTGATAGCAGGCGATCGTCCCCAGGATGTTCAGAAGCTGGCGCTTGTATTCGTGGATGCGCTTGATCTGCACGTCGAACAGCGCGCCCGGATCGAGCGCCAGGCCAAGTTCGCGCCGCACGTGCTCGGCGAGCGCCCGCTTGTTGCGCTGGCGCACCGCCGCGAAGCGGCCCTGGAACGCGGCATCATCGGCAAGCGGCCGCAACTGGTCGAGCACCTCGGCGTTATCGAGCACCCGCGAGCCTAGCGCCTCGACGAGCAGCGTGGTCAGGTCCGGATTGGCGCCGTGCAGCCAGCGCCGGATACTGATGCCGTTGGTGACGTTGACGACCCGCCCGGGATGCAACGCGGCGAGGCCACCGAACACCGTCCGGCCCAACAGCGCGGTGTGCAACGCCGAGACGCCGTTGACGCGGCGCGAGCCCAGGAACGCAAGATGGCCCATGCGCACCCGCCGCCCCGCCTGCTCGTCGATCAGCGAAACGCCGGCCAGCATCCGCGCATCGCCGCCATCGCGCTCGCGCACCTCGCCAAGATGCCGCTCGTTGATCTGGAAGATGATCTGCATGTGCCGCGGCAGCAGCCGCTCCATGAGGGACAACGGCCAGCTCTCGAGCGCTTCCGGCAGCAGCGTGTGATTGGTGTAGCTGAACGTTGCCCGCACCATTTGCCACGCTCGCTGCCAGGGGACCCCGTGCAGGTCGACCAGGATGCGCATCAGCTCGGCGATCGCGATTGCCGGATGCGTGTCGTTCAGTTGAATCGCGGTCTTCTCGGCGAGTGTCTCGATCGTGCCGAAGGTCTGCAGATGCCGCCGCACGAGGTCTTGCAGCGAGGCGGAGGCGAAGAAATATTCCTGCCGCAGCCTAAGTTCCTGGCCGGCAGGCGTGGCATCCGACGGATAGAGAACCTTGGAAATGGAAGCCGCCCGCACCTGCTCGGCAAGCGCCCCGGCGTGATCCCCGCGGTTGAACGCATCAAGGCTGAGCGGATCGACCGGGCGTGCCGACCAGAGCCGCAGCGTGTTCACCCTCCGGCCGCGCCAACCCACCACCGGCGTATCGAAGGCGACCGCCTCGACCGTCTCCCCCGGATGCCAGACCGCCCGGCGCGGAGCCGCCCCTCCCGCCTCCACCGAACCGCTGAAGCCGATCTTGCAGATCTTCTGCTGCCGCTCGAACTCCCAGGGATTGCCGAACGCCAGCCACTCCTCCGGGTATTCCTGCTGCCAGCCGTCGTTCATCACCTGCCGGAACAGGCCGTAATCGTAACGGATGCCGTAGCCGTATCCAGGAATGCCGAGGCTCGCCATGCTTTCCATGAAGCAGGCGGCCAGCCTCCCGAGGCCGCCATTGCCGAGCGCTGCGTCCATCTCGAGCGCGCGCAGCCGGTCGAGATCGACATCGAGGTCGGCCAGCGCCGCCCGCACCGCAGCAGTGACGCCGAGATTGTTCAGGTTGTCGAACAGCAGCCGCCCGATCAGGAACTCGAGCGAGAGATAATAGACGCGCCGCGCGCCGTCCCGGTACGCAGCATCGACGCTGGCGAGCCAGCGCTCGACCGCGATGTCACGCACCACGACCGAAGTTGCCAGCAGCCAATCGCGCTCGGTCGCGGCGCTGCGCCGCTTGGCAACGTGGGAGGCAAGCTTGGCGAGGATCCGCGCCTTGAGTTCAGACGGGTCGAAAGAGCAGCCTCCGGCGAACGAGCCCTCGCCCGCCCACCCACGACGTGCCCTGTCAGACTCCGAGGCAATGTCCAAAGGAGCCTCACTCCTGCTCACGACATCGTCGAAAACACGAAGTACGGATTCGCTGTCCCCAATGCAACACTTGCCGAGGCAGAACCACGAAGGATTGAGCCGGATTAACCGAACGCCCGGAAGCCCGGGCGCGAGGGAAACATCAGCGGAGCCGGCGGTCCGGCGCGTCGAGCCGAAGCACCCCCGACACCAGGGTGGATCCGGGCGAGAAGCTGGGCGTTTCCGCAACCTCGACGGGTGCTGCGCCGGCGGCTACACCCGAGCCGCTCATCGCCGCAACCCGGAGGTCCGCCGGGCTCATCGGCGGCAAGGGGAGGTTGCGGGCGACTGCTGTCGGGATCTCGCCGGGCTGTGTGCGGTAGATAAAGCCATAGGTGGGATATTCGGACCCGAAATGGCTCCCGCCGATCCCGACCCTAACCTCCGACCAGTCGTTCTCGGCCGAGACATCGACCACCGGCACGTTGAGCCTGATCTCCCCTGCCGGCATCCAGTTCGCCTGATCGACCAGAATCTCCCGCGCATTGACCACCCGGCTCACGACCGCGACATGGCCGAGCGGCATGCGCGGGATGGACCGGAACACAAGCACCGCCCCGTAGGCCGGGCTCTGGCCGCGCGCATAGCGCCCGGCGGCATTCTCCCACCATTGCCACGCATTGCCCGGAAGCGAGATGCCGCTCCGCTCCCGCGCATAGGGCACGCACGAGATGTAGTAGTAGCGGACGTGGCGGAGCGCCGGCCGGGCCCTGAACACCGGCGCGTCGAGCCGCGGTGGTGCGGCCAGCGCAGGGGCAAGGCAGGACATCAGAAGCGGAAGGGCGAGGAGAGTGGCAAGCAGGCACCTGTTCCGGAAGCATGCCTGCCGCTCCATCCCCGTCCCTCCCGCGTTTTGCGATCCAAGCGAATCGTAAACGCAGGGGGTGTGGCGCGCAAATCACAAGCCTCTGGAATCGTTGGCAAAAGCGATTTTGCAATCCAGGTTTGTGGATAAACGTCTAAATTATGACTGAAATCCGAAGTAACCGATCGTGATGTTATTTGCAGGCGGTCACCATGATCTCCACGAGGTGGCGGGGGTCGGCCATGTTCGCCTGCACGCAGGCACGCGCCGGGGCGCCGCCGGCGGGCAGCCACGCGGTCCAGATATCGTTCATGGCATCACGATCGCGGATGTCCTTCACCCAGATCTGGGCCTGCAGAAGACGGGTCTTGTCGGTGCCGTTGGCCTCCAAAAGACGGTCGATTTCCTCCAGAACCTCCTTGGTCTGCCCCTTGATGTCCTTGGCAAGGTCGTGCGCCGTGGTCCCGGCCAGGAAGACGAACCCGTGAAAGTCGACCGCCTTGGCGAGTATCTTTCCAACCTCCGTGCGGCTGATTTTCGACATGAACCCTCCTCTCTCGGCATTGCCTGGCGTGGCTGGGTTACGCCGGCCGGCCGGGTCTCGGCAAGCCGCGGCGGCCGCGGCTTCAGGGGCTTGGCGGGATCGGCAGCGGTGCCGCCGTGGGGGCCGATTGCGGCGCAATCGGCGCGGGGCCGGTGGCGCCGCGCAGGCAGGCCTTCACCATCTCATGGTGGGCATATTGGTTCGCCAGGTCCTGGGTGGAGTTGAGCACCGGGCTTTGCCCGCTGTACGGCGACAGGCTGGTGCTTCCCGGCTGATAGAGGCTGGACCGGTCCTGGATCGCGAACTGCTGCTCTGCCTGGCTGCGGCAGGCGTCGTAGGCGGCCCGCTGCTGCGGCGTCTCGGGAGGAGAGCTCATACAGGCCGCGAGCAGGCTGAGCGTCGCCAGCAGGGCGGCACAAGGGCACGCCAGAGAGAGCGGCGAATGGATCATGGGTTTGAGAATGGACCCGGGCGCAGAGCGGCGCCAGCCTGGGTTGTAGAGCGGGCCCTCGCGCATCCGCCCCTCGAGGCCAGGCACGGTCCGGTATCAGACTTTCACGGTCGAGGCGCGATAGATCGCATCGATGGATTTCGTCAGTGTTGCGTTGAACTCGGCATCGCTCGTCGAATGTTTGAGGCCCTCGCTCAGCGCCCGCGAGAAGCTGGCGATCATGCCATGATTCGCGGCCAGGCGCTTGCAGGCATCGGCCTGCGTATAGCCGCCGGAGAGCGCCACGACCCGGACCACGCGCTGGTGCTCGATGAGCGGCAAATAGAAATCCGGAACATCCGGGATCGTCAGCTTGAGCATGACCTGGCGACCATCCGGCAGGGCGTTGAGCTTGTTCATCACTTGCGCGCGCAGGATGGCTTCCGCGCCAGCCTTGTCGGGACTCTTGATCGAGACTTCCGGCTCGAGGATCGGCATCAGCCCATGCCTGGCAATCTCGGCCGCCACGTCGAACTGCTGCGCCACTATCGCGGCGATCCCAGCTTTCGAGGCCAGGTTGATGAAAGAGCGCATCTTGGTGCCGAAGACGCCAAGCTTCACCGCCCGGTCGAGCAGCCCGTCGAGCTCCGGCATCGGCTTCATCAGCCTCACGCCGTCCTTCTCGGCCTCGAGACCTTTGTCAACTTTGACGAACGGAACGACGCCCCGCTCCTCCCACAGGAACGTTGGCACAGGCTTTCCTTGCGCCTCTCCGTCCATCGTACCTTCGAACAGGATCGTCGCGATCACCTTGGCTCCGGTGAAGGACGGGGCGGTGATGATCCGCACGCGCATCTCGTGCACGAGCTTGAACATCTCGGCATCGCCGCTATAGGCGCTGTCCGGAATGCCGTAGGCGCGGAGCGCACCCGGCGTCGACCCGCCGCTCTGGTCAAGCGCGGCGATAAAACCGGCCTTCCCGGACATTTGCGCCATCATCTTGTCATTGGCCATGACCGCCCTCCTCGCCTGCGACCGGCGTGCTCAGGGAAACACCGACGCCCGGGACCGATTGCTCCCGAGGCGGCGACAGTAGTGCCATGGCGTGCGCGCTCCGCGCAATCTCGGCCGATCTCGGCCTGGAATCGGGCCGCTGGAACAGCGGTTATTTCACCATCCGCTCCTCGTACGCCTCGAGGACCTTCGCCGGCGGCCGGTAGTTGCGGCCGCGCTCGACCAGGACATAGTCGCGGTAAAGCTGCTCGCACGCCGCACTGCAGAAGATCTTCTGTTCGCCTTCGATGTCGGCGACCAGCAAGTGCTTGGCAATCAGCCGACCACAGCAGCCGCAGTGGAGCATCCGCTGCTCGTACCATGGTGCGTCGTTCTCGATCCACCCGGACATTGCCCTCTGATGCTCCTTTCTCACTGCTGACCGATCACCTTGCTAACCAGCCGCCCGGTACCCGTAATCGCGTGCCGCCGCCTCCGGAGATACGAATCCCTGGCGAAAATCGTCCTCGACGAGGTCGCGGTCACGCTCGAGCGGGCTGCCATAACCCCCGCCGCCGGCGGAGTTGAGCAAGATCTCATCGCCTTCAGTCACGATCACACGGGTGAACTTCGAATCGGAGACGGTGCCGAAGACCTCCGAAAATTTACGGAACTTGGTATCACCCTTCCTCTTGATGAAAATGCCACCGCTGGCGCCGGGCCCACCGCCAAAGATGCCGCGCGCCGTTGTCTTGGTCCGGTCGAAAAGGGCGCTCACGGTGATCTCCGGCGCCGCGACACGGAAAATGCGGGAGCTGGCGAGCCCACCGCGGAATCGGCCGGGACCGCCCGAGTCATTGCGCAGCGCATAGCGCTCGACGACGAACGGGTATTTCGTCTCCAGGACCTCGACCGGCGTGTTGCGGCAGTTGCCGTTGTTCGGACAGAGAACGGCGTTGCCGTCGTGGTCGGCGGTACCGCCCCATCCGCTGCCTTCGATGTGGTAGTTGGTATAGTAGTCGCCGTACTCCGGGTGGAGGCCGCCGAACAGGAAGTTGCACGCGGTCGCACCCTCCATCGCCGGCACGCGGTCCGGCACGGCACCCGCCAGCGCGCGGAGGACAACGTTCTGGATGTGCGGGTGCGTTTCGGTGTTGCCGCCGACCGAAGGCCCCGGATGCTTGACATTGACGATGCTGCCGGGGCGGGTCACCAGCCTGATCGGACGGTAGCAGCCGGAGTTGATCGGGATGTCGTCGGAGACGACATGCAGGAAGCCGCTGTAGCACGAAGCAGCGGTGACGACGAAGGTGGCGTTGATCGGCCCGCGCGCCTGGTCGTCGGAGTCCGACCAGTCGCAGATCGCCTCGTCACCCTTGATCGTCAATCGCAGCCGCAACCAGTACGGCCGGTCGGTGACGCCGTCATCCTCCATGCAGTCCTGGGCTTCATAGACGCCGTCAGGCATCTCGGCGATCTCCGCCCGCATGAATGCCTCCGAATAGCTGAGGAGCTGCTCGGCACACGCCGCCAGGAAGTCGCCGCCGTACTTCTCCAGCAGCTCCAGGACACGCTGCTCGGCGACATGGAGCGAGCCGATCATTGCGTGGTAATCGCCCCAGCTCGTCTTCGGCGTGCGGTGGTTGGCGAGGACAATCTTCCAGACGTCCTTCACGTACTCTCCGTGCTCTTTGATCTTGATCGGAGGCAGCCGGAGACCTTCCTGATAGACTTCGGTCGCGTCCGCGGCGAACGAACCGGGTGCCATCCCGCCAATCTCGCCGACATGGGCGATGTTCGCGACGAACCCCCACGGCTTGCCTTCCCAGAACACGGCTTTGACGACCAGGTGCTCGGGCATATGGCATTGACCGCGGTACGGATCGTTGTGAATGAACACGTCGTCCGGCCCGAAGGCTTCGAGACCGACCTCATCGAGCATCCACTTCATCGCATACTGGCAGGAGCCGAGCATCGTCGGGCAGAATTCGGCCTGGCCGATCAGGTCGCCGCTCGTGTTGAACATCATGCAGGAGAAGTCGAGCCCCTCGTTGAAGATCGGCGAGTAGCTGGTGCGCATCATCGCCGTTCCCATCTCGCGGCAGATATTGACGAAGGCGTTGTTGACGACGCTCAGCGTTACCGGGTCGATCTGGTCAATCCGTTGCATGGCCATGGCTTTCTCCTGAACGCCGGGAGTCGTGCAGAGGCGAGCCCCCTCACCCCTGCGACGCGAGCTCGATGCGGATCACGCCAACCGGGTCGAGTTGGACGCGCTGGCCGGGGTGGACCAGGGTGGTGGAAACGATTTCCTCGATGACCATCGGGCCTTCGGCCTGGAAGCCGGGTTCCAGTTCGTTGCGCTGAACGATGGGACAGGCGATCCGGCCATAGCCCTGGAAGAAGACCGGGCGGGTAACGTGCGCCGCACTCATCCGGTCGTTCTTGGCCAATGGCGGTAGCGCGGGCGGCGTGACGTCGCCCGTCGCCTCGACGTTGAAGCGGATCAATTCGATGGTCTCGCCGCCAATGGCGTAGCCATAGAACCGCTCGTGCAATTCGTGGAACGTGCCGAGTGTCCGCTGCAGCAGCTCGTGGGTGACGTCGCCCTCGGGCATCGGTACGTCCTGCTCGTAATTCTGCCCCCAGTAGCGCATGCTGATAGAGCGCGTCACCTGGGCGGCGCCGGAATAGCCCTCTCTCTGCAGCTCGGCGATCACGGTGGCGACCAGGTCCTTGAGATGCGCGTTGACGGTCGCTGCATCGGTCGAATCGGAGCGGAAGTGCTTGCTCCAGACGTTGTTCACTTTTGGTGCGGCAATCAGGGCGCCGAATGCCGAGGTCAGTCCCGGATAGATGGGGATGACCACTTGCGTCATTCCCAACTTCGCAGCGATGTCGCAGGCATGCATCGGTCCCGCGCCACCAAAGGCGACCAGCGCGAACTCCCGCGGATCGAGCCCCCGGTCGATCGATAGCACGCGGATCGCGTTCACCATGTTCTCGTTGGCGATGTCGATGACGGCCTCTGCGGTAGCGTCTCTGTCGAGACCCAGCCGCTTGCCGAACCTGGCGACCGCCTCTTTCGCCTTGGCAGGATTAAGAACGATCTTGCCGCCGAGGAAATGCTCGGGGTCGAGGCGGCCCAATACGAGGTTGGCATCCGTGACGGTCACGTCCTCGCCGCCTGCATCGTAGCAGACCGGGCCGGGGTCGGCGCCTGCGCTCTCGGGCCCGACCCGCAGCAGCCCTCCCTTGTCAATCCAGGCGATGCTGCCGCCTCCCGCGCCGATGGTGGTGAGATCGATCGTCGGTGTCGCGATCGGCAGGCCGAATTCGATCTCGAACCTGGTCGAGTAGCCGATTTTGCCGCCGCGAATGAGGCCCACGTCGCAACTCGTGCCTCCCATGTCGAGCGTGACGAGGTTCTCGAGCCCGGAGAGCTGGCCGAAGAAGTGCCCGGCGATGATCCCGCCTGCCAGGCCCGAGAGCAGCAGCTTGATCGGTTCTGCCTCCGCCGATCCGGCCGTCGTCCTGCCGCCGTTTGATTTCATCAGAGACCACGGCATATGCAGGTGCTCGGTCGCCAGCGCCGCGCGGGCACTCTCGATGTACTCCCGTATGGTCGGCTTGACGTAGGCATCGGCGATGACCGTGCTGCCGCGCTCGAATTCGCGCCAGATCGGCGCGACCTCATGCGAGAGCGAGATCGGGATCTCCGGAAAGCGTCCGCGAAGGAACTCGCGCACCCGTATCTCGTGGTCAGGGTTGACGTACGAGAACAGAAGACAGACCGCGATCGCAACGCTGCCGGTCGCGTACTCCGCCAGCAGTACCTCGATTCGCTCCGCCAGCGCCTGAAGCGCTGAATCCTCGAGTGGAAGGAGGACGCGACCGCGGAAATCCAGGCGCTCAGCGAGCCCCAGGCAGTTGCGACGCTCGACGAGTGGCTTCGGCTTGCGCCATTTCAGCGAGAAATGGTGCTTCCGGTTCATCCGCTGGATGTACGGAATATCTTCGAAGCCTCTGGTCGTCACGTAAATGACGTTCGCGCCCCGGCGCTGCAGCAAGGCGTTGGTGGCGACAGTCGTCCCGATGCTGATCGCCTCGATCGCTTCCCCGGGCACCCCTGAGCTCCGGATTGCATTCATCACCGCCGCCACCGGTCGGCGTGGCGTCGAGGGAGTCTTGGCAATCACGAACTGGTTGGTCGCCGCATCGACGCCGATCAGGTCGGTAAAGGTGCCCCCGGTGTCGATTCCAAGGCGGACTGCCATACGGTTTCCTCTCCATGGTTCACTCTGCAAGCTTCGGCGCAATGCCTCGAACGGCGCGAGGCATGATCGGACGCGCGCGAAACCGTCACCCGGACCGTCCGCCAAACCAAGACGGGGCGTCCTGCTTCAGCACTTCGCCTGCGAGGTAAATGCTCCCACAGACCAGCACGCGGCCGGGCGGAGCTTCGCGGCCGATCGCGGCGAGCGCGGAGACAACCGTCGGGCCCGGGCGCGCGCGGCCGGCCGAGGCGGCGATGACCTCGTCCAGCGGCGCGGCGAGATGCTGGCCGGCTTCAACAACCGCGTAGACGGACGCGGCAAGCGGCAGGAGGGGGGCAAGAAAGCCCGCAATGTCCTTGCCGCTCTTCATGCCGACAACGAGGTGCAAAGGCTGATCGGCCCAGGCCGCGAGATGGGCGGCGAGTGCAGCGGCCGCGCCGGGATTGTGCCCGCCGTCGAGCCAGAGCGAGAAGCCTGGCGGCAGGCGCGCGGCCAGACGGCCGGTGAGACGCTGCAGCCGGCCCGGCCATTCGACCGAGCGCAGTCCGGCGGCATAGGCAGCCTCGGGAATAGCGAGGCCGGACGCGCTGAGCGCGGCGATGGCAATCCCGGCATTGTCGAGCTGATGCGGGCCGGGGAGCGCCGGGAGCGGGAGATCGAGCGTGCCCCGGGCGTCGCGGTAGCGAAAGCCATCACGGAGCAGGCTGACCTCCCATGACTTGCCTCGCGGCAGCAGTGGCGCGCCGAGTTCGGCCGCGGCCGCGCAAATGACCGCGAGTGCCTCGGGAGCCTGGGCGCCGGTCGCCACCGGCACGCACGGCTTGATGATGCCGGCCTTCTCGCCGGCGACCGCAGTCAGCGACTCACCAAGGAAATCCTGGTGGTCGAGCGAGATCGAGGTAATCGCCGAGGCGGCCGGAGGCGGAATGACGTTAGTGGCGTCGAACCGGCCACCCAACCCGACCTCGAGAATCGCGAGCTCCGCCGGATAGGCGGCAAACAGCAAGAAAGCCGCGGCAGTGATCATCTCGAAGACGGTAATCGGGGCGCCGGCATTCACCCGCTCGAGATGCTCGAGCGTTTCGGCAAGCTCGGCGTCGGAGACGAGCCGGCCGGCAATGCGGATGCGTTCGTTGAAGCGAACCAGATGCGGCGAGGTGTAAACATGCACGCGCCGCTCCGTGGCCTCGGCGATGGCGCGGAGAAAGGCGCAGGTGCTGCCCTTGCCGTTGGTGCCGGCTACGTGGATCACGGGCGGGAGCCGGCGCTCGGGATGGCCGAGCGTTGCCAGCAATCGTTCGAGCCGGCCAAGGCTGAGATCGATCAGACGCGGATGCAGGGCGTGCAGCCGCGCGATTGCGGCCTCGATTCGCTTGCCTCTCGCGATGTCGCTCACGCGGCTTCCTTGACCGTGAGCAGACCAATCAGGCGGGCCAGGGTTCCGGCGAGCTGGCCGCGCGGCACGACATGATCGACGATGCCGTGCTCGAGCAGATATTCGGCGCGCTGAAAGCCTTCCGGCAGCTTTTCGCGCACGGTCTGCTCGATCACCCGGGGACCGGCGAACCCGATCAGTGTGCCCGGTTCGGCGATCGCGATGTCGCCGAGCATCGCGAAGCTCGCCGTGACACCACCCATCGTCGGGTCGGTCAGCACGACGATGAAGGGCAGGCCGGCCTCTTTCACGAGGCCCGTGGCAAGCACCGTGCGCGGCATCTGGATGAGGCTGATGGCACCTTCCTGCATGCGCGCCCCGCCGGAGGCGGTGAACACCACGAGAGCGGCCTGCTGCAGAACGGCAAGGCGTGCTGCGGCGACTATGCCCTCGCCGACGGCCGCGCCCATTGAGCCGCCGAGGAACGAGAATTCCATCGCCGCGATCACCGCCTTGTGCCCGCCGATGGTGCCGTGTGCCACTTGCAGCGCATCTTCGAGCCCGGTCTTTTCGCGCGCCTCACGCAGCCGCTCCGCGTAGCGTTTGTGGTCGCGAAAGCGCAGCGGATCGTTAATGACCTTGGGCAGCTCGATCGTCACGTAGCTGCCCAGATCGAAGGTCCAGCCAAGGCGTTCTGCGGCGCTCGCACGCATATGATGCCCGCAGTGCGGGCACACCTTGAGGCTCTTCTCGAGGTCGCGGTGAAAGATCATCTGCTGGCAGGACGGGCATTGGTGCCAGAGATTCTCGGGCACTTCGCGCCGACCGAGCAGAGTACGGATCTTCGGCCGCACATATTGCGAAAGCCAGCTCATGCCGCCCTCCGCGCCCCGCGCACGCCCGCAGCGAGCGCCCGGACGTCGTCGAGGACGCGCGCGGCCGCGCCGGGTGGAGCGCGCCCATTCTCGTCGAGCGAGGCGGCGAGGGTTGCGATCAGCGCCGAGGCGACGACGGCCGCGTCGGCGATCGAGACCACCTCGGCTGCCTGCGCCGGCGTCTTCACGCCGAAGCCGACCGCGATCGGCAGATCGCTGATGCGGCGGATGCGCGGTATGTTTGCCGCCAGTTCCGAGATGCTCGCGGTCCGTGTGCCGGTGATGCCGGTGATGCTCACGTAATAGACGAAGCCTGAACTGCCGGCGAGCACCTTGGGCAGCCGCGCGTTGTCGGTGGTCGGTGCGACGAGGCGGATGATGTCGAGGCCGTTTGCATTCGCATGCGGAATGAGAAGCTCGGCTTCCTCGGCCGGCAGATCGACCACGATCAACCCGTCCACGCCGGAAGCGGCGGCGTTGCGGGCAAAAGGCTCGGGACCGTAGGAGAGGATCGGATTGAGATAACCCATCAGGATCACCGGCGTCTCGCCATCCGCCGCGCGGAAATCCTGCACCATGCCGAGCGTGGCCCGGAGCGTCGCACCGGCGGCAAGCGCGCGCCGGCCGGCCGCCTGGATGATCGGGCCGTCCGCCATCGGATCCGTGAACGGAACGCCGATCTCGATCAGATCGGCGCCGGCGTCCGGCATGCCGCGCAACAGCGCCGCGGAAGTTTCTGCATCCGGATCGAAGGCTTCGAGGAAGGGAATGAGCGCGCCCCGCCCGGCGCGTCGGAGCGCGGCAAAGCGCGCGGCGATCCGGCTCAAAGCCGCGCCCCGAGATGTTCGGCTACGGTGAAGATGTCCTTGTCACCCCGGCCGCAGAGATTCATCAGGATGATCTGGTCCGCTTTCATGGTGGGCGCGATCTTCGCGACGTGAGCCAGCGCATGCGCCGGTTCGAGGGCCGGGATAATCCCTTCCGTGCGCGTGCAGAGCTGGAAGGCGGCGAGCGCTTCTTCGTCGGTCGCGGCGGCGTATTCAACGCGGCCGAGATCGTGCAGCCAGGAATGCTCGGGTCCGACCCCCGGATAGTCGAGGCCGGCGGAGATCGAATGCGCTTCGATGATCTGTCCGTCCTCGTCTTGCAGAAGATAGGTGCGGTTGCCGTGCAGCACACCCGGCCGGCCGCGCGAAAGGCTCGCGGCGTGCAGGCCTGTGTCGAGCCCGCGGCCCCCGGCTTCGACGCCGATCAGGCGCACCTCGGGGTCATCCAGAAACGCATGAAACAGCCCCATCGCGTTGGATCCACCGCCGATGCAGGCAACCGCGACATCCGGCAGCCTCCCCTCGGCCTCGCGGAGCTCAGCCTTCGCCTCCTCGCCGATCACGCTCTGGAAGTCGCGTACCAGCGTCGGATAGGGATGCGGGCCGGCTACCGTTCCGATCAGGTAATAGGTGTCGCGGACGTTCGCGACCCAGTCGCGCAGCGCCTCGTTCATTGCGTCCTTGAGCGTGCCGGTGCCGGTGCTGACGGGAGAGACCTCGGCACCGAGCAGCTTCATACGGAAGACGTTGGGTTTCTGCCGCTCGATGTCGGTTGTGCCCATGTAGACGGTGCAGGGAAGGCCGAACAGCGCGCACACGGTTGCGGTGGCGACGCCATGCTGGCCGGCGCCGGTCTCGGCGATGATGCGGGTTTTTCCCATCCGCCGCGCCAGCAGGATCTGGCCGATGCAGTTGTTGATCTTGTGCGCGCCGGTATGGTTGAGCTCCTCGCGCTTGAAATAGATGCGGGCCCCGCCGAGGGCGCGGGTGAGCCTCGCGGCATGCCAGAGGGGGCTCGGCCGCCCGACATAATGGGCGAAAAGATGGTCGAGCTCGGCGCGGAAGCCGGGGTCGCGCTTCGCATCCTCGTAGGCACGCTCGAGATCGAGCACAAGCGGCATCAGCGTTTCGGCAACGAACCGGCCGCCGAAATCGCCGAAGCGTCCGCGCGCGTCGGGACCATTGCGCAGGCTGTTGGGCGCCGCGGGATCTCTCTCGGAAATTTCGTTCACTGTGGTGTCTCTCTCACGTCCCGATTGCAAAATCCGTCGGCCGACACAGGCGAGATCGGGACACTCGCTTCCGGTTTTCAGTTGCCTGCCGATCCCCTTCGTCCGCCGCCGGTGGCAGCGAGTTTCGGGGGCAGGCCGGCCGGATTGTTCATACCCGAACCTGGTGCTCGGGTCATCATCCGGCGGATCGTCGTCGCGGCAGCGGCCGCCAGCGCGACCAATCCGACCCAATGCGCGGGCCGGAGCCCGGCGATCAGGGAGAAGTTCGCCGCGAACACCCGTCCGGCCGGGATGCCGGTGGCGATCGCATACCAGCCGGCCTCCAAACCGGCAGTGAGCGCCGCCGCCGCGGGAGCCAACAGGAAGAGGGCGAGCGGATGGCGGCGCAAGCCGCGCGGCAAGAGCCGCCAGCCGAGCAGCCAGAGATAGAGGCCGCTGAAGGTTGCGGCACGATCGACCGAGGTCGGGGCTTCCATGAAAGTGTGCAGAAGTGCGAGCACGGTGGCCGGATGGATCAAGAGGTGCAGCCGCTTCCAGGCGCGGCCAAGCCGGCGGACCCAGCCATCGGTAGAGGTGACGGCCAGTGCCGCCATGCCGAGGATGGAAAGCGTGCCGATCGTGAGCACGGGGTGGCGCACCATCTGCGTGACGATGAAGCCCCAGGCGAAGCCCTGTTGCAGGGCATAGATGCCGAGATGCGCGAGCGCGTAGCCGCCCGCGGCCAGGCCCACCATCCGGCGCACCAGCACAAGTCGCGGCAGGGCGAAGAGCGCAGCCACCGGCGTCACCGCGAGCGTGAGCAAGAGCAAGCGGTCCGACCAGAACCCGGTCAGAAGCAGCATTGTCTGCGCGGGGTGACCCGCGAGCCGGCCGATCGCCCATTGCACGGCGGGAACCAGGGCAGGCAACGGCAGCAGAACAAGCACGGAGGCCTTCAGCGGCGAGAAATGACCGCTCCGGTCCCGCCAGGGGACTAACCTCCTTTTCACCTGCTCAGGTTATGCCACGCTTGCGAACAACCTTCGGCCCTGGTCCCGGCGTTTCAGGGCTTGGCCGGGGCCGGCGCCGCAGGCGCGGGGCCTGGCCCGCCGGCCGTGGAGGGCAGATGCGGCCGGAGGCGCTGGAAGCCGGGCGGCGGAACGAACAGCGAGGCCGGCTGTGGCGCATAGACGACCGACGTTGCCTTGATGCCGGCGTTGGAATCTGCTGCGTTGGCGGGCTGGCCGCTCAGCACGACCCCGTCGGCGGTAATGCACGCATTCCCGCCGGTGCTGTTGGGAACCGCCGAGAGTGCCCAGACGGTGCATGGAAGACCCGCAACCTTCGCCGTCCCCTGGGGGGTCAGATGCATGTTGGGGCTGCGGAACATCAGATTACCCATCGACGGCGGCAGCGGCGCCTCGACGTAGGCGTGCGCCGCGTTATTCACTTCGATGAAACGGTCGGCCTTGCGATCGATCACCAGGAACCCTGGCTGGCCGATGACATCGATATGCAGGCGCTGGCCGGCGGCATCGAAATACATGTGCACGACATGCACCGCGCCTTGCGGATCCTGCGCCTGATAGGTGACGGCGACGTCGCGGGTGGGAGTAAGCGGCGGCTGTATCTCGGCGGCCTGGGTTGTGCCCGCACCGAGCACGAGCGCCAGCGCGCCGAGGCCGGAAATCAGGTGTGTCCGCATGGGACCCTCCTTGAACATGCGGCGAAGCTGGAACGCCGAACGTCGCGGGTCAAGCCGGTTGCGGTGTCTCGATCGAAGCGAGAATGCCGAGCTCTGCGGCGAGCGCGCACGGGTCCGGCGCCGCCAGCCAGCGCGCCGGGGTTTCCACGGCCGCGACCAGTTCGGCGCGATAGGCCTCGCGCGGAATCTCGATCGCGCCGAACTGCGCGAGATGGCTGGTGACGAACTGGGTATCGAGAAGCCGGAAGCCCCCCAGACGAAGCCGCGCCACGAGATGGACGAGCGCGACCTTCGAGGCGTCGGTCCGGAAGCTGAACATGCTTTCGCCGAAGAATGCGCCCCCGAGTGCCACGCCGTAGAGGCCGCCGGCCAGCTCCCCCTCCTGCCAGCACTCGACGGAGTGAGCGAATCCGCGACGCGCCAGCTCGTTGAAGAGGGTCTCGATCTCGGTGTTGATCCACGTGTCCTCGCGCCCCGGACGCCGCCGCGCGCAGGCAGCGATGACCGCCGGGAAGTTGCGGTCCGCAGTGACTGTGAACCGACCGCGAAGCACGGTGCGGGCCAGGCGGCGCGGCAGATGGAATCGCTCGAGCGAAAGCACCCCGCGAAATTCCGGATCAAGCCAATAGAGCCGCTCGCCGCGGCGCGTTT
>Ga0335075_10001324_pt1 | contig 40940 bp, 39 predicted proteins | sample Lox_Sample_24_FD_206723 | JGI IMG/M metagenome (GOLD analysis project Ga0335075, IMG submission 206723) | Soil microbial communities from Loxahatchee National Wildlife Refuge, Florida, United States - Lox_Sample_2.4 | ecosystem: Environmental > Terrestrial > Soil > Wetlands | place: USA...
AGTGCGGGCCCGATCGCTGCGGTTCCGATTGCTCGTGTCGATCACGCCCTCTTCCCCTCGTCCGGCCGCCACCGCCTCAAACGATGCCAAAGCGAGGGGCCGAGGCCAATGCTCCTCTGCATTCGCGGCTCCGAGTCCACGAGCGAAACGGCTCGAAAGCGGCCACGGGCAAGAGGCGGGCTCGGCATTGCGGAAACCAAGCTGCAAGTTCTATAGCCTTTCGCCTTCGTCTGGTCCACCCGATGAGGCAGAACCAATGCAACCATTCTCGGCGGCGGCCGCGAGCAAAAGTCCCGCGGATCGTCTTTGATGACATCGGCAGTTTCGCCGGTGCTCGCGCGCCGGACTCCGGCGTGCGGAGGCTCTTCAGCAGGCAGGGCGGCGCGATCGCGGAGCACCGGCGCCATTCCCTCGACAAGGCCGAGCCGCGGCTTCCCAAGCGGGATCGCAATCGCATGACGCGCGCTCCGAAGCCTGCTTCCATGTTTCGGTATCTGCGGCCGCGCAAGCTCCTTCGATCCTATATCCGGAACCGGGGCGAAGCGCGGCTTGTTGCCCGCAGCGGGCTCTTCGACGCAAAATTCTATCTTGAAGCCAACCGGGACGTCGCTCGCTCCGGGCACCCCCCGTTGCTCCATTACCTCGTCCATGGCTGGTCCGAGGGAAGGCGCCCTCACCCGCTGTTCGACGGTGATTGGTACCTCCGGGAAAATCCGGACGTCGCGCAGGCCGGCGTCAATCCCCTGGTCCACTTCCTGCAATACGGAGCGGCCGCGGCCCGTAACCCCAATCCCTTCTTCGACATGCCATGGTACGTCCGGACCAATCCGGACGTGATCCCGTCGGGGCTGAACCCGATCGTTCATTTCCTGACCATTGGCTCCGCGAGGCTCGCCGATCCCTCGCCGGCGTTCAGCATGCGATCGTACCTCGATCAGAACCCCGACGTTGCCGCGGCAGGGACCAACCCGCTCGTGCACTTCCTTTTGTCGGGACGCGAGGAGGGGAGGTTGCCGAAGCAACCCGAGCCGACGCGCGCCACTTCCAGACCGGTGGCGGCGGCCAGGATCCAGCGTCTCGCGTTTGCGCCGTGCCACGCGGAGCTCGCCCTCCTTGCCACGTACTCCCGGAACGGCCTGCTCAGGCCGCATGTAAGAGGATATCTCGAAGCGCTCCGGCGGGAGGGCATCGGCGTCATTCTGATCGTGGCGACCGACAGCAAGTTCACCGACGATGGGCCATGGCTTCGCGCGCTCGTGGACGGGCTCTTCGTCAGGAGTGACGAGGGTTTCGATTTCGCCGCCTGGGCACACGTCCTGCTGCTGCACCCGGAGCTCTTCGACGCCAAGATCCTGTATTGGGTGAATGACAGTGTGCTCGGGCCCGTGAACGATGCTGCCTTCCACAAGGTCATTGAGCGCATACGGATTTCGCCGCTGGACCTTCTCGGACTGACGGAGAACTTCGAGCCGCGCTGGCATATCCAGAGCTACTTCCTCGCCCTGACGCGCGGCGCATTGGAGTCGCGCGTTTTGCGCCAGTTCGTTCAGGATATCGTCTCGTTTGCGAATAAGAGCGACGTCATCAAGCGCTACGAGGTGGAGCTGGCCCCGGCTCTCGCGGTCACGGGGTTGACCGCTGCGCCTCTTTTCAAAGCGAAATGCGCGCACAACCCCTTGGCCTTCCGTTGGCGGGAGCTGCTTGCGGAGGGATTTCCGTTCATCAAGATTAACACCGTCCGTGACGATATACCGGGTGTGGACAAGACCGGCTGGCGCGATGCGCTTGAAGCGCGCGGCTTCGACGTCGGGATCGCCGACCAGACTCTCGCCGAAGACATTGCGCTTGTGCGCGAAGCGTCGGGCCACTTGCTCCACGCTCCTCGCGCGAAGAAAATCAACCGAGCCTCGAAATTGCGGGGCGGCCTGGCTTCACTTCCCGCGGAGGACGGCGCGCCGTAACCGCCGTAACGGCGCGGTGAGCCGCCAACTGACCGAGTCGCGCATCGATTCGAGTTCGGCGCGAAGCGAGCTGATCTCTTTGTAGAATATGAGCGGGTCGATCGGCGGCGTGCCCTCTCCGCCGTCCCTTGCGTGGAGCCGCTGCAATTCCGCGCGTAGCTCGTCCCGCTCGGCGAGGAGAGCCACGCATCGCTCCCGGAAATGATAATGGGCGATCTCGTGCGAAACGGGCCGGCGTTCGCGGAACCATTTGCGGCCCTCGCCATGACCGTGCATCAGGTAGTGCCGCACGGGGTCTTCGTGCGCGTCCCGCACGTCCGAATGAATCGCGAGATAGGCTTCGGGGTCGAAATCCTCGGGCAACCCGAGTGACGAGTTGGAGACGCAGGCAACCAGCCCGCCGCGCTCGTTATCGTAAACCACGACATAGGGAAAGCCGGTGATCGCAAGCACATCGGCGAGTTCCTGGCGCGTGTAGAAATGGTGCCAGTGACCCTCCTGCGCCTTGACCTGCCTCTCGATCTCCACGCGCCAAGGGACGAGCGCCTCTTGCTCGGGGAGGGCTTCGGTCGAGAGGAAATGCAGAAGGCCAAAGCCTTTCTTCTTCAAGATTCTTCGAATCTCGAAGAACAGGTTGAAGACGTACGGCCGCGGCACGTGCTGAAGGCACGCCACACTGTAGATCAGGTCGAAGGATCGGTCCGCGCAGGGAATAGCGGTCCCGTCATAGAGCCGAAAATCGTAGGGAGCGCTATCGCCCAATCGCTGCCGCGCCTTGGCCAGCATGTTCGGCGCGACATCGAGCCCAACGATCCGCCCGGGCGAAACACCGAGCGACGAGAGATATTCGTTCATCGCTTGCATGATCCATCCGACGCCGCTGCCGATCTCGAGGACTTCCGCTGCGGCCGGAGGGACGGCCTGCGGGAACCGGCCGAACAGCAGGCTCTCGACGTACCACGTGGCGCGCGCGCGAAGCGCCTCTTCGCCGCCAGTCCCGTCATGGATCCGGTTGTCCGTCTCCCCGAGCGATTCCACCCGGTTCCAGGTCCGCGCGGCGAAGGGATCGGTCTTTGCGGGATCCTGGTAGACCTTTATGTCGCGCTCGCGCAGCGGTTCGAGGGGGCGGCGCAGGATCACGATATCATGGCCGTGCAGCCCCTTCAGGGCGGACGGCGGTCCCCGCCACGCGCCATAGGAAATACGTTCGATGACCAGTCCCGCGCCGGTGCAGAGCGCCAGAACGGAGGCAAGCGAGTAGATCGCGAACTGCAGGTTGCCGTCCCGGTCGCGGAAGCCCTGGCCGGGATCAAGTCGCGATTCGGCGGGGTTGCCCGGATGGTCAAGGAACCAGGTAAGGAGCAGATGGCCCCCCGGCTTGGTCGCCTCGCCGAGAAATTTGAGATATCGCGCGGCCATCGCGGGGTCGAAATGCGTGAACACTGAAAAGGCGACGACGAGATCGAACGCCTCGCGGTATCCCAGAAAGAACCGTTCCTCGTCGATGGGCGTGGACGCATCCGCTGTCAGGGCGGCGAGGGCGTCGTACGCCGGGTTGCTCGCCCGAACGCAATGGAACGTGGCATTCGGGAAAGCCTCGGCGAATTCCTTGCGGCAGAACGCGATCTGACCCGGCACCATGTCCGAGCCGACAAGCCGCCCGCCTTCGCTCAGGAATTCGGCCAGCTTGACGCTTGTCCGGCCGATTCCGCATCCGAAATCGAGCACGGAGGCATCACGCCGCAACGCCAGATTCTCGACGATCGAGATGAAATTCTCCGCGGCGATGGCAGCGGGATCGCCGCCGCCCACCCAATCGCTCATCCTGCTTTCCCGAATGGCGGCGTAGATTTTCTCTGCACGCATCGCGCGCGTATCCCGGGCAGGATCGCCACGAGCATCCTCGCGGCCCTCGGCGTCGATTGCCGGGAGCGCGCCCTCATCGCAGGCTGGCGGTCGTTGCTCGGTCATCGGGCGATCGTACGGGTTCCGGACGAGCGCCGGCCACGGACGGCATCGCCCAGGAAGCGCAACGGAGCCGTGACACGCCAGCTCCGCGAGTTCCGAAGCGCCGTATTGTCCCGTTGCAGTACCCCATTCTCTCCGCGGATACGGCCGATCTCCCGCCGCATCGCCTCTGCCTCGCCGGCTGCGGCCATGAGCCCGGCAAACGACTGCTGCAGGACATGCGTCTCCTCCCGGAGCAGGGCGATCTCGTCGCGCAGGGACGTGATCCCGGCCGAAGCGTCGGCCATGGCCGCGCTGCCCGCCGGTCCGACGGCGTTCAGCGCGGGGTCCCAGTTGACCGCATGGAGCAAGGCCTGCCGTTCCTCATAATAGGTGGCCGCATTGGGCGTCGTCGCCGCGGCTCCGTGCAGGTTCCTGAGATGGACGAAGAATTCGTGACCCTGCGTTTCGGAGATTTTGACCGGTTCGAACTCGATGAGGCCGAGGAAGCGAAGGTCGGCGAGGACAAGCCGGAAAGAGGAAGGGGTAAAGGTCCAGCAGTGGCAGTCCTCGTAGATCTCGCTGTTGGATCCTCGCGCCAGCCGAACTTTCCAGTTTGCGTACGCTTCCTCCATCGTCCGGTGCGCGACCACGTGACTCGGGTCGTCGGTCAGCGGGAATGAGCCAAGCTCGCCGGCCTCCGTTCGGTATCTTGCGTGCAGCGTCTGCATCTCGAGAAGCTGGGTCGCGGTTGGCCGCTCGCGGTTCTCGGCATAGGCCTCGAGCATGGCGGCGAGCGTCGAGAGGGGTCGGAAATAGTCGAAGCAGGTACGCTTGTCTGGGATCGCCATCGAGAGAACGGCGCCGGGGCGCAAAACCTCGGAACAGCCGCGGAGAAAGGCGACCGGGTTCGGCAGATGCTCGAAATTGTGACTGGATAGAATGAAGTCGATCTTCCCGCTCTCCCCGCGCGCGCCGACGAGCTCGGCGATCCGGTGCGCCGGTCCGAGGAGATCAACCTCCTCGATGTCGCAAATCGAAGCCGCCGGAATGTTCGGATCCGCCAAGGCCATGTCGCGCAGTTTCGCGGCGTCGAACACATCGAGGGCGAGGACGTTCCAGCCATCCGCCTTCGGGACGAGCGGGGTGAAATAGGGGCCGATCTCTATCCCGCGCCCTTCCTTGCGCGCGAATTCCCTCATGATCTCGCGCCGGTCCATTCATGACCTCCTCTCGCCCGTTGCGCGCATGCATCTCCGGACTCTGGCTAGATCCGGCCGCGGACGCACAAGAGCTTCTTGGGGACGCTGAGCGAGACAAAAAGCCCCTTGCTGCGCAGATCCACCTCCATTGCCAGAAGCTCCCGAGCGTCAAAGCCGGTTGCGTACCGCAGAACCTGCCCGATGGTGAAGATATTGCGAAAGCACACGTCCCGCTTCAAAGGTGCCTTGGCGAAGCAATTGAGGATGAGGCCGACCGCATGGGTCGGGTTCGCGGATTCCGAGACATAGATGATGGTCCGGATGAAGTTCTGCCAGGCGAATAGGAGCGTTCCCGAGCGCTGTTCGATCGACAGCCCATGCTTGGCCATGTCGATGAGCTCCTCCGCCCACTCCCGCCACGACATGTCGGAATAGGTGGGCAGAAGCTCGCAGATCTCCAGCGGGTCGGCCTGGGCGTCCTCGATGACCTCTCGGATCCTCGTCGAGCTGAAGCAGACGCTCGGCACGAACCGGGCCTTCCTGAGGGTGCGCGTGAGCCCGACCTCGCCCTTCCTGATGGCGTGCTTTCTCGAAGAATATGGCTTGTACCGTCGCCAGAAGCGCCCGAAGGCCCGTGATCGGAATACCTCGGGCCCGAACATGAGGAAGAAGCTCTGCGCGTGGTACGCTTGTTCGAAATTCTCGAACATCGCAACCCACGGGCTGTCGAGGTTCCGCATCTCCGCGATGACGTCGGCCGTGTCGGACCGGTAGAACATGCTGTCGTTGGCCAGCACCAGGTTCTGGCACGCGGCCGGCAGACCATTGCCGAACAGGCCGAGCGCCCGGAGGCCGGCCTGATAGCAGCCGAAATCCCGCCCGACCGGCGCACGCTCGATGATCCTCCGGCAATGGAAAAGCAGCGTTTCGCGCTGCTTTTCGGTAAGCGGGCCGTTGGACATGAGGAGGATGTAGAATCCCTGTGCCGCGAGGGCCGCGATCAGATTGAGGGTGAAGATGTCGCTGCCGCCATCCGGGCGGACCGCGACGATCGCGATGCGCTCCGCGTCGTCGGCACGGGAGCCCTCTATCGCCACGTCGTGCGTAACGACCCTGTGGCGCCTGAAGAGACGGACCACGAACAGATCGCGGATCCATTCGAACAGATCATAGGCAAGGCAGGGCAAGATGGATACGATCTGCCAGACGATGTTAGGCATCGCAATCGACCCCTTGCTCGTCCCTCCCTGCCATTTCCGCGAGGTAGGAGCGGATGGTCGCCGCGTCGACAGGACCGTCAGGAGGCAGGATGGTGGGCCATTCGTCCACGCCGCGCACCCGATTGGGGTTCTTCGTCAGGAGGTCGCGCTTGACGAAGGGGAAGTCGAATTCCTCGATGAGCGTGCGCCAGGCGTGATGGGTCGGGTTCACGGGAGCGCGGTTCCAATATCCCACCGTGCCGGAAGCCGCCGCGCGGAGAACATCGTCGTAGGCGAACATGCTCACGATGGTATGGCCGCGCCCGGCCATGAAGCGCGTCAATGCGTATTCTCCGCGACGGACCATGAGCCATCCGCTTTGCGAGAGCTTAAGCCGGGCCAAAAACCGTAGCACGTCGGCGACCGCTTCCTCGCCCACGGCAAGCAGGAAATAGGATTGCAGGTGCGGCGGGCCCATGCGGCTGTCGGTGAGGCCGATCAGGCCCGGACCGCGGTCCCGCATCCGCTCGATCAGGCGGTCGACCGGGCGGAGCGGACCGAGCACACTGTCGTTGGCGAGCAGCAGTTCCGTCGGCGCAGGAGTGTCCCGGGCCATCAGCGCTGCACCATCCCGCCAGGCGCCGAAATCCCGGCCGAAGCTTTGCCGGTGGACGACGAGCCGCGTGAGCGGGAGCAGGGCCTCGACCTCGCCGCCGCCCAGCTCGGGACACATGGTGACGAACACGACGTCGAACCCACTCGCGCCGTAAAGGGCGAGCTGCCGCAACGTCATTTCGTGGACGTGCCCGGACGGCGAATAATGGGCGTAGATGGCGAGCCGCCTCCCGGGGCATGGGGGTGCCCGCCCGGCATAGCAGCCTCGCACACAATCTCCGCCGCGGTGCTTCGCGCGCGCATCCCCGATAGAGGCCGCCGCAAGCTCCGCCAGAACCGGGCGCAGCCTGTGAAGCCGCCGGCGCTTGTCCCAGAGACTGGCGAGCAGGTGCGCGACGCGCCTGAGCGACGGCGGCGGCAGGATCAGCCCGGTCGCGTCCGCGCCATGCGCTCCGTCGATCGGGGCCGCGTGCCCTCCGTCACGCGGCATGGGCGGGTGCCGTTTCATAGAAGGAGGCGATGGCATCCCACGCCCTCTCCTCGCTCCAGCCGGGGATCTCGACGGGCTCGGTATTGACCCGGACCGCCGGCTCGGGAAATTCCGTCTGCTCGCGCATGACGAGGGCGCAATCCCACTCCGAACGCCTCGCGATCGCGGCGGCAAACCGCTCCGCAAAAGCGCCCTGCGTTCCCACGTAACCGCTCGGGTTGCGGCGAGCGAACCCCGGACCCCGCGGCACCGCGGCCGCGAAGGCGGCATAGGCCTGGGCCAGCAGATCGACGTGGATATTGTCGCGCACATAGGCGGGCGTGCGCACCTCGGCGACCCTGCCTTCTCTCCACTGCCGCATGAGATAGGCGCAGAACCGAGGCTCTTCGTACGGCCCGAACGGGTTGGGAATGACGAACTTGCCCAAAGGCACGTCGAGCGCCTGGCACTGACGCTGCACGATCCCGGCCGTGGCACCCTTGGAGACCGCATAGGGCGAGAAGGCGCCGAGTGGCTTCGTTCCCGTGCCTTCGCCGGCCTCGAATACGGAGCCGGTGAGCACCACGCCCGAGACACCACGCATGCCCCGGACCGCCGTCGCGAAGTTCCGCGTGTTGGCCGAAACGGCGCGCCCGACGTCGAATTCCGCCGAACGGTAATCGCCGACCTCCGCCGCGTGATGGCAAAGGAGATCCCACGGTCCCGATCGGCAAAGGTCGAGGAATGATTCGTCGCCGAAGCTCAGGCCGAACACGCATTCCGCGACTTCCGCGAGCCTCGCCACGCGGAGGCCGCGCCCGGATCCGGCGTAGTCCTCGCGTGCGCGCCTGAGCGCCGCTACGACATGATGCCCGGCCTCATTGAGCGCGCGGGCGAACCATAGCCCGGTGAAGGAGCTGGCGCCGGTCAGCAGGATCCTCACAGGAGTTCCTGGCACAAGAGGCCTTCTATCCGCCTTGCGTCGTCCCCGTCAGGATCGTAGTCGGGCCAGGCGCGGTCCTTGTCCGAAAGCTCGACAGGGGCCAAGGGCCAGCGCACGGCGAAGTGCGGATCGTCGAATCGAATCCCGCGCTCCATCTCCGGGGCGTAGAACGCGCTCACGAGGTAAAGCACCTCGGTGTCGTCGGCGAGCGTGATGAAGCCGTGCGCGAACCCGCGCGGAACGTACATCATCGCGCGGTTCTCCGCCGTAAGCTCCGCTCCGAACCATTTCCCGAACGTGGCGCTATCCGGACGAAGGTCCATGATCACGTCGTAGAGCGCGCCTCTCACGCACCGCACGAGCTTCACTTCGGCCGCCGGCGGCAATTGGTAATGCATGCCCCTGAGCGCGCCGCGCCGGGTGCTGAGCGAAGTATTGGCTTGAACGAAGCGCGTCTCGAGCCCGGCGGCAGCGAACTCGCGCTCGCAGAAGACGCGGGCGAAGAACCCACGATGATCGCCCCGCTTCTCCAGCTCGATCAGGTGCGCGCCGGCAACGGGGGTCGGGAGGATTTTCATGCGGCAAGGACCGCGGCGGAAGGCCGCCAGCGCAGGGAGCGCGAAAGCCGTCCCTCGCCGATCAGCCGCTCGAGCACCTTCAGGCGGATCAACGACGAATTGCGGAAATCGGCATCCCGGAACGCGATGCGCCCGAGCCCGTCGGAAAGCCGTCCAATCGTCCGGCGGAGATCGCATTGCGGCAGGTAGCGCGGTGCTAGCTCGCGGAAAAGGGAAAAATCCACGCGATACGAGCGCGTGTCCGGCGGAGCTGCTTCATTGATCGAGACTTGGGTGTCGGGAAGCGCATCCGCGACCGCGGCAGCAAGGTCCTTGACCTGAAAATTCCAGGCATCGCTCCCGGCATTGACCAGCAGGAAGCGTCCCCCGGCGCACGGATCGCGCCCGATCGCCCACTCGATCGCACGGGCCATGTCGGCAACGTCGATCAGCGGCCTCCAGGGCGTGCCGTCGGACAAGACGGCGATGGTGCGGCTCGCCACCGCGGAGGCGACGAAGTCGTTGAGCACCAGGTCGAGCCGCAGCCGATCGCTCATCCCGCATGCCGTCGCAAAGCGAAGGCATGTCACCGTCATGTCCCCAAGGTCCATCGCGGAAAGTCCCCGCTCGGTCATGACTTTCGAGCGGGCGTAAGCGGTCAGCGGGTTCGCGGCATCGCTTTCGCGCCGCGCGCCGCCCTCCGCGGCACCGTAAACGGAGCAGGAGGAGGCAAATACGAAGGCTCGCACGCCAGCTTGCGCCGCGAGCCCGGCGAGCCGGAGGCTGGCGCGCTCGTTGATCTCCTCCGTGATTGCCTCGAACCGACTCCCCATCGGGTCGTTCGACACCGCGGCGAGGTGAACAATGGCATCGACATTCGCGAGAAGGGAGGCCGGCAGCTCGCGCACGTCACCGAAATGCTGCCTTGTGATCGAGGTCTCCGGCGCCGGGCCGCTCGCGGTCAGGCAATGGGCAAAGAAGCCCGCGTCATAGCCGATGAGTTCCGCGGCCGGGAGGGCGGCACGCAGACGAGGCACGAGGGCTGACCCGACGTACCCGAGATTGCCGGTGACGAGTACGCGCATGCCGCTCTCTCCGTTCCCTCTACCAGATCTTCCAGGGCGCCTCGTCGCGAGCCCAAAGGTCCTCGAGCAGGCGCTTGTCACGCAACGTATCCATCGGCTGCCAGAAGCTTGGGTGGAAATAGACGGAGAGCTGGTCCTCGGCTGCCAGCCGTTCGAGCGGCTCGCGTTCCCAGACCGTGTTGTCTCCCTCGATATACGAGTCGACCTGCGGCGACAGCACGAAGAACCCCCCGTTGATCCATCCTCCGTCCCCGACCGGCTTCTCGCGGAAGCCGATCACCCGGTTGCCGTCGCATTCGAGCGCACCGAACCGCCCTTGTGGTTGCGTCGCAGTCACCGTCGCAAGCCGCCCCTCCGCCTTATGCAGCGCCACTACCTTGGCAATGTCCACATCCCCGAGTCCGTCGCCATAGGTAAGGCAAAAATATGGTTCGTTGCCGATATGCGGAAGGATGCGCTTGATCCGCCCGCCCACCATCGTCTTCTCGCCGGTGTCGATCAGCGTCACGGTCCATGGCTCCGCGAACACCTGATGAACCTTCATCCCGTTGTTCCGGAGGTCGAAGGTAACATCGGAGTTGTGCAGGTAGTAGTTCGCGAACCACTCCTTGATCAAATATCCCTTGTAGCCGAGGCAGATGATGAAGTCGGTGATTCCGTACACGGAATAGATCTTCATGATGTGCCAGAGGAGCGGCTTGCCGCCGATCTCGACCATCGGCTTCGGCCGCACCGCCGTCTCCTCGGACAGTCTTGTACCAAGCCCTCCCGCGAGGATCACTGCCTTCATCGGATTGAATCCGCCATCACTCTGCTTGGCCCCAAGAGGACGCGATCCGTCGGATCGCTCATCACCACCGCTGGTCCGAACGATAGCGTAATAGCCGACGCTGACCACCGGCGGTCAAGAGAATGACGAGAGGATGGAAACCTCGCCGGCACGGTATGCACGCGCGGCCGTTCGGCGGCTGGCCTGCGCGTAGCAACAATGCAAAGAGCCGGCATGGTACGGGCGCCGCGGACCTGCGCTAGGAAACCTCTATGGGCCGGCCTGCGGCGCCGCGAGCGGGCTCACGCATTGGCCGGGCCAGGCCGCGGCTACATATCTGCAGGCCGGCTGCTCCGCTCCGAATCCGCCGGCCCGGCGTCTTCGGCGGGCGTTGCCGGGCCGGCCGCCCCTCCTTGCTGGAACGGGCGCAGCCCGCGCATGCGAAGGTTGTGGCGATAGAGCATGCGATAGAGCGTGACACGGGAGACCCCGAATTCCTCCGCCACGTGCGCCACCACGTGGTGGTGACGGTCGAGCGCGGCGAGCAAAGCTTCCCGCTCCTCGACCGAGCCCGGCCCGAGTCGCAGCCGTTTACGCGAGCGGGAGCTTTGAAGCGAAGGCGTCAGTGCAAGGTCGGCAACCGAGATCAGCGGTGAATTGCCGACGACCACCGCACGCCGGATCGCGGCTATCATCTCCCGCACATTGCCGGACCACGGATGCTTCCACATCGCAGTGAATGCCTCGGTGTCGAATCCCTGCACTTCCCGGCCGAACTCCGCCGCCAGGCGGCGAAGGAAGAACATGGCGAGGACGTAGATATCGTCTCCCCGCTCGCGCAGTGCCGGCATGTGCAGGTTGAGGACGTTCAGCCGGTAGAAAAGGTCTTCGCGGAAGCGCCCCTCCGCAACCGCTTTCATCAGATCGACGTTGGTCGCGGAGATGATTCGCACATCCACCGGGATCGGCGTGTGGCCGCCGACCCGCACGATCCGCTGCTCCTGGAGGAAGCGAAGCAAATGCCCCTGCAGGCTCACCCCGAGATCCCCGATCTCGTCGAGGAACAGCGTGCCGCCGTTCGCCGCCTCGACGAGCCCGTGCTTGCGCGCGGTGGCCCCGGTGAAGGCACCCCTCTCGTAGCCGAAGAGTTCGGAGGCGATCAGCTCGGGCGGGAGGGATGCGCAGTTGATGGGAATGAACGGCCCGTTGCAGCGCGCGGAATAATCGTGAACCGCGCGGGCGGCGAGTTCCTTGCCGGTCCCGCTTTCGCCGGTGATGAGCACAGGTACGTCGGTCCTGGCGAAGCGTCGGATCAGCTCGAAGACGTTGCGCATGGCGGGGCTGTTGCCCACCATGAACTGCCGCTCGCGCTGCTGCGTGGGTGTGCTCGGAGCAGGAGCCTCCGCCTTCTCCTCCGGTTGGGCGGCTCTCACGAGCGCCGGGGCGGGGGCTCCGCCTGTCCTTTTCTGCGGGCGACGGCCGGAATACGCAACGAGCGGAGACTCCTCACTCTCGGATGCGCGCATGAACGAGACCCCCCGAACCCGAAAAAGCAGCGTGTGAACCCATACTGCAACTCTTGGCTGATGGCGAGAAGATAGAAAAGGCTGTTCGCTCGTGCCGACATAGAGTTTACTGGCTATGTTGCATGTAACATTTGTACGACGAGGACAATTGATACGCGAAATCCCCACGCGATTGGATCGCCCCGGTTGGGGGCAATGACGCCTTTATGCGGAGAGATCTTGCCCGCGACAAAACGCGGATCGCGCTAGGAAATGCGGGGAGCGCGGGGCAGCGCCGGCGCCGGCTTATCGTGGGCTTGGGCGAACTCGTGCTAAATTTCGAGACATTTTGTGCATTGCACATACACGCCTCGATTCCGCACGTCGCATCGGGTGACGTGTGGGTCACAAATGAGTGAGGAATCTGCAACCTGACGCTCTGGCGAGACGTAACGGGGCGCCGGATGCCACGTCAGGTCCGGATTCAGGTCTGGATTGCAGTGAGCGAATGGCGGAACGCGCCGGGCGATTGGCGGAGGGGGCTGGGTGCCCCGGGAGACGACGGCGGGATCCGACCTCGCGCGTTTGATTCCGCGCTAACGCATCGCAACGGTAACAGCGAAAAGTTACGCGGACCGGCCGGGAGCGCCTGCGCGCCGGGACCGTAACTCACAGAAATTCCTGTCTTTTTTCGCGACCATCAGCTCCGCGATCTCCTGGCACGGACATTGCTTCTTTGTAGGCCGGCGGCAGAGGCACGAGCCCGCGGGGAGGCATCCGGTCAACCCACCCGCGTTCGCGAATCTGGCGGCCACGGCCTCTGCCGTCACACGCGCGAGGTCACGTGACAGGAACACTATGGAGAATTCCATGAAGAAGGCACTTCTTACAGGTACGGCCGTCCTTGCCCTCGGCATGTTCGGCTTCGGCGTTTCGGGGCATGCTAACTCATGCACCAGCGGCGCCTGCTTCAGCATCGGCGGCCTCCCGGTCTCGGTCGCGACCACCGGCGGCACCGCCACGTCGCTCAACAAGAGCGCCGTCGATAACGGCAACACCACCGGCTCCTACAACCACAGCGGGAACGGTAACCTCGACGGCAACAAGGTCGACAACGGCAACAACACGTCCGTTGCCGCCTCCGACCACGGCGCCGCGGCCTCGCAGGGTAGCACCGCGGGCTACGCTACGACCCGCGACGCGCACGACACGGCCACTTCGGGCACCGGCGACGCCATCAACGACAGCACGGTCGGCAGCTACAACGGCGCCAGCGCCAGCACAGGCAAGGGTGGCGGCGTTGCGGCGAGCACCGGCGGGTTCGCCCTGCAGTTGAACGGCTCGGCTGATGACCTCGGTCCGGGTGCCGTGCTGAGCAACGGCGACTTGAGGGCGACCAACTCGTTCAACCATGTCGACGTCGATCTGACGTTGGCCGACGCGCACGCGGGCGGCAAGATGGGTGGCTCCGTCACCAACGACAACCAGGACGGCAACCCGACGGACGGCTACTACGACTCGCACTTCTCCAACCACAACGGCTCGACGGTCTCCAACAACATCTTCGGCTCCACCGGCGTGATCACGGCGAACGCGAACGGCAACGGCATCGCGCAGTTCAACACGTCCGTCGCGGCGGTCGGCGTCGACAACACGTCCGGCCTTATGCACTGAGCTCCTCCTCAGCGTGACCTCAGCCCGGCAACCGCACCGCGGCACATGGGCCGAGGCCACGTGACAGGAATACAACGGAGAATTCCATGAAGAAGGCACTTCTCACAGGGACGGCCGTCATCGCCCTCGGCGTGTTCGGCTTCGGCTTCAGCAGCGCTGCGCACGCCACGACTTGCAGCGACATCAGCTGCTTCAGCGCGGGCGGCGTTCCAGTCTCGGTCGCGACCAAGGGCGGCACCGCCACGTCGCTCAACAAGAGCGCCGTCGACAACGACAACACCACCGGTTCCGGCAACGGTAGCTTGAACGGCAACGGGGACAACAACAAGATCGGCAACGGCAACAACACGTCCGTCGCCGCCTCCCACGACGGCGCAGCGGCGTCGCAAAAGAGCACCGCGGGCTACGCGACGACCGATAAATCGGCTGACACCGCGACTTCGGGCACCGGCGACGCCATCAACGACAGCACGGTCGGCAGCCTCAACGGCGCCGGTGCCAGCACCGGCAGCGGCGGCGGCGTCGCAGCGTCGACCGACGGGATCGCGGTCCAGTTGAACGGTTCGGCTGACCATCTCGCTCCGGGCGCCGTGCTGAGCAACGGCACCCTCTCGGCGACCAGTTCGTTCAACCACGTCGACGCTGACGTGACGCTGGCCACGGCGAGCGCGGGTGGCAGCATGGGCGGTTCTGTCACCGACGACAACCAGAACGGCAACCCGGCGGACGGCTACCACGACGCGGGCTTCTCGAATTACAACGGCTCCCGCGTCAGCAACACCATCGCCGGCTCCACCGGCGTGATCACGGCGAACGCGAACGGCAACGGCATCGCGCAGTTCAACACCTCCGTTGCGGCCGTCGGCGTCGACAATTCGTCTGGGCTCATGCACTGAACTCCTCCTCAGCTTGACTTGAGCTTTGGAACCGCACCGTCCGGCATAAGCCGGGCGGTGCGGCACCCTTTACGGGCTACCGAACGGAATTGCGGATGCAGTCGGAGGGAAGAAAGATGAACAAGGCGCGGATGATTTCGGCCGGGGCATTCGTCGCGGCCATGGCGTTTGCCGTGCACGGCCCCGCGTTCGCGGGCGGGGCGACGGACAGCCTGCTCGGCGCGCTGGCGGGAACCCAGCTTTCAACAAAACAGATGGGTGCCGCGCGCGGCGGAAGCGGCGTGATCCTCGACGGGACGAACAGTCTCGTGAACTCGTTGAACACCACGAACAACACGCTCAACGTGACCTCCTCGACCAGCGGCACGGTGGACGGCAGCCTCTCCGGAGGATCGGTGACCGGATCGGTTATGGGCACCACCGTCTCGAACAGCTCCGGGTTCATCAACGCGTTCACGAATACGGGCAACTTCGTTCAGATGAATTCGAGCGTGTCGGTGTTCATCAACGCGAACTAGGAGGAGGCGCGGCGGACGGCAGAGCGATGAAGCGGCACATTCCGCGGATCGCGGGCTGGCTGGCGGTGATCGCGGCCGGATGGCTCGCCGCGGCCGGGCCGGTGCTGGCCGCCCCTCTGACGATCGGCGGGATCGCGGGGCTTCCCGACATCGAGCCAACCGTCTCGGTGCAAAGCTTCCAGGCGCGACGGTTCGCCGCCGTCATTCCCCAGCGGTTCGACTATTCCTGTGGCTCCGCCGCGCTCGCGACACTTCTCACCTACGGCTACAACATGCCGGTGGGCGAGATGCCCGTGTTTCGCAGCATGGTCCTGCACGGGAACAAGGCGCTCATCGAGAAATACGGCTTCTCGCTTCTCGACATGAAGCTCTATCTCCAGCGGCAAGGGTTGCCTTCGGGCGGCTTCCGCGCGCCGCTCTCGAAGCTCGCCGGGGTGGGAGTGCCGGCGATCGTGCTCATCAACGAGCGCGGCTACAACCATTTCGTCGTGATCACCGGGGTCGAGGACGGGTACGTCCTCATCGCCGATCCGGCCGTCGGCATGCGCCGCGAGCGTGTCGGCGTATTCGAGCACCAGTGGTCCGGGATCTTCTTCGTGATCCTGAACCACGCCATCGAAGCGCGAGCCCACTTCAATGAGGATCGAAACTGGGCGTTCGCGCCGCAGGCGCCGACGTCGCTTACGAACTTCTGGCTCGACCTTACGACCCTGCGCCAGATTGGCGCGGGGAATCCGACCGTATTCTAGGAGGCGGCAGGATGTCCTCACGAGAGACAGCGATACGCACGATCCTGGGTACCGTTTCGGTTGCCTTCTGGCTGGCCGGTGCTTCCATGCCGGCCTTCGCCGACGGTCAGGCCAAGGCGGGACCCTTCGACATGGCGTCCTTCGGGGCGATCCCGGAGGTGACGGTGGAGGCGCCTTCCGTGGCCGTGCCCGCGCCCGGCGCGGGGGCTGCCGCTGCCTTCATCGCCGGTGCGGGGCTGAAGCAGTACGCGATGACCAACGATCAGCTCGGCAACGTCCGCGGCGGGTTCTATACCAACGGGGTCGCCCTCAGCTTCGGCTTCCAGCAGCTCACCACCGTCAACGGCCAGGTGGTGCAGAGCATCTTGGTGCCGACCACGACGATCACGAACGGCGTCACGCTCCCGGTCTACGTGACGGGGCAGACGTCGTGGAAGACCACGGCGACAGACACGCCCACAACGACGACCCCCGAAGTGACCGTGACCACCACCGCCAATAACGGGCAGACCGCGATCCAGACCGTGCTCTCCGGGGGCTCGGTGGTCAGCAGCATCAGCAACACGGCGAACAACCAGCTCATCACTCAGGCGACGACGGAGAACATCAACTTGGGCGGCCTCGCGGCATCGGTCGCCGCGGCGCAGGCGATCAACAACGTGCTGAACGCCCTCAACCGTGCGGGACTCATTCGTTGACCCGACGACCGAACGCAATGAGTGGCCCATAGGCAACGCCCGGACCGGGGACCAAGGCGAGACAAAGGGAGCGCGAAGGATGAGGGAAGCGAGACGGCACGGCGATCCGATTGCGGGAACGGGGCACGGCGTCCTCGCCGGCGGGTTCTTCCTCCTCTTCCTGCTCCTCGGCGTGTGCCTGCCGGGCACCGGTGCACGGGCCGGCGAGGCCGGGACCAACGATCAGATCGTCCTCGCGGCACTCGCCGGCGTGCAGCCGTTGCCGATCGGCGAAATGGCGAAGGAATCGGCGCGCGGCTTCGCCGTTCCCGGCACGAGCGCCCTGCCGATCCCGATGACCGCGCCCTCGGTCCGGCTATGGGACGATGCTGGTGCGTTCTCGCCCTCCTCGATCGGCAACACGGTCGTCACCATCAGCACCGGCGGCGCTTCCCAATAGCACGCCGATCGCGGCGTTCCCGACGGCTCGCGGCGAGCTCCGCCCGGCGCGCGTTCCTTTCGCATTCGCAGCAAATCCCGGAGAGGCAGAGAGGTTCGACGCGGCATGCACGTTCGTGTATCATCCGGAGAAATGTTGCGATATAAGAATGAACGTTTGAAACGGAGTTAGCGCGCCCGCTACGATGTTACGCAAACTCCGCGCGGCTCTTTCTTACTATCTTCACCCGGAATTGTTTTTTGTCCTTCTTTCAAGACTTGCGATCCTATAGTAAGCTCAACCCGCAAGCCGAAGAATCCTTGCGTGCGTTCGACGCCGATTCGCAGGGCCGACCTTTCAGGAGGAACGAGATGCTGGCCGAACGCTGGTCCTGCCCAGCCCAAGGCGACTGGTTTCCGTGCGACGGATGGCGCGTGAGGCATGCTTCGTTCCGCCTCTGGCGTGCGGCGCTCCTGAGCGCCGTTTGCATCTCCGGCTTTTCGCTTTCCGCCTACGCCCAGTCCGATGCGCAGCCGCTCACGCCCCAGGAGGCGGCGAAGCTCCGCGCCGAGATCCTGCAGCAGCAGCAGCAGATCAAGCAGCAGCAGCAGCAGCTCTATCTCCAGAGCCTCCGCCTCAACGATCAGCAGAACCTGCTCAACTCCGAGCTCGAGAAGCTGACCGGCACCGGCACCGGCACAGCGGCAGACGCGTCCCAGCCGGCATCCTCGCCCGCGTCTTCCTCCGCACCGTCATCCACCGGCACCACCACCGCTCAGGCGGCGCCCGCGCCGGAGGCTCCGTCCTCGTCGAGCGCGCCGCAAGCGGCGCCGATTTCCGGGCCGAGCCCGCAGCAGCAGGAAGAGCGCCGCGTGCTGCAAACCGCGCACGAGCTCTCCAATACCGGCGGGGTGCTCACCCCGCAGGGAGACCTCGTCGTCGATCCCCAGATCCAGTACGACTACTGGAACCAGAATGAGGTCAATCTCAGCGGCTTCTCCATCGTTCCCGGCATCACCTTCGGCAACATCAACGTCCAGAGGATCGAGGCGAACTACGAGTACACCAACCTCGTCCTCCGCTACGGCGTCACCAACCGGCTCGAGGTGAACCTCAAGGTCCCCGTCGTCTACGCAACCGGCTCGACGACCACGCAGCCCCTCGGGCCGAACGCGCAGGTATTCTCGCCCGGCGCCAGCGCCTTCAATATCGGCGATATCCAGATGGGCGCGAGCTACCAAATCAACAGCGGCAACAACGGCTGGCCGATCTTCCTCGGCAACGTGATCTTCAAGACCACCACCGGCACCAGCCCCTTCTCGGTGCCGATCTACACGACCAATGATCCCAACGGGACCTACATCGCGGGGATTCAGAAGACGCTGCCCACCGGCACCGGCTTTTATAGCCTCGAGCCCAACGTGACGGTCCTGTTGCCAACGTCGCCGGCCGTGCTGTTCGCGAACATCCTCTACGGCATCAATTTCTCCCGCGGCGTCCAGATCGCAAACCTCGCCGGCACCGCGCCGACGTCTGCGACCATCGGCCCGGGCAACTACCTCTCGGGGACGTTCGGCGTTGGCTTCGCGGTGAACGACCAAACCTCGATGACCTTCAGCTACCAGCAGGAGCACGTCTGGCCGACAACCGAGAACGGCATCTCGCTCGGCGGGTCCTCGTACTCCTTCGGCACCTTCAACTTCGGGATCGGCTATGCGATCACGAAGGCCATCAACGTCAATCTCGGCGCCGGGATCGGCGTCGGGCCCAACAACCCGGCGGCACAGATCCTTCTCGAGGTCCCGATCCGCTTCCAGCTCTAAAGCGTAATCGCCGAAGGTCGATGAACCGGAGGCCTTCGATCACGCCGTAGAACAACGGAGCGCGTCCTCGGTGAGGGTGAACACGCTCTAGAAATCCAGTTCCAATCTCGGAAACATGCAAAAGGGGACAGCCGGCACCCCGGCATTGTATTGATGTTTCACGTGAAACATGAAATAAATCAAGGCGTTAAAAAGATATGCCCGGAAACCAGGCAGATCAGCCACCCTCAGTCGGAGGCCTGTCTCATAAGAGATGCATTGCTCCGGCCACCTCTGGGCCAGCGCCGCGCGGCCCGAAGCGCGTCCGGGTCACTGCGGAAGGCGCAGCAGCGTATTGCGGTTGCTCGTCTGCGCCTGGACGGTGAAGGTCGTCGCCGACGTCAGGCCATCGAAGGTCGGCCCGCCCGGCCGCGGGACCGAATAGAGCAAAAACGGATTGACGGGGCTGTAGTTCGGACTGATCTGGAGGTTGTCGGCGACGCTGGAGGCGAGAGTGGTCTGCGCCGTGACCGGCCGGGCATTGGAGCCCGGCCTTTCGGCGGCCTCGACCTGGGCGCTGACGCCGTGGCCGGAGACCTCGCTTGCCTCGAACGGGTTCACCCCCACCGCCGCCGGCGGGTCCGACCCGGTCGGCGGATCCGAAGCGACGGACCGGCCGGATGCACCGTTGTCGTGCGTACTCGCGTATTGGTAGGTGAGCGCGCCCGCTCCACCGAGCGCGCCGACCACGGCGACCGCGCAGCCATTGAGCAGCAATGCAAAAGGAATAAGGGCGATGGCTCGCCGCGCGCCGCAACGGTATTTTGAGAGGGGACGCCTGATTTCCCGCCGCGCTTGGTCAGGCTCGCACTCGAAACCGTCGCCTTTCACCTCGCGCATGCTCCCAATCGAACGAGGGAAACGCGTTTGCGTCACCGCATTATTCCTTGGTCGCCGAGATTGCCCCATCGATTCGTTTATCGTCGCATGACGATTCTGTCAATTTGCGATCCTCTGCAGGGCACGATTTGCGGGGGATAACGAAGCGCGGATCCATCGGACGCCCCGCCAGGCGGCCAAAGGGCCGCGCCGCTATGCGCCGGCCCCGGGCCGCGCTAGACCGGGCGGGGTCGGGACGGGGACGGCGGCAATGAAATATCGGAGCTGGCTTTTCGGCGCGGCATTGCTGCTCGCCGCTTGTGGCGCCAGAGCGCAGGAAGCGCCGGGCGGCGTCCTCGCGCACATCCGCCAGGACGGCACGATCCGGATCGCCTATCGCGTGGACGCACCGCCCTTCTCCTACCTCGACAAGGCGGACACGCCGGTGGGCTTCACAATCGATCTCTGTCACGCGGTCGCCGACAACATCGCCCACCAGCTCGGCCGCACGTCGCTCAAGATCGCCTACGTCCCGGTCACCGCCGCGGATCGTTTCACCACCATCGCCGAGCACAAGGCCGACCTGCTCTGCGAATCGACGACGGAAACGCTCTCGCGGCGCGAGGTGGTCGATTTCTCCATTCCCACCTTCGTCGACGGGGCCGGCATCCTCATCCTCCCCGGCGGGCCCCGCAACCTGCAAGAGCTTGCCGGAAAGAAGCTCGGCGTGCTCGCCGGCACGACGACGGAGGACGAGTTGCGCGCGAGCCTCAAGCGCGCCGGGATCAGCGCCAACGTCGTTCTCGTGAAGACGCAGGCAGAGGGGCTTGCCATGCTGCGAACCCGCAAGATCGCCGCCTACTTCGCGGACCACGCGGCTCTTGCCTACTTCGTCGCGACCGGCCAGGCCCCGCCTCAGGCGATCCTTGCCAGCAACATGCTTTCGATCGAGACGTTCGCGCTCGCGCTGCCGCTCGGAGACGAGAAGTTTCGCCTCGCGGTCGATCGCGCTCTCTCCGAAATCTATCGCTCCGGGGAGATCGCCTCCATCTTCACCGACGCGTTCGGCGCCCAGGCCGAGCCGGGCGCCGCGCTGAAGGCGCTCTATCTGATCAGCGGCCTTCCCCCGTAGAAATAAGCTCGCGATAAACCGCGATCATCGCCTCCTCCATCGCGCTCAGGCTGTAGCTGCGGATAACCGCTTCCCGCGCCGCCGCTCCGATCGCGGCGCGCGCCGGCGGCGTCAGCGCGAGCCCGCGGTCGAGCGCGGCGGCGAGCGCTGCCTCATCGCCGGGCGGAACGCGCCATCCGGTCTTTCCTTCCTCGACCGTTTCGGGCCCCGCGCCGTGATCGGCGACGACGACCGGCCGCTCCATCGCCTGCGCCTCGATGACGACGCGGCCGAACGCCTCGGGCTCGGTCGAGGCATTGACGACGATATCGGCGAGCGCAAACGCCGCCGGCATATCGTCGGCCCCGCCCGCGAAGATCACGCGATCGGCGACACCGAGCCCTGCCGCCCGCGCCTTCAGCTCCGCCACGTACCGCTCTCGTCCCTCGACCGGCCCGACGAACACGCCAACCGCCGCGCGCTCCGCCATTCGTGCCATCGCTCCGAGCAGCACGCCCTGGCCTTTCCACCGTGCGAGCCGCCCCGGCAGCATGACGATCGGCCGCCCCACTAATCGCCCCTTTGGGATGCCCCACGCCCGTGCTAGCCCCGCCGTCCGCGCCGGCGCCACGGCTCGCGGATCGAACCGCGCGGGATCGACGCCGGGCGGCACGACGCGAAGCCGCGGCGGCGCGAGCCCGTGGCGCGCTTCGATCATGGCCGCGATGAAGCGGCTCACCGCGACGACGCGATCGCCCGCTGCCATCACCGCGTTGTAGCGGCGCTTGAACGGAAAATTCTCCCCGTAGGCGCCGTGCCAGGTTGTAACGAATGGCACCCCCGCCCGCCGCGCCGCGAGGAGCGCGGACCACGCCACGGCGCGCGAATGGGCGTGCACGAGATCGGCGCGCTCGGCGCGCACGAGGGCCTCGAGCCGCGCCGCATTCCGCCAGATCGCCAGCGGATTCCTCGTCTCCAGCTTCAGCCGGATGTGCCGCCCGCCCGCAGCCGCGATCCCCGGCACCATCCGTCCGCCGCCGCTCGCAACCAGCGCCGTCCCGCCCGAAGCCGCAATCGCCGCCACCGTCTCGAGCACGCTCAATTGCGCCCCACCGCCCTCGAGCGCGGGGATGACCTGGAGCACGATCATTTCGCGACCGTGGCGAGGAAGTGTCGCCAGGCGGCGAGCACCGGCGCTTCGGCGAATTCGGCGAGGAAGCGCCGCCGCCCCGCCGCCGCGAGCGCCGCCGCCCGCTCCGGCTCCTCGAGCAAGGCCACGATCGCCGCGGCCAGGCGCGCCTTGTCCTCGCGCGGCACGAGAAGCCCGTCCGTCCCATCCGCGATCAGCTCACGCGGACCCTCCGCCTCCGTCGCCACCACCGGGCATCCGGCGGACCACGCCTCGAGCACGACATTGCCGAGCGGCTCGGAGCGCGAGGAGCAGACGAAGAGATCGGCCGCCTTCAGAAGCGCGCCCGCATCGCCGCGCCAGCCGAGCAGGAACACCCGATCCGCAACCCCAAGCTCGCCGGCAAGCCGCCCGAGCGCCGCCCCCTCCGGCCCCTCGCCCGCGATCAGGAGGTTCGCGCCGCGCAGCGGCACCAGTGCGCGGATCAGCACGTCGAACCCCTTGTCCGCATGCAGCCGGCCCAGCGCCAGCAGCCGCGGCCGCCCGCCCGGAAGCCCTTCCGCCGGCGCCGCATCGCCATAATCGGCAACGAAATTGGGCAGGAAATGGGTGCGCGCCTCGGGCCAGCCATTGGCGCGGAACCACGCGACGAGCCCCTTGGTGTTGCCGACCAGATGGTCGCAGCGCCGGTAGTGCCGGAGCGGGTAATAGCCGCCCAGCCGGCCCACATGCACCCAAGGCCCCGGCGGCACATGATCCGTCGCGCGGCTCATCCAGCTCACCGCCACGCGCGGGGCGAACCCTCTGAGCGCGCGCGCGAGAAGCGGGCGGGTCAGGAGATCGAGCGGGCCGCCGAAGCGGAATTGAAGCGGCGCAAGCCCCGCTTCCCTGAGCCGCCCCGCGCGCTCGGCGTCGCGGCGAATGAGCGGCAGCACGTTCTCGCCCTCCCGATGGAGCGCGATCGAGAGCCGCTCGAAGAACAGCTCGGCCCCGCCATGGTGGGCGCCCGCCATGATCTGGGCGATCCTCATGCCGCCGAGGGGAGCCTGAGCAGGGCGAGCGCCGCCGCCGCCGCGTCCTCGACCGAAAGGTCCTCCATCCGCCCCGTCCGCGAGCGGACGGCCACCGCCGCGCGTCCCGCGGGCGCGTATTCGTCCGCCGGCGTCGGCCCGAACAGCCCGATCGTCGGCGTCCCCGCCGCCGCCGCGATATGCATCAGGCCCGAATCGTTGCCGACGAAGAGCGCGGCCCGGGCGAGGCACGCGGCCGCCTCGGGCAGCGTGAGGCGCCCCGCGAGGTCGATCGCCCCGGGCAGTGCGGCGATGAGCGGTGCGGCCAGCGCCTGCTCCGCCTCACCCGGCCCGGCGAGGATGGCGGCGCGCGCCGGCCCGAGCGGCCCCGCCGCCAGCCGCTCGAAAAGTGCCGCAAAGCGCTCCGGCGGCCAGATTTTCCCGGTCCAGTTCGCCGTCGGCCCAAGTGCCACCACCGGCGGCCCGGGCGGCACGAGCCTTGCCGCCACCGCGCGGTCCTCGGCCGCCGTCCAGACCACGGGGAGCGGCGGCGGGTCGAGCCCCAGGATCCGCCCGAGCTGGGCGATCTTCGGCCCGGCGCGCACGCGCATCACCGCCCGCCGCCGCGCGCGGAGGAACCAGGCGAGACCGGAGCCCCGGATATCGACGACGAGGTCCCAGCGTCGGCGCACCGCCATGCCCCAGAGTCGCACCCAGTGCAGGTCGTAGCGGTGCTTCTCGATCACGATCAGCCGCTCGAGGTTGGGCATCCGGGCGAACACGTCCGCCGAGATCGGGCCGGCCACGATTGTGATCCGCGCCTCCGGATGGCGGCGCAGCAGATGGTCGATCAGCCCGGTGGAGAGGACGGCATCGCCGATCCGGCTCGAGGCAACGAAGAGGATGCGCATGCGGGCCGCGCTATATCACGGGCAGGGAACGGCCGCTCAGGCCTCCCCGGCCAGCCCGAAATAGGCGCGGCGGAGATGATCGTCCGCGGCAAGCTCGGCCACCGTGCCGGAGAACCGGGTCCGGCCGCCCTCGATCGTGAACACGTGGTCGGCGAGGTCGAGGAACTGCACGTTCTGCTCGGCCACCAGCAGCGAGAGCCCCTCGGTCCGGAACCGCCCGAGCACTTCGATGACCTCGTTGACGAAGAGCGGCGAAAGCCCGGCCGAGGGCTCGTCCATGACGAGCAGAAGCGGCGTGCCGGCGAGCGCCTTGGCGATGCCGAGCATCTTCCGCTGCCCGCCCGAAAGGCTGCCGGCGAGCGTGCGCCGGCGCCCCGCGAGATCGGGGAAGGTCTCGTAAAGTGCCGCGATCCGCCGGGAAAGTGCGGCAGGCTCGCTGAACTGGCCGCCGATCCGCAAATTCTCCTCGATCGAGAGCCCGGCGAAGACCGCCATCTCGGACATGTACGCGATGCCCCGCCGCACCCGCCGGTCCGTCCGCTCCGCCGTGATCTCGGCGCCCGCGAACCGGACCGTCCCGTGCCAGGCCGGCATCAGGCCGAGCAGCACCTTGAGCAGCGTCGTCTTGCCCGCCCCGTTGGCGCCGAGCAGGACGACGGTCTGGCCTTGCATGACCGCAAGCCCGGCCCCCCAGAGCACCTGCACGCGGCCGTAGCCCGATTCGATCGCCTCGGCGCGCAGCAGCTCATCCTCCATGGCGCTGCCCCAGGAACACCTGCACGACGGTCGGGTCGCGCGTCGCATCCGCGAGCCTTCCCTCGAAAATCTCGCGGCCCGCATTCATCACCACCACCCGGTCGGTCACCTTGTCGATAAACCCCATCAGATGCTCGACGACGAGCAGCGCCATCCCGCCTCCGGCGAGCGCGCGCAGCCGCTCGGCCATCGCGCCGAGCTCGGCCGGGTTGAGCCCCGCCGCCAGCTCGTCGACGAGCAGGAGCTTCGGCGCCGTCGCCAGCGCGCGCGCGAGGTCGAGCCGCTTCTGCTCGGCGCTGTTGAGCTCCGCGGCCGGGCGGTCGGCCTGCCCGGCGAGGCCGAGCTCCTCCAGGAGCCGCGCGGGATCGACCGCCGCGCCCCCGTTCCCATAGGCGCACGCAACCGCAACGTTCTCGGCGACCGTCAGCGAAAGGAAACAGTGCGGGGACTGGTAGGTGCGGTTGATGCCAAGCCGCGAGAGCAGGTGCGAGGCGAGCCCGCCGATGCTCCGCCCGGCGAAGCGGATCGCTCCGCCGTCGGGCGCGTAGAGCCCGGAGATGACGTTGATGCAGGTCGTCTTGCCCGAGCCGTTCGGGCCGACCAGGCCGAGCACCTCGCCCGGATGGAGGCGAAGGCTCACCCCGTCGAGCGCGCGGAAGCCGCCGAAGCGCTTCACGAGCTGGCTCACTTCGAGGATCGGCGCGTCCTCACGGGACACGGATGCCGCGCCTTGTCAGGAGCGAAGCGAGGCCGTCGGGCAGGAAGAGCACCAGCCCCATGATGAGGAGGCCGTAGATGAGCTGGAAATATTGCGGCAGCGTGATGCCGATCCCGTTATAGAGCCCATAGAGCAGGATGACCCCGCAGATCGGCCCGAGCAGCGTGGCCGCCCCGCCGAAGAGCGTGAACACCACGGCAAAGATCGAAAAGCTGATATCGAACGCGGTGTCGGGGTAGAAGACCGAGATGTGCCACGCATAGACGCCCCCCGTCAGCCCCGCGATGAGCGCCGAGAGCAGCCAGGCGATCGTGCGAGCGCGCACCACCGGGAAGCCCGCCATGGCGGCACTCACGGGATCGTCGCGCATGGCGCGGAGTGCGAGCCCGAACCGGGCGTTGCGCAGCCAGACGACGAGCAGGACCGAAAGAGCGAGAATCCCGACCGCGACGCCATAGGAAAGATCGGGCGCGAATACGGAGGAAAGCGAGACGCCGTAAGGGCCCTTGGTGATGTCGTCGAGCGCGGGGTTGGCGACCACGTCGTAGAGCGCCTGCGAGCCGGCAAGCGTTGCGATCGCGAAATAGGCTCCCGAGAGCCGGAGCAGCGGGGAGAACAAGAGGCCGATGGCGAGCGAGGCCGCACCGGCGATCAGCATCCCCGGCCACGGCCCGAGGTGGAGATCCATCACGCCGATCGCGAAACCGTAGGCGCCGGCCCCGAAGAACCCGACATAGCCGAACGGCAGGTAGCCGGTGAAGCCGTAGATGACGTTGAGGCCCTGCGCGAGGGCGAGGAAGATCACGAAATTGAAGAGCAGGAGCTGGTTGCCGTAGAAGGCGGGCGCCGCGGCGGCCAGCACGACCACCGGCAGGCCGGCGAATACCGCGTCGCGCCAGCCGCGCTCACGCACGCCGCACCTCGCGCCCCAAAATGCCCGTGGGCCACACCAGCAGCACCAGGATCAGCATCAGGTTGGGGAGAAGATTGGCCCAGGAGCTGAGATAGGTCTGCATCAGGAGGAGCGAGACGCCATAGACCATGCCGCCGATCGCGGTGCCGAGCGGGTTGCCGAGCGAGCCCACGACGATGACGGCGAAGGCGGCGAGGTTGATATCGACGCCCATCGAGGGCGTCAGGCTGCCGAGCATGAAGGGCGCGAACACGCCGGCGAGGCCGGCGAGCGCGATCCCGATCCCGAAGGCGATCGCCGAGACCCGGTTGGTGTCGATCCCGCTCGCCAGCGCCTCGTCGCGGCTCACCATCACCGCGCGCGTCAGCGTGCCGAGGCGCGTGCGGTAGAGATAGAACGCGACGGCCCCGACCGCGAGCGCGGAGACGAGCGCGCTGATGCCCCAGGCCTTCGGCAGCATCGCGCCCGCGAGCGAGAATGGCCCGATGCCGAGCACGCGGCCCGGGATCGAGCGCTCGGTGGTGCCGAAGGCGATCGTCGCCAGCGCCTCGATCACCTGCGAGAGGCCAAAGAAGAGAATGAGCGAGAGCATCTCGGCGTCGCGCGCGAGTGCCAGCCGCGGCACGATCAGGTAATAGAGCGGCCAGCCGACGGCGAGGAACACGGCGAGCACCAGCAAGGCGGCCAGGAACGGGTGGACGCCCGCGAGCGTGAACAGCCAGTAGGCCGCATAGCCGCCGAGCATCAGGAAATCGCCATGCGCGATGTTGACGATGCGCATCACGCCGAAGATGAGATTGAGGCCGAGCCCGACCAGCGTGAAATAGAGGCCGAACACGAGCCCCGAGACGATCGCCTGCTGCAGCATGCGGGCGCGCGCCCCGGCTCAGCCTGCAGCGGCCGGCCGAAGCGCTGCGATCACTTCGGGCCGAAGACGGCCTTGCCGTCGGAATCCTCCGGCGGATAGACGACCGTGAGCTTCACCGTGCTTCCGGCGGCCGAAAGCTGCCCGATCGGCATCAATTCCCCAGTCTGCTCGCCCATTTCGTTGAGCGCGAAGGGTCCCGCGAGCGTCGTCATCTTGCCCGAGGCGGCATAGAGCCCCTTGCGCAAGCCGAGCTGCGTGAGATCGGGCGCATTGGCGAGCATCTGCCCGATCGCGAGCCCGGTCACGTAGCCGGCATCCGAGTTGAGGCCGAAGGCGACCTTGCCGCCCGGATAGGCCTTGTCCCAGGCGGCGCGGAACGCGTCGATATCCATGCCTACCGTCGGCTTGTAGTGCATGAAGTTCGAGGGCGAATAGGTGAAGGCGCCGGCAAGGCCCGCGACGCCTACGTTCTTCACCAGAACTTCCGGCTCGGAGCCCGGATAGACCGCGAAGACGCCACGGAACTTGAGGCCCGAATCCTGGAGATTGCGAAAGAAGGCGATATCGTTCCCGACATAGCCGAGCTCGATCACCATGTCCGGGTGCGTTGCGGCGATCGTGTTGATCAGCACCGTGTAGTCGGAGGTCGAGGTCGGCACGCCCTTGTAGAAGACGATCTTCGCCGGGCTATGGCTCGCCTCGACGAAGCCCTTGAGGGCGCTTGCCTGCGTGCCCGTGAAGTCGTTCGTCGCGTAGAGGATGGCAACGCGCGTGAGCCCTGCCTTGGCCGCCTCGTCGGTCAGGAAATCGGCGAGGAATTTCGGCCAGATGACGGAAGCCGGGTCGGCGACGAGCGCGACATAGGGGTTGTCCTTGCTGAAGAGCGGCGCGCCGGTGCCGGTCGGATCGATGAGGAACATCTTGTGCTCGCGCGCCACCGGTACCGAGACCGAGGCGAGCACCGAGCCCGAATCCGCGACCAGCACATCGACCTTGTCCTGCGTGATGAGCTGGTTGGTGAGCGCGGCCGCGGTCGCGGTGTTGCTCTGGTCGTCGTAGGAGACCACCTTAAGCGGGATCTTCCTGTCGTACGCCTTCACGTACGCGCCGCCCGCCGCGTTGGTCTCGTCCACCCAGAGCTTGAGCCCGTCATAAACCGGCATCGAGATCGAGGCGAAAGGCCCGGTCGAGGAATAGAGATCGCCGATCGTGATCTCCTTGGGCGGCGCCATCGTCCCTTGGGCCATCGCCCCTTGCGCCATTCCCACGCCGGCCGCGGCGAGCGCGAATGCCGCGATCGTGCCTCTCACGACATTCTTCATCGATCGATCCTCCCTCGCCGGACCGGCCCGGCCATCGTCTTCCCGAATTGTTCGGCAGGCTATGGGAGCGGCCCGGCACCGTCAATCGCCGGCCACGCCCGCCCCACGAGCCGACGATTGACCCGCGCGGCGGGCAGGACTATCGGAGGCCGGGTCCAAAACGTTTTGGACGGGGGAGGAAACGGGGCGTGTCCCAGCGCCGCATCGCCGAGAGGCTCGGCATTTCCGTGACCACGGTCTCGCGGGCGCTCGCCGGCTACGAAGACGTGGCCGGTCACACGCGCGCGCGGGTCGCGGCCGAGGCGCGGCGCATCGGCTACGTGCCGAACGAGACGGCGCGGCGGCTGCAGAGCGGCCGCAGCGGCGCGGTCGGCGTCGTCGTGCCGGCCGAGCCCGGCCGCTTCGATCCCTTCTTCCTCGGCATGCTCGCCTCCATCGGCCCGCTGCTCGCCCGCGAAGGGCTCGCGCTGGTGATGATGTCCGGCCGCCCCGGCGCGGAGGAGATGCACGCGTACCGCCACCTCGTGGAAGAGCACCGCGTGGACGGGGTTCTGCTCGCGCGCACGCGCCGGCGCGATCCGCGCATCGCCTATCTGCTCCAGAGCTTCGTTCCCTTCGTCGCTCACGGCCGCACCGAGACGCGGCGCGCCTACGCGCATCTCGATATCGACGGCGAGGCGGCGTTCCGGATGGCGGCCGAGCGGCTGATCGGGTTCGGCCATCGTCGCATCGGGCTGATCAACGCGCCCGGCGAGTACATGTTCGCACGGCACCGCGAGGCGGGCTGGCGGCGCGCGCTCGCCGCTTCGGCGCTCAAGCCTGGGCCGATGCTCGCCTCCGATCCTACGGAGGAAGGCGGAGAGCTCGCGATGCGCCGGCTGATCGCGAGCGGCGACCCGCCGAGCGCGGTGCTCTGCGCGACCGACCGGATGGCGGTCGGCGCCCTCGCCGCCCTCGCCGCCGCGAGGCTCCGGGCCGGGCGCGACATTTCGCTGATCGGCTATGACAATCTGCCGATCGCGACCTACACGGACCCGCCGCTCACGACAATCGACCAGCCGCTGGAAGCGATGGCCGCGCGCCTCGTTGAAATGCTGATCGCCCTGATCGGCGGCGCGAGCGCTGCGGAATTCGCCGAAGTCCGCGCGCCGGTGCTGATCCCGCGCGCCTCCGATGGCCCCGTCGGCGGCGCCACGCAGAACCAAACGCAAAGGTATGATCGGGCAAATCGCGAACGCGAGGGAGGAGACAATGCACGCACGATACGAAGCGGCCCGCCGGAGCGTCTGCACTGATGCGCGCCCGGGGCGCATGATTTCGCGCGGCACAGGCATCCGCGCGCTGCTCGCTTCATTGGCGCTCGGGGCAGCCGGGCTTCTCGGCGCGGCGCGCGCGGAGGCGCAAACGATCGGCTTCCTCTCGACCCAGCTTCGCCCCGTCGAGGAAGTGACGCGGATGCGCACGGTGATCCTCAAGGATTTCCCGGACAAGGTCGCCTTCATTCCAACCTTCCCCGAGCAGTTCCTGGCGCAGGCGACGGCGGATGCGCAACGGGAAAAACCCGCGCTCGACGTCCTCGGCGGCCTGCACGGCGAGCTCGAGCCGCTGGCGGCTGCCGGCCTGCTCGCGCCGGTGGACGGGATGAGCGCGGAGCTCACCGCCCTCGGCGTGCCGGCGGGCCTGATGACGCTCGCGCGCCTCGGCACCAAGCATGAGATGTACGTGCCCTGGATGCAGGCGACCTACATCATGGCGGCGAACCGCAAGGCGCTGCCCTATCTGCCGAAGGGCGCCGATCTCGATCGCCTGACCTATGCCCAGCTCGCGCAGTGGGCTGCGAACGTCGCGCGCGCGACCGGCCAACCCATGCTGGGATTTCCCGCCGGCCCGAAAGGCCTGATGCCGCGCTTCTTCGAAGGATACCTCTATCCCTCCTTCACCGGCGGCGTCGTGGTGCCGTTCAAGAGCGAAGCGGCGGTCGCGATGTGGGCCTATTTCAAGAACCTCTGGAAATACGTCAATCCGAACTCGACGAACTACGCCTTCATGCAGGAGCCGCTGCTCTCGGGAGACGTGTGGATCGCCTTCGACCACGAATCGCGCCTGCTCGAGGCGCTGCGCCAGAAGCCCAACGACTTCGTCGCCTTCCCCGCGCCGAGCGGTCCCGACGGAAGGTTCTACATGCCGGTCATCGTCGGCCTCGGCATCGCCAGCCACGCGGCGGATCCGCAAGGAGCTGCCTCGCTCGTGCACTATCTGCTCGAGCCGAAGACCCAGCTTCTGACGCTGAAGGAGAGCGGCTTCTTCCCGGTGGTGAAGGTCGCGATGCCCGGCGACCTCGAGCCGGGAATCCATCTCGAGGCAACGGCGATCCAGGCGATGCAGAGCGCCCCGGACGCCAAGGTGGCGCTGCTTCCGGTCGGGCTCGGGCAGCATGACGGCGAGTTCGGCCAGATCTACATGGACACGTTCCGCCGCATCGTGCTGCGCGGCGAGCCGATCGAGCGGGCGCTGGCAACCGAGGCCGCGGAGCTCGACCGCGTGCTCGCCGCGGCGAAGGCGCCCTGCTGGTCGCCCGATCCGCCGAGCCAGGGCGCGTGCCAGGTGCGATAGAAGGATGCGGCCGCGGCTCCTCCCCTATCTCCTGGTGGCGCCGTCCGTCCTCTTCCTCGCCGTCATCTTCTTCGTCCCGTTGCTGCAGACGATCGCGCTGGCGTTCACCGGTGGCGGGAGCTTCGGCTTCACCGATTTCGCGCGCATGGCGAACGATTTCGATTTCCGCCCGGCCATCATCAACACGCTCTCGCTCGTTCTCGTCGTCGTGCCGCTCCAGCTCGCACTCGCGCTCGCGATGTCGCTCATGCTCCGCCATATCGGGCGCGGCCGCGACCTCATCCTCTGGATCTGGTCGATCCCGCTCGGCATCTCGGATCTCGCCGCCGGCCTCGTCTGGCTCTCGATCCTCACCGAAAAGGGGTATCTGAACACGATCCTCTTCCATCTCGGGCTGATCCCACACCCCGAGAGCTGGCTCACCTACGAGACCCCGCTCACCCTCTTCCTCGCGATCCTGCTCGCCGAGATCTGGCGGGCGACGGCGATCGTCTTCGTCGTGCTGGTGGCGGGAACGCAGCTCATCCCGCTGGAGTTCGAGGAGGCGGCCCAGGTGTTCGGCGCCACCGCATGGCAGCGCTTGCGGCGCATCACCGTGCCGCTGCTCCGCCCGAGCATCCAGACGGCGCTGATCCTGCGCACGGTCCTCGCCTTCGAGGCCTTCGCCGTGGTGCTCGCACTCGGCGGGCAGAATTTCCCGGTGCTGATCACCCAGGCCTATCTCTGGCAGGACACCAACCAGGATTACGGCGTCGCCGCCGCCTACGCGGTACTGATCATGCTGATCACGCTCGCCGCGACTTTCTTCTACCTCGTCGCGCTCCGTCCGCGGCCCGGGGAAAGTCCCGGAGACGCGAGATGAGGCGGCTCCGCGCCTGGCTCTTCGGCGCCGCCGTCGTCCTGCTCTCGGTCTGGACGCTGGTGCCCATCTATCTCATCACGATCGCCGCCTTCGGCGGGCCCAACGCGGTCTACGCCTGGCCGAAATCGTTCCTGCCGGAGAACCTTTCCGCCGGCACCTTCATGCAGTTCGTGAGCATCGGCGGGATCTGGCAGGCGACCGCGCAGAGCGTGAAGGTGGCGCTGCTCACGGTGATCTTCTCCGTGGGCCTCGGCGCGCCGGCGGGGTACGCGCTCGCGCGCTTCCGCTTCCGCGGCGCGGGCACCTTTCGCCTCGGCATCCTGCTCACGCGCGCCTTTCCCGTCGGCATCCTCGCCCTGCCGCTGGCGCTCACCTTCGTCCGGCTCGGGCTCTACGATTCCGCGCTCGGCGTCGCACTCATCCACACCGCGCTCGCCCTTCCCTTCGCGGTGCTGGTGACGGCGAGCCTCTTCGTCGGCATCCCGCGCGATCTCGAGGAAGCCGCGGTCGTGTTCGGCTGCTCGCGCGCCGGCGCCTTCCGCCGCGTCGCACTTCCGCTCGCCATGCCCGGCATCGCCGCGACCGCGGTCTTCTCCTTCGTGCTCTCCTGGAACGAGGTCTTCGCCGCCGCCGTGCTGACGCTCCGCCACCGCACGCTCACCGCCTTCCTGCTCACGGTGCTCTCGGAATCGCCGCTCCACGTGCAGCTCGCCGGCGGCTTCCTCCTGATCGTCCCCTCCATCGTCTTCATCTTCCTGGTGCGGCGCTACCTCTTCGCGATGTGGGGCATCGCCGGCGGATGAGGAAAGACCGTTGATAGAGCTGCTGATCGATCGCGTCTCGAAGCGCTTCGGGCCGGTCGCGGCGCTGACGGAGGCGACGCTCTCGCTTAGCGAAGGCGAGTTCGTGGCACTCCTCGGCCCCTCCGGCTGCGGCAAGACGACGCTTCTGCGCATCGTCGCCGGGCTCGAAAGCGCAAGCGCCGGCCATGTGCGGATCGGCGAGCGCGATGTCACGGAACTGCCGCCGCGGGCGCGCGGGCTTGCGATGGTGTTCCAGAGCCACGCCGTCTTCCCACACATGACGGTGCGCGAGAACATCGCCTTCGGGCTCGCGATGGCCCACGCGCCGGCCGCGCGCGTCGAGCGCCAGGTCGCGCGCACGGCAGCGCTTCTCCACATCGAGGCGCTCCTTTCCCGCTACCCCGCTCAGCTTTCCGGCGGCCAGCGCCAGCGCGTCGCGGTCGCACGCGCGCTCGCCGTCGAGCCGTCCGTCCTGCTGATGGACGAGCCGCTCTCCAGCCTCGACGCGCTGCTCCGCCTCGAGATGCGCGCCGAGCTGAAATCGGTGCTGCGCGAGGCGGGAACGACGACGCTCTACGTGACGCACGACCAGACCGAGGCGATGGGCCTCGCGGACCGGATCGCGGTGATGCAGGAGGGGCGGATCGTCCAGGTCGCCGCGCCGATGGAGGTGTACCGGCACCCGGCGAACATCTTCGTGGGCGGCTTCGTCGGCAGCCCGCCGATGAATTTCCTCCGCCTCCGCGCTGCCCAATCCGCCGTCGCGCTCGGCGCGCTCCGCCTCGCCGCGCCCGTCCCGGCAGGCGAGGTCCTGCTCGGCATCCGGCCCGAAGCGCTCGCCCCGGTTTCCACGGGCGGGTTCGCGTTCCGCGTCGCGGTGGTCGAGCCGCTCGGAACCCACCTTCTGCTCACCGGCGAGGCCGAGGGGCAGCTGATGCGCGCGGTCCTGCCGCCCGAGGCCGCGGTCGCCGCGGGCGCCGAGCTTTCCCTCACGCTCGATCCGGCGGCGATAAGCTGGATGGACGCGGCGAGCGGCCAGGCCCTTCCCGCCGATCATGGGAACCTTCGATGAGCGAGGGCGTCGAGGCGGCGCGCGCCATCCTCCGGGCCAACGACCGCGGCGGTTACACCGTGCCCGCCGCCCGGCTCTACCCGTTCCAGTGGAACTGGGATTCGGGCCTCGTCGCGATGGGCTGGGCCACCTTCGACGAGGCGCGCGGCTGGCAGGAGCTGGAAACGCTCTTCCGCGGCCAGTGGGCGGACGGCCTCGTCCCGCACATCGTCTTCCATGCGCCCTCCGAAGATTACTTCCCCGGCCCCGAGGTGTGGGGCACGCGCGGCGCCCTCGTGCCGACCTCCGGCATCACCCAGCCGCCGATCCTGGCGAGCGCGGTGCAGGCGATCCTCGCCTCGTCGGAGAAACGCCCTGCGGCGGAAGCGCGCGCGGCCGGCCTCTATCCGCGCCTCCTCGCCAGCCACCGCTGGTGGGCGCGCGCGCGCGACCCCGCCGGCACCGGCCTCGTCGCCAGCCTCCATCCCTGGGAGACGGGGATGGACAATTCCCCTTCCTGGGACGCCCCCCTCGCGCGCGTCCCGACCGAGACCACGACCCCGATCCTGCGGCGCGACACCGGGCACGTGAACGCCGCCGAGAGGCCGCGCGGCACCGAGTACCAGCGCTACATCCATCTCGTCGACCTCTTCCGTGGCCTCGGCTGGGACGCGCGGCTGATGCTCGCCCAATCGCCCTTCCGGGTCGCCGATATCGGCACCAACGCCATCCTGCTGCGCGCCGAGCACGATCTCCTGGCCCTCGCGCGGCGCTTCGGCTCGCCGGCGGAGGCCGCCGAGATCGTGGCCCGGATCCCGCCCGCGGAGCAGGCGATCGGGCGGCTCTGGAGCGAGGCGGACGGGCTCTATCTCTCGTATGACCTCACGGCTGACGCGCCCATCGCCGTCCCAACCGCTTCCGGCCTGCTGCCCGCCTTCGCCGGCCTCCGCCCGCATGCCGCGCGCCTGGCCGCAACCCTTGCCGCGTGGTCCGAAGCCGTCGCCTGGCCGGTCCCCTCCACGCCGCCGTCCTCTCCCCTCTTCGAGCCGCAGCGCTACTGGCGCGGACCCGCCTGGCCCTCGGTGAACTGGATGCTGGCGGACGGCTTCGCCCGGCTCGGCAAGGAGGGCGCGGCCCGCGCGCTCGCCGCCTCAACCGTGCGGATGATCCTGGGCGGCGATTTTCACGAATATTTCGACCCGCGCGACGGCACCGGGCTCGGCGGCGCCGATTTCTCCTGGAGCGCCGCCGTCCGCCTGCTCCTCGCGAAATTCCCCCGCGCCTGACCTCCCGTCCGCCTCTTTCCGCGCACGCCCGAAACTGGATGCCCGAAACTGGATGATCGGAGGCCCGAGCCCTATATTGGCGCGAACCGGCGCTCGCTCGGCCAGCAAGCTTCCCGGCAAGCCGGTATCAGGGGCGGAGAGACGATTGGCGTCGCGAACGGAGGTCCGCCCGGCAATGGCTACGAACTTCAACAACCCCTACATCCCGCCGTTCGATTACGTCGTCTTCGGCGGCAGCGGCGACCTTGCCACCCGCAAGCTCCTGCCCTCGCTCTTCCGCCGCGACCGTGACGGCCAGATCCCGCCCGTCTCGCGCATCATCGGTGCCTCGCGCAGCCAATTCTCCCGTCCCGACTACCAGGCCTTCGTCGAGAAGAACCTGCACGAGTTCCTCGACGGCGAGGACGTCGACGGCCAGACCTGGAACCGCTTCCGCGAGCGGCTCTATTTCGTGCCGATGGACGCGGCGGCCGAGGCCGGCTGGCCCGATCTCGTGGCACTCCTCCAGGACTCCCCGCGCGAGGTCCGCGTCTTCTATCTCGCGACCGCGCCCCACCTCTTCGGCCCGATCGCGCGCCGCATCGCCGCCTCCGGCGCGCTCAGCCCGGACGCGCGCGTCGTCCTCGAGAAGCCGATCGGCCACGACCTCGCTTCCGCCCAGCGCATCAACGACGAGGTCGGCACGGTCTTTCCCGAGCACCGGATCTTCCGCATCGACCATTATCTCGGCAAGGAGACGGTTCAGAACCTCCTCGTGCTGCGCTTCGCCAATTCGCTCTTCGAGCCGCTCTGGCAGAGCCAGCACATCGACCATGTGCAGATCACGGTTGCCGAGAGCATCGGCATCGAGAGCCGCGGCGGCTATTACGACCGCACCGGCGCGCTCCGCGACATGGTGCAGAACCATCTCCTCCAGCTGCTTTGCCTGGTGGCGATGGAGCCGCCGGCCTCGCTCGACCGCGAGGCGGTGCGCGACGAGAAGATCAAGGTCCTGCGCGCGCTCGCGCCCATCGTCGCCGCCGATGTCGGCCACAAGACGGTGCGCGGCCAGTATCGCGCCGGTGCGATCGAGGGCGCGCCCGTCCGCGGCTATTTCGAGGAGGCCGATGTCGCCGGCGCGAGCACGACCGAGACCTTCACCGCGATCAAGGCCGAGATCAGCAACTGGCGCTGGGCGGGCGTGCCCTTCTATCTGCGCACGGGCAAGCGGATGCCGCAGAAGGTCTCGGAGATCGTCATCCAGTTCCGCCCGGTGCCGCACTGGGTCTTCCCCGGCAACGGCGCCGAGGCAACGCCCGACCGGCTGATCATCCGCGTGCAGCCGGACGAGTATATCCGCCTCAATCTCTGGACCAAGGAGCCGGGTCCCGGCGGGCTCCGCCTGCGCATGGCCGGGCTCAACCTCAGCTTCGCGGAAACCTTCAAGAGCAAGTTTCCCGATGCGTACGAGCGGCTTCTGATGGACGTGGTGCGCGGCAACGCCACCCTCTTCATGCGCCGCGACGAGGTCGAGGCGGCCTGGACCTGGATCGACCAGATCCTCGGCGCCTGGGCGGAAACCGGCGACCGGCCGCGCCCTTACACCGCCGGCACCTGGGGTCCATCGTCCGCCATCGCGCTCATCGAGCGCGACAACCGGACTTGGTTCGAGGAGCAATCCGACGGCAGCTGAGGAGTCACGCCCATGCCACGCTCGGAAATCCTGACGATCACGGGCCGCATCCGCGACCGCAGCGCCGCCTCCCGCGAAGCCTATCTCGCCCGCCTCGACGCCGCCGCCTCCGCTTGCGTGCACCGCGCCGGCATCGGCTGCGGCAACCTCGCGCACGCCTTCGCCGCCTGCGCCGCGCCCGAGAAGGCGGATCTCAGCTTCACCGCCAAACCCAACATCGCCATCGTCTCTTCCTACAACGACATGCTCTCCGCGCATCAGCCCTTCGAGCGCTTCCCCGCGATCATCAAGCACGCGGTGCGCGAGGCGGGCGGCATCGCCCAGTTCGCCGGCGGCGTGCCCGCGATGTGCGACGGCGTCACGCAGGGCCGCGCCGGAATGGAGCTCTCGCTCTTCAGCCGCGACGTCATCGCGCTCGCCGCCGCCATCGCCCTCTCGCACGACGTCTTCGACGGCGCGCTGATGCTCGGCGTCTGCGACAAGATCGTCCCCGGCCTCGTCATCGCCGCACTCAGCTTCGGCCATCTGCCGATGATCTTCGTCCCCGCCGGGCCGATGCCCTCCGGCCTCTCCAACCACGAGAAGACCCGCATCCGCCAGCTCTTCGCGGAAGGCAAGGTCGGCCGCGACGAATTGCTCAAGGCCGAGGAGAAATCGTACCACAGCCCCGGCACCTGCACCTTCTACGGCACCGCCAACTCCAACCAGATGCTGATGGAGATCATGGGCCTCCATCTGCCGGGAGCCTCCTTCGTCAATCCCAACACGCCCTTGCGCGACGCGCTGACCACCGCCGCCGCTCACCGCATCATGGCGATCACCGGCCAGGGCAATGAATTTTCCCCGGTCGGCCGCCTCGTCGACGAGCGCGCGATCGTCAACGGCATGGTCGGCCTGCTCGCCACGGGCGGCTCGACCAACCACACGATCCACCTCGTCGCCATGGCCCAAGCCGGCGGAATCCGCATCACCTGGCAGGATTTTTCCGATCTCTCCGAGCACGTCCCGCTGCTCGCGCGCATCTACCCGAACGGCAGCGCGGACGTGAACCATTTCGATCGCGCCGGCGGCATGCCCGTCCTCATCGGCACGCTCCTCGATCACGGCCTGCTGCACGAGGACGCGAAAACCGTCTGGGGCGAAGGCCTCGCGCCTTACCGCACCCGCCCCGCGCTCGAGGACAAAACACTCGCCTGGCACCCCGTTCCGCCCGCCAGCAGCGACGAGACCGTGCTGCGCGCCGCCGACCGCCCCTTCTCCCCCGACGGGGGCCTCCGCATCCTTCGGGGCAATCTCGGCCACGCGGTCGTCAAGACCTCTTCCGTCAAGCCCGAGCACCAGATCATCGAGGCCCCGGCACGGGTTTTTCGTAACCAGGAGGACTTCCTCGCCGCCTTCAAAGCAGGATCCCTCACTTCCGACCTCGTCGCGGTGATCCAGTACCAGGGCCCCGGCGCCAACGGCATGCCGGAGCTCCACAAGCTCACACCCGCCCTCGGCGTGCTCCAGGACCGCGGCCACCGCGTCGCCCTCGTCACCGACGGGCGCATGTCCGGCGCCTCCGGCAAGGTCCCGGCCGCCATCCATGTGACACCCGAATGCGCCGCCGGCGGCCCGCTCGCCCGCCTCCACGACGGCGACATCGTCCGCCTCGACTGCCCCGCCGGCCGCCTCGAAGTCCTGATGGACGCCGCCACGCTCGCCGCCCGCCCGCTCCCCGAGCCCGACCTCTCCGCCAACGAGACCGGCGTCGGCCGCGACCTTTTTTCCCTTTTCCGCCGCAGCGTGAACGGCGCCGACGAAGGTGCGACGATCTTCGCTTGACCAGCGCCCGCCTCCGCCCAACCATCGAACACCCGCTCCATGCCCGAGGCTTCCATGATCGCGGAGTCGACGATCACCTGCCCGCACTGCGGCTTTGCGGCGAGCGAAACCATGCCGGCGGACGCCTGTCAGTTCCTTTACGAGTGCAAGGGCTGCGGCACCCTGCTCCGTCCCAAGCCCGGCGATTGCTGCGTATTCTGCTCATTCGGAACCGTGCCGTGCCCGCCGGTTCAGGCTGGCGCTTCGCATTCCGGCGGCGGTCGTATTCCCGCGGCCATCGCCGCCACGCAGCGCGTCACCATGCGCTCGCCGTAGCGCACGGGACCGGCGGCGCGCAGGCCGAGCTTGTGCGCGACAATCCGTCTACTCGAAGATCGTGACGACCTTTGCAAGCACCTCGTCCATCAGGGCCTGCGGCAGCGCATCGACCTTCCGGCCATCGCGCGCGTCAAGATCGAGCACGCGCGGCCGATCGCAGCGCACCACGCCGGTTGTCCTGATACCGGAGATCGGCACCGCGAACCCGATCCGGTGGGCGAACTCGTCGCCGGTCGTGATCGGCAGGATCACCGGCAGCCCGGTCGTTTCGTTGAACTCGGCCGGCGACACGACCAGAACGGGGCGGCGCCCTTTCTGTTCGTGCCCTTCCGTGGGATCGAGGGAAACGAGGTAGATATCGCCTCGCCTCACAGCCTCTCGCGCCCTGCGGCCGGGGCGTCCACCCATTCGCGTTCCTCCGGCGGCTGCGGCTTGGAATAGTCCGAGGCCGCCAAAAGCTCGGCGAGGGTATAATGCGGCCGAGGCTGCGGCTCGACCACCAGGCGGCCATTATCGACGGCCAGGCCGACCTTTGCACCGGCGGCCAGGTGCAGCACATCGAGAAGGGAAGGTGGCACCACCAGCATCACCGAGCCGCCGACCTTGCGCAGAATCGTCGTCTGCATGGTAGCCTCCGGAAATTATATCAAAATATAATATCTGCGGCCCTGCCCTCAAGGCCTCCGCCGCGGGAAATCGCTCCTTGACCCTACGCCAGCCGGTTCGGAGCCGAGCCGCCGGCCAGAATCGCCGCAATCCCATCGAGCGCCAGAAACCCCATCGCGTTGCGCGTGCTCGTCGTCGCACTCCCGAGATGCGGCAGCAGCACCACGTTCTCGAGCGCCAGATAGCCCGCATTGACGCGCGGCTCGCCGTCATAGACGTCGAGCCCGGCGGCCGCCACGTGGCCCGATTTGAGCGCGGCGATCAACGCCGCATCATCGACGAGAGTGCCGCGCGCGGCGTTGGCGACAATCGCGCCCTTGGGCAGCATCGCCAGCCGCGCTTCGTTCAGCCATTGCCGCGTGCCCGCCCCGCCCGGCGCATGCAGCGAAAGAACCTCGCTCGCGCCAAGGAAGCTCCTCTCGTCGGCATGAAAAATCGCACCCGCCTCGCGGTCCGCCGGCAGGCGCGCGATGTCGTGATAGTGCACCTCCATCGCGAACCCGCGCGAAATCCGCGCAAGCTCCCGCCCGATCCGGCCCATCCCGAGAATCCCGAGCCGCCGCCCCGAAACTTCCGTCCCGATCAGCTGCGTCGGTCCCCATCCTACCCACTGCCCCGCGCGAACCAGCCGCTCGCCCTCGCCCGCGCGCCGCGCCGCGGCGAGGATCAGCAGCATCGCAAGCTCCGCGGTCGCAACCGAGAGCACGTCCGGCGTGTTGCACACGCCGATCCCGCGCAGCTTCGCCGCGTCGAGGTCGATATGCTCGAACCCGACGCTGAACGTCCCGAGCGCCCGCACGCTCTCAGGCAGCGCCGCGATCGCCGCCGCGTCCATCTTATCGGTCGGGCTGCACAGCACGGCGTCCGCGCCCGCCGCCGCCGCCAGAAGCTCCGCCCGATCGAGCGGGCGGTCGTCCTTGCTCAGCCTCGCCACGAACTCGCGCGTGGCGCGCTCCTCCACCGCTTGCGGCAGGCGCCTCGTCACCAGCAGGACCGGCCCCTTCATATCGGCCTCCTCAACCATCGGCTTGTTCGGCATGAAGCCGCCATGATGGCGGCTGGACGCGGCAGGTGGAAGGGGCGGAGACTTGCCTCGCCGAGGAGGTGGTGAAGTGCAAGCGGACGCGGCGCGCGCCGAGCCGGCCGGCGAATTCCTGGCCGGCGCCGTCGAGCGGGTGACCTACCACAACCCCGAGAACGGCTTCTGCGTGCTCAGGGTCA
>Ga0335075_10001325_pt1 | contig 40926 bp, 42 predicted proteins | sample Lox_Sample_24_FD_206723 | JGI IMG/M metagenome (GOLD analysis project Ga0335075, IMG submission 206723) | Soil microbial communities from Loxahatchee National Wildlife Refuge, Florida, United States - Lox_Sample_2.4 | ecosystem: Environmental > Terrestrial > Soil > Wetlands | place: USA...
TTCCGGATACCGCAAACAGGTCGCCAGCCGGCTGCGTGCCGGTATTGCTACTGGTGTCAGTCACAGCACGTTCCCTCACGAAGGTTTGGTTATTGCTCGCTGCCTGGGTAGCGACTGGCCGCTGCCTGCAGGGCCGCGCGTGCGTCGCTCATCAGGGCGGCGACCAGGTCGGCCGCCGGAAGCTCACGGCTGAGCTCGTGCGTCTGCCCGGCCCAGAGGTTGACCACATCCGGGTTGCCGGTGTCGCGCCCGGCTGCGCGGACCGGGCTGGTCAGGTAATGCACTTCGGGATAGGCGGCCGGGGCGTGGTGACTGTGGTCGGCAATGAACTGGTTGCGAATGCCGCGCGCAAGGCGGCCGGTGAAGGCGCGCGTCATCGCCGTCGGAGTCCCGGCCGCCACGGCTGTCCGCTGCAGCTGCGACGTGCCTGCTTCGGGGCAGCGCAGGAAGGCCGTGCCGAGCTGAGCCGCGGCAGCGCCCGCCGCGAGTACCGCGGCAATGGCTTCGCCGGTGCTGATGCCGCCAGCGGCAACAAGTGGCAGCCTGGTCTGGCCGCGCACTAGCTGAAGCAGCGACAGCAGCCCGAACCCGCCCGCGGCGTCGTCGTCAGGGTCGTCGGTGAAGCTGCCACGGTGCCCGCCAGCTTCGCTGCCTTGAACGACCAATGCGTCAGCTCCGGCCGCCGCGGCCAACGCGGCTTCGGCAGGCGTCGTGACGGTGACCCAGACCTCGGTGCCGGCTGCCTGCAGGGCCGCGACTACGGCCGGATCGGGGCAGCCGAAGGTGAATGAGGTGACAGCCGTCGGTTCTGCTGTCAGCAGGGCAAGCTTCGCTGCCCAGTCGTCGTCGTCGAATCTGGCCTGGCCGAGCTCGACGCCCGCCTGGTGAGCTTCCGCTGCGATCGCTGCCGCGTAGTCCGCGACGGCTCCTGGTGAGGCAGGGCCGCCGGGAACGAACACGTTGACCCCGATCGGGGCGCTGGTCAGCGCCTTGGCCTGCGTGATCTTGCTGCCTAGCTGATCAGCGGACAGGTAGCCGGCCGCCAGGAAGCCGAGGCCGCCCGCATTGCTCACCGCTGCGGCGAGCTGTGGCGTCGTCGGCCCGCCAGCCAGGGGGGCCAGCACGATCGGGACCGCGAGTTCGTCGAGTATCACGTGCACGTTCCTTCCCGCCCACTGCCGAGGGACGCTGCCCACTGTGCCAGCTGCTCGGCTATCGCGGCGGTCAGGCCTTCGGCCGGGTCGATGCCGACGATGAGGGTCGGCGAGCCGCGGGTGGCCGCCCACTCGTAGTGATCCGGCGGATGCACGTCATCGATCCACGCGCAGGGCCGGTCGCCGACTGCCTCAGCTACCGCGGGCAGCTTCCTGAAGAGCGGGTCCCGGCCGTCGATCGGGAACTCGATGACGGGCAGCGTTGGCAGCGCGAGTACCGGGCAGATGAACCGGTTCGCGTTGTCCTCCCACGCGGTGGCCCAGACGAGCTCGTAGGCGGCAGCCAGCGACGTCAGCAGCTCACCGTGGCCCGGCGACAGCAGCACCCGCTCACCGGGGAAGAACTCGTACTCGGCGAACCCGTCCGGGCACGACTCGGCTTCCCACGGATTGAGCACGCCGTCGACATCGACGAGCAAGATCGGGCGGGTGTCGCTCAGGCTCAGGTTCACTGTCGTACCACTCTCCTGTCGCCGTCCTGCTCTGCTGTGGCCGCCGGGACGTGGCGTGCCGTGCCCCGGATGTGCAGCCCGTCGAACGCGACCGCGCATACCGCGTCGGCCAGCTCGCTGGCCGGCGTCGCTCTCGGCCGCCTGCCCGGCCGGTACCACTCGACGAGTGAGTTGACCAGGCCGAAAAGCAGCCTGGCCGTGATGGCCGGGTCTACGTCAGGCCGGATTTCGCCGTCGCGCTCGGCTTCGGCGACCAGTTCGGCCACGATCTGGTCGAACTCGCGGCGCCGGGCGAGCGCCCGCCGCTCGGTGGCGGAATTACCGCGCGCACGGAGCAGCAGCGTGACGTACGGCAGCTGGTCGGCTAGCACGTAGACGCTGCCGCGAACCAGCCGCTCGAGCCGCTCGATGGCCGGGCCGCCGCTGGATCTGACGTCGTTGGCCACCGAGAACAAGCCGTCGAGCGCCCGGTCGAGCGCCAGCGCTAGGAGGTCCTCCTTGCTGTCCACGTGGTAGTAGATAGAGGACTTGGCGATACCCAGCCGGCGTGACAGGTCCTCCATGCTGGTCCCGTCATACCCGCGCTCGTTGAAGACTGTGACTGCCACCGCGAGCAGCGACTCCAGGTCGTAGCCTGGCCGCCCGCGACGTGGCGCCGCGGGCGAGGCTGAACGGCCGTTCCGGGCCGGACCCCGCGCCATGGGGACAACGTAACGCACCGAACGACCGGTCGGGAAAGCGCAGGTCGGCCGTAGTGCTGCCAAGTCGGCCGGCTAGGCGAACGAGCAAGCGCTTGGTAGGGTTCATCTCGTGCACGCAGCGAATGAGGACGCCGGGCCGGCCGGTAACGGCCGGCTTCGTAGCGCCGCGCCATCAGGCCCAGGAGAGTTCGCTGCTCTGCCCGGTGCGGCGCTAGTCCTGGGCGCGAGTGGCTCGCTCGGCTCGGCCGTCGCGGCGATGCTCCTCGCCAGGGGCAGCAAGGTGGCGATGACCTATCGGCGTCCCTCCCCGGTGGTGGCCGAACTGGCGGCCCGGCACTCCGGCCGCGCGCGCGCCTATCAGCTAGACCTGACCGATGCGGCGGCATGCGCACGCGTGGCTGCGACCGTCACCGACGACTTCGACGGTGTGCACACCGTCGTGTACGCCGCCGGCCCGCATGTACCGATGACCCACGTCAGCACCATTGACGCCGAGGCCTTCCGCAGCCAGCTCGAGCAGGACGCGATCGCCTTCCTCACCGCGATGGTGCCGCTGCTCCCGATGCTGCGCGCGAGCCAGGGCAGCGTGATAGCCGTGACCACTGCCGCAACCAGGCGTTACGCGGTACGCGACGGGCTGTCGTCCATTCCGAAGGCCGCGGTTGAGGCGGCCGTCCGGGCGATCGCAGCGGAAGAGGGCCGCTACGGCGTGCGCGCCAACTGCGTCGGTCCGGGCATGCTGACAGACGGAATGGCCGCCCGCCTCATCAGCTCGGGCGACCTGGATGAGCGCGCCCTCGACGTAGCCAGGGGCAACATCCCGCTGCGCCGATTCGGCACGGCGACGGATGTGGCTGAGGCGGTGTGCTTCCTGGCCTCCGGCCGGGCCAGCTTCATCAGCGGCCAGAAACTCGATGTGGACGGTGGTTATGGCGCCTGACCAGGTCTGGCTCGGGTTCTCCCGCGGTGATGTATCCGTGCCGACGGCTCGGCACCGCACCAGACTGGTACCCGGCCACCAAGGCTGCGATTATGGGCTGCACGCGGCACCTGGCCAGCTACCGGAGTCCGGCCAAAGCAAGCGTTTGGTCAGCCGCCGCGTAAAATAATGAAAGAGCGGAGCCGGCATTTGCTGCGGTCGCGGCTTACCCTATCGCCGGAGGGTCTGCAGATGACAGAAGTCCAGGATCGACGAGAGCTGATCCTGTCCACCGCCGCGGAGATGTTCGCCCGCAAGGGATTGCGGGCGACCACGGTGCGCGGCATCGCGGACGCCGTCGGTGTCTTGTCCGGCAGTCTGTACCACCACTTCCCGTCCAAGGACGCCATCGTGGACGAAGTGCTGACCAGGTACCTCGACGCGATCAGGGCGCGCTACGCAGTGGTGCTGGCGAGCGGCAAGGACCCAGCTGACTGCTTGCACGACCTCGTGGTCACCTCACTTGAGGTCGCCGAGGAGCAGCCGCACGCGACGGCCATCTACCAGAACGAGGCTCAGTACCTCCGCGAGATCCCGGGCTTCAGCAATATCCAGTCGGCGGCCGCCGAGATCCAGCAAGCCTGGCTGCAGGTGATCGCGGCAGGAGTGGCGGACGGCAGCTTTCGCGACGATATCCCGCCGCGGGTGTTCTACCGGCTGATCCGCGACGCGGTCTGGCTGTCTATCCGCTGGCACCGGCCGGACGGCCCGTACTCAACCGGCCAGCTTGCGGAGGACGTGACGTCGCTGTTCTTGCACGGCTTCGCCGCGGACGACCGCGCGCGGAAGAAGGCCAACGGGTCGGTCAAGGTCAAGGCGAAGAAGGGCTGACCATAGGCCTGGTCCTGAGCCAGGTCAAGTTCTAGTCATCCGAGCAAGCGCTTGGTAGGGTCGATGCTATGTCCGAGGCCTTCATCGCGGACGCCGTCCGCTCTCCAGTGGGCAAGCGTGGCGGCGCGCTCGCCGCGGTCCATCCTGCCGACCTGGGTGCCTGTGTCCTAGCCGCACTCGTAGAGCGCACCCGGATCGACCCGGCGGCGGTGGAGGACGTGGTATTCGGCTGCGTCGACACGGTAGGGCCGCAGGCGGGTGACATCGCCAGGACTGCCTGGCTCGCTGCCGGGCTGCCTGACCACGTCCCTGGCACCACGGTCGACCGGCAGTGCGGCTCGTCACAGCAGGCCGTGCACTTCGCCGCCCAGGCCGTCCAGTCCGGTGCCGCGGATGTCGTCGTCGCCGGCGGTGTGCAGAACATGAGCGCGGTTCCGATCTCCTATGCGATGACGGCCGGGCAGGCACTGGGTTTCCCCGACCCGTTCCGCGGGTCGGCCGGCTGGCTGCGCCGCTACGGTGACCAGGAGATATCCCAGTTCCGGTCCGCGGAGATGATCGCCGAGAAGTGGGACATCAGCCGCGAGGACATGGAGCGGTTCGCGGTGACGTCACACGAGCGAGCGCTCCGGGCGGCTGCGGAGGGCCGGTTCGGCGCGGAGATCATGCCGGTCTTCGGCCTGACTGCGGACGAGCCTCCGCGCCAGCCTGACTGGGCGAAGATCCGGTCGCTGCCGCCTCTCACTCCTGGCGGCAGGATCACCGCCGCGGTGTCCAGTTCCATCGCCGACGCGGCGGCGGCACTGCTAATCGTGAACGAGACCGGGCTGCGGACGCACGGGCTGACGCCGCGCGCCCGGATCCATCACATGTCCGTCCGCGGTGCCGATCCGGTGTGGATGCTGACGGCACCGATACCAGCGACGGCGCATGCGCTGGCCAAGGCCGGGATGTCGCTGGCCGACATCGACCTCGTCGAGATCAACGAGGCGTTCGCGTCAGTCGTGCTGGCCTGGGCTGTCGAGACTGGCGCTGACCTGGACAAAGTCAACGTCAACGGCGGTGCGATCGCACTCGGCCACCCGCTTGGTGCCACTGGCGCCCGGCTGATGACGACACTCTTGCACGAACTTGATCGCACCGGGGGCCGGTACGGCCTGCAGGTCATGTGCGAGGGCGGCGGACAGGCCAACGTCACGATCATCGAGCGCCTCGGCTGACATGGATCAGCTCGAGCGCGCCGGGCCAGTCGACTTCACCGGCCGGACGGTCATCGTCACCGGGGGTACCCGAGGCATCGGGCGAGTCATCGCTGAGACCTTCCTTGCCTCCGGAGCCGACGTCCTCATCTGCGGGCGGAACGAGCCCGAGCAGCTGCCGGCTGCCAGCGGGCGGCAGGCGGTGTTCACAGCGGCCGATGTTCGTGACCCGTCTCGGGCCAAGGCCGTTGTCGACGCCGCAGTCGATGCGTTCGGGCGGCTGGATGTGCTGGTCAACAACGCTGGCGGGTCGCCGAACGCGGACTCGGCCACTGTCTCGCCGCGTTTTGTGGAGCGGATTATTGCGCTCAATCTCCTCGCGCCGTTTTATGTCTCACAGCCCGCCAACGCCGTCATGCAGCAGCAGCGTGACGGCGGCTCGATCGTCAACATCGGCAGCGTTTCGGCGCACCAGGCCGCACCACTCAGCGCCGCCTACTCCGCAGCCAAGGCGGGCCTGGTGCAGCTGACCCGGTCGCTCGCGCTGGAGTGGGCACCGAAAGTCCGGGTCAATCACATCACCGCCGGGCTGATCCGGACCGGGAGCGCAGCGGAACACTACGGCGAGGACGCCGGGGCGGGAGTTGCGCGGGTGATTCCCATGGGCCGGATGGCGGTGCCCGCGGATGTCGCGTCGGCCTGCCTGTTCCTGGCCTCGCCGCTGGCCTCTTATGTCACCGGCGCTGATCTTGCTGTGCACGGCGGCGGCGAGATCCCAGCCAGGTTCATCGCCGCGCAGGACGCTTAGCCGCCCGCGCCGCGACGGCCTGATCAGGCAGGCAACAGGCCGGCTGCTCCGCCGATCTCTGCGCGCAGGGCACTAGCCGGGCCCAGCAGCAATTGCGTCGACTTAGCCCGCTTGAAGTACATATGCGCCTCGTGTTCCCAGGTGAATCCGATCCCGCCATGTAGCTGGATCATCTCGCCAGCTACCTGGAGGAACGTCCGCGAGCAGTGCAGCGCGGCAAGCGGAGCCAGCACTGAAAGGTCAGCGCTCTCGGCGCTAGCCGTATTGCTGGCGCGCGTGTTGTCAGCTGCTGTGTTGGTAGCAGCTGTCCACACGGCGGCACGTGCAGTCGCCTTCGCCGATGACACGGCGACTGCAAGGTCGGCGGCGCGATGCCTGAGCGCCTGGAATGAGCCGATCGGCCGACCGAACTGCCTGCGTGTTTTCAGGTAATCGACCGTCACGCCGAGGCACTGCTCTGCCGCTGCGGCGCACTCCGCGGCCAGCAGGACCCGGTACAGCGCGATGGCGGGCGCCGCTGACCCGGCTGGCATGGCCCGCGCCCGGTCGAACTGGATGGCTGCCTGGCGGCGGGTCTGGTCCAGTGTCTCCAGCGGTTCGACGGCAGCGTCGCTCGCAGCCACCGCGAACAGTTCGGCACCGGCCTGCACAAGCAGAAGGCCGGCCGCCGCGCCGTCAACCACGTTGCGGCCAGTGCCAGTGACCGTGCGGTCGTCCGCGGTGCCGCCGTCCGCCGTGACGTCGGCGCCCAGGACCAGCGCGCCGGTTACCGACCCGTCGGCGAGACCCGGCAGGTAGCGGCCGGCCGCGTCAGGACATTCGGCCGCGGCACCGGCCAGCACGAGGGCAGCGACTGCCGAGGAAAGGTACGGCGACGGCAGCAGTACCCGGCCAAACTCCTCGACGGGGACAGCAACTTCACCGGGCCCGGCGCCGGCCCCGCCAAACCGCTCAGGCACCGCAAGCGCGGCCAGGCCGAGCTCGGTGGCCAGCCGTTCCCAGATCTTGGGGTCGTAGCCAGTTGGCCCGGCCATCGCGGCCCGCACCTGGTCGGGCGTGGCATGCCGGCGGACGAAGGCGCGAACGGCGGAGCGAAGGTCGGACTGCTCTGCAGAGTCTGCGAACTCCATCAGCGCGGATCCCGCGGCAGGCCGAGTCCGCGCTCGGCGACGATATTCCGCTGGATCTCGTTGGAGCCGCCGTAGATGGTGTCGGCCCTGGTGTAAAGAAACAGCCGCTGTCCGTGGTCGAGGTCGTAACCCGGCCCCGCGATGGTAGCCGCCGCGCCGGCGACGTCGACCGCGAGCTCACCGAGCCGCTGGTGCCACGGGGCCCAGAGCAGCTTGTTGACGTTGGCCACAGTCCTTGCTACGTCGGCAGTCCCCGGTGAATCGGCGGCCGGCCGCCCGAGTGTGGCCATGGCCGTGTAGCGCATGACCTGCAGGCCGACCCACGCTTCGACGATCCGTGCGCTCAGGTCCGGGTCGTCGATGGCCCCGTTCGCCCGCGCGGTGGCGAGCACAGCCTCGAACTCACGCTGGAAACCCATCTGCTGCCCGAACGTCGACACGCCGCGCTCGACCGCGAGCGTGCCCATTGCCACCCGCCAGCCGTCGCCGGGCGCGCCGACAATGTCGGCGGCAGCGGCCCTGGCGTCATCGAAGAACACCTCGTTGAATTCCGACGTGCCGGTCAGCTGCACGATCGGCCGGATCTCGATGCCCGGCTGCCGCATCGGCACCAGCAGGTAGGACAGACCGTGATGGCGCTCGGCGGCCGGGTCGGTGCGGGCCAGCACGAAGCACCAGTCAGCAAACTGGGCCAGCGACGTCCACACCTTCTGACCGTCCAGGTGCCACTGGTCACCATCCAGCCGGGCCCTGGTGGACACCGCCGCCAGGTCGGAGCCGGCACCCGGCTCAGAGTAGCCCTGACACCACAATTGCGTACCGGCCAGGATGCCGGGCAGGAACCTGGCTCGCTGCTCCGCGGTGCCGAACATCAGCAGCGTCGGCCCGAGCAACTGCTCGCCGATGTGCCCGACGCGCGCCGGGGCGCCCGCCCTGGCGTATTCCTCGTGGAAGATCACCTGGTGCCGCCATGGCAGGCCGCGGCCCCCGTCGGACTCAGGCCAGGCAAGGCCGATCCAGCTGTCCGCGCCGAGCCGCCGTTCCCAGGCCATCCGTTCCTGGACGAACTCGTGCTCACGGCCCGGACCGCCGCTGCCGACCAGTGGCGCGAACTCGCCTGTCAGATTGGCGGAAAGCCAGCCGCGTACGTCGGCGCGGAAGGCATCTGCGTCGGGCACCGGTCAGCTCCCGGCGCCTTCGTCATGCTGCCGGGCGTCGCGCATTGACCGTGCGTCGTGGCCGGCCAGGGAGTCCGCGCCGACCTCAGCGTTATGCGCGTGCGCGAGGTGGTGCAGGCCGAACACCGAGTCCATGCCGACCTGCATGCCCATCGCGTCCTCAGCCTGGTTGACGGCCTTTTTCGTAAGCGCGAGCCCGAGCCGCGGCATCGCGCTGATCTTGGTAGCCATCGCCGTCACCTCGTCAGCGAGCTGGCCCCGCGGCACCACCCGGTTGACCATGCCGAGCTCGTGCGCTCGCGCGGCGCTGATCCGCTCGCCGAGGAACAAGAACTCCTTGGCCTGGCGCGGTCCCAGCACCCACGGGTGCGCGAAGTACTCCACGCCGGGGATACCCATCCGCACCACCGGATCGGCGAAGAACGCGTCCTGCGAGGCGACGATCAGGTCGCAGATCCAGGCGAGCATCAGCCCGCCGGCGATGCACGCGCCGTGTACCTGAGCGATCAGCGGCTTGGGGAGCTCCCGCCAGCGCCGGCACATGCCGAGGTAGACCTCCTGCTCACGGGCGTACCGGCTCTGCGCGCCGGGCTTGCCGACGTGGTCCCACCACAGGCCGGCCCGCCGGTCAAAGGAGGTATCGATGTCACGTCCTGGCGTGCCAATGTCATGCCCGGCCGAGAAATGCTTGCCAGCCCCCGCCAGCACGACGACAGCGACGTCGTCGTCGGACGCGGCGCGGTAGAAGGCGTCGTCGAGCGCGTATGTCATGGCCGAGTTCTGCGCGTTGCCGTACTCCGGCCGGTTCATCGTCAGCCGCGCGATCGCGCCGTCCACCTCATAGCGGACTACCTCATCAGCCACCAGACTCACCCTCTTCTTTATCCAAGCCCATCGAGACCGCCAGGTGGCGGCGGTGCCAGCCCGCCGATCCCCAGCTCACTGCCAGCGCCCATGCACGCTTGGCGAACAAATGCAGGTCGTACTCGGTCGTATACCCGATCGCACCGTGACACTGAATCGCCGCCCTCGCGACAACGGATGCGGCGTCAGACGCCAGCACTTTGGCGACCGAGGTCTGCTCGGCCGCGTCAGCGGCCGCCGCTGCCTGCGCCCACCCAGCGGCCAGCACTGCTGGCCGGGCGAATTCCACGGCAGCGTAGGCATCGGCCAGCCGGTGCTTGACCGCCTGGAAGCTGCCGACCGGCACCCCGAACTGCCTCCGGGCGGCGACGTACCCGACGGTCATCGACAGCATCCGCTCGGCAAGGCCCACCAGCACCGCCGCCGTTCCCAGCGCGCCGCGCTGCCACGCAGCCGCGGCCGCGGCACCGGTGGCTAGCGTCGTCCCGCCAGCCGGCGAGTACCGCAGGCGCGTTAGCTGCCTGGAGCCATCGACCGCCCGGACCGGCTCGGCGTCGACCTCACCCCGCTCGTACAGCCGCACCTCGTCGCCGGCGCGCAGCAGTGCGTAGTCCGCCACCGTCAAGAAGGGAACGGGCAACCCAGCCGACGCAGTCGCATCGAGGTTCGCGGTGACCAGTGCCGCTCCGGATAGCACGTCGGGCAGCGCCGGATGCCCGGCCGCGGCCAGCAGCGGGGCGGCGACAGCGACGGTCTCGACCGCGGGCACCGGCAGGCCGCTGTAGCCGATCCGGTTCAGCACTGGCGGCAGCGCGTTCTCGTCCAGGCCGAGGCCCCCTGACTCATCGGCGACCAGCGCTCCGGTCAATCCGATCTCCGCCAGGCCGCGCCAGACATCCCCCACCTGAGTTGGACCCGCCTCCCACGCAGACCGGATCACCGCGGTCGTGACGCGCGCGCCGAGCAGGGCCTCCGATGCGTCCCGCAAGGCTGCGGCCTGTTCGGCGACCGCGAATCGCATAAGCCCGTTCCCCTTTTGCTAGGCCCGCGGAAGGCCGAGCAGACGCTCGGCGACGATGTTGCGCTGGATCTCGTTTGTGCCCGCGTAGATAGGCCCGGCCAGGGCGAACTCGAAGCCGCGGCTCCACGGGCCGTCTGCCTCGCCGTCCGTGCCGAGCAGTTCCAGCGCCGTCTCGTGCAACCGGACGTCGAGCTCGGACCAGTACAGCTTGTTCAGGCTGGACCGCGCGCCCGGCTGATCGCCGGTCACGATCCCCGAGACCTGCTCCAGCGTGAACAGCTCGTAGGCACGCGCCTCGATCCAGGACTGCACGACGCGCTCCGCTAGCGCGCCGGGCGCTCCGCGGGACCGGGCCAGTTCCACCAGCCGGCCGGCCGCTGCGGCGAACCTGCCAGGCGAGCGCAGCGTCAGCCCGCGCTCTGATCCTGTCGTTGCCATCGCCACCGACCAGCCGCGGTTGACTTCGCCGAGCACGTCGCGGTCGGGCACGAACGCTCCGTCGAAGAACACCTCGGCGAACCCCTCGTCACCGTCGAGCCGCTCGAAGCCGCGCACTGTCACGCCTGGGGACCGAAGGTCCACCAGGAAGTAGGTGAGACCGCGGTGCCGCTCTGCTGCCGGGTCAGTGCGGAACAGCCCGAACAGGTGGGTGCAGAACGAGCCGCGCGTGGTCCATGTCTTCTGCCCGAACAGTCGCCAGCCGCCTGCGGCCTCAGCACGCTCGGCGCGGCTGGCGATTCCGGCCAGATCGCTGCCCGCGCCCGGCTCCGACCAGCCTTGCGCCCACAGGTCCTGCGCCGCGGCCATCCGGGGCAGGATGCGCTCTTGCTGCTCGGCCGTACCGAATTCGAAGAGGCTCGGGGCAAGCAGGAAGATCCCGTTCTGCGTCACCCGCTGCGGCGCGCCCGCCCGGTAGTACTCCTCCTCGAAGATCAGCCACTCCCACAGCGACGCGTCCCGCCCGCCGAACCGCTCTGGCCAGGAGACGACCGACCAGCGCGCCTCGAACAGCGCCTGCTCCCACTCCAGGTGGGCCGCGAAGCCCGCCCGGGTGTCGCCGGACGGCAACGGCGGGCACGGCACATTGGCAGTCAGCCACGCGCGGGCCTCGTGGCGGAACGCCTCTTCTTCGGGTGACCAGGTCAGGTCCACGTCAGCCGCTCCCGCCCCGGCCCGCCCCCTGGTCCTCGCCGGGCCGATCGGCTCCGAACGACTCGCGCAGCCGGTCGGAGACGCCGGAGAGGTTCAGCTCGAAGGTGTAGCCCTGCTCATACCGGTAGCTCCGCTTGACGTCCCACGGGTCGATGCCGTTGAACGCTTCCTTGGCCATCGCGATGACTGCGGGGTCCTTCGCCGCGATCTGCTCCGCTACCTCGAAAGCCGCGGCGCGCAACTGTTCCCGTGGCACCACTCGCAGCACCGAGCCGAACGCGTGCAGTTCGGCCGCGGTCGCAGTCGCCGACGTGTACATCATCGCCCTGGCCTTGTGCTGCGGCACGAGTCGCGACAGGTGGGTCGCAGCGCCAAGGGCACCGCGGTCAACCTCGGGCAGCCCGAATGTCGCATCCTCGCTTGCCACGATGATGTCGGAGTTGCCGACCAGCCCGATGCCGCCGCCGAGGCAGAAGCCGTGCACCGCCGTGATCACTGGCACCGCGCACTCATACACGGCAGCGAACGCGGCGAAACAGCCCCGGTTGGCAGCGATCAGCGCGGTGAAGCCGGTGTCGGCCTGGATCTCCTTGATGTCCACGCCTGCGTTGAAACCGCGGCCCTCGGCGCGCAGGACTACTGCCCGCACCTCCGGCCGGGCTCCGGCCGCCCGCACGGCGCCGGCGAGCTCGAACCATCCGGCGGCAGGCAGCGCGTTCACCGGCGGGCGATCGACAACGATCTCCGCGACGTTGCCGGCCATCGTGCTCGTGATCATGTCGCGGCCCCGGCGAAGGCAGTGTCGTGGTGCAACGGGTTCATGTCCCCGCTGCGCTGGTCAAGCTCGACGAGCCGCCACGGGGACGCCGCCTCGCCTGCCCATCTCTCCCGATTGGCCATTTCGCGCCTCCGTCACGGGTGCTGGCTGGAGACCGAGACGACTTCGCCTGTCATGTACGACGAATAGTCGCTGGCAAGGAACACGATCACGTCGGCGACCTCCCATGGCTCTGCAGCGCGGCCGAACGCCTCCCGGGCTGACAGTTCGGCGAGGAACTCCTTGCTAGAGACCTTCGCCAGGTGTGGGTGCATGGCGATGCTCGGTGAGACTGCGTTAACGCGCACCCCCGCGGGGGCCGCCTCGATAGCGGCGCACCTTGTGAGTGCCATCACCCCGGCCTTCGCGGCGGCGTAGTGGGCCTGACCGGCCTGCGCCCGCCACCCGATCACCGACGCGTTGTTGATGACCACTCCGGCGCCGCGGGGGATCATGTGCTTCAGCGCGGCCCTGGTGCACCTGAAGGTTCCGGTCAACGTCACGTCGAGTACCACGCCCCACTGCTCGTCGGTCATGTCGACCAGCCGAGTCTCCCCGCCGAGGCCGGCGTTGTTGACGACGATGTCAAGGTGGCCATACTCGGCGATGGCGGCCTCGAAGAGGTGGTCGACCTGCGGTTGCGACGTCACGTCGCAGACCACCGACAGCGGTCGCTCGCCGCTGATCTCGGCTAGCTTGCCTGCCGCCTCGCCGAGCCTGCGCTCATGCCGGTCGCTGATGACGACCCGGGCTCCTTCCTCGGCACAGCGCCGCGCTGCGGCGAACCCGATGCCGGTGCCGGCCGCGGCGGTCACCAGCGCGGTGCGGCCGGCCAGCAGGCCGTGGCTGGGATGCCCGGTCATCTCGGCGTCTCGCTTGCCCCAGCCTCGCTCACACAGCCCGTCGTAAGCCGCTCGAGCACGGCCGTCGCCTGCGCGATGATCCGCTCGACCAGGTCCGCGCAGCTCGGCAGGTCGTCGATGACACCAGCGACCTGGCCGCTGGCCAGGGTACCCAGGTCAGTCCGGCCATCCACCATGCTGGCGCGCAGCATCATCGGCGTGTTGGCTGCCATGATCACCTGGGTCCAGCTCAGCCCGTGGCTGCGCTTCATGGCCAGCCCTTCGGCGAGGATCTCGCGCCATGGCGTGCCGGACATCTTCTGGAACTGGCTCGCGTGAGCCACCGAGCGCTGCAGCCTGGCCGGCGCATGGTCGCTGAGCAGCCGGTCAACAAGCGGCGTGCGGAGCACGCGCTGTGGCACGCCGTCGAGTACTGAGGTGACGACGGTGTCGGTCACGCTCCGCTTCAGGTACTCGGCCTTGACCGATTCCGGCACCGGGCTTTCGCTGGTCAGCAGGAACCGAGTGCCCATCGCGACACCAGCCGCGCCGTAGGCCAGTGCGGCGGCCAGGCCGCGGCCGTCGTGGAAGCCTCCCGCTCCGATCACCGGCACGTCGACTGCCGCGGTCACCTGAGGCAGCAGGATCGACGTCGGGACGCTGCCGGTGTGCCCGCCGCCCTCGCCGCCCTGGGCGACGACTGCGTCGACGCCCCAGGCTGCTACCTTCTCGGCGTGCCGCCTGGCACCGATCGACGGTACGACGACCAGACCGTCGTCTTTGAGCGAGCGGATCACTCGCTCGTTCGGCGCCAGCGCGAACGAGGCCACCCGCACCCCGTGTTTGACCAGCAGCTTCGCTCGCTCGGCCAGGTCCGGGGCGTCGCCTCGCATGTTGACGCCGAACGGTGCGCTGGTCAGCTCCCTGGTACGGCCGATCGCCGCGTCGGTCTCGGCCACCGTCAGCGTGCCGCTCGCCAGGATGCCGAGAGCGCCAGCGTTCGCTGTGGCGGCGGTCAGCTCCGGCGTGGACACCCAGCCCATACCGGTCTGCACTATCGGGTAGCGCACGCCGAACAGATCGCAGATCGCCGTCCGCAGCGCCGGGTGCGGTGCTTTCGCTGACGGCACCCGCTGCTCGCTCACCAGCCTCACCCGCGCAGCTCTCGGTCGCAGAACCCGGCCGGGTCGATGACGTGCCGGATCAGCGCCAGCTCGGCCGCAGTCGGCAGGCGAGTCTGCGGCACGTCGCCGTCGATCGCCAGCTCGAACCCGGTGCTGGCGACGACGTCGTCCACGGCGACGCCGGGATGTACCGACACCAGGCGCATGCTGTGATCCGGGCCATCGAAGTCGAGCACGGCCAGGTCCGTCACCACCCGTCGCAGGTCCAGGAACTGGCATGCAACCGTACCCGCTGCGGCAGCACTGTCGTAACCGACTCCGGACACCATGTCGACTCGCGGCACGAACACCCGCGGAATGTGCCGTCGCACCCAGTAACTGGTCGGATGGTTCGTGGTGTTGCCGGGCGCGCCGCGCACGCCCAGAAGCTGACGGAGGGGCCGGGTGTAGTCGCCGATAGCGGAGATGTTGGCATTCCCGTATCGGTCGATCTGGGCCGGGCTCATCATCACGTGCCGCGATCCGTGCCAGGCGAGATCGAAGACTGCCCGGAACGGTATCCAGCCTTCGGCGGGTCCCGGCGCTGGTTCGCCGAGCGCCCAGGTGCCCGTGACGAAGCGCGCCTCTCCGTCGGACAGCAGCAGATCGGGCTCGAACGTCGCCCTCGCCAGCCGGGCGCCCGCGGTCGGGATCAGCCCCATCGGGCTTGCGGCAATCTCGCCGTCTCCGCGCCATGCCTCAGCGCATGCGACGATGCACACCTCGGCTCTGCTTGCGCTCGCTTCGGGTAGTTCGCCGCCGGTCACCTGGGGGGCGGCCGCTGGCATGCCGGTTTCCTGGATGCCGGTCATGCCGGCACCTCCGCACGCTGCGCCGCTACCGCGGCCTGGTAGGCGGCCTCGTCGCCGCTGAGGTATGTGGCGACGAAGCGGGCCCATTGTTCCGGGTCCCTGGCGGCGCTCGCGTAGCGCTGCTGGAATGCCTCGTCCCGCCCGTAATCGGGTGCGCACGAAGTGAAGTGCGCTCCGTTCGGCGCTTCGACGATGCCCGCCACCATCCACCTGTGTACCCGCAGCCGCGTCAGCCCGCCGGCCTCCAGTTCGGCCGTCGGCACTATCCGCTCGCAGGACACGTACGCGTGCTCAGCCGCGGTGCAAAACAGCTCATCGAAGTACAGGTCGTCGCCGAGAAACTGCGCGTTGCCAGCCGCATCGGCCCGGTTCAGGTGGACAAGTGCGGCATCGAGCGGCAGCGCCGGGACCGCGACCAGCTCGGTGTCGTCGTAGGGCGATCGCACTGTCCTTAGCTCGGGGTTGACGGAGAGCACGTCCGATCCGATGCCGGACCTGGTGGGCAGGAACGGCAGCCGGCACGCCGCTGCGTACAGCGCCCATTGCAACATGCCCTCGTCATACTCCGTCACCTCGATGGCTCCCCGCTGACGGGCGGCCTGGAAGTGCGGTTCGAGTGGGATCGAATCCAGCGACACGAACCCGAACACCAGCCGGCGGATCTTGCCCGCAGCGCACAGCAGCCCGACATCCGGGCCTCCGTACGACACCACGGTCAGGTCCCGCAAGTCGCTGCGCAGGATCGCACGGATCAGCGACATCGGCTTACGACGCGAGCCCCAGCCACCGATGCCGATCGTCATGCCGGACCGCAGACGAGCGACTACGTCGTCCTCCGTCATCCGCTTGTCAGCCAACTGGCGACCTGCTTTCGTGATCTTGCGGTGCGAGTCCGCTCATCGTAGCAAGCGCTTGGTAAACAATCGAGAGGGCAGCGCGGGAGCAGTGCCGGTCATGCCCGGCTGCTGACCAGATCGCGCAGGCGGCGGCGCTGAACCTGGCCGGTGGCCGGGGTGCGCGGGATCGCACGCGCCGTGATGATCCGGCGCGGGTGCTTGAACCGGGCCAGCCGGCCATCGAGATGACTGTGCAGCTGCCAAAGATCGGGTACCTGACTCCCGTCCGGCACGAGCACGGCGCAGACGATCTCGCCCCAGGTATCGTCAGGAATCCCGACGACAGCCAAGTCTGCAACTCCGGCCAGGCCGCGCAGCGCGGCCTCCACCTCGACTGGCCAGACAGACTCGCCGCCGGTGCGGATCAGCTCGCTGGTCCGGCCGGTCAGGTAGAGGTATCCGTCCTCGTCGAGCTCGCCGGTATCCCCGGAGCGGTAGACACCATCGCACAAGACGGCGGTGGTCTCGGTGTCTAGCCGGTAGTAGCCGTCCATCAGCGCGGGGGAAGCGAAGCACACCTCGCCACCGTCCAGCCACAGCGCTCCCGGAAAGGCGGCCCGCCCGACGCTGCCAGTGCGCTCCGCGATCTCCCAGTCCTGCAGCGCCGCCATGCGGCCGGCCTCGGTGGAGCCGTACAGCACGGTGGTAGTCGCACCGGGGACCCGCTCCTTGATGTGGCTGAGCAGGTCGGCCGGTGCATGTGACGTGCCAGTATCGGCATGTCGCAGACTCGACAGGTCGCCGTCCGCTGCGAGGATGCGCTGCCATACTGCCGGGATCGCGTACAGCGCTGAGGCCCGCCAGCTCTCCACAGCGCTCGTCAGCTCGTCGGCCGTGGCCCGGCTGACCAGGTGGATCGGGCGGCGGTTCTGCCAGGCTTCCAGCACATAGTGCCAGCCGCCATAGTGGTAAAGCGGGAATGCGGTGACTACGCCGCCGCCGCCGCGCAGCCCATGCGTGAACGTGCCGCCGCCGGGTGCCGCGCGGAGCCAGCTGGCCCGATGGCTCACTAGCACGCCCTTGGGGCGTCCGGTGCTGCCGCTGGTGAGGTAGACAATGTGCGGCGAGGAGTCGTCAACAGGCGTCCGTATCGGTGGCGCGGCTGTCGCTGATGCCGCCAGCGACGCGCCAGCTGGTGACGGTCCGATCAGCGCCGCCAGCTCCTCCTCAAGGTCGCTGTCCGCGGCGAGCCGGGGCCGCAGATAGTCGAGCAGGCTGGCAGTCTCGGCAGCGGTGAAAGCCGGGTTAAGCGGCGCGAAGATGGCGCCGAGCCGCGCACACGCCAGGAATCCGCTGAGCGTCAGGAAATCCGGGGACGCTCGCCACGCCACAACGTCGCCCTGCCTCACGCCCCGCGCGCGCAGTGCGCGCGCGCATGAGTTGGCCGCCGTGTTCAGGTCGGTGAACGTGCACCGCTGTCCGCCGAGTGTCGCGGCGACGCCCGCCGGACGCGTGCGCAGGCAGGAATCGACAATCGCCCCGATCGTGAGGTCACTCACTTCAGGTCCACCAAGACGGCTCCACTAAACAGGTCGGGCCTCCCGCTCGCCAAGCAAGCGATTGCTTGGCAGAATAGTAAGCCGTGCGCGGAGGGAGCTTCTAGTGCGTGACGAGGTCATCATTACCGGCATCGGCGGGCAGGGAATTCAGCTCATGGCCAAGACGCTCGCGCTCGCCGCCACACGTACCGGGCTGCATGCGATGCTCGCCTCGGACTTTGGCGGCGAGATGCGCGGCGGGCCGTCACAGGCCAGTGTGGTCGTGGACGACGAGCAACTCCGGTCACTGCCTATCCTGCCTGCCGCCAGGTCTGCGGTCGTGATGCACCACAAGCACAGTGCCTTCGCGCTCGACCGGCTCGTTCCCGGCGGGCTCGCCGTGGTTAACTCCTCGGTTGCCGACCCGGCCGCGATCGGTGACGCCGAGGTGGTCGCGATCCCCGCCGTCGATATCGCGCGCGCTGCCGACGCGCCGAACGCGGCGGGGTTCGTCATGCTGGGCGCCTACGTGACGCTGAGGCAACTGGTCGGCGTCGCCGCGCTCGGCGACGCCATGCGGGAGCTCGTGCCGCCATACCGCGCTCAGCACGTGGCCGCGAACCTGCGCGCGCTCGACGCCGGTGCCGGGGCGGTGCTGGCGGAATGAACGGTACAGTCCCCGCACGCCAGCTGCTCGATGGGTGTGCCGCGATCACCGAGTCGGCCATCGCGGCGGGCTGCCGGTTCTTTGCCGGGTATCCCATGTCGCCGTTTACCGGCTTGCTGGAGAACATGTCGCGGCGACTGCCACAGGTCGGCGGTCACTGCCTGAACGCCGAGAGCGAGATCGAGGCCGTGAACATGGCACTCGGGGCCGCAGCCGCGGGCGTGCGAGCCGCGACCGGCTCGTGCGGCCAGGGCCTTGCCCTGATGCAGGAGACGATCGCCGAACTAGCGCTCAACGAGCTGCCGCTGGTCATCGTGAACATGGCGCGCAACCAGCAGGACTACTTCCAGGCCACGCGCGGCGGCGGATGGGGCGACTACCGGACGATCACGCTCGCGCCGAAGGACGTGCCCGAAGCCGTGGAACACGCCCAGCTCCTGTTCCACCTTGCCGACCGGTACCGGGCGCCTGTTCTCCTCTACGGTGACCCGCTAATAGCGCAGACGCACGTAAGCGTGGACGTGGCCGCGCGTGACTTCGGTCAGCTGCCGGCCAAGGACTGGGCGCTGGACGGGACGTCCGGGGGCACTGGGCACTCGCGGCAGATCTGGACATGGGCCATGGGCAAGGTCTCCGCACCTGGACCCGGGCCGGACCGGCACTGGCGAGCCGTTGCCGCGAAGTTCGAGCAGATCGCCCGGGACGAGGCGCGCAGCGAGACACACCAGATTGACGGCGCGGAGACCGTGGTGGTCGCGTTCGGGTCGGCCGGGCTGTTCGTCGAGCATGTGGTCGACGAGTTGCGCGCCGACGGGCACCGGGTCGGGCTGTTCCGGCCTGTCACGCTCTGGCCCTTCCCCGGTGCTGACCTGGCCGTCGCCACTCGGAACGCCAGCCGGGTGCTGGTGTTCGAGCTCAATGCCGGCCAGATGCTGGACGACGTCAGGCAGTTCGCGCACGACCGCGGCGTGGTGCGCTTCATCGGCGGCGTCAGCATCCACGCGTCGGGACTGAGCTTCGGGCCGCTGCTCGACGCAGCGCCGATCCGCTCGCGCATCCTGGAGGCAACCGCATGACCGAAGCCCCGCGCCTGGTAGCTCGGGACCGCCCAGAGCTGATCCTCGGCGACCACGGGCTCTGCCCCGGCTGCGGCGAGCCCGTGGCGCTGCGCATCCTTCTGGAGGTGCTCGAGGAACTCGACATCGTCCGCCGCAGCATCGGCGTGGTCGGCCATGGCTGCTACGGCAGCTTCGTCCAGATTATGGATGTTGAGGTGCTCCAGTGCTTGCACGGCCGGGCCCCGTCGTGCGCGACAGGCATCAAACGAGTGCGGCCCGGCACTGTCGTGTTCACCATGCAGGGCGACGGCGACATGGTCAACGAGGGCCTGCAGGAGGTCCTGCACACCGCGGCCAGAGGCGAGAACGTCACCTGCATCCTGCTGAACAACGGTGTCTTCGGCGACACCGGCGGCCACCAGACCGCGACCACCGTTGTCGGTCAGCGAACTAAGACCAGCCTCGACGGCCGCAACCCGGAGACGCACGGCTATCCGATCCCGGTGGCTGACCTGGCGGCGTCGCTTGCCGGGGTGTGCTACGTAGCGCGCGGCGCTGTTTCTACCGCGGGCGGAGTCGCGCGGACGAAGAGGATGCTGCGCTGCGCCTTTGAGCACCAGCTTGCTGGGCACGGGTTCGGGCTGGTCGAGATCCTTACCATGTGCCCGACCGGCTGGTTCGTGCCGGCCGGCTCGGGGCCTGACTACCTGACTAGTTCGCTGGAGGCCGCGTACCCACTGGGGGAACTGCCGCTGCGAGGGCATGCGTGAGCCGGGGCATCGTCACCATCGACACGGAGCGGTGCAAGGGCTGTGACCTGTGCATACAAGCGTGCCCGCCCAAGGTGCTGGAGATGTCCGCGGAGGTGAACGAGATGGGATACCGGTTCCCGATTCTGCACGACGGCTGCACGGGATGCACCGCTTGCCAGCTCGTCTGCCCGGACTATGTTTTCGCCGTCTACCGGTTCGACTCGCCTTAGCAAGGCAGGCCGCCCACTAGCCCAGCTTCGTAGGCAAGCAAGCGCTTGACAGGAGAATCGGACCCTCGCTACGCTCTGGCCACCAAGCAAGCGCTTGGTAAGACACTGCTGCGTCGATGATGCGCCACCGTCGGCCTGATGCTGGCGCGGTAAGGAGATCCTCGATGAGTCAGAGGAGGCATGATGAGTGCTGACCTCGGCCGGGGACGGTTGCTCGGCACTGCCCTGATATGCGCCGCGGTTTTGGCGCTCGCAGCATGCGGAAGCTCGAGTCCAGGTAGTTCGAGTTCCGGCAGTTCGTCGCCCAAGGCCGGCAGCTCAAGCAGCTCGCCGTTCGCAGCCGCGGTGGCGGCGAACACCAAGTACGAGCAGCGGCCGACGAGCATCGGCATCACCACGCCCGTCGGAAAGGCGATTCCGAAGGGCAAGGTCATTGACTTCATCCAGTGCGGGGTCCCCGCGTGCGTCGTCGAAGGCGACATCCTTGAGAGCGCGACCAACCTGCTGGGCTGGAAGCTCGTCAGGATCAACGCCGGCACCTCGCCACAGCAGATCGCCGACGCTTACCAGCAGGCGGTCACGAACAAGCCGAATGCGGTCATCGGCTCCGGGTATGCGCGCGTGCTCTTCGACCCGGAACTGAAGTCACTGTCCGCGATGCATATTCCGGTACTTGAGGCATTCGTCGGCGATAGCACGGGGAACGGCCTAACGGGCGTCGTCGGCGGTCCGGTAAACAACTCCATTCAGGGCAAGGAAGTAGCTGATTACGTCCTCGCCAACACCACAAGCAAGTCCGCGACCATCGGCGCGGTGGTGCCCAGCGGCTTCCCCAACATGGTCCAGGAGAACCAGGCCTTCACTGCCGAGATCCAGAAGCAGTGCCCGTCCTGCACGGTGAAGTTGCTGACCGTGCCGGTTACCAGCATCGGTACCGACCTGACGACGCGGATCAGCAGCTTCCTGACCGCCAACCCGACCATCCAGTGGCTGTGGGACGGCTACGACGACATGGTGACCGGCTTGCCGACAGCGCTGAAAGGCGCATCGATCAGCACCGTCAAGGTGACGACGATCAGCATGAACGGAACCGTTGCAGCCGACATATCGCAGAACAGCTACGTGATGAGCGCCATCGGCACTAGCTTCCCCGAGGTCTACTGGCGCGAGATCGATCTGCTGGCGCGGTACTTCACCGGCCAGCCGTACACGGTCGACCTCAACGACGCCACGCTGCCGTTCTGGACGATCACGAATTCCGATCTGCCGTCCGATGCATCGAGTGTGACGTTCGCCAACGTTGTCGACTACAAGTCGCAGTTCGAGAAGCTCTGGGGACTCGGCTAACTGTCTCTCATCTCTGCCCGTCGGGCCCAGGCACTGGGCCCGGCGGGCAGTTTTCAGTTGGAGCGCTGGCCCGCGGCGGAATTACTCGCGCTCGATGCACTGAAAGCCCTGCGCCCGGGTCGACTGTGGCGCCGTGCAGGGCGAACCGCGGATCCTGGCGGAGATCCGTGCCGATGATCGCACCGGTGAGGGGTGAGTGCCCTTGCGTACAGGAAAGGTGTCAGCCTGCTGCCGGTGTCAGCTGCCGGCCGGGCTGTCCGGAACTACCTGCCGCGACTGGCCAGCCGGCCGCTGGTCGCGGCCAGGCTGCCCGCTAGCGCGCAGGCGCTTGCGCTGAATACCGGTGATTCCGACAGCCACGATCAGGACCGCGCCCTGGAAGACCTGCGGCATCCACGGTTGAGTGCCAGCTTCCAGCAGCCCTACGCTGCCGGTTCCGATCATCAGTACCGCTACCACAGTTCCCCACGGATTGAACCTGCCATGCCGGAACTGAGTGGCACCGACGAACGCGGCGGAGAATGCCGGGATCAGGTATTCGGGCCCCACCGTGGGATCCGCGGAGCCGAGCTGCGCCGCCAGCGCGATGCCAGCGAGCGACCCGAGCAGGCCTGAGCACACCAGCGATATCGTGCGCAGCCGCGCCACACGAACGCCGATCAGCCGCGCCACGTCGGGACCGTACCCGGCGGCGTAGATCTGGCGGCCGAAGACAGTCTGCTCGAGTACGTATCCGACGATCAGCATCGCCACGAGCATGTAAAGCACGGGCAGCTGGATTCCTCCGATGCTCGTGCTGGCGACGTTCATGAAGCTGCCTGACAGCTTCCCGGTGATGATCTGGTCACCGGACACCCATAGGGTCAGCGCGGCGATGATCGAGCCGGTGGCCAGCGTGCCGATGAACGAGTCGATCCTCATCCGGACGACTACCAGGCTGTTGAACAGGCCGATGGCCAGACCCGCGCAGAGCGTCAGGGCGATAGCGCCGGCTGGCGGCAGCCCGAGAGTGTTCAGTGACCAGCCGACGAACACGCCAGTGAAGCCGATCGTCGAGCCGATGGACAGATCGAAGACGCCTGCTGCAAGCGGCATCACCACGCCAAGTGCGGCTAGGCCTGTAATCGCGTACTGGTTCAGTACGCTTTTCGCGGTCTGTGCCGTCGGGAAGATGCTGGGCTTCCAGATCGCGAAAATCACGATCAGCGCGACCCACACGTATACCGCACCGACGTTCCGGAAGTTCAGGCGAGCGGCGAGCCGCACTCCGCGACGGCCGACAGGTGCCTCGGCGATCTCGGCACTCGTGATCATACTGGCTTCCCTCTTCCCGGCCAGCTACCAAGCAAACGCTTGGTAGCCGTCGATCCTAGTCGGGGACTCAATGGCACGGCAAGCGGACTCAGCCCCGCCAGAGGTACGGTCTGTCGGCAAAGTCCCTGGCCAGCCGAGTCCCTGGTCAGCAGAGATCCGGTGAGTCATGATGCTCGCCCGGCTTTGCCGAGCAGCTGCATGCCACGTGCGAGCGTGGCGAGCAGAAGGTCAGGGTCTGACAGCTCGATGGCGGGTAGCCGTCCGAGCTCGGCCGCGAGCAGGCCAGCGTCTTTGGCAAGCAGCTCGCCGATCAGCGCCTCGAACCGGTCAGCGACCCAGCTTGCACCCGAACTTGCGCGGATGACTTCGGCACAGACATGCGCGGGCAGGCCCGCCTGCTCGGCCAGTGCGATGCAGGTCGCGAACGCAGCGGCGTTGTAGGCCGCGGTGGTGTTGTTCAGCAGCTTCGCAAGCGTGGCATCGCCGAATCGCGGGAACGCGAAGGCTTGCTGCCCGAGCGTCCGCCGGATGAATTCAACGTCGTCAGCCACAGCCTGATCGCCGCCGACTAGGACGGTCAGATCGCCCGTCCGCGCTATGGCCCTGCCGCCAGATACCGGCAGCTCGATTACCCGGACTCGGTCACGGGCATAGGCAGCGAGCCCGCGGGCGAAAGCCGGCTCGAGCGTCGTCAGCACGTACGCCGCCAGCCCCGTCCCGGCAGCGCAAACCGGGAGGTCGGTCAGCACCTGGCGAGCTTGCGCCGTGGTTCTGACGCAGACGAGTGCATGATCGATGGCGAGGCCCTGGAGGCTGCCAGCGGCTTCCTGCCCGGTGGCGTGTCGCCATACCGCGCGGCGGTCAGCCGAGATGTCGACGCCGACCGTCGCACGGCCGGTTTCGTGCACGCGGAGCGCGCAAGCCAGCCCGAGATCACCGAGACCGACCACTGCGACCGTCACGTCAGCCTCCCAGTGTCACGGGTAATGTACCAAGCGCTTGCTAGGATAGCCGCGTGGATCAGCCGATAGACTTCCCGGCCCGGATCGCGGCCGACCGTGCTGCCGAGTACCGGCGGCGAGGCTGGTGGGGCATCCAGACTCTCGCTGACCACGTGGCCCGGCATGCTGCGAGCCAGGGCTCAGAGCCCGCATTTATCACCGCCGGCAGCCGGCTGACCTGGAGCGGCTACGACGCTTGCTCGGATCGACTCGGCTGCGCGCTGCTAGCGCTCGGCATCGAACGGGGGGAACGTGTCGCGATCCAGCTGCCGGACTCGGCGACCGTGCACGTCGCTCTGCTGGCCTGTGAGAAGGCGGGCCTTGTCGCGGTCGGCGTCGGCGCACGGGCCGGTGAGCGGGAGCTGCGGCACATCGTTGCCAAGACCAGGGCCGTCGCGCTTATCTCCCACGGCGAGCACCGCGGGCGTTCGATGCGCGAGCTAGCAGTATCGCTGCCGGAGATCCGTCACCACGTCATTGTCCCGAGGTTCGATCACGACCCGGCGGCTCCGCTGATGCTCGATGGCACCACCGTCGAGCCTGCGCCAGCTGCGCCCGCGGCGCTGGCCGCAGCGCGTTTCGGGCCCGACGAGTTCTGGATGGTCAACTCGACCTCGGGCACTACCGGGATGCCGAAATGCGTCATGCACGCCCAGAACAGGTGGTGGTACTTCCACCAGATAGCGGCCGACGTCGGCGGGCTGAGCGCGAGCGACGTGATCATGAGCGTCGTTCCGGCACCGTTCGGGTTCGGCCAGTGGACGTCGCACTTCACGCCTACCTACCTCGGCGTGCCGACGGTCGTGACCGAGCATTTCTCGCCAGCGCAGACGCTTGAACTGCTGGAGCGCGAACGGGTCACTGTCTTGTGCGCCGTCTCGACCCAGTTCCGGATGCTGCTCGCCGAGCCTGCGATCGAGCAGCGAGACCTGTCGGCACTGAGAGTGATGTTCACCGGAGGCGAGTCCGTTCCCTACGAGCCAGCCCGGCGCTTTGAACAGGTCACCGGCGCGGTGATCCTGAACTTCTACGGATCGAACGAGAGCGGCTTTGCCACGGCGACGAGCATTCACGATCCGCAGGAAAAGCGACTGCGTACTTCAGGACGGGTCCAGCCGGGCACGGAACTCAGGCTCTACGAGGGCGGCGAGGACGTCACAAGCAGGCGACGGGGGCAGCCCGGTACCCGCGGGCCGGCGGTGTGCCTGGGATACCTGGATGATCCGGCAGCCAACGCTGAGCTGTTCACCGCCGACGGGTTCCTGATGCATGCCGACATCGTCGAAGTCGACGAAGAGGGCTACCTGTCGGTCGTGGGACGCAAGTCGGACCTGATCATCCGTGGCGGCAAGAACATCAGCGCGCGCGAGGTAGAGGACGAGGTCGCTGCTCATCCGCGGGTGGCGCTGGCAGCCGCCGTGCCGCTCCCGGATCCGCTTTTCGGCGAGCGCGTTTGCATCTACGTCGAGTTGCGCGAGCCCGGCCCGTTCACCCTCGAGGAGCTGACCGAGTTCCTGCTTGCCCGCGGCGCGTCTAAGGAGATCCTGCCCGAGCGACTTATCGTGCTAGATGAACTGCCGCGGTCGTCCGGAGACAAGGTCGCGAAGGCGGAACTGCGGCAGGCAGCCGCGAAGCTTGTGCCGGCACTGTCGTGAGCGGATCCGCGGCGGCGGAACCTGGCCTACTGCGCAGGCTCGCACTGAGTGGCCCGCGGCGCCACGTTCCCGTGGCTAGCTCTTATTGACCAAGCAATCGCTTGCTCGGTATCGTACGGGCCGTGACGTTTGAGACGCTCGCCAGCGGCCTTACCTTCCCTGAGGCGCCGCGCTGGCACGACGACGCGCTGTGGTTGTCGGACATGCACGCCTACGCGGTGCTGCGTCTCGATCCGGCCGGGACGCTGACGACGATGGCCAAGGTACCCGGCTGCCCGTCAGGCCTGGGGTTCCTGCCCGACGGGCGCTTGCTCGTCGTGTCCATGCACGATCGTCGCGTGCTGCGGCTCGATCCAGACGGTCTGCGTGAGCACGCGAACCTCAGCGGGCTAGCGCCCTGGCACTGCAACGACATGGTCGTCGACGCGACGGGCCGCGCCTATGTCGGTAACTTCGGCGACGGCTCCGCACCGCCCGAACCGCCGGCGCCTACGGTTCTGATCGCCGTCGAGCCAGACGGACAGGCCCGGGTTGTCGCCGATGAGCTGATGTTCCCGAACGGGATCGCTGTCATCGACGGCGGCCGCACGCTAGTTGTCGCCGAGACCCGCTCGGTGCCGGGTCGCCTGAGCACCTTCCGCATCCTGCCTGACGGCATGCTCGCTGACCGCCGCGTGCTGGCCGAGTTCGGCGCGGGCGAGCTGCCGGACGGCATAGCGATTGACGCGGCGGGCGGGATCTGGGTGGCGATGCCGTTCTCCGGGCAGGTCGTCCGGGTCGGTCCCGACGGAGTTATCGCCGAGCGCGTCAACGTGGACAATGCCTACGCCGTAGCCATCGGCGGACCTGACGGCCGCGACTTGTTCGTCTGCACGGCTCCGAGCTGGGTGCCAGAAGAGGCGGCCAGGTTGCGCGCGGGCGCAGTCCTCCGCATGAAGGTTGAGATACCCGCTGCCGGGGCCGCAGCCGCGGCGGGTTAGGCGCCGGACACTGCCTGAGCTGATCCTGAGATGGCTCGCAGTACTTCGCCTTCTGAGATCGCGCTGCCGTGCAGCTCCTCGACAACCCGCCCGTCAACGAGCGCCAGCACGCGGTCACAGACACTGACCAGGTCCTCGGTGTCGGACGAGCAGATCACGAACCCGGTGCCAGCCTGTGCGTACTTGCGAATCAGGTCGTAGATCGCGTTTCTTGCCCCGATGTCGACGCCGCTTGTCGGGTCTTCCATGAAGACAACTCGCGGATCGAGCCCGAACCACTTCGCCATCAGGACCTTCTGCTGATTGCCGCCGCTGAGGAGGCCGTATAGCCGGTAGGGATCCGGCGGGCGGATGTCCAGCCGCTGGATCCACTCTCGGGCCGCAGCCCGCTCTCGCGACCGGTCGACCCGGCCGGCGCGGGCAAACTCCGACACCCAGCCGAGTGTGATGTTCTCGCTGATCGTGAAGTTCGGGATCGCGGCGCCGGGATGCCGGTTAGGCAGTATCAGCGCGAGCCCGAGCTTGAGCGCCAGCTGAGACGACATTGGGTCGGCGTCCAGTCGCTCGCCGGCGACGTGGAGGCGGACAGCAGCGGGAAATGCGCCGCATACCGCCCCGGCGAGTATCTCGCGGCCCGATCCGGACAGCCCGGCGATGCCAAGCACCTCACCGGCGTGGACGTCGATGTCGATGCCGTTGATGGGGGAGCAGCGCAGCTCGCGGATCTCAAGCACGGGCTGCTCGCGCCTGGTCACCGGCGCGATATGGGCGGCGGCGAGTTCCAGTTCCTCGCCGACGATGAGGCGCGCCAGGCGCCCGCGGTCGACGCTGGCAGCCCCGATCGTGCCCTGGCACCTGCCGTCTCGGAGTACCGTCACCCGGGAGGCCAGGCTGAGCACCTCGTCGAGACGGTGTGAGACGTAGAGAATGCTGACCCCGGCCGCGCGGACCTTGTGCAGAACGCTGAACAGTGCCTCGCATTCGGTCGGCGGCAAAGCACTGGTCGGCTCATCGAGCACCAGCAGCGAGATCTTCCCCGAGCTGTCGTCGAGCGACCGCGCGATCGCCAGGGCGCTGCGTTCAACAGCGCGAAGCTCCCCGACCGGTCGCTCGAGGTCCAATTCGACGCCGATCCGCGCCAGCAGCCGCTCGGTGAGGCGTCGCTGGGCGCTGCGGTCGATCCGGCTCGCGCTTGTGACGAAGCCGGTGACGAGCCCGACGTTCTCGGCTGCGGTTAGCTCGCCAATCAGGCCAAGGTCTTGATGGACGAACCGCAAGCCTCTGCGGCGAGCGTCGGCCGCGGATCCAAAGTGGAGGGGCTGGCCGTCCAGAAGCACCCGCCCGCCCGGATCCGGCAGGTGAAAGCCGGCCAGGATCTTGATCAGTGTCGACTTGCCCGAGCCGTTCTCCCCGACGAGCGCGTGAATCTCGCCGCGGCCGATGTCGAACGAGACGTCAGCGAGCGCCCGCTGGCCGGGGAACGTCTTGGACAGGTGCTCGATCGAGACAAGCGGCGTGGACACCGGCTCGGTCATCGCGGAACGCACCCAGGTGATCCGACCGTTTTCACGGGCACTGCTCCTGTCGCCGATGCCGACGCCGACGTTGCTGCTGATCCGGGTTTACGCAGGACCGACCTAGCGCTTGCTCGGCTGAGCCTATCATCTCTGAAGCTGTCCGCCAGGGCCGGCGAATCGCGCTCGCGGAGCCCCTGGCAAGCAGCGACTATCAGTCATTGCTGCTGCCCGCTCCGCAGGGCCTGCCGCGCCTGCTCGCGCAGGTCTCGCTTCAGTACCTTGCCACCCGCGTTGCGCGGCAGCTTGCTGACGAACACGACCTCACGCGGCACCTTGAAGTTGGCCAGCCGTTCGCGGCAGTGAGTTATCACGTCCTGCCCGGTCAGGCTCTGACCCGGGCCTGCCACAACATAAGCCATGCTGACCTCGCCGAGGCGCTCGTCCGGCCTGCCCACGACGGCGCAGTCGGCCACCGAACTCAGCCGCATGATGACGTTCTCGACCTCGGCCGGATACACATTGAAGCCGCCGACCGTGAACATGTCCTTCAGGCGATCGGTGATCGTCAGGTATCCGCGCTTATCGAGATGGCCTACATCGCCGGTGTGCAGCCAGCCGTCCGGTTCGATCGCGGCGCGCGTCGCCGCCGGGTCATCGAGATAGCCCACCATGACGTTGGGGCCCCGAAGCTGGATCTCGCCATCGTCCCCGGGCTCCAATTCCTTGCTGTCGGCACCGACGATCCGGATCTCGAAATCCGCGGCCGCGCATCCTGACGTGCCGGATATCGTCTCTGCGTCGTCGCCGCGGCGGCACATGGTCACGACTACCGCCTCGGTGAGGCCGTAGGCCGTCAGGATCGTCTCGATAGCGAGCTCTCGCCACATTCGCTCGATCAGCGCGACCGGGACAATCGCAGCGCCGGTCACGACCAGCCGCAGGGAGGAGAGATCGTGCTCGTGGCGCTGGGGATGGGCGAGGAGCTCCTGGAAGATCGTCGGCGGGCCGGGCAGAATGGTGACCCGCTCGCGCTCGATCTGGCCGACCACTCGCTCGATGTCGAACGTCAGCTGCGGCACGATCGCAGCACCCCGCAGCAGCGCTACCACCCAGCCCGCCTTGTAGCCGAAGGTGTGGAAGAACGGCGCGATGATCAGGTACACGTCGCGGTCGGTCACCTCGGCTCGCTCAGCCCAGGCTGAAGCCACGGCGATTGTCTGCCGATGCGTAGACATCGCGCCCTTCGGCACGCCCGTCGTTCCCGACGTGAAGATAATGTCGGCGACGTCGTCGGCACGCACTTGCGCTGCCCGGTCCTGAGCGGACCGCTCGCTGGTTTGACTCGCTGTCGTGAGCAGCTGTCCCCAGCTCACGGCGCCGTGTGCGGTTGGCCGGTGCTCACCGCTCCCAGGCCGTCGGCCCCCGCCATCGACCGGCACCTGGACCATCAGCGTGAGCTGGTCCAATCCCTCGACATGGCCTCCGGCCGACGTACTCGCTAGCGGCTGGCCTCGCTCCGGCCGCGCGGCCGCAGCCTGCCCGAGCGCTGCCAGGTAGTCCACTCCAAGAAACCGGTCCGGCAGGAACAGCACCTTGGCACCCGTGCGCTGCAGCACGTCGAACGCCTCGTAGCCGGTATAGCGGGTGTTCATCGGGACCAGGCTGGCGCCGGCGCTGTGCGCACCCAGGGCTGCGACCAGCCAATGCGCCGTGTTGGGCAGCCAGACAGCTACCCGGTCACCGCGTTCAACCCCGGCCGCCATCAGTGCCCGCGCCATCGTGCGCACCTGTGCGGCAAGCTCCGCGTACGACATCCGCAGGGTTCCGTCGATGACCGCGAGACGGTCGCCGTGCCGCTTTGCGGACTCGTCCAGGAGTGCACACAAAGTCTGCGGAGAGTTGGTCACGGTGCTCGCCTCGATCTCGGGGAATCAAGCAAGTGCTTGGTAGCCTACGCCAGCGGCGCTGCCTGCAACCGCGGATAAGCGGTACCCTGAAATATCTACCAAGCAAGCGCTTGATTATCAACATCCGAGAGCGTGGCGGCGCTCGCCGCCCCAGGTCAGGAGGACGAGGTGCCCAACATCGCCGACCCGCGCGGCCGGGAAAGCCGGAGGGGCTGCGCACCGGAAGTGCGGGCGTTCTCCGGGAGGCGCGCCTCCCGGAATGACAGGAGCGACCCGCCATGGGGCAGCTAACAGGGCAAGTCGCGCTCGTGACAGGCGGGGCACGCGGCCAGGGCCGTGCTCACGCGACTGCCCTGGCTGACGCGGGTGCCACGGTCGTGGTTTGTGACATCGCGGCCCCGCTCGCCACCGTGCCGTACCCCCTGGCCACGCCTGCCGATCTCGACGAAACCGTGGGGATGATCAATAACGCTGGAGGCAGGGCGAGCGCTGCTATCACCGACGTCCGCGACAGCGCGGCAGTCGACGAGCTGACCGACCGGATCATCGCCGAGCACGGGCGGCTTGACATCCTCGTCGCGAATGCGGGCATCTGCGTGCTCGGACCGGTAGCCGACCTGTCGGACGATGTCTGGCGCGACACCATAGAGACCAATCTCAGCGGCGCCTTCTACTGCATCCGGGCTGCATTGCCGCACATGACACGGCAACAGTACGGCCGCATCGTCGCGATCTCCTCGGGCGCGGGTCGCGGTGCCATGCGGAACCTCGGCCACTACGGCGCCTCCAAGTGGGGCGTTATCGGGCTCGTCAAATCCGTGGCCCTGGAGACCGCGACCGACGGGATCACGGCCAACGTCATCTGCCCGGCTACCGTCGGTACCCCGATGGTCCTTAACGACCACTCCTTCAAGGCATTCCGCCCGGACTTGGAACATCCGACAGCTGACGACGCCAGGGAACGGCATCAGCGGCTCAACCCGATGCGGGTGGCGTGGCTCGATCCGGAGGACGTCACCCGCGCGGTCATGTACCTGGTGACCGACCGCGGCAATACCACCGGCACCGTGCTCGAGGTCGACCTAGGTACCTCGGCCAGCCGAATGTAATGACATCGCCGCTGCTGGGTATGAGCCTTCACGTTGCCGAAACGGCTCATGCGCGGCCTCGCAGACTTGGCTGCCACACGCAAGCCGATGAGTCGCGCTTCTGCTGCCCGCGCATGCCGATGATCAACCGGAGCACCGATGGCAGAGCAGAAGATCCGTGACCGCCTGGTAGGTGGCTGGCGGCTGACGGGATATGAGGTGACCAGCGACGGCAGGACCGATCATCCGCTGGGCGACAACCCCCGGGGGGCCATCCTGTACACCCCGGACGGCTATATGTCCGCTCAGCTGGCCGGGCCGGGGCCCTACAAGGATGACGACAGACCGGACGCCTACTACATCGCTTATTCCGGCCCATACGACGTCGACGAGACCAACCAGACAGTGAATCATCATGTGCAGGTGTCGGTAATACCTAGCTGGCTGGACACCACCCAGCACCGGCACGCGCGGTTCGACGGCCCGGACAAGCTCACCTTGTCGGTCTCGGAACCCGGCGCCGGCGGCGTGACGACCACGCAAACGATCAGCTGGGCACGCCAGCCGCCACAGTAAGGAGCGCACCTATGCCGGCCAGCCGATCCGTACTGAACTATGACGTGTTCGTCGCCCCAGAAAAGCCGTTCCTGGCTCCGCAACCCGCCGTCGGAGATTCACCGGCGTGGGATCCCACGACCTCGACGCTGATCTTCGGCGCCCGTGATGCTGTGCTGGTGGATCCGCTGATGACTGTCCCGGAGGCAACCGCGCTGGCGGACTGGGTTGGTTTGCACGACCGCAACCTCACCACGATCTACATCACCCACCCGCACGGTGATCACTATCTCGGGCTGCCGGTGGTGCTCGACCGGTTCCCGCACGCGCGGCCGGTGGCCGCGCCTGCTACCGCGCGGCACATGCAGCAGGAGGACACTCAGCCGCTGGATGACTCGCTCAGGGCGCGGTTCCCCGGTCAGATCGCCGACTCCATTCCGCTGCCCGAGGCGCTCGGATCGCCGGAAATCCAGCTTGAGGGCTCGGCCATCGACGTGATTGAGACCGGGCACACCGACACCCTGGACACGACGTCGCTGCACGTGCCCGACCTGGACCTGATCATCTCCGGCGACGTCGCCTACAACCACTGCCACATGTACGTCGGCGACACCACCGCGGATGGCCGGGCCGAGTGGATCGCCGCGCTCGACCGCCTGGCCGCGCTCAATCCCACCTCCGTCGTCTGCGGGCACAAAGACCCAACCGAAGGCAACCCGGCCACCGTGCTGGCCGAGTCCCGCGACTACCTCGAGTACTACGGGCAGCTACGCGATCAAGGCCTGCCGGACCAGCAAGTGTTCGACGCCATGGTGGACCGCTACCCAGACTGGGTCAGCCGGCAGCAATTCCTGATACTCGGGCTCGGCTGACACAACGCACGCGCGGCGCCGCGCCCCCCTCGCCGTCGGCCACGTGGCTAGGCTGGATCGCGAAGGGGGGCAGAAGTATGACCTTCTTGAAAGTGCCGCAGACATCTATGCCATGTCCGGCATGTCACCAGGGCACCATGCACCCGACTGGATACGCCGACCTCGCGAGTTCGCATCTCACCGGCTGGAAATGCGATTACTGCGAGTACGAGGCGATTACCGGACAGCCGCTTGCCAGCACCGCTAACCAGGCCGGCAAGTAGGCAGCGGCAGCTTAGGCAACTACGCGGTAACAGCCACGGGCCAGCGTCTTTTGACTGCGCCCAACGTCGTCGCACTAAGCCGCACCCCAACGGCACGCTGCCAGCTGGATGTCCGTTGAACAGGCAATAGAATCGGATTTGTCCGAACACCGGTCAGTAAGACTGCGGCCGAGGAGCAAGCAATGGCGCTGCTGCGTAGCTATGTAAGCGGGGACTGGGTTACGCCGGACGACGACGGGCGTCCCGTATTCGACGCGGTCACCGGAGACGAGATTGCGAGGGTCTCCTCGGCCGGCGTGGATATGGCCGCAGCCCTGGCGTACGGACGCGCAACCGCCGGGCCAGCGCTCCGCGAGCTGACCTTCCACCAGCGAGCCAGCTTGCTCAAGGCGCTGGGCTCATATCTTCGCGAGCACCGCGACGAGTTGTACGCGCTGTCCGCCCGGACGGGCGCGACCCTTGGCGACGCCAAGTTCGATGTCGACGGCGGGATCGGCGTGCTGCTCGGCTATGCCAGCAAGGCACGGCGCGAGCTGCCCAACGACACCGTGTCTGCGGACGGCGCGCTCGAGCCCCTCGGCAAGTCCGGGCAGTTCGCCGGACAGCACATCATGACCTCCCGGCGCGGCGTAGCCGTGCAGGTCAACGCCTTCAATTTCCCGGTCTGGGGACCGCTGGAGAAGCTCGCGCCCGCGTTCATCGCGGGCGTGCCGAGCCTGATCAAGCCAGCGAGCCAGACTGCCTACCTGACCGAGCGGCTCGTCGAGCTGATCGTGGACTCGGGTCTGCTTCCGGCCGGATCGGTGCAGCTGATCTGCGGCAGCGTCGGCGACCTGTTCGACCATCTGACCGAGCAGGACCTGGTGTCGTTCACCGGATCCGCTGCCACCGCACGACAGCTGCGGACGCATCCGGCCATCGTCAGCCGTGCTGTCCGGTTCAACGCCGAGGCCGACTCGCTCAACTGCTCGATCCTCGGCCCGGACGCAGGGCCGGGCACCGCAGAGTTCGACCTGTACGTCAAGCAACTCATAACGGAGATGACGGTCAAGGCCGGCCAGAAGTGCACCGCGATCCGGCGCGCGTTCGTGCCTGCTGGCGTGGTCGACGCGGTCATCGAGGCCGCTAGTGAACGACTGGCCAAAGTGATCGTCGGCGATTCGGCCGACGAGACGGTCCGGATGGGCGCGCTGGCTAGCCTCGAACAGCGCGAGGAGGTCCGGCGCAGGGTCAAAGGCCTGCTCGCCGCGAGCCGCCTCGTATTCGGCGATCCCGAGCACGTCAACGTGGTTGGCGCCGATGCCGAGCGCGGTGCTTTCATCTCACCCTTGTTGCTCCGCTGCGATGACGCCGCCCGCGCCGAGCCGCACGAGATCGAGGCCTTCGGTCCTGTCGCAACGATCATGGATTACTCGTCCGCAGATGAGGTCATCGGTCTGGCTGCGCGCGGCCTTGGCAGCCTGGCCGGCTCGGTCGTCACCGCGGATGCCGAGTTCGCCCGCGAGGTCGTGCTCGGCGTCGCGCCCTGGCATGGCCGGCTGCTCGTGCTCGACAGTGACGACGCCGCCGAGTCGACCGGCCACGGCTCACCGCTGCCGCCCCTGGTGCACGGTGGTCCGGGGCGAGCCGGCGGCGGCGAGGAGATGGGCGGCGTCCGCGGCGTCATGCACTACATGCAGCGGACCGCGGTACAGGCCAGTCCGCGAATCCTGTCGGCCGTCACCGGCACCTGGGTGCCCGGTGCGAGGCGCGACACCGAAGGCGGGCATCCGTTCCGCAAGCCGCTGGCCACGCTGCGGCCCGGCGACACCGTCGTGGCCGGGCCGCGCCAGGTGACACTCGAGGACATTGAGCACTTCGCCGAGTTCACCGGCGACACGTTCTACGCGCACATGGACGAAGAGGCGGCACGGGCTAACCCGTTCTTCGACGGCAGGGTCGCGCACGGCTACCTGGTGCTGTCGTTCGCGGCCGGGCTCTTCGTGCAGCCTGACCCAGGACCAGTGCTCGCCAACTACGGTGTCGAGAACCTCAGGTTCCTCACCCCCGTTTACCCAGGGGATGAGCTAACGGTGACGCTGACCTGCAAACAGATCATTCCCCGCGAGGATGCCGGGCACGGTGAAGTGCGCTGGGACGCCGACGTCACCAACCAGAACGGCGCTTCTGTGGCGAAGTACGACGTCCTCACGATGGTCGCCAAGCAGTGGCCGCAGGCCGCCCCGGAGTGATACCCGGGCGCCCGCGGAGCTCAGTTCTTGCGCGTCCGCCCAGAGGCGCGGGCTGAGAGCCGAGCAGGCCTAGTGTGGGCCTTATGACGGCGACGATGGTGTCGGTAGACGGCGGCGAGGTATGGGCGGACGACAGCGGGGGCGACGGGCCGCCGCTCGTGCTGCTGCATCCGGGCGTCGGCGACTCGCGATTCTGGGATCTCATCCGGCCTGCGCTCACCGCGGCGTACCGGGTGATCAGGTACGACGTCCGCGGCTACGGGCAGTCCCCGGCACCGGCAGTCAAGTACCAGCTCTTTGGCGACCTCGTCGCGGTGCTCGACCACTTCGGCCTGGACCGGGTTGCTGTTGTGGGCTGCAGCCAGGGCGGCGGCAGCGCGCTCGCGCTGGCCCTCGAACAACCCGAACGCGTGTCCGCGCTGGTCCTGCTGTGCCCGGGCGTCCCGGGGTTTCCCCGGCCGTACACGCCAACGGATCCGGAACTGGCGGCCGAGTACTGGCGCGCGCGGTCCGCCGGGGACCGACCCGTCGACGCCATGGCTGGCGCCATGCAGCGGGTCTGGGCCTCCGCCGGCCCGACGCCCGAAGTGCTCGAGCAGCTTCGCTCGGCGGCGCGGGCGGGGCTGCGTTCCGGCGACCTGGAACAACCGGATCCGCCGGTCTTCGACCGGCTCGGCTTGATCTCAGTACCGACGTCGCTGGTGGTGGGCACCGCGGACTTCCCGCCGCTGATCGAGGCCGACCTGGAGGCCGCCGCGCGCATCCCGGGCTGCCAGCTGACTGTCGTCCCTGGGATGGACCACCTGCCGGCGCTACGCGAGCCCGGCCTCGTCCTGCGGACGATCATGAGCACGGTAGCGCCTGTAGCGTCAGGGCGTGACCTCGGTTGATGCGCTGTGGTCGGCGCAGCAGACGGCCTTGCGGGACTCGGCGGGCCTTGCGGGAGTGGCCGGGGTCGCCGGTATAATTACTGACCGAATGATCGGTTAATTAAGGAGCGCCGATGACTCGATCTGAGGCGGCTGCTCGACCTGAGGCAGACACCGGCCAGCTGGAGTTGCACTTCGAGGACACGATCGCCCGGGACCGGCGGATTGAGCCGCGTGACTGGATGCCGGATGCGTACCGGAAGACGATGATCAGGCAGATTGCCCAGCATGCGCACTCCGAGATCATCGGCATGCAGCCGGAGGGAAACTGGGTGACCAGGGCACCTTCGCTCCGCCGCAAGGCGATCCTCCTGGCCAAGGTCCAGGACGAAGCGGGTCACGGGCTGTACCTGTACTCGGCTGCCGAGACACTCGGTGCGGACCGGGCCGACCTTACTGACCGGCTGATCACCGGCCGGCAGAAGTACTCCTCGATCTTCAACTACCCGACGCTGACTTTTGCCGACGTCGGCGTGATCGGCTGGCTGGTCGACGGGGCGGCGATCTGCAACCAGGTGCCGCTGTGCCGGTCCTCCTACGGCCCGTACGCGCGGGCGATGATCCGGATCTGCAAGGAAGAGTCCTTCCACCAGCGGCAGGGTTACGAGCTGCTGATGACGATGATGCGCGGTACCGCCGCCCAGCGCGACATGGTGCAGGACGCCACGAACCGCTGGTGGTGGCCGTCGCTGATGATGTTCGGTCCGCCGGATGCGGAGTCACCCAACACCGAGCAGTCGATGCGCTGGCGGGTCAAGCGCCACACGAACGACGAGTTGCGGCAGCGGTTCGTCGACATGACTGTGCCGCAGGCCGAGGCGCTCAGCGTGACGTTGCCGGATCCGGAGCTGCGCTGGAATGCCGAGCGCGAGCATTACGACTTCGGTGCGGTCGACTGGGCCGAATTCAAGCGCGTGATCGCCGGGAACGGGCCGTGCAACGCCGAGCGGATAGCGGCACGCCGCGCCGCGCACGAAGGCGGGGCCTGGGTCCGCGAAGCGGCTGCGGCGCATGCCGCCAAGGTCGCGGCACGGGAGGAGTCTGCGGCATGAGCGAGGAAGCGCGGTCGAACTGGCCACTGTTCGAGGTGTTCCTGCGAAGCAAGCGGGGCCTTAATCACGTGCACGTCGGATCGCTGCACGCAGCCGACGCCGCGATGGCGCTGCATCACGCGCGCGATCTGTACACCAGGCGCAACGAGGGGGTCAGCATCTGGGTCGTCAAGGCGGCCGACATCACCGCGTCCAGCCCGGACGAGAAGGACCCGTTCTTCGCGCCGAGCGGCGACAAGGTGTACCGGCACCCGACGTTCTACGAGATCCCTGACTCCGTTCCGCACATCTGAGAGCTAGCCATGGGCTTTGACACCGCCTACGAATCGATCAGTGAGGAAAGCGACAGCGGCCACCGCTGGGCGTTCGGTACCGGGTTCACCGATCCCCTCGCCGGGGTCGACACCAGCGTTCCGGCGGGCGTGGATGGCGCCGACCTGGCCGCGTACTGCCTGATGCTCGGCGATGACGCGCTGATCATGTCCCATCGGCTGCAGCAGTGGCTGGCCAGGGCGCCGGAGCTGGAGGAAGAGACCGCGTTGGCGAACATCGCGCTCGACCTGCTCGGCCAGGCGCGACTGCTGCTTACCAGGGCGGGAACGGCAGATGGCTCCAGGCGGACCGAGGACGACTACGCCTTTGGCCGGACTGACCGCGAGTTCCGCAATGTCCGGATAGCGGAGGTCGCCGATACCGACTTCGCCGGCCTGGTCGCCCGGCTGCTGGTTTTCAGCACGTGGCGGCTTGCCCTGCTCGTTCGCCTGCGGGGTTCGGCTGATCCGGTCGTCGCGGCCGTCGCGGCGCAGGGCGTTAAGGAGATCACCTACCACCGGGACTACGCGGCGCAATGGGTGATCCGGCTCGGCGACGGCACCGACTACTCCCGGCAGCGGATGGAAGCCGGGCTGGCAGCGGTAGCGCCCTTGGTGGCAGAGCTATTCGCCCCGTCGGCAGTAGAGGAACGGCTCGCCGGAGTTGCGGTCAATCCGGCGGAGCTCAGGGCCGAGTTCGACGCTGTGCTCGCGCAGGTGCTGGCCGAGGCCGGGCTGGACCGGCCGGAAGTCGGCGGGCTGGCCGGGGTCTCCGGTTTGTCCGGCCGAGATGGCGTGCACACCGAGGCCATGGGTTACCTGATCGCCGAGATGCAGAGTGTTGCCCGCGCGACGCCGGGGGCGACGTGGTGAAGACCCTGGACAAGGCGATGCTGGTGCGCGCGCGGCAGGTCGCGCAGTCAGTGCCAGATCCTGAGCTCCCGATGCTGACGCTCGCTGACCTCGGCATCCTTCGCGACGTCGCGGTGACCGGCACGCGCGTCGTGGTTTCGCTGACTCCCACCTACTCGGGCTGTCCCGCGATGGCCGAGATCCGGGCGGAGGTGGCGAGCCGGCTCGGTGCGGCGGGTTTCGCCGAGGTCGAGGTGCGGACCGTCCTGAGTCCGCCCTGGACCAGCGATTTCATCAGCCCAGAAGGCCGTCGCAAGCTGGCTGAGACTGGCATCGCACCTCCCCGTTCCCGCCCCATAACCAATGGTCCGGTACCGCTGACGTTGTTCGCGCGGGGTCCGCGGGTCGACTGCCCGGTCTGCGGATCGGCCGATACCGTGCGAACGGCCGCGTTCAGCGGGACCGCCTGCAAGGACCTGTACCGCTGCCGGGCCTGCGCGGAGCCCTTCGAGCACGTCAAGGAGGTCTGACGTGACCGCGATCGCCCCGGAGGCGAGCCGCGCCGCGCGGCGCCACTTTCACGAGCTGACGGTTGCGCGGGTGGACCGGCTCTGCGACGACGCGGCCGCGGTCACGTTCGACGTGCCTGACGAGCTAGCGGACGACTACGCGTTCCAGCCCGGTCAGTCGCTCACGGTCCGGCGGGTCGTGAACTCCACAGACGAGCGGCGGTCCTATTCGATCTGCGCGCCTGCCGGGCAGCCGCTGCGGATCGGCGTGCGCGAGGTACCGGGCGGCGCGCTGTCTGGCTGGCTGGTTAACGACGTTCGGCCAGGTGACCGGATCGAGGTCCAGCCGCCGTCCGGGTCGTTTACGGCTGACCTCACCAGGCCGGGCCAGCATGTGCTGATTGCGGCTGGTTCGGGGATCACGCCGGTGCTGTCCATTGCCGCGTCGGCGCTAGCTGAACCGGGGTCCGAAGCGACGCTGCTGTACGGGAACCGGCGGGCGGAGTCGGTGATGTTCGCCGACGAGATCGCCGACTTGAAGGACTCCTATCCTGACCGGCTTCAGCTCGTGCACGTATTGTCGCGGGAGCCGCAGGAGGTGGAGCTGTTCAGCGGGAGGCTGGACGCTGACCGGCTGCGGAGTATGCTGCCGGCGCTCTGCGACGTGCCAGGCACCGACCACTGGTGGCTGTGCGGGCCGTACGGCATGGTCGCTGATGCCATGCAGGTGCTGGCGGAGCTGGGAGTGCCGGCAGGCCGGGTGCATCGTGAGCTGTTCTACGTGGAGGACGTGCCGCCCGAGCAAGAGCACCACGAGGAGAAGCCGCTCGCCGGCGGGTGCGAGGTCACCATCGTGCTGGACGGGCGGCGGACTACGGCGACGATCCCGGCTGATGTGCCGGTGCTCGACGGCGCGCAGTTGGCCCGGCCGGATCTGCCATTCGCGTGCAAGGGCGGGGTGTGCGGTACCTGCCGGGCGCGGCTTGTCTCCGGTGAGGTGCGGATGCGGCGCAACTTCGCGCTCGAGCAGGCGGAACTTGACGCCGGCTTCGTACTCACCTGCCAGTCGCTGCCGGTGTCCGAGGAGCTGACGGTCGACTACGACGCTTGATCGCGGTTGTTGCGTGCGCGGGCCGCTGCCGCTGCCTGCTGGCTACCACACTGAGCCGGGCCGCCAGTCGCAGATCAGCTCGCCGGACACGTCGACAGGAATGGACGTCGGCAGTACGTAGAGGGCGCCGTCTATGTCCGGCGTACGGCGGATGCCGTCGGGCGAGAGCACTGATGACGCCCCGCGCCAGAGTTGCCAGCCGCGCGAAGCGTAGAGACGGGCGCCATCCGGGCTGGCGCCGAGCGCACCGAGCTGGTAGCCGGACCTGACGATTCGCTCTAGCACCTCCATCATCGCGTCGCCGTGTCCGAGGCGGCGGCGGTCCGAGCGGACCGCGACACCTTCGATGTACCCGGTCCTTAGTGCCCGGCCGGCATGGAGCAGGCGCCGCTGCACGACGCTCGCGTGCCCGATCAGCTCGTGGCCCTCGAACAGGAGCGTGTGCATGCCGCCGAGCGTGTTCTCGAATGCGTCGTCCGGGAAGTCCTCGAAGGAGGCGTCCATGAGGGCACGCATGGCAGTCTTCGTATCGTCGTCAAGGTCAGCCGTATGGGCAGTAAGTAGCTCTGTCACGGTCGTTCGTCCTCGTTGGCCAGCGCGTCGATGTGCCTGACTTAGGCTGCCCTGACTGGCCCTTGGCCGCCATACATTTCTCTCGCGCGTCGCGCTTAATGAGACCTGCACGAGCCGCAGCACAGCCCGTTGCAATTGCTGCCGCAGCGCAGCCCGTCGCAATTACTGTGCCTCGCGCCCGCGGCGAGCCCTTTGGTCCTGAGCCAGCTAGGCCTGACATGCCGCGCCTGGGATGCGCCAGTGTTCGGTGCGATGCGCCGCGGTTCGGTGCGATGCGCCGCGGTTCGGTGGCTTGTGCGGCAGTTCCCTGGGTACGCGGCGTCGTATCGGGTCGGTGGTTTAGACGGGGTAGGGGTCGGGTCTGACCTGGTAGTCGCGGCCGGCGGGGGTGGTCCAGCGGAAGGTGCCGGGCTGGGGCTGGTCGAGCTGCCAGCCGGGCAGGTGCTTGATCAGATGGTGTGTCCGGCAGCAGCCGCCGAGGTTGCACTGGCAGGTGAGGCCGCCGTTGTGCCAGGGGATGGTGTGGTCGATGTCGGTGCGCCAGGCGGGCTGGCCGCAGGGGCCGAACCGGCAGGTCTTATCCCTGGCGGCGATGTGCTCGCGCAGCCGCCGGGG